>Ga0105237_10001204_pt1 | contig 34612 bp, 23 predicted proteins | sample KBSC24metaG_FD_81520 | JGI IMG/M metagenome (GOLD analysis project Ga0105237, IMG submission 81520) | Corn rhizosphere microbial communities from Kellogg Biological Station, Michigan, USA - KBS C2-4 metaG | ecosystem: Host-associated > Plants > Roots > Rhizosphere > Soil | place: Michigan, USA... | reverse complement strand
GCTTCACCACCAGCCCGTTGAGCCGGTAGTACAGGTCTTCGCGGAAGCTGCCGGCCTCGATCATGCCGAGCAGGTCGCGATGCGTCGCGCAGATCAGCGCCACGTCGACGGTGACCGAGCGCTCGCTGCCCAGCGGCGTCAGCCGGCGCTCCTGCAGCACGCGCAGCAGGCGGCCCTGCAGGGCGAGCGGCATGTCGCCGATCTCGTCGAGGAACAAGCTGCCGCCGCAGGCCTGCTCGAACTTGCCCAGCGCCCCTTCGGAGCATGCGCCGGTGAAGGCGCCCGGCGCGTAGCCGAACAGCTCGGCTTCGATCAGCGTCTCCGGTATCGAGGCACAGTTGACCGCGACGAAGGGCTTGGCGGCCCGCGACGACTCCTGATGCATGCCGCGCGCGAGCAGCTCCTTGCCGGTGCCGGTGTCTCCGACGATGAGCAGCGGGATGCCACGGTCGACGATCTTGCGCAGCTTGCCGATGACCGACTGCAGCTGGCCATCGCCGGTCTCGAGATGGTGCAGGCCCTGCGCCTGCGGCGCAGCGGGGGGAGGCGGCTCGGATGCTGCGGGTCGCGCAGCCGGGAAGATGTCGGCATACGGACGGCCGACCGCGTGCCAGCGCGGCCAGTCGAAACAGGCGCGGGCATGGCAAGCCGCCCCATCGGGGCGGTGCAGCATCAGTGGCGCCGCGTCGGCACGGCGGAAGTGGTCGGCCAGCGCATCGACGCCCATCCCGAACAGCGATGCCAGCGTGCGCGTGCGCAGCGCAGCGTGCGACAGACCCAGCTGCTCGATCGCACCCGGATTCGCACCGACGATCTGCCCATCGCGGCGCACCGCCAGCCGCCCGTCCATCAATCCGCCCAGGTGCTCCGCGCGGCCATGGAAATGCAGCAGCAGCACGTGGGGCAGGGCCTCCTCGAGATACGCGTTCTCGATCATGCGCGCCGCCAGCCGCACCAGGCCCATCGTGTGCCTGTGATAGCCACCGCGGTCGCCGGTGACGTCGAGGACGCCGAGGATGTTGCCGCGGGGATCGAAGATCGGCGTGGCCGACGAGGTCAGGAACTGGTTGGCGTAGAGGAAGTGCTCTTCCGCGTGCACGAGGATCGGCGTTTCGCTCATCAGCGCCGTACCGATGCCGTTGGTGCCCTTGGCCGGCTCGCTCCAGTTGACCCCGGGCCGCAGCGCGACCCGCGAGGCCTCGGCCTCGAAGGCCGCATCGCCGAGCGAATGGATGACCGTGCCGCGGGCGTCGGTCAACACCACCATGCACGGCGTCCTGGCGACCTCGGCATGCAGCATCTCCATCATCGGCAACGCCAGCGAGAGCCAGCGCCGGTTGTGATCGAGCGTCTCGAGCAGATCGCGGCCGACAAAGGGCGGGATTTCCGGCGCACGGATGCGCGACAGCCCGATGGCCAGGCAGCGCTGATGCGACTGCGCGATCACGGCCTCGTGCGCCTCGTCCAGCATCAATGCCGCTTCGATCGGCCGGTCCGGGTCGTCGCCCCGCCTCCGGCCGCGCAACAGCGACCCGGTCTGTATGTTCGCCATGAACCCCCAACTGCAGCCTGCAAGGTCCGCCTTCGTGGCCTCCGCGGTCTGCGTACGTCATCGAACCATCACCGGCAGGCCCATGGCCTCGCCTTCATCGGCGCATTGGAACCAAAGCCTCCCGGCTTGTCCACCGCCCTGTGCGGCAACGGGTCAAGCCGCGACGCGGAAGATGCCGACGGCTTCGCTGAGCCGGCCGGACTGGCCTTTCAGCGACATCGCCGCGGCGGCCACCTGCTCGACCAGCGCCGCGTTCTGCTGGGTCACCGCATCGAGTTGCGAGATGGCACCGTGCACCTGGCTGATGCCGCCGCTCTGCGCGCGGCCCGCATCGGCGATCGAACTCATCAGGCCGGCCACGTGGGTCACGCTGCCGAGGATCTCGCGCATCGTGCTGCCCGCCTCGCCGACAAGCTTCGAGCCGGAATCGACCTTCTCCGAGGAATCGCCGATCAGCACCTTGATCTCGCGTGCCGCGGTCGAGCTGCGCTGCGCCAGCGCGCGCACTTCCGACGCGACGACGGCGAAGCCGCGTCCGTGCTCGCCGGCGCGTGCAGCCTCGACCGCGGCATTCAGCGCCAGGATGTTGGTCTGGAAGGCGATGCCGTCGATCACGCCGATGATGTCGCCGATCTTGACCGCGCTCGCCTGGATCTCGCCCATGCGCCGCACCACGTCCTGCATCAGCTTCTCGCCGCGTGTCGCCACCTCGCTCGACTTGCTGACGAACTGGCTCGCCTCGTTCGCATTGTCCGCATTGCTGCGCACCGCCTCGGCAAGCTGATGCATCGACGCGCTGGTCTGCTCGAGCGCGCTGGCCTGGCTCTCGGTGCGCGCCGACAGATCGCCGTTGCCGTTGGCGATCTCCGCCGAGGCCATGTTGACCGTGTCCACCGTCTGGCGCACTTCGAGGATCGTCGTCCTCAGCTTCTTGCGCATCGAATTGAGTTCATGGCGCAGCCAGGAGAGCTCGTCCTTGCCGTCGGCGACGATCTTCGTCTCCAGGTCCCCGCCGGCGATGCGCATCACGCACTGCACCGTGTCTTCGACCGGCGCCTTGATGCTGTTGCTGATGCCCCAGGCCGCGAAGAACGCGAACACGATGCCCGCGGCGGTGCCCGAGCCCAGCGCCCAGGCCGCGCTGTCGTTCTGTCCCGATAGCGCCCAGACGCCGCCGCCGCCGACAGCGAGAACGATCAGGGCCATCAATCCGAAACCGATTCGTACCCGTTTGGATTGACTTGTTTTGCGCATCCAGTTCATGCGAAGGATCCTTGGTTCACCTCGCGCCGAGCAATCGCGGCGCGACCCGCGGCGCGGGTGCTGGTGTATCGGCCAATACCGGAAAATCCGTAGGCCGAGCGCGGCATGCGGGCGATTTGCGAAGCAATCGTCGACCGAAATCGATGCCCGGCGTTTCGCCATATCCGTCGCACCCCATCGATTCGATGATTTCCATATGCCATCAATGGCAATTCGTCGTCATCGAGTTGATAAGAAGCGCAGCGGCGCCGACCGGCGCGGTCCCTCGCGCCAGCATCCGGATTCAAGCTGCCGCCCGCGCCTGTCGAAGACAGCAGGTGCCCGCGTCCGGCCGAAGGGCGGCTGGCGGATGGAAGCGAGGTGTCAGCGTGAGTCAAGCAAGTCCAGTGAACTGGATTCGGTCATTCCGGTATCTGGCGGCCGGCTCGGCAGTCGTCTTCAGCGCGGTGACGCTCTTTCTCTCGCTCTCGCTCGCGGGCAGCCATGCGCGCTATGAGTCGAGCGCGCACGACGATCTGCAGAACCTGACGCTGAATCTCGAACGCTACCTGTTCCGCAGACTCGAGTCGGCGGACCTCGTGCTGCAGTCCGCCGCCCAGGAATACGAACGCCTGAGCGCCGATCCCGCGGCGACGGCCGAGCACTTCACGCCGGTGCTCGCCAAGCTGCAGCAGCGCCTGCCGGAGAATCCGTCACTGCGCGCTGCCGACAGCGCCGGCGCGGTGCGCTACGGCACCGGCATCGACCCGCAGCGCTCGCTCAGCATCGAGGGCAGGCAGTTCTTCCGGGAAGCCCGTGCCACCACCGCCACGGTCGTCGGGCTGCCGCTCGAGTCCCGCATCAGCCACCGCTGGGTCCTGCCGATCGCGCGGCAGCTGCGCGACGACCAGGGGCGCTTCGGCGGCGTCGTCTACATCAACATGGACCTGCAGGAACTCACCGGCATGCTGGGTTCGCTGAAGATCGGCGAGCAGGGGGTGATCACCTTGTTCAATGCCCGCCGGGACGTGCTGCTGCGGCTGCCCGCGCTGGCGCCGTCGCCGGACGAGAAGCCCGCCCGCCTGAACGCGCCGGAGACCCAGCGCGCGATGGCCGCCGGCAAGACGGCGGCCCTGTTCGACTCCCCCAGCTCGATCGACCACATCTCGCGCACGGTGATGTATAGACAGGTCGGCGGCTATCCGGCCTACATCCTGGTCGGGCTGTCGCGCGCGGAGATCTTCGCGCCGTGGTACCGGGAGCTGGCCGTGACGCTCGCGTTCTGGCTGGCGCTCGCGGCCGGCACGCTGCTGCTGCTCGCGACGCAGTACCGCGCCGGGGCCGCCCAGGCGCGCACGCTCGACGAGCTGCTCGCGGCCAAGCGGATCGCCGAGGAGGCGAGCGAGTCCAAGTCGCTGTTCCTGGCCAACATGAGCCACGAGATCCGGACGCCGCTGAACGGCGTGCTCGGCTTCGCGCAGATGGGCGCGCGCGATGCCTCGGCGTCTTCGTCCGCGCTGCTGAATTTCGCGCGCATCCTCGAATCGGGCAAGCTGCTGCAGGGCGTGCTGAACGACGTGCTCGACATGTCGAAGATCGAAGCCGGCAAGCTGACGCTGGACGAGATCCCGACGCACCTGCGGCCCGCCGCCGAGCGTGCGGTCGAGCTGATGCAGGACGCCGCCGGCGCCAAGGGCATCGACCTGCGGCTGCGCATCGACGAGCAGGTGCCGGAGCTGATTGTGGTGGACCCGCTGCGTCTCGGGCAGATCCTCGTCAACCTGCTGTCGAACGCGGTGAAGTTCACCGAGCAAGGGCATGTCGAACTGGCGCTGTCGGTCCGCAGCGAGCAGCTCTTGATCGAGGTGAACGACAGCGGCGTCGGCATGTCGGAGCAGCAGATCGACCGGCTGTTCGAGCCCTTCGAGCAGGCCGACCGGTCGACGACCCGCCGCTACGGCGGCACCGGCCTCGGGCTTGCGATCACGCGACGGCTGGTCGGGCTGATGGGCGGCTCGATCGATGCATCGAGCCGGGCCGGCGGCGGATCGTGTTTCCGCGTATTGCTGCCGCTGCCGCTTCCGGCCGCGCCCTGCCGGCACGATCCGATCGCCGGGGAAGGCTCCGCGAACGACGGTCGCGGCGGGACGATCGATCTCTCCGCGAGCGATTCGCCGTTCCGCGGCGGTACCCTGCCGTCGAAGTTGCGGCTCGACGGCTGGCGGGTGCTGGTGGCAGAGGACAACGCGGTGAACCAGATCGTGATCCAGAGCCTGCTGGAGATCGAGGGCGCCGAAGTGGAGCTCGCCGCCGACGGCTACAAGGCCGTGCAGCAGGTCGCGCTGCGCGGCGGGACGAGATACGACGTCGTGCTGATGGACCTGATGATGCCCGGCATCGACGGCTACGAGACCGCACGCCGCATCAAGGCCATCGATCCGCTGCTGCCGATCATCGGTCAGACGGCGCACGCCTGGCCGGAGGTTCGCGAACAGTGCCTGCAGGCCGGCATGGCCGAGCGGGTCGCCAAGCCGCTGAATGCCGACGAGTTGGTCGCGGCGCTGCTGAGACATGCGCGGCCGCAGCGGCCGATCAGCGGGGGGTTGCCGGCGGCACCGGGGCGGGGCGTGGAGGCATTGCGTGCGGTTGGAAATAGTGATGGGTGGAAGGTCCGGAGCGAGGCTGACGCTTCGTCGCAGCAACAGCCTTAGACTGGATCCAAATTCCGGACACCGGAGCAATGACACGAGGCCATGCTGCGCAAACCCGTCGTTTATGTCTCGTCGACATCCGCCGACCTCGAGCAGCATCGCGCCGCGCTGAAGTCCGCGCTCGAAAAGGCACAGTACGACGTCGAATGCATGGAGAAATACCCGGCCTTCGACGAACGCCCGCTCAGCAGATGCCGCGCCGACGTGGCGCGCTGCGATGTTTACGTGCTGCTCGTCGCGCACCGCTATGGCTTTCGCCCCGACACAGGAAATCCCGAGCGCAAGTCGATCACCGAGCTCGAGTACGAAGAGGCGGGGCGCCACGTCGGCAAGCCACGCCTCGTGTTCACTGTGGACCCCGAGCACCCATGGAATCCGCAGTGGATCGACAAGGGCGACGACGGGGTTGCGCTGGCAGCCTTCAAGCAGGCCGCCGAGTGTCGGCATGGCATCAACCGATTCCGCGACCAAAATCACCTTGCCAGCCTGGTGCTGCAGGCGCTCCATGCATTGGAATCGAGAGATGCCTTGACGCACGACGCTGCTGCGGCCAAGTGGAACTGGCCGAGACCTTGGGACTTCTCGGGCTACCTTGTGGACAAGCGCCGCGGATTCGTCGGGCGCAAGTGGCTATTCGACGAAGTGCGTGCGTGGCATCTCGACGCCGAAGGCATGCAGGCGCTGCTGATCTGCGCCGACTTTGGCGTCGGCAAGTCGGCCTTCATGGCCGAGCTCGCCTCAGCCGCGCACGGCGTACCCGTGGCGGCTCGCCATTTCTGTCATCACGACACCATCGAAACGCTGAACCCGGCGACATTCGTGCGCAGTGTCGCGGCGCAGTTGGCTGCTACGTTGCCGGAGTATCGAGCAGCCGTCGAGGGCGATCCCGAGGCCAGGCGCTGGCTCGACGAAGCGCAGCTCGATCCAGCGAGCGCGTTCGAGCGCGCGGTCGTCGCTCCACTGAATGCGATCGACGGACGTCGCGCGCCGGTGGTGTTGCTCGTCGACGCGCTCGACGAGGCGCTCGATTTCGAGGTCACGGCAGGCAGCGGACGTGGGATCACCATCGTTCGCCTGCTCGCCGCGCGCGCGACGCGGCTGCCTGCGTGGTTGAAGGTCCTCGGTACGAGCCGCAGACGTCAGGACGTGCTGCAGCCCATGCGCGAAGCCTTCCGCTGTCGAACACTGGACGGTGAGGACGATCGTAACCTTGCCGACATCCGCGACTACGTCGCGACCCGCTGCACCTCGGGCGCATTTCCGGATCTGATCGCGAATGCCGGGTTGCGCGCAATCGATCTCGCCGAGTTCCTGTCTGGCCCCGGGCAGAGCGGCGGCAAGTTTCTGTACGCCGTGCGCGTGCTGAACGATGTGCAGTCGGGCGCGCTGCCGTTGCTGCGCCTCAAGGACCTGCCACCGGGGATGGATGCGTTCTACCTTGAGGCATTCGAGCGGCGTTTTCCTAGCGAAGAGGCCTATGCGCCCGTGCGTGCCCTATTGGCCGCGCTGTGCGTCAAGCGCGAGCCGATGTCGCGAACCGAACTGGCGGCCGTCCTCGGTGCGCCCGAGGAGAGGGTTCGCAGCATGCTCGCACGACTCGAGGATTTTCTGAATGCGCACGGCAAGCGCTACGCATTCGACCATCTCTCGCTTGCGCAGTGGCTTGCCGAGGAGAACGATGACGGCTTTCCGCGCGCCGGGCGATTCGCGGTCGACGCTCTCGAGGCACAAACTCTGATCGCCGACTGGGCGCGGCGCGAGGAAGCCGCGGGCCGGGCCCATCAGTCGGAATACTTGGCGCGGCATCTTGGTGCCTACCTCGAAATGGAGGAACGCCGGATCTGTTTCCCGAGGTTGCTGCTCGACTGGCGCTGGCTCCATGCGCGCCTGCGGGCCGCCGGTGTCAACGCGTTGCTCGGCGACTGGGCCGACGTCGCCGAGACCGAAGCGCTAAGTGCATTGGAGCGCGCGCTTCGACATGCTTCGCATGTGCTCGGACACGAAGGTGCCGATTGGCGGGGATCGGACTTCCTCGCGTCGCAGATCATTGGTCGACTGCGGCATCGATCCGAGCCAGAGGTCCGCACCCTTTGCGCGCTGGCAGCCGACGAACTGCGCCGCACGGGCGGCCTTCTCCCGCTCACGGCAAGCCTGCAATCCGCGGACGCCGTGTTGCGCACTTTGGAGGGGCAGGCGCAGATCTCTGCGCTGGCCGTGCTCGCCAATGGGCGACTCGCCTCGGGGTCGCGCGAAGGCACAGTGATCCGAGTCTGGAATCCGGCCAGCGGCGCGTGCGAGGCAATGCTCGAAGGTCATACCGGCCCGATATTCGCGCTCGCAGTGCTGCCCGACGGGCGCCTCGCCTCGGGATCGTCGGATCGAACGATCAAGTTCTGGGATGCGGCGAAGAGCGCGTGCGAGGCTACGCTCGTCGGGCATACCGACTCGGTGGCCGTGCTCGCGGTGCTCGCCGATGGGCGGCTTGCGTCCGGGTCGCGCGACGCTACGATCAGACTGTGGAATCCGGCGGACGGGGCGTGCGAGGCCACCTTCGTCGGCCACGCCGGCCCCGTGTCGGCGCTTGCGGTACTGCCCGACGGCCGGCTCGTTTCGGCATCGCGCGATACGACCATGAGGCTTTGGAACCCGGTGAGCGGCGCCTGCGAGGCAATACTCGAGCCGCATGCAGGTCAGGTCTCCGCGCTCGCGGTACTCGCCGACGGCTGGCTGGCATTCGGCTCGTGGGACAACAAGATCAAGCTGTGGCACCCGGTAAGCGGCATCCGGGAGGCGACGCTGCCAGGGCATGCCGGCCCGGTGTTCGCGCTCGCGATGCTCGATGATGGACGGCTTGCCGTCGGCTCGCGCGACAACTCGATCAAGCTTTGGAACCCGGCGACCAGCGCGTGCGAAACGAGTCTCGTCGGGCACGCCGGCTGGATCTCCGAACTCGTCGTACTCGGCGATAGGCGGCTTGCATCAGGTTCGTGGGACGGGACGATCAAGCTTTGGAACACCGCCGGCGGCGCTTGCGAGGCGTCGCTCGACGCGCACGGCGGCTCGACATTCACGGTTGCACCCCTCGGCAACGGGCGGCTGGCGTCGGGCTCGTGGGACAGGACGATCAAGCTTTGGGACCCGGCGAGCGGCATCTGCAAGGCGACCTTCAAGGCGCACGCAGGCGCGGTATCCGCGCTCGCATGGCTCGTGGATGGACGCCTCGCCTCGGGCTCATGGGACAAGACGATCAAGGTCTGGATCGCGGCCAGCGGCACCTGCCAGGCGACATTCGAGGGGCACGGCAGCTCGGTATCGGCGCTCGCGCTGCTCGCTGACGGTCGACTGGCTTCGGCATCGCGTGACAACAAGATCAAGCTCTGGAACCTGCAAACCGGCGCCTGCGAGGTGACGCTAAAGGGGCATGCCGCTTGGGTGTGCGCTCTTGCGGTCCTCGCCGACGGGCGCCTAGCCTCGGGGTCGTGGGATCGGACCATAAGGCTCTGGAACCCAGCCACCGGCGACTGCGCTGCGACCCTCAAAGGGCATGCCGGCGCTGTTTGCGCGCTCGCCGCGTTGGCTGATGGGCGGCTTGCATCGGGCGCGAGTGACGGCACGATGAGGCTGTGGGATCCCGTGAGCCGCGCGTGTGAGGCGACGCTTGCAGGCCACGCCGGGTCGGTGTCCGCGATAGCCGAGATCGCCGACGGGCACCTCGCCACGGGGTCCTGGGACAAGACGGTGCGAGTGTGGGAAGAGTCCGGCGGGCGCTGGAGCGGCGCGGCTCGGTTCGTCGCTGACGCCTACATCCATGCGCTCGCCTGGGTAGCGCGGCCTTCGGTGCTCGCGGTGGGCGATGCAGCCGGACGCCTGCATTTCCTCAAGATCGAAAGCCCAGTTCGTTGAAGCGTTTGCAGCAAGGCGCGCGCGACAGTCCGATCTGATCGGACGTAACGAGCGATCCAGTGAAGCTGGCGGGGCGCCGCAAGCTGCGCCCCCGGAACCCTCACCCCCGCGCGCCCTCCGCCACGCGAAACACCGCCACCGCCTGCACCAGCGACTGCGCCTGCTGCTTCAGCCCCTCCGCGGCGGCGGCGCTCGACTCGACCAGCCCGGCGTTCTGCTGGATCGTGCGGTCCATGCCCGAGACCGCCTCGCTGACCTGCTGCACGCCCGAGCTCTGCTCGGCGCTCGCGCGGCTGATCTCCGACATGATCTGCGTGACCCGCTGGATCGCCGAGACGACTTCCTGCATCGTCTCGCCGGCGCGGTCCGCCTGCACACCACCCTGCTCCACCCGCTCGACGCTGGCGGCGATCAGGGACTTGATCTGCTTGGCCGCTTCCGCCGAGCGCTGCGCGAGACTGCGCACCTCGCCGGCTACGACCGCGAAGCCGCGCCCCTGCTCGCCGGCGCGCGCCGCTTCGACTGCGGCGTTCAGCGCCAGGATGTTGGTCTGGAAGGCGATGCCGTCGATCACGCCGGTGATCTCGCCGATCTTGCGCGAACTGTCGTTGATGCCCTTCATCGTGTCGACCACCTGGCGCACCGCCTCGCCGCCCTTCGACGCGACCTCGCTCGCGGCGCGCGCCAGGCCGTCCGCCTGCCGTGCGTGGTCGGCATTGCGTTCCACCGCGGAGCCGAGCTGCTGCATCGATGCCGCGGTCTGCTGCAACGCGCTCGCCTGATGTTCGGTGCGCCCCGACAGGTCGCCGTTGCTGCTCGCGATCCCGGCGCTCGCGTTCGCCACGCCCTGCGAACCAGAACGCACCGTCGAGACGACGCGCGACAAGCTCTCCTGCATCTCGCGCAGCGCGGCCATCAGGCTGTTCGCGTCGCCGGCCTTCACCGGCACCGGGGTCGTCAGATCGCCCGCGGCCACCGCCCGCGCCACGTCGACCGCCAGGCCCGGCTCGCCGCCCATCTGCTTCAGCAGGCCGCGCGTGATGCCGGCAGCCAGCGCCAGCCCGAGCAGCAGCGCCGCGGCGACGAAGCACAGCGTGCCGAGCTTGGCCTTGTCGTACACCACGCGCGCCCGCTCGCCCACCTGCTTGCCGGCGGCGAAGTCGAAGGCGCTCAGGCGATCGAGCGCAGCGACCGCGTCGTCGGCCGCCATCTTCGCAGCACCGTCGCCGATGTCGCGCGCGTCCGCCTGCTTGCCGGCACGGCCGAGCTCGACCACCTTGCGGTTGAAGACGAGATACTCGTTCCAGTTCTTCTCGAAGGCCGCGAGCAGCGGCTTCTGCGCCGCATCGTCGGCCAGCGTCCGATAGACGCCGATGCTCTTCGAAACGGCCGCGAGCGCCGCGCCCATCTTCTCTTCGTACTCCGCCCGATAGCCCTCGTCCGCCGCATTTGCATGCTTGATCTCGAACTCGCGCACCTCGAGGATCGCGGCACGGGATGCGGCCAGCTGGCCGACGCCGGGCATCCACTTGTCGGCCAGCGCCTGCGACGCGGACTGGACATGCGCGAGTTCGAAGAAGGACATGCCGCCGAGCGCCGCGGTCAGCGCGAGCACCAGCCCGAAGCCGAGCATCAGCCGCGTGCCGATGCGCCAGCGCGCGAACCGACCGGAAAATCGAGTGTGAAGCTTCATGGGTCGAGGGGCGGCGGCCTTACTTCTTGAAGCCGACGTAGGTCACGCCGATGACCTTGTCGCCGGCGTCCTTGATCGGGTTGTAGCAGGCGCTGAACGGCGTGCCGAGCACGTCGACGTCGCCGCAGAACTGCTGGCCCTTGCTGACCGATTCGTAGGCCTTGGCGCGCGCCAGCAAGGTGCCGACGCCGCGCTTGCCTTCCGGCGTGAGCACGTTGGTGCTGACGCGCACGAAGTCGTCGCCGTCGCGCACAAAGACCGTCGCGGTGGCACCGTAGTTCTTCTTGATCTCGTCGACCACGTCGTAGTTGTTGTTGATCTTTCGCGCACCGAAGTAGACGGCGGGGACGGTCTTGTCGCCGGCCTTGTCGGTGCCTTCGAGCTTGGCGGCGCCGATCTTCGCGAGGCGTTCGTCGAGGGCGGCGATGGTCGCCTTCGGATCGTTCGCGTGCGCGGAACCGGCGGCCAGCACCATCAGGGCTGCGGCGATGGAAAGGACTTTGTTCATGGAGACTCCTGTCACGGCGTGATGAAGCGGGACGGACCCGCGGGGATGAGATCGCCGGCGGCTTGGCGCCGGCCATCGGATGCGTGGGTCGAATCGGCGCACAGGCGTTTCCATGGACTGATTTCCCAACCCGTCTCCGCGAGTCGTGCCCGCGGGACCGTTTTATCGATCGTGATGCCAGGGTCATCGACCGCTCCGCCGCGCGGCTTGAGCAGCGCCGCGGTGACGTGTTGCACACCCTTGCTTCGCCGGGCGCTTCCCGGGGCGATTGACGGACCACCGGCCGCTGCCGCGGCATGGCGCTCAGGATCCGATGGAGACGACGCCCCTCCTTAGCAAGGTTCGCCGCAGCGCTGCAGCAGCTCCAGCGCATCGCCGTGGGCGGCCCATGCGGAGCCGCTGACCGGCCGCCGGCTGCCGGCCGGCAGCGGATCGGCGGCACTGACGATGCCCATCGCCTGATTGCGCCCTTCGGTCTTGGCCGAATACATCGCCAGGTCGACCAGGTGCAGGCCTTGGCGCCACGGCAGGGGCGGCCTGCCGGCCTCGAGCGGGAAGCGCCCGTAGCCGATCGACGCGGTGACGCGCAGGCGCCTGTCCTGGATGTCGAACGATTCGCCGCTGATGCGCTCCAGCAGCCGCGCGGCGAGCTGGTGGCTTCGTTCGGCCGTCAGCCGCGCCGCGACGATCAGGAACTCTTCGCCGCCCCAGCGCACCACCAGGTCCTCGGCGCGCACTGCCGCGGTCAGCCGCCGGCCGAACTCGACCAGCACCGCGTCGCCCGCGCCGTGGCCGAAGCGGTCGTTGATGGCCTTGAAATGATCGATGTCGATCAGCAGGATGGCGCCCTCGAAGCCGTCGCCCGGCGCCGAGCCGGCGGCATCCATCACCTCGTGCAGGTAGCGGCGGTTCGCCAGATTCGTCAGCGCATCGCAGCGGCTCTGCACGCGCAGTGTGGCCTGCGTCGCCTCGAGCTGGCGCTGGATGCGGCGCACCCTGCGATACAGACCGATCGCGACGGCCACCGAAAGGGCCAGCACGGTGGCGCCGATGGACCAGTTCTGCAGCAGCAACTGGTGGTTGGACAAGGCCTCGGCCTTCAGCGCGTTGTCCCGGTTCAGCAACTCGATGCTGCGTTCCTTGGCTTCGGCATCGAAGCGGTGCTGCATCTCCGCCAGCGCCGACTCGCGGCTGCGCCGCACCACCTCGGCGGTCACCGCCCGCTCGCGGTGGTAGAGCTCGAGCGCGCCCGGTGCATCGCCGGCCACCGCCAGCGCCTGCCCGAACTCCCGCAGACTCGTCGCCTGGTCGGCGAGCGAACCGCTCGCCTGCCAAAGTTCGAGCAGGCGCGCCAGGTCCTGCTTGGCTTCCGCGATGCGGCCGAGCCCGATCTTGGCGAGGCCGGCATTGTTCGTCAGCACACGTTCGGCGCGCCGATCATTGAACAGCCGGACGGTGGCGAGCGCGGTCTCCGCGGCACGCAGCGATTGCTCGGGACGGCCGAGCTTGGCATACAGATCGCTCAGGTTGCCGAGCAGCAGCGCCGTCATGCGCGTCGCGTTGCCGCGCTGGGCCATCGCGAGGGCCTCTTCGCTCAGACGGGCGGCACCGGCGCGATCGCCGCGTGCGTCGGCCAAGCGCGCTTCATCGCCGCGCACTCGCGCCGACAGTGCCGGGTCGGCGGTGGCCTCGGCCAATCGCCAGGCATCGCGCAAGGCTCGGCCGGCGCCCTCCGCATGGCCGTTGACGAACGCCGGATAGGCGGATGCGCTGAGGCTGAAACCCTGCCGCCAGCGATCCCCGGCATGTTCGGCCAGGCCGATCGCCGACGACAGTTCGCCCGACGCCTCGACGAATCGGCCCTGGCTCATCGAGCGGCGCGCGAGGATGTGCAGCGAGCGCCACGCCGAGCGGTAGTCACAGGCTTCGGCGGCGGCCGCAACATGCCACGCCGAAGGCGTTCCGCAGCCCGCCTGGAAGACATCGATCGCCGGCCGGGCCAGCGCGGCGGCCACGTCGACCTGGCCCGCGGTTTCCGCGACGAGCGCGCGCACCAGCGCCGATGCCGCAGCCGCCAGCGGATCGCCGCTCCTCTTCGCCAGCGACAGCAGTTGATCGGCATGCTCGCCGGCCTGCGCCGTCCGGCCGGCCTGCGCTTCGATCATGCCGCGGGATTGCAGCATCGCGCGCCGGCCCGCAGGGGATGCACCGGCCTCCGCGGCCAGGGCATCGAGGCGCATCAGCGCAGCATCCGGCCGATCGAAGCCTTCACGCACGACCAGATCGATACGATCGTCGAAGCTGCCTGCCGAGTACAGCGCGCCGCCGGCTTTCGCCGGCGCTGCCACGAGTGCCGCGAGTGCGAGCGCGAGGCCGCCCAGCCACGGCTTCATGCCGCCATCTCCAAGCGGCCACGCACCGACGCAAGCACGGCCCGGCCGTCCGCGGCCGCGTTGCCGAGCGCCGACGCGGCGGCATCGAGTTCGCCGTCGCCACGGGCCAGCAGGCTGCTGATGCCGCAGGCGCGATTGCGTCCGTTCGATTTCGCGAGATACAGCGCCGCATCGACCAGTTGCACCGCGCGCTCGACGCTGACCGGCAGCCGCAGCGGCGCCAACGGGAAACTCGCATAGCCGATCGATGCGGTGATCTCGATCGTGTGGCCTTGCACCGCGAAGGGCCGGGCGTTCAGCGCCGTGAGCAGGCGCTCCGCGATCGTCTCGGTGTCGTCGCGGCGGCGGTTGCGAATCGCCACCAGGAACTCCTCGCCGCCCCAGCGCACCGCCAGGTCGCCGCTGTCCAGCATCGCGCTCAGGCGCTGCGCGACTTCGACGAGCACGCCGTCGCCGGCCGCATGGCCATGACGGTCGTTAATCGACTTGAAGTGGTCGATGTCGATCAGGAAGAGTGCCGCGGCGAAGCCTTGCGCATCCGCACTGGCCATCGCGCCATGGAAATGGCGCCGATTGGCGAGCCCGGTGAGCGGATCGCGTTCACCCTGCATGGCCAGTTCGCGGTTGCTGGCGGCGAGCAGGGTATTGGCGCTGCGCACCCGGCGATGCAGCCACCACAGGACGGCGAGCGACGCCGCGCAGAGCCCGGCCAGCAACCACCACAGATCCTGCTGCAGCGCCTGGCGGTGAAGCTGCTCGGCCTGCAACGCATTCTGGCGGCCGAGCAAGTCCAGCTCGCGGCTGCGGCGCTCGGCATCGAAATGCTCCTGCAGCTCGATCAGCGCCTTCTGTTCGTCTCGCCGCACGATCGCATCGGTCAGGTCGCGATAGCGATGAAAGGCCAGCACCGCACCCGCGGCGTCGCCGGCCCGTTCGAGGTAGGACCCGAGCTCGTTGTACGAGACCGACATGCTGCTCAGCGCGCCGCGGCGCTCGTCGATCGCGATCGACTCCGCCACGTGGCGTTTGCCGAGCTCGATCTCATGCAGCGCGATCAGCGCCACGCCGGCGTTGAACAGCGACACGACCTGGCCGTCGGTGTCGCCGAGCTGGCGTGTCAGCGCGATCGCCTTCTGCGCCATCGCCAAGGCTGTCTTGTAGTCGCCGTTCTTCAGGTAACCGTCCGACAGGTTCGACAGCGCGAGCGACTCGGCCGAGGGAGCATGCGCGAGGCGCGCCTGTTCGAGTGCGGCCTCGAACTCTCGCCGCACTCCGGCCGAATCGTTGGCGGCATCGAGCAGGACGCCTTCGGTGCCATGCACTTCATAGAGCAGGAAGTGATCGCCGCTCGCCTCAGCGATGACGAGCGCTTCCCGGTTCAGCCGTTCGGCATGCGCCGGCTGTCCGGCCTGGAGGTAGACGCGCGCCAGGCCGCAGCGCATGTCGACGCGCCAGTTCGGCTGGCCCAGCGCGTCGGCCGCGGCGAGCGCTTCCTGGTACAGCCGCATGGCTTGTTCGAGCTCCCCCAGCTCTTTCTTGGCACCAGCGTGGGCGGCCAGGATGCGCAGCCGCAGGCGTGCCGGCGCATCCGCCCGCATCCTCGCGGCCGTCTTGACGAGCAGGCCGTCGGCGGTGCGCATGTTGCCGTTCTCGATCTCGATGCGCGCGGCGACGAGCAAGGCCGCGGTCGCCGCATCGTCGGCATGCACCGTGCCGCGCCAGGCGTCGAGAGACCGCAGCAGCGCACGCGCCGCATCGGCTTGCCGGGCGGCAGCCAGCAGTTCGCCCTTGGCAGTCAACAGCTCGAGCTGCTCGCTGCTGAACGCGGCGCTGGACTGCAGCAGGCGCTCGACATCGGCCGCGGCGGCCAGCGGTTGTCCCCGGCCGGCCAGTTCGATCGCCTCGATCCGGCTGTCCAGCGCGCTGGGCGAGGCGGCCTGCGCAGCGCTTGCCGAGGCGGCCATCGCCGCCAGGCAAAGCCATCTCGCCACGCAGCGGCGAAGCCGAACCGGCCAATATGCGGAGATCCGAGTCCCGGAATTGATAAAAATGAATCTCAATCTAATTGAAATAACGAATTGAGTGCAGCAGGGAACAATCGCCATTCAGTTGTCGACTATCGCGCGGCAATCCTGAGGGCGAGTGGGCGAAATACCGCCGATTCAATATTCGATCGAAAAAACGCAGCGCGCCCGGTGACAGACCACCCGCTCTCAAGGCGGCGGGGCAATGTGTCGACAACCAGTTACCACTTGTGCGCCCGCTATTCCCGTGCGATGGACGCGTCACATTGACCCCAACGATGACCAACGATCTGCCCGACAGCACCGCCCCACGCATCGCCGAACTCGACCTCGCCTATCTGCTGGGCCAGGTCAGCGAGGCGGTGGTCTACGTCGACCGGGACTTCGTCGTCAGATACTGCAACGACGTCTACCTGAACAACCTGGGGCTGACCGCGGCCGAGGTCATCGGCAAGACGCCGTTCGAATACCTGCCGTTGTTCCGGCGCTCGGTCTTCTACGAGGTGATCAATGAATGCCGGCAGCGCGGCGGCGCCCATGCCGCGATCAACTACTCCGTCGCCACCAGCCGCTGGATCCTGCTGCGGGCCATGCCCTGCGACGGCGGCGCGCTGCTGCTGGTCAACGACGCGTCGGAAGACATGCTCAAGCAGTTTCATCTGGCCCAGCGCGCGACCCGGGACCCGCTGACCGGCATCGCGAACAAGGTCTCGCTGATGCGCGAGCTGGACGGGCGATTGGCGAGCGGCAGCGCGTTCTCGCTCGCGGTGATCGGCCTCGACCGGTTCGGCACGGTGAACGACACGATCGGCTTTGCCGGCGGCGACCGCGTGCTGGTGGAGATCGCATCGCGCCTGCAATCGACTTCGCTCGAAGGCGAACTGCTTTGCCGTCTGAACGGCGACGAGTTCGCGCTGCTGACCCCGCGCACCGGGGCGGACTTCGAGGCGCGGGTCGAGGCGCTGGCGGCCCAGACGCGACGCACCGTGCGGGTCGAGGCGCACGAGTTCAGCCTCGGTTCCGCGGCCGGCCTGATCTCCTCCGCAAGCCATCAAGGCACCTCGGAAACCTTGCTCCGACGAGCCGCGCTCGCGCTGCGGCAATGCAAGCGCGAAGTCGGCGCACGCAGCCTCTGGTACACGGACGAGATGGAAAGCGCGTCGCGCCAGCGCGCCAAGCTGGAGGACGACCTGCGCAAGGCGTTGAAACAAGGCGCCTTCACGCTGGCGTTCCAGCCGAAGGGCGGCTTGCCGCACCGCCAGGTGGTCGGCGCCGAGGCGCTGATCCGCTGGCCCCATCCGGTCCGAGGCGTGATCCCGCCGATGCAGTTCCTGCCGATCGCCGAGGAATGCGGCCTGATGGTGGATCTGGACCGCTGGGTCATCAGTGCGGCGATCCGGCAGATCGCCATTCTGAAACGGCGCGGCCTGGCGGTTCCGGTGAGCATCAACCTGTCGGTGCAGTCGCTGTCGGACGCGAGCCTGGTCGAGATCATCCGGCGCGAACTGCTGTCCGCCGACGTCGAGGCCTCGCTGCTCGAAATCGAGATACCGGAAGGCGCGCTGATGCGCGACGTCGCGACCAGCACCCGCGTGCTGAACGGCCTCGAGGCGCTCGGCGTCGCGATCAGCGTCGACGACTTCGGCACCGGCTATTCATCGTTCGCCTACCTCGCCAAGTTTCCGGTCGACACGCTCAAGATCGACCGCTCGTTCGTCAACGAAATGCGCAGTAACACATCGAGCCGCAAGATCGTCCGGGGACTGATCCAGCTGGCTCATTCGCTGTCGATGAAGGTCGTCGCGGAAGGCGTCGAGACTGAGGAACAGACCGGCCAGCTGCAGGACATGAATTGCGATCAGATTCAGGGCTTCGGCTATGGTCGTCCGATGTTCTTCGAGCAATTCTGCGAATTCGTCAAGACCCACCGCAAGCCCGGACTGCCGGACGCCTTCTCGATATGAATTAGTTGGCTTCGAATTCCTGAATCTCCGATCTTTCCCTTCAGTCCCCCGTCGGTAGGGGATCGACCGGGCGAGTGCGCGGCCTTTCAATGTGCTCCACGGCCGGAGCGATCCAGCGAGAATGCCCGGCCAATCGACCAGCTGTCAGACATCGACGGCTGTCTTCGTTGGAACACGTTGGGAAATCACCATGTCATTCGACTTCCGGGATCTTGCGGATCGCCTCGAGAAACGCTGCAGCCGCCGGCTCGCGCTCAGAGAACTCGCCTACTGCGACGCCTGGCCCCTCTTCCAGGCCACCCGGACTCCGCGCTTCAATGAACACCTGACCTGGGCCATGCCGCAGCAGGAGCGCGAGGCCGAAGCCCGCGTCGACGCGATCCGCGCCGCCGCGCGACGCAATCAGCTGACGGCGCTCTCTGCCGTCGTCAGGGACACCGGCGAATGGGTCTCGCTGTTTCGCTTCCAGCCGAGCGGCCACGGCCCCAGGTCGCTGGAGATCGGCGTCTGGACGCACCCGAACTTCTGGCATGGCCGGTATTCGCCCGAGTTGATGACGCTGTGCATCGACGGCGCGTTCGAATCGTCCGACGCGTCGGAGATCGTCGGCGCCGGTGCGGTCGAGAACCGCGGCTCGCTGGCCTTGATGCGCGTCGCCGGCATGAAGGCCGGACGCAGCTTCCAGAAGGAAACCGAGTCCGGCGTCCTGCTGCCGGCGATCGAATACCGCATCAGCCGCGACGAGTGGCAGACAAGCCGGCACAAGCAGGCTGAAAGAAGGCTGGCCCGGGCGACCGAGGAACGCATCCCCGAACCTGCGTAGCACGCCGCGGCTCAGGCGCGGGCCTTCGCCTTCAGCTTGGCCTCGACCACAGTGCCCTTGAAGAAGTCCGCATTCGCCTCGGTGTAGAGCTTGTACGGGTTCTCGAAGACATAGGACTTGAAGTCCGACTCGGTGATCACGCCCTGCTCCACCAGGCCGTGCGCCTGGGCCAGGGCATCGGTCAGGTCGGGCACGTCCCAGTGGCCGACATCGGATGAATAGATCGCATTGATCTTGACGCCGAGCGGATTGGCCTTGTGATTGAAGGCATGCGCGACGGTGCGGTCGTCGGACTCGCTGCCGAAGAAGAAGCTGTCGACCCAGCGAGTCTTGATGTCGGCCACGCTCTCGATGCCGGCGGCGCCGAAGTCTTCCAGCTCCGCGCCCTGCGGCTGGCGCGAGCCCTGGGTGTAGCGCGCGCCGAGCGTGTCGCGGATCAGGTCTTCGCCGTCGATCGAGCGGCCCTTGACCAGATCGGCCCCGTAGCGGGCGAAGAGATCGGTCAGCTGCGCGCGATCGGTGGCGGCCGGGTCGTAGTTCTTCAGGCCTTCGAGGCTGCGCTTTTCCCAGCGGTCAACGAGGTGGATGTAGACGCGCGCGCCCCAGTCGGCGCCGCCCTCCAGCAGACCCACGCGCAACTTCGGGAAACGCCGCGTCACGCCGCCGAAGAAGAGCGCCTTTGCGAACGCCTCCGAGCCGTCCGCGAAATGCCCGATGTGGTTGTTCATGTAGTTGGAGGTCGAGCTGCGGCCGGTCCAGCCCTGGCTGCCGTAGTGCGTCAGCACCGGCACGCCGAGCTCGACCACCTTGGCCCAGAACGGGTCGTAGTCGTACTCGCTGTCGATGCCGTAGAAGTCTTCATAGGAGATGTACTTGCGCAGCTCGGGGTGCTGATCGGCCGGGTACTTGTCGGCCAGCGCCTTGATCGGGCGGCGTACGCTGCCGGCGATGTTGATCGCCTTGAGGCCCAAGGTCTTGACCGCGTATTCGAGCTGCTCGATGCCTTCTTGCGGCGTGGTCAGCGCGATACCGGCGACGGGAGTCAACCGGTCCGCATACCGGCGATAGAGGTCGGCATGGTAGGCGTTGACCGCACGCTGCAGCGCGACTCTCACGTCCTTGTCGCGTGCGGCCAAGGGTGCGAGCACGTTGTTCGGAAACAGCACCGAGTAGTCCGAGCCCTGCTCTTCCTGGCGCTCGTAGAGCAGCTCGGGCAGGTGGTAGGTCGCGACATCGAGCGTGTTCTTCGTGACGCGCGCCCACCACGGCGAGCGGATCGTGCGGTAGTAGTGGCGCTCTTGCGGCGTCTGCTCGTACCAGCTCTTGCCGTTGCCGATGCCGCCGCGCAGCGCGCGGTCTTCGGTGCCCTGGCGCAGCGCATCGACGAGCACCGCGCCACCCTGCTGCGCCACGTAGTCTTCGAGATGCGGGCTGTAGTCGTTGGTGTGCACGTCGGTGTCGATCACCGGGTAGTCGAGCTGCTGCTTGACGGCCACCGAGGGCGAGGCGTGGATGCGGCTGAGACGGTCATTCATGCGGTTCTCTCCTGAAGCTGAGGCCGTGGCGGTGTGCCCTTCGGCCAGGCCTTCAGTGCAGGCCGCATGCCAGCCGTCCCCACCTCCGATTGCTCGCCCGGCATCAGGATCGGGGACGCGCTTGCTGGCTCGCCAACACCACAGCGGCTCGGCTGCTGCGCCGGCAGCAGCGGAGATTCAGCCGCGCTCCCAGCGCCACACCGCGCTGGCCACGTCGACCTTCTTCGGGATCAGCTTGTGTTCGAAGAAGGTGTCGGCCACCTTCTGCTGCGTCGCGATGATGCCCGCGTCGACCGGCCTCACGCCGTAACGCGTGCGCCGCTGCCAGGCCTCGACCACGTCGACCGGCAGCGCGACCTGGGGCGCCAGCACCTCGGCCACCGCGCGCGGATTGGCGGCTGCCCAGGTGCCGGTGCGGGCCAGTTCGTCGAGCACCAGTGCCAGGTCCTTCGGCCGCTCGCTCGCCAGCTTGCGGGAGGCTTCGTAGAAGCTGTTGGCGACCAGCAGGCCGGAGTAGTCGGCGACCACCCTCACTGGCTGCGATGCCTGCACCGCGGCCAGGTACGGATCCCAGATCGACCAGGCATCGACCCGGTCGGACTCGAACGCCGCCCGCGCATCGGCCGGCGGCAGGTAGATCGGCTGGATGTCGGCGAAGGCGACGCCGGCTTTCTCCAGCGCGGCGACCAGCAGGTAGTTCGCGCTCGATCCCTTCTGCACCGCGACCCGCTTGCCCTTCAGGTCGGCGACAGCGGCCGCCGGCGAGCCCGCCTTGACGACGATCGCTTCGGCGGAGGTCGAGCCCGGCTCGGCGCCGACGTAGACCAGATCCTTGCCCGCCGCCTGCGCAAAGATCGGCGGCGGCGCGCCGGTGTAGCCGAAGTCCACGCTGCCGGCATTCAGCGCTTCGAGCAGCTGCGGGCCGGCGGGAAACTCATGCCAGGTGACGGTGCCGCCTTGCGCGCCGAAGCTCTTCTCGAGCCGCCCTTGCGCCTTGATCAGGCCGAGCAGGCCGCCGCCTTTCTGGAAGCCGATGCGCAAGCTGCGGTTGTCGTCGGCAAAGGCCGGCGTCAGCGCGGCAGCGCCGAGGGCGGCCGTGGCTCGCAGCAGGCGGCGGCGGGTCGTGGAGAAGGGATGGCGGCCGTGCATGGCGTCGACTCGAAGCGAAGGGACGCAGACCATAGCCGCGCGCGCGGCCGATCCCAAGCGATGAATTCGCGTGTCGATATGCGTTGCCGGCCCGATCTGTTGCAAGCCCAGCATGCGGGTTCATCGACTGCTGTCAACACAGCAGCACGCGCCACGAGCTTGTCGCCGATCCAGCACGGCGGCCGCTGGTTCGCTGGCCCGGCGATTGCAAGCAGGCGGAGCGTCGTTCCCCGTCGAACACGTCTCTCGCAACCCATCCTGAAGGAGCATTCCATGGCCCTCCGCCCCTTGAACGACAGGCTCGTCGTCAAGCGCAGCGACCCCGAACTGAAGACCGCCAGCGGCATCGTGATCCCCGACTCGGCCGGCGAAAAGCCCGAGCAGGGCGAAGTGCTCGCGGTCGGCCCCGGCAAGCGCAACGACAAGGGCGACCACGTCGCGCCGGCCGTGAAAGCCGGCGACAAGGTGCTGTTCGGCAAGTACAGCGGCCAGACCGTCAAGCTCGACGGCAACGAGATCCTGGTGATCCGCGAAGACGACGTGCTCGCGATCCTCGAGTAAAGGAATGGAGCCCCCGGCCGCGGGAGTACCCGCATCCACCCCCCCGCGGGGGCTGAGTGCCGCGGCTCCAAGTCCGCCTGCGCGGACTTGGACGGCACGAAGGCCAGCCGCGTCTCGCGGCTGGCTAGGGCCGCTTCGGAGCGGCCGTGCGCTGGCCGGCGCTCGCCAACTAACCACCAAATAAGGAATCACCCATGCCTGCAAAACTGGTCATCTTCGCCGACGACGCCCGCGCCAAGGTCGTGCGCGGCGTCAACGTGCTGGCTGATGCCGTGAAGGTCACGCTCGGGCCCAAGGGCCGCAATGTCGTGCTCGAACGCAGCTTCGGCGCGCCCACCGTGACGAAGGACGGCGTCTCGGTCGCGAAGGAAATCGAACTCAAGGACAAGTACGAAAACATCGGCGCGCAGCTCGTCAAGGAAGTCGCCTCGCGCACCAGCGACAACGCCGGCGACGGCACCACCACCGCAACCGTGCTGGCGCAGGCCATCGTGCGCGAGGGCTTCAAGTACGTGGCCGCCGGGCTCAATCCGGCCGACCTGAAGCGCGGCATCGACAAGGCGGTGACTGCGCTGGTCGCCGAGGTCAAGACCCTCGCGAAGCCGACGACGACGAGCAAGGAGATCGCGCAAGTCGGCGCGATCTCGGCCAACGCGGACTGGGACATCGGCCAGATCATCGCCGACGCGATCGACAAGGTCGGCAAGGAAGGCGTGATCACCGTCGAAGACGGCAAGAGCCTGAACAACGAGCTCGACGTGGTCGAAGGCCTGCAGTTCGATCGCGGCTATCTCTCGCCCTACTTCATCAACAACGCCGACAAGCAGGTCGCGGCGCTCGACAACCCCTTCATCCTGCTGCACGACAAGAAGGTCAGCGCGATCCGCGAGCTGCTGCCGACGCTGGAAGCTGTCGCCAAGGCCGGCCGGCCGCTGCTGATCATCGCGGAAGAGGTCGAAGGCGAAGCGCTGGCGACGCTCGTCGTCAACACCATCCGCGGCATCCTGAAGGTGGTCGCGGTGAAGGCGCCGGGCTTCGGCGACCGGCGCAAGGCGATCCTCGAAGACATCGCGATCCTGACCGGCGGCAAGGTCATCGCCGACGAGGTCGGGCTGACTCTGGAGAAGGTCACCTTGGCCGACCTGGGCCAGGCCAAGCGCATCGAGGTCGGCAAGGAGAACACCATCGTCATCGACGGTGCCGGCAGCGACGAGAACATCCGGGCGCGGATCAAGCAGATCCGCGCGCAGATCGAAGAGGCCACGAGCGACTACGACCGCGAGAAGCTGCAGGAGCGCGTGGCGAAGCTGGCCGGCGGTGTCGCGGTGATCAAGGTCGGCGCGGCCACTGAAGTCGAGCTGAAGGAGAAGAAGGCCCGGGTAGAGGATGCGCTGCATGCGACGCGCGCCGCGGTCGAGGAAGGCGTGGTGCCGGGCGGCGGCGTCGCGCTGCTGCGCGCGCGCCAGCAGATCGGCACGCTGAAGGGCGACAACGCCGACCAGGATGCCGGCATCAAGCTCGTGCTGCGCGCGATCGAGGAGCCGCTGCGGCAGATCGTCGCCAACGCGGGCGACGAGGCTTCGGTGGTCGTTGCCGAAGTGCTGAAGGGCAGTGGCAACTACGGCTACAACGCGGCCAACGGCAGCTATGGCGACCTTGTCGAACAAGGCGTGCTCGATCCGGCCAAGGTCACGCGCACCGCGTTGCAGAACGCGGCCTCGGTGGCCAGCCTGATCCTCACCACCGAGGCGATCGTGGCCGAGGCGCCGGCCGGCGAGAAGCCCGCGCCCGGCGGCCCGGGCAGTGGCGCGCCGGGCGGCTTCGGCGGCGCCGAGTTCTAGAACGTCTTTCAGGGAGGAGAGACCGCGATGCCGAACAACGTGCGCGCCGTCGATCACGTACAGCTGCCGATCCCGCTCGGCGCCTCGTCGAAGGCGCGCAGCTTCTACGCCGAGGTGCTGGAGCTGCAGGAGCTGCGCGGGCCGGCGTTCGAGAGGCCCGGCACTCTGCACTTCTCGCTCGGCTGGCAGCGGCTCGACCTGACCGAGGGCCACTACATCGGCATCGCGCCGCAGGCGCATCTCGCGCTGCAGGTGATCGACCTGGAGCGGCTCGCGCTGCGCCTGCATCGCGCCGGCCATCTGGTCGACGACGCGCCGCTGCTGGCCGAGCACCGTTTCTATGTCGAGGATCCGTTCGGCAACCGGCTCGAATTGATCGAGCCGGCGTTGGCTTCATCGCTGCAGCCGCTCGCCAGCTTCAACGTGGCGGTCTGACTCACGATGCCCCACTGGAACTTCGCGAACCCGTGGAGAGGCTCATGAAAAAGCGCATGTCCTGGATCGACATCGCAGCGTCGATCGGCGCGGTGATCGCGATCGGACTGATCGTCCTGAAGAACACGCAGGCGCACAGCGGCCCGCAGCTGCTGAACGTTTCGTACGACCCGACGCGTGAGCTGTATCGCGACATCAATGCGGCCTATGCGAAGCAGTCCGGCGCTGCGCTGCGCATCGAGCAGTCGCACGGCGGATCGTCGCGCCAGGCGCGCGCGGTGATCGACGGCACGCAGGCGGCCGACGTGGTGACGCTCGGCCTGGTCTCCGACATCGATGCGCTGCAGAAGCGCGGCCTGGTCGCGGCAGGCTGGGCCGAGCGGCTGCCGAATCATTCGCAGCCTTATTACTCGACCATCATCTTCGTCGTGCGCAAGGGCAACCCGAAGGCCATCCATGACTGGCCGGACCTGATCCATCCCGGCGTCGACATCATCACGCCGGACCCGAAGGGCTCGGGCAACGGCAAGCTCAGCGCACTCGCGGCCTGGGGCGCGGTGACGACGCGCGGCGGCAGCGAAGACGAAGCGCGGGCCTACCTGAAGACCTTCTACGACCACACGCCGGTACTCGACCCGGGCGCGCGCAGCTCGGCGATCCGCTTCGCGGTCGAGAAGGTCGGCGACGTGCACCTGACCTGGGAGAACGAAGCGCTGCGCGAGGTCGCCGAATCAAAGGGCGAGCTCGAACTGGTCTACCCGCCGATCAGCATCCTCGCGGAGCCTTCGGTGGCCTGGGTCGATGCCAACGTCGCGAAACACGGCACCGAAGCGCAGGCACGCGCCTATCTCGAATACCTGTTCACCGAGCCCGCGCAGCAGATCATCGCGCGAGCCGGCTACCGCCCGTTCAACAGCGCGGTGCTGAAGCAGCACGACGCGCAGCTGCCCACGATCCGCCTGTTCCCGATCGGCGCGATCGCCGCGGGCTGGCCCGAGGCGCAGCAGAAATTCTTCGCCGACAACGGCATCATCGATACGGTCTACAAGCCGAAGCTCCCATGAGCAGCACTGCAGAGTCCTTGGGGCGCCTTGGCGTTCCGCCCGCGATCGAGCCTTCTCCCGCGCCCGGCCCGCTCGGCGCGCTGCGCCGGCGCTACCCCTGGAGCCTGGCGCGCCGCGACCTGCTCGCCGGCCTGACGGTCGCCGCGATCTCGCTGCCGCAAGGCATGGCCTATGCACTGATCGCCGGCGTCGACCCGCGCTATGGGCTCTACTCGGCAATCATCGTCACCCTGGTCGCATCCCTGCTCGGTTCGTCGTCGCACCTGATCAACGGGCCGACCAGCGCGATCTCGCTGGTCGTCTTCAGCGCCCTCGCCTTCATCGATCCGGAAGCGCGTGTCGAAGCCGCCGAGGCGATGTTCCTGCTCGGCGTGATGGTCGGCGTGATCCAGATCGCGATCGCGGTCTTCCGTCTCGGCGACCTGACACGCTACATCTCCGAATCGGTGATCCTCGGCTTCATGTGCGGCGCCTCGCTGCTGCTCGCGATCGGGCAGATCGGCAACGCCTTCGGCGTGAAGGACAAGGGCACCGGCCACCAGCACGTGCTGTACCGGCTGTGGCTGAGCTTCACGCAAGGCGACGCGGTGAACCTGAAGGCGACCACCCTGAGCATCGCCGCGATCGTGCTCGCGGTGCTGCTGCGCAAGCTGGTCAGGCGCTACAAGCTGCCGCAGCTCGATATGTTCATCGTGATGCTGGCGCTGGCGCTGGCGGCGTACTTCGCCGGCTGGTCCGTGCCCGGCACCGGCGGCAAGACGGCGGTCGCGGTGGTCGGCGCGGTGCCGGCGAGCCTGCCGAGCCTTCACATCGCTGAGATCCAGTGGAGCTGGGTCTGGCAGATGTCGTCGAGCGCGTTGGCGATCGCCTTTCTCGGCCTGCTCGAAGCCTTGTCGATCGCCAAGTCGATCGCGCACGACTCGCGCCAGACGCTGGACTACAACCGCCAATGCCTGGCCGAAGGGGTCGGCAATCTGGTCGGCGGATTCTTTCGGTGCCTGCCGGGCTCGGGCTCGCTGTCGCGCTCGGCGATCAACTTCCAGGCGGGCGCGGCGACACGCTTTTCCGGTGTGATCACCGCCTTGATCGTCGCGCTCGCGGTGCTGGCATTGGCCCCGCTGACACGCTACATCCCGAAGCCGGTGCTGGCCGGCCTGCTGCTGGTCACCGCGGTACGGCTGATCAACCTCGACCGTCTGCGCTACACCTTGCGCGCCTCGCGCTATGACGCAGGGCTCGTGATCATCACCTTCCTCGCGGCGCTGCTGGTCGGCGTCGAGTTCGCGATCATCGTCGGCGTCGCGCTGTCGGTGCTGCTTTTCGTGCCGCGCGCGGCCAAGCTGCGCGCCGCCGAACTGGTCGTCAGCCCCGAGGGCGTGGTGCGCGAACGGGTGGCGAGCGATCCGCAGTGCAGCGCGGTGATCGTCTACGACCTCGAAGGCGAGCTCTTCTTCGGCGCCGCACCGGAGCTCGATCGTTATCTGGCCGAGATCCGGCAGCGGGTGCACGACGAGAAGATCGGCTGCCTGGTGCTGCGCTTGAAGCGCGTGCGCAACCCCGACGTGGTCTGCCTCGAACGGCTCGAGCACTTCCTGCGCGAAGCCAGGCAGGAAGGTTTGACGGTGCTGCTCGCCGGCCTGCGGCCGGAGCTGATCGCAGCGCTGAAACGGCTGCCCTTGGGCGAGGTGCTGCCGGCCGACCGCATCTTTGCGGAAGAAGACGACGTCGACTCCGCTACGCTGAAGGCGGTGCGCCGGGCCTATCGGTTGCTTGGCAACCGCAACGATTGCCCGCATTGCGCCGAAGGTGCGCGGGCAACGCATCCTTCGCCGCTGTACTACCTCGTCTGAAAGGTCCGCCGTCCTTCGAACGAACCGGCGCGGCTGGCAGCAGCCATCGCGCCGTGCGACATTTGCTGCATGACCAACCGGCCCTGGCTCCCCGAATGACCGCCCTCCCGGCAACCACCACAGACAAGGCGCCCGAGCCGGTGAGCTTCGGCCAGGCCTTCGCCTATTGGCTCCAGCTGGGCTTCATCAGCTTCGGCGGGCCGGCCGGGCAGATCGCCCTGATGCACGAGGAGCTGGTCGAGCGGCGCCGCTGGATATCGGAGAACCGCTTTCTGCATGCGCTCAACTACTGCATGGTCCTGCCGGGCCCGGAAGCGCAGCAGCTGGCCACCTACATCGGCTGGCTGATGCATCGAACCTGGGGCGGCATCGTGGCCGGCGGATTGTTCGTGCTGCCTTCGCTGCTCATCCTGATCGCGCTCTCGTGGGTCTACATGGCCTTCGGCGCCGTGCCGGCGGTGGCCGGCGTCTTCTACGGCATCAAGCCGGCGGTCACCGCGATCGTCGTGTCGGCCGCCTATCGCATCGGCTCGCGTACGCTGAAGAACGGCTGGCTCTGGGGCATCGCCGTCGCGGCCTTCTTCGCCATCTTCGCGCTGAACCTGCCGTTCCCGCTCATCGTGCTGGGTGCAGGCCTGACAGGCTACTTCGGCGGCCGCCATGCCCCGCAGAAGTTCGCCGTGGGCGGCGCCCAGCACGAGGCCGCCAAAGGCTTCGGTGCGGCCCTCATCGACGACGACACGCCCACGCCGTCACACGCGCTTTTCACGTGGAAGCGCTTCGTGCAGGTGCTGGCCGCGTGCCTCGCGCTGTGGGCAGCCGGCATCGGCGGCCTGGCCCTCGCCTACGGCCGGGAGGCGGTTCTGACGCAGATGGCCTGGTTCTTCACCAAGGCCGCGCTGCTGACCTTCGGCGGGGCCTATGCGGTACTGCCCTATGTCTACCAGGGGGCCGTGGATCACTACCACTGGCTCACCGGGCCGCAGATGATCGACGGGCTGGCGCTCGGCGAAACCACGCCCGGACCGCTGATCATGGTGGTCTCGTTCGTCGGCTTCGTCGGCGGCTGGACGAAGGCCCTCTTCGGGACCGATTCGCTGTTCCTGTCCGGCGCAGTCGCGGCCGCGGTGGTCACGTTCTTCACCTTCCTGCCGTCGTTCCTTTTCATCCTGCTGGGCGGCCCGTTCATCGAGTCGACCCACGGCAATCTGAAGTTCACGGCGCCGCTGACCGGCATCACCGCGGCGGTGGTGGGCGTCATCGTCAACCTCGCGGTGTTCTTCGCCTACCACGTGCTGTGGCCGGCGGGCCTCTCGGGGCGCTTCGAGTGGCCCGCGGCAGCCATCGGCATCGCCGCGGCACTCGCGCTGATTCGATTCAAGGTGGGCGTGATCCCGGTCGTTCTGGTCTCGGCACTCTGCGGCCTTCTGCTCGCGTGATGGCGGAGACTCCCCGCAGCGGGAGCATTCAAGCGAGAGCGCGTTGGCGCTCGCGCCTCTCGGCGGAACGTGTCTGCAGCCAGACGGCTCCGCGGTGATACGTCTGCGGCGGCGTCAGCAGGCCCGAGTGGGCCTCTTCCACGGCGAGTACGAAGGGCGGAGCTTGCGCGAGAACTTGGGCCTGGCGCGGCCGGCGGACCGGTTTGCGCAGGTGGCGCGGGCGGCCTGAGCGAGGGACCGGATGGCGGCGGCTCGTCCGGCATCCCTTCGACGGTGACTACGCCCGTCGAGCAATCCACGTCAGCCGGAGCTGCCGAGCCAGTCCTCGACCAGGAGACCCGGCACGCGCAGAAACTCGCGCGTGTTGTGGGTCACCAGCGACAAGCCGCGAGAGCGCGCGTGGGCGGCAATGAAGAGATCGTGACTGCCGATCGGAGTACCGGCCCGTTCGAGCGCGCAGCGGATATCGGCATAGTGGCGATCGACATCTTCGTCCAGCCCCAGGACGGTCAAGTTGGACAGCAGCTCATCCACCTTGGCCTGGAGCACCGCCGATCCGCGCCGTTGCGCGCCAAATCGCAGTTCACAGGCGACGACGATGCTGGTGCACAGACTGTCAGGCTCCAACGCGGCGATGCGGACGACCAGCGGACCGCGCGGAAACTTGATCAAGGCGGAAAGCGTGTTCGTATCCAGCATCCATGCCAAGGCGGCCATCAGAAGATGTCGCGCGTTTGCGGCGCCGGATCCTCCACCTCCGGGAAGTCTTCCTCCAGCGGCTCCCAGGCCGCCAACATGGCGAGCAGACGGTTGCTCCTGGTCGGCGTGATGATCAGGCTGTCGCCCTCCTTGCGCATCAGCGCCTGCGTCCCTTGCAACTCGAACTCGCGTGGGATGCGCACGGCCTGGTTGCGGCCATTGCGGAATAGCGAAACAGGGCGTTCATCTAGCATGCTCAAGCCTCTCAAGATGTGGCATATGTCTTAGCATATGCCAAGAATCTTCGGTCGTCAAACGTCACCATCCTTCATCCTCAACGACAACATGACACCCACTTCACTGGACGCGCGCGCTGAAATCGACGTGATCGACGAACAGCTAGTCGACTTGCTTGCCAGCCGCTTTCGAGCAACCGCACAGGTCGGCATCGTCAAGAAAGAACTCGACTTGCCGCCCGTCGATGCCGCACGCGAAGCACGGCAGTCGGCGGCTCATCGAGCATTGGCCGAACGGCACGGACTGGCGCCCGAATTCATCGTCAGTCTGTTCAGAGTGATCATTGATGAAGTCGTCAGCCATCACCGCCGAGTCTGAAACTGTCTTGCAGGCGCGACTCGTCGCGATCGCCCGCCAGTCTGACTGGTGCATGCAGGCGCTGCTCGCCGTCCGGTCGCTGAGACTGCCCAGCTGGTGCACCGGCGCAGGCGCCGTTCGCAATCTGGTCTGGGACGCCCTGCACGGCAAGACGTCGCCTTCAGCACTCGCCGATGTCGACGTTGCCTACTTCGACGCCTCGGACATCTCCTCGCAAAACGACGAACTGCTGCAGCACAGGCTGTGCCGCCTGCATCCGGACGTGCCATGGGATGTCACGAATCAGGCCGGAGTCCATCAGTGGTTCGAAGCCTGCTTCGGGCATGCCGTCGAACCGCTGGCGTCGCTCGAAGACGCAGTCGCTTCCTGGCCCGAGTACGCGACATCGGTCGGTCTCCGGCTCGGCGATGACGATTCGCTGCGAGTCATCGCCCCTCATGGGCTCGGCGATCTGTTCGCGATGGTCGTGCGCCGCAACCCGCGGCGAGTCAGCGTCGAGACCTATCGCCAGCGTGTCGCGCAGAAGCGATATCAAGAGCGCTGGCCGAAGTGCACCGTCGTGCCTTGCTGATCGGCGGCGACCGTCGAACCGCCCCGGAGTCGGAAACCGACACGCGAGCGAGCCAGTCATGCTGTTGGGCTGACACGGGCCGCCACGCGATGTCGCGACGGCAGCCCGCTTCCTGAGCCGAGAAGCGAGCGGCTCGGCCAGGGATCAGGCCAAGGCCTTGGCCTTCTCCGTCTCGCCGTCCTTCTTCGCCGCGGGCGCCGCCTCGGCCGCCTGCCCCGTCAGCTGCGCCTTGTAGCGCTTCAGGGCCTCCGGCTCGGTCACGCCGAAGAAGTCGCCTTCGACGATCTGCGAGCGGAAGCCGTCCGGGCCGATCGGCACGTCGCCGGTGATCGTCGTGCGGTACAGCACGCGCTCGACCTCGATGTGATCCAGGTCCTGCGGCGCCAGGTGCGCGGTCGCGCGGTTGTCCCAGAACGCGATGTCGCCGTTGCTCCAGCGAAAGCGCGCGGTGTAGGCCGGCTTCGTGATCTGCTCGAAGAAGAGTTCGAGCAACTGGTCGCTCTGGCGCGGCGAGACGTCGAGGATGTGCGTCGTGAAGCCGGGGTTGACGTAGAGCGCACGCTCGCCGGTCTCGGGATGCACACGCACCACCGGATGGATCGAGACCAGCGGGTTCGCGGCGATGCGCTTGGCGATGCCGCTGTCCTTCGGCCAGCGCACGCCGGCGCCGAAGCGGTGCTCGGCCTTCAGCCCGTCGGCCAAGGCGCGCAGCGAGGCCGGCAGGCCCTCGTAGGCGGCGACCAGGTTGGTCCAGGTGGTGTCGCCGCCGATCTCCGGCACGTTGACGGCGCGCAGGATCGACGCCGCCGGCGGGTTGATCGCCGCGGTCACGTCGGTATGCCAGCGGTTCTCGTAGCTCGCGCGGCGAATGCCGTTGCGGCGCTCGTAGCGGCTGCGGTCGATCGGCAGCAGTTGCGGATAGTCCGCGACCGGTTCGTCTTCATGCGGATGGGCATAGGTGACTTCGCCGAAGCGGCTGGTGAAGGCGACCTGGGCGGCGTGGTCGATGTTCTGTCCGCGCAAGAACACCACTTTCCATTTCAGCAGGGCCTGGCGGATGGCGGCGACCTCGGCGTCGGCGAGCGGGCGCGACAGGTCGACTCCACTGATCTCGGCGCCGGTGAATCCCGACACCGGCTTGACTTGAACATTGCTGGCTGCGTTCGACATGGCTTGTCCTCGGTAGGTTGATGGCTTGCTCCGATGAGCGGGAGCCCTCTTCCCAGTGCAGTCTGCGTGCCATGCGCAATCGGCCGATTTCTGCTGCGCCGGCAGCATTTGCCGTCGTCTTGCGGCTGAATTTCAGCAGCGTGCGAACCGCTTCTGCTTCAAGCGGCGAAGAACCGATTCGCCGGCCGCGGCAGCCCGAGGTTCTCCCGCAGCGTGCGGCCTTCGTATTCGCGCCGGAAGATGCCGCGCCGCTGCAGCTCGGGCACGACCTTGTCGACGAAGGCATCGAGCCCGGCCGGCAAGAACGGGAACATGATGTTGAAGCCGTCCGATCCTTCGGTCATCAGCCACTGCTGCATCTCGTCGGCAATGCTCTGCGGCGTGCCGACGAAGGCCAGGCCCGCATAGCCGCCGAGGCGCTGCGCCAGCTGGCGCACGCTGAGGTTCTCGCGCCGGCCGAGTTCGATCGCGCGCTCGCGGCCGCTCTTGCTGTCGTTCGTCTCGGGCAGGTTCTCGGGCAGCGGCCGGTCGGGATCGAAGCGCGAAGCATCGGTGCCGAGGGCGACCGACAACGATGCGATCGCGCTTTCGTAGTAAACCAGGGAGTCGAGCTTCGCGCGCATCGCCCGCGCCTCGTCGAGCGTATCGCCGACCACGACGAAGGCGGCCGGCAGGATCTTCAGATGATCGCGGTGGCGGCCGATGCGGTCCATGCGGCCCTTCACGTCGGCATAAAACCGCTGGCCGTCGGCCAAGGTGGATTGCGCGGTGAACACCGCTTCGGCAGTCTCCGCGGCGAGCTGCTTGCCGGGCTCGGAAGAGCCGGCCTGTACGATCACCGGCCAGCCCTGCACCGGCCGCGCGATGTGCAGCGGGCCGCGCACCGAGAGGTAGCGGCCCTTGTGATCCAGCACGTGCAGCTTGGCCGGGTCGAAATACAGACCGCTCTCGGCATCGCGGATGAAGGCATCGTCGGCCCAGCTGTCCCACAGGCCGGTGACCACGTCATAGAACTCGCGCGCACGGGCATAACGCTCGTCGTGCGGCATGTGGTCCTCGAGGCCGAAGTTCAGCGCGGCATCGGGGTTCGACGTGGTCACGACGTTCCAGCCGGCGCGGCCGTTGCTCAGATGATCGAGCGACGCGAAGCGGCGGGCGATGTGGAAGGGTTCGTCGAAGGTGGTCGATGCGGTCGCCACCAGGCCGATGTGCTCGGTCGCCTGGCTCAGTGCGGAGAGCAGGGTGAAGGGCTCGAACGAAGTCACCGTGTGGCTGCGCCGCAGCGCTTCGACCGGCATGTTCAGCACGGCCAGGTGGTCGGCCATGAAGAACGCGTCGAACTTCGCGGCTTCGAGTCTTTGCGCCAGGTACTTCAGGTGCGCAAAGTTGAAGTTCGCGTCCGGCCAGGCGCCGGGATAGCGCCAGGCCGCGGTGTGGATGCTGACCGGGCGCATGAAGGCGCCGAGTCGAAGTTGTTTGGCTGATGTCATGGCAGCCTCATCGTGCCGGGTTTCGATCGCCCTTGGCATCGGTAAGGACGAACCGGCCCGCGCTATGACTCGGCCACGGTCTCCACATCGCGCGCGACCACGGGCTTGGCAGCGCGCCCAGCGAACAGGGTCATCAGCGGCCCGGTCATCGCCGTCGTCGATAGCGCCATCACCAGCAGCATCGTGAAGAGCTCCGGCCCGATCAGCCCGGCATCGAGCCCGACCTTCATCACGATCAGCTCCATCAGCCCCCGCGCATTCATCAGCGCACCGGTGGCGAGACTGTCGCGCCAGCCGTAGCCGGTCATGCGTGCGCCGATCGCACCGCCGGCGATCTTGCCGACGACCGCGGCGAAGATGATCAGCAGCATCGCGCCGAGGCCGGCGCCGCTGAACGCATTCGCCGTGGTGCTCAAGCCCGCCAGGGCAAAGAACAACGGCATCAGCACGACGATCGACAGCGGCTCGATGCGCTTCGCGAGCGAGCCCAGCAGCCGGTCGTCGCGCGGCAGGCAGGCACCGAAGAGGAAGGCGCCGAACACCGCATGCAGATGCATCCATTCGGTCAGCATCGCGCAGCTCAGCAAGCCGATCATCAACGCGGTGAGCAGCGCGGCGCTCGGCTCGCCATCCGGCGCGTGCCGGCGCAGCAGCCAGTTGAACGCCGGCCGCAGGCCGAAATAGACCAGGGCCAGCAGCAGCACCACGCCGCCGCCCGTCTTCAGCAGCCCGGGATAGCCTTCGCCGGAGCCGACCATGGCCACGACAAACGCGAGCAGGATCCACGCGAACACGTCGACGACCGCGGCCGAGCCGAGCGACAGGCGGCCGAAGGGCGTGTGCGTCATGCCGCGGTCCTTCAGGATGCGCGCCATCACCGGAAAGGCGGTGATCGACAGCGCCGCCGCGATGAAGAGCGCGAACGGCCAGAAGCCGACGCCGGCAGGCGCAAGCGCCGGATGAAGCGCCGGCGAGATCGCGAGGCCGAGCGCCAGCGGCGCGATCACGCTGAGCAGGCCGACGCAGCCCGAGGCCCTGATCTGCTCGCGCATGTTCCGGTCCGCCCTGAGCTCGAGGCCGACGACGAACATGAACAGCACCAGGCCCAAGGTCGACAGCGCCGACAGCCCGCCGAGCGAGGCCTTGGCGAACAGCTGCGCATGCAGGGCGGGGAACAGCGCGCCCATGCACATCGGGCCGAGCACCAGGCCGGCCGCCATCTCGCCGACCACGCTGGGCTGCCCCAGGTACTTCAACACCCATCCGCAGACACGCGCGGTGACGAGGATGACGATCAGTTGAAGCAACAAGGCGGTGGTGGACATCGACTCGACCGGAAGCCAAAGGCGCGGCGATTCTATCGAGCGCCTTGTCTCCTCG
>Ga0105237_10001202_pt1 | contig 34641 bp, 24 predicted proteins | sample KBSC24metaG_FD_81520 | JGI IMG/M metagenome (GOLD analysis project Ga0105237, IMG submission 81520) | Corn rhizosphere microbial communities from Kellogg Biological Station, Michigan, USA - KBS C2-4 metaG | ecosystem: Host-associated > Plants > Roots > Rhizosphere > Soil | place: Michigan, USA... | reverse complement strand
TGTGCGGCTTGCCTTTGGCATCGAGCCCGGGCGGAACGATCGCGAGCGATTGGCCTTCGAGCACCGGGAACGGCGTCGCGCCGAAGTCGAGCACGATGTGATGGGTCTCGCTGTCGAAGCCGGATTCGGTGCAATTGAAGTTGCCGACCACCGTCGCCGTCGTCGGCGACTTGGGGCCGTGCAGGTTGGTGTAGGCATGGGCCGCCGACCAGGGCGGCGTGGTCGCGCCGTAGGCCGCGGCGTTGAACGGCGTGTCGCCGGCCGCCGATGCCGGCTCGACCGCGAGCACCGCTGCAATCGGCGCCGCGACGGCGGCGGACACGCTTTCGGCCTTCAGTTGCTCCGGCGTCAACTCCGCGGGCAGTTCGTCCCAGGTCAGCTGCTCTTCGATCGAGTAGGCCTTGGGCAAAGGCACGGTGCGCCAGTTGTCGATCGAGCCGGTCGGGCATGGCGAGATGCAGGCCATGCAGCCATTGCAGACATCGGCGCGCACCACGTAGTTGCGGTCATCGTGCGTGATCGCGCCGACCGGACAGGTCGCTTCGCAGGTGTTGCAGCGGATGCAGATCTCGGGGTCGATCAAGTGCTGCTTGATGACCGCCACGTCGGTCGCCATGTGCATTCTTGTCTCCTCTTTCCGGCCCCGAACCGGATCAGTCGAAACGGACGTACTCGAAATCCACCGATTGCCGATTGATCCCCATCGCCGGCGGCGCGATCCAGTTGGCGAATTGGCCGGCATCCACGACCCGACCCATCAACGAGGCGACGAAAGCACGGTCGTCCGCGCTCGGCAGCCACTCGTCCTTCTTCGCGTCCCATTCGGCATCGCTGACCACGCGGCCGTCCGGCGACATGCGGATGCCCGCCAACGCGCCGATCTGCCGGTTGAAGGCCTTGTGCGGCACGACGAGCCGCGTCGGGAGGCCCGCCTTCTCGATCACCTTGTTCCAGCGCCCGACACCCGCCACCGAGTCCTTGATGAAGTCGTCGCGCAGCACCTCGTTCAGCGCGTTGAGCATCGGCACATCCTTTTCCACCAGCTGATCGTTCTGCACCTCGAGCACCTTGTAGGTCTGGCCCTTCAGCAGATGGTCGTCGGTGCGCTTGCCCTCTTCGTAGCGGCCCTTCAGGCCCGAGCTGTAGAAGGTCGCGGCATTGCTGGACTGGTCGGCGCCGAACAGGTCGATCGTCACGCTGTAGTGGAAGTTCAGGTAGCGCTGGATCGTGCCGAGATCGATCGCGCCGGCGGCGCGGACCTTCTGCGCATCATCGGTCTTCAGCTCGTTCATCACCTGGCAGGTGCGCGAGATCACGCGCGAGACGCCGCTCTCGCCCACGAACATGTGATGCGCCTCCTCGGTCAGCATGAATTTCGTGGTGCGCGCCAGCGGATCGAAGGCGCTCTCGGCCAGCGCGGAGAGCTGGAACTTGCCGTCGCGATCGGTGAAATAGGTGAACATGAAGAAGGCCAGCCAGTCCGGCGTCTTCTCGTTGAAGGCGCCGAGGATGCGCGGGTTGTTCGCATCGCCGGACTGGCGCTCGAGCAAGGCATTGGCTTCTTCGCGGCCGTCGCGGCCGAAGTGCTTCTGCAGCAGATAGACCATCGCCCACAAGTGGCGGCCCTCTTCGACGTTGATCTGGAACAGGTTGCGCAGGTCGTACATCGACGGTGCGGTCAGCCCCAGATGGCGCTGCTGCTCGACCGAGGCCGGCTCGGTATCGCCTTGCGTGACGATGATGCGGCGCAGGTTGGCGCGGTGTTCGCCGGGCACGTCTTGCCAGGCCTTCTCGCCCTTGTGGTCGCCGAAGTGGATCTCGCGATCGGCCTGGCCCGGATTCAGGAAGATGCCCCAGCGGTAGTCGCGCATCTTGACGTGGCCGAACTGGGCCCAGCCCTGCGGATCGACGCTGACGGCGGTGCGCAGATAGACGTCGTAATTCGTCGAGCCTTCCGGGCCGACATCGTCCCACCAGCGGATGAAATTCGGCTGCCACTGTTCGAGTGCGCGCTGCAGAGTCCGGTCTTCCGCGAGATTGACGTTGTTGGGGATCTTGTCGCTGTAGTCGATGGTGGACATCTCGGTCTCCTGTCTTCAAACGCGATTCAGATCGAACTGCGCTTTTTCGCCCTTGCCGTAGACCTTCAACGCCCCCTTGTCGCCGACGGCGTTCGGGCGCTGGAAGATCCAGTTCTGCCAGGCGGTCAGCCGGCCGAAGATGCGGGTGTTCATGTTCTCCTTGCCGGCGAAGCGCAGGTTGGCTTCGAGGCCGGTCAACGAGTCCGGCGACATCGCGGCGCGCTCTTCGATTGCGATGCGGATCTCGTCGTCCCAGTCGATGTCGTCCGGCGCCGCGGTGATCAGGCCAAGCCGCAGCGCCTGATCGGCGTCGAGGGCCTGGCCGATGGCTTCGCGCGCCGCGGCGAGCGGCTCGGCCTCTTCGTGGAAACGGCGCTGCAACCGGGTCTGGTCGTTGACCAGCGGGAAAGCGCCGAAGTTGAACTGATCCAGCGTGAGCCTGGGAGCACGCTCTGCATCATCCGGCAGCGCGAGCATGTAGGTCCGGTCGGCGGCGAAGGCGATCTCGGCCAGGCTGCCGGCGAAGCACGAGCCCGGCTCGACCAGCGCGAACAGGCTGCGCGAGGAGACGTCGAGCCGCGCCAGGGTGCGCCGCAGCAGGCCGATGGTTTCGCGCACCAGCCAGTGGTCCTGGTGCTTCAGCATCGTCGCGTCCGAGGCCAGGACCGCGGCGGCGTCGCCTTCGGTCTTCAGCAGCCAGGTGCCGATGTCGAGTTCGTTGGTGCGCAGCATCAGGATCGCGTCGTCCAGCTGGCGCGCCATCGCCAGCGGGTACCAGCCGTCGCCGGCGGCTTCGATCGCGGCGATGTCGGCAGGCTGGCTGCCCTTCGGCGCCTTCACGCTCAGGGTCGCGGTGCGCTTCGCACGATCGATCTGCACCGTGACGTGTTGGTAGACCAGGCTGTTCTCGCTGTCTTCGCGTTCGACGCGGCCCAGCGTCACGCCCCTGCCGTCGGCGGGCCGATGGCTGCCCTGCCCGAGCCTGGCCGCACGCTCCTGCACCGCGGCACCGAACTGCGCGGGTTTGACGACCGCGTCGACCAGGCGCCATTCGACCGCCTTCTGCCCGCGCACCCCTTCGACGCTGGTGCAGAAGATGTCGGCGAGGTCATGGCGCACACGCCGCTTGTCGGTGACCCGCGTCAGGCCGCCGGTGCCGGGCAGCACGCCGAGCAGCGGCACTTCGGGCAGTGAGACGGACGAGGAGCGGTCGTCCACCAGCACGATGTCATCACAGGCCAGCGCCAGCTCGTAGCCGCCGCCGGCACAGGCGCCGTTGACCGCGGCGACGAACTTCAGGCCCGAGTGCTTCGAGCTGTCTTCGATGCCGTTGCGGGTTTCGTTCGTGAACTTGCAGAAGTTCACCTTCCAGGCGTGGCTGGAGAGGCCGAGCATGAAGATGTTCGCACCCGAGCAGAAGATCCGGTCCTTCGCGCTGGTGACGATCACCGAGCGCACTTCCGGATGTTCGAAGCGCACGCGGTTCAGCGCGTCGTGCAGCTCGATGTCGACACCGAGGTCATAGCTGTTCAGCTTCAGCTTGTAGCCGGGGCGGATGCCGCCGTCCTCGGCGATGTCCAGCGAGAGCTTGGCGATCGATCCTTCGGTGCTCAGCGTCCAGTGGCGGTATTGGGACGGGTCGGTGCGGTAGTCAACACGAGGGGCGACGGTGGTCATCGGGGTCTCCTGGATGGCGCTGCGTTCCGAAACATACTGCATGTACCTCGCAGCAGTTGACGCAGAATAGTGCATGCATTATTCTGCGTCAAGAGTCAGGTGCAAAAACACGGCGGCCCACGGCTATTCGGCCGGGCTCAGCACCTCACGAACCATGGCCTGCAGCGTGCGCAAGCTCTCCTCCAAGGGGCGGCCAGCAGTGTCCAGCGTCATGTCGGCCTTCGAATAGAACGCGGCGCGACCCGCGAGGATGCGGCGCAGGTCGTCCATCGCCTCCTTGCTGGCCGCCATCGGCCGCATGTCGCCTTGCGCGGCGACACGGCCCATGTGCTCCTCGGGGCTGGTCTGCAGCCAGATGGTGGTGCAGTGGGCCAGCAGCTCGTTGAAGGTGGCCGGGTCCGAGACGATGCCGCCGGGTGTCGCGATCACGACCTCGGCATAGGTCCGCACCGTCTCCTCCAGCGCGCGCCGCTCGTAGCGCCGGTAGGCGTTGGTGCCGTACAGGTCATGGATCTCGCGGATGCTGCAGCCGGCGAGCTTCTCGATCTCGCGGCTCAGCTCGATGAAGGGCAGCTCCAGCGCATCGGCCAGCATGCGGCCGAGCGTGGACTTGCCGGCGCCGCGCAAGCCGATCAAGGCGATGCGCCGGCTGCGCGCCGCGTCCCCGCCGCCGCTGCCGACCATTTCGGCCAATGCGATGCGGGCACGCCGCAGCTCCGCTTCGTTCTTGTTCGCGAGCAGCTCGCGGATCAGCAGCCACTCCGGCGAGCTGGTGGTGATGTCGCCGACCAGCTCGGCGATGGTCGCCTGCAGCGCGGTGGCCACCTGTTGCAGCACGAGGATGGACGCGTTGCCGACGCCGTATTCCAGGTTGGCCAGATGGCGCTCCGACAAGTCGGCCGACAGCGCCAGCGCCTTGCGCGTCAGGCCTCTTCGCGCACGCAGGTTGCGCACGCGCTCGCCCAGCGCCACGAGCAGGGGGCTCTTGGTTTCGCTGGTCTCGTCGGCGGCTTCGGCGAGCGCGCTCGAGGCAGGCAAGTCACGCTGGTTCATGCGCAGAATCTCCGGACAAATACCAATGCACTATATTGCTTGACTGTAAAGAGTCACGCAGCTATCTTCCTTTTCATGCAAGATAACGCATGACCCCCGCCACTGCAAGGCAAGGCGCCGGATTCATCGCAGAACGCAGATTCACCGCATGTCGAAACGGTGTTCGACCCCAGGAGACGACAGATGAGCCTTCCCGCCCGCTTCAACTTCGCGCAGCACCTGATCGAGCTCAACCAGGGGCGGCCGGCCAAGATCGCCTACATCGACGACCGCGGCAGCCTGACCTACGCCGAACTCGCCGAGCGCATCCGCCGCTTCGCCGCCGGCCTGCTCGGCCTGGGCCTGCGCCGGGAGGAACGCGTGCTGCTGCTGATGCAGGACACGAACGACTGGCCGGTCAGCTTCCTCGGCTGCCTGTATGCGGGCATCGTGCCGGTCGCGGTCAACACGCTGCTGACTGCCGACGACTATGCCTACATGCTCGAACACAGCCGCGCGCAGGCGGCGCTGGTCTCGGGCAACCTGCTGGGCGTGCTGACCGAAGCGATGGAAAAGGCGCCGCATGAAGTCGGCCACCTGGTGGTGTCTCGGGCCGAAGGCGCGCTGCCGCTCCGCGGGGTGGCGATCGAGGCCCTGATCGAAGCCCATGCGGCACTGCCCCGCGCCGCGGCCACCGCGCCGGACGACCCCGGCTTCTGGCTCTATTCCTCGGGCTCCACCGGCCGGCCCAAGGGCGCGGTGCACACCCAGGGCAACCTGTGGTGGACGGCCGAACTCTTCGGCAAGGCGGTGCTCGGCCTGACCGAGAACGACGTCTGCTTCTCGGCCGCGAAGCTCTACTTCGCCTATGGCCTCGGCAATGCCCTGAGCTTTCCGCTGTCGGTCGGCGCGACCGTGATCCTGATGGCCGAGCGCCCGACGCCGGACGCCAACTTCAAACGCTGGACACGTTCCGACCGCGCGACTCGCCCGACCGTCTTCTTCGGCGCGCCCACCGGCTTCGCCGCCATGCTGGCCTCGCCCGCGCTGCCGCCGCGCGATGCGGTGGCATTGCGCATGTGTTCGTCGGCCGGCGAGGCGCTGCCGACGGAGATCAGCCGGCGCTTCTTCGAGCACTACGGCAGCGAGATCATCGACGGCATCGGATCGACCGAGATGCTGCACATCTTCCTCTCCAACCGCCCTGGCGACGTGCGCTACGGCACCACCGGCAAGCCGGTCGAGGGCTACCGGATCGAGCTGCGCGGCGAAGACGGCCGGCCGGTCGCCGACGGCGAGATCGGCGACCTCTACATCGAAGGCCCGAGCGCCGCGACGATGTACTGGAACAACCGCGAGAAGTCGCGCGAGACCTTTCAAGGCGGCTGGACGAAGAGCGGCGACAAGTACACCCGCGACGCCGACGGCTACTACACCTATGCCGGCCGCAGCGACGACATGCTGAAGGTCAGCGGCATCTTCGTCTCGCCGTTCGAAGTCGAGGCGACCTTGATGCAGCATCCGGCGGTGCTCGAATGCGCGGTGATCGGCAAGGCCGATGCCGACGGCCTGACCAAGACCAAGGCCTTCGTCGTGCTCAAGCAGGGCCGGCAGGTCGACGAGGCCGGGCTGAAGAGCTTCGTCAAGGAACGGCTCGCCCCGTACAAGTACCCGCGCTTCATCGAATTCGTCGACGAACTGCCGAAGACCGCGACCGGCAAGATCCAGCGCTTCCGGCTGCGCGACCGCGAAGCGAGCAAGAGCCGGGCATGACGAGCCCCGAGACCGCGTTCGCCACGATCGAATGGCGCGATCGCGCGGTGCGCATCGAACATCGCTGCATCAACCCCGAGTGGCGCGACCGGCCGCTGCTGGTGTTCCTGCACGAAGGGCTGGGCTCGATCTCGATGTGGCGCGAGTTCCCCCAAGCGCTGTGCGACGCGGCCCGGCTGCGTGGACTGGTTTATTCGCGCCCCGGCTACGGCCGCTCGACGCCGCGCGACCAGCAGGAGCGCTGGGGTGTCGACTTCATGCACCGGCAGGCGCATGAAGTCCTGCCTGCGCTGCTCGCGGCGCTGCGGATCGACGAGGCGCCCTGGTTGTTCGGCCACAGCGACGGCGGCTCGATCGCGCTGCTCCATGCGGCACGCTTCCCCGCGGCGGTGAAGGGCCTGGTCGTGCTCGCGCCGCACATCCTCGTCGAGGACCTCAGCGTCGACAGCATCCGCGCCACGCGCGAGACCTATTTGTCGACCGACCTGCCGAAGAAGCTGGCGCGCCATCACGACGACGTCGAGTCGGCCTTCTGGGGCTGGAACGACATCTGGCTGGCTCCGGACTTTCGCGACTGGACCATCGAAGCCGAGCTCGAAGGCATCCGCTGCCCCGTCCTGGCGATCCAGGGCGTGGACGACGAATACGGCACGCTGGAGCAGATCCGCGGCATCGCGCGGCGCGTGCCGACCGCCCGCTTGCTGGAGTTGCCGAACTGCGGCCACTCGCCCCACCGCGATCAGCCGGAACAGGTGATCGCGGCGGCGGCCGCGTTCGTCGAGTCGCAGTGGCGTCTCGAGCGACAATCCTAGACGTCAGTCATCATATAAGATAAACGTACGTCAAGCGATGTTTGGCCGACGCTTCGCTCAGGCCTGCCCGCCGAGCTGTGCCGCCTTGCGGCGCCGCTCGCGGCTGTTGCCGATGTGGGTGCGCATCGCCGCGCGCGCCGCCTCGCTGTCCTGGTTGGCGATCGCATCGAGGATGTTCTCGTGCTCGCGGTTGACGTAGCGCAGATAGGCCAGGCGCTCGGCATCTTCGAGCCTGGCCGGGTCCAGCCGCGAGCGCGGAATGCTCGACAGCCCGAGCGCGCCCATCATCGCGACGTAGTGCGGGTTGCGCGTCGCGCGCGCGATCTCGAGGTGGAACTGGTAGTCGGCGCCGACCGCATCGCGCCCGGCGTCGAGCGCGCTGGAGAACGCGCTCAGCGCCTCGCGCATCGCCTCCAGGTTCTGCTCCGTGCGGCGCTGCGCCGCCAGGCCGGCGGCCTCCACCTCCAGCCCCATGCGCAGCTCCAGCACCGCGATCACGTCGTTCAGCGTCTCCAGCTGCTCGGCGTTGATGCGGAACGGCGTGGCGCTGCTGCTGCCGAGCACGAAGGTGCCGACGCCGTGCCGCGTCTGCACCAGACCCGAGGCCTGCAGCTTCGACAAGGCCTCGCGCACGACGGTGCGGCTGACGCCGAACTCGCCCATGATCTCGGATTCGGTCGGCAGCTTGTCGCCGGGCGCCAGCATGCCGCCCCGCATGCGATCGCCCAAGGCATCGACGACATCCAGCGCGAGGCTGCGCGGCCGGCGGCGTGGCGAAAGCGGAGTATCCGGGCGCATGTTCATCGGGTTATCCCTAGGTGACCGTGCCTTGACGGAGCGAGGCGGATGATCGAATATACATCTCGTTGTACGACGACTGATGGCAGACAAATCCGTCGCTCCCGGCACTGTATCAAAAGCCAGCCCGGTCGGCCAAGCGTCATGGCCATGGCGCCTCCCGAGGCACCTGCAGGGTTCCACGCGGTTCGACACTCCACATCACAAGGTCAACGATGAGCCACGCACTCGATCTCGACGCCGAAGGCCACGCGCCACCGGCAGCCGCTGCCACCACGCAAAAGCGCAGCCGCGTGCGCTACTTCGTGCTGCTGATGATCTTCATCGTCACGACCTTCAACTACGCGGACCGCGCCACCCTGTCGATCACCGGCCCGACGATGCAGAAGGAGTTCGGCTTCGACACGATCCAGCTCGGCTACATCTTCTCGGCCTTCAGCTGGGCTTACGTGCTCTCGCAGATCCCGGGCGGCTGGCTGCTCGACCGCTTCGGTGCCCGCAAGGTGTATGCGGCGAGCATCTTCTTCTGGTCGCTCTTCACCTTCGTGCAATCGTCGGTCGGCGTGTTGACCAGCGCCGCCACCGCGGTCGCGACGCTCTTCGTGATGCGCTTCTTCGTCGGCATGGCCGAGTCGCCCGCTTTCCCGGCGAATGCCAAGGTCGTCGCGAGCTGGTTCCCGACTTCCGAGCGCGGCACCGCGTCGGCGATCTTCAATGCGGCGCAGTACTTCGCCGCGGTCGTCTTCACGCCGCTGATGGCCTGGGTGGTGCATGCCTTCGGCTGGCACTGGGTCTACGTCTCGATGGGCCTGGTCGGCATGGCGCTCGCTGCGGCCTGGTGGCTGCTGATCCACAGTCCGGCCAAGCACCCGCTGGTGAACAAGCCGGAGCTCGAGCACATCGAAGCCGGCGGCGGCCTGGTGCACATGGGCGAGCGCGGCGGCCCGAATGCGGCCGCGCTGCCGAAGGGCCAGACCGCCTTCTACGTCAGACAGCTGTTGACCAACCGCATGCTGTTCGGCGTCTGCCTCGGACAGTTCTCGATCAACGTGCTGACCTACTTCTTCCTGACCTGGTTCCCGGTGTACCTTGTGCAGGAGCGCCACATGTCGATCCTGAAGGCGGGTTTCATGGTCTCGCTGCCGGCCATCTGCGGCTTCCTCGGCGGAGTGCTCGGCGGCGTCTTCTCCGACTACCTGATGCGCAGGGGCCTGAGCCAGACGGTCGCGCGCAAGACCCCGATCGTCATCGGCATGCTGCTGTCTGTCAGCATGATCGGATGCAACTACACCGATGCCAACTGGCTGATCGTGAGCCTGATGGCACTCGCCTTCTTCGGCAAGGGCTTCGGTGCGCTGGGCTGGGCGGTGATGGCCGACGTGGCGCCGAAGGAAGTCATTGGCCTGGCCGGCAGCATCTTCAACACCTACGGCGCGGTCGCCGGCATCGTGACGCCGATCGTCATCGGCTACATCCTGGCCGCGACGCACTCGTTCAACGGCGCCCTGATCTTCGTTGCGGCCAACGCGGTGATCACGGTGCTGGCGTACCTGGTGATCGTCAAGGACATCCGGCGCATCGAGCTGAAGCACTGAGCCGTCTCACGGAGCAATGACCATGGCTGAAACCCTTTCGACCAAGCCGCTGATCATCAGCATGCACGAGGCCGACAACGTCGCGATCGTCGCGAACGACGGCGGCCTGCCCGCCGGCACCGTGCTGGCCAACGGCCTGGTGCTGAAGGATCACGTGCCGCAGGCGCACAAGGTCGCGCTGGTGGATCTGCCGGCCAACACCGCGGTGCGCCGCTACAACGTGGCCATCGGCTACGCTTTGAAGGACATCCCGGCCGGCAGCTGGGTGCACGAGCGCCTGCTGAAGATGCCCGCGGCGCGCGAGCTGACCGGCCTGCCGATCGCGACAGTCAAGGCCCCGCCCTTGCCGCCGCTGGAGGGCTACACCTTCCAGGGCTATCGCAACGCCGACGGCTCGGTCGGCTCGCGCAACATCCTCGCGATCACGACCACGGTGCAATGCGTCGCCGGCGTGCTCGACTTCGCGGTCAAGCGCATCAAGGACGAACTGCTGCCGCAGTATCCGAACGTCGACGACGTGGTCGGACTCGAGCACAGCTACGGCTGCGGCGTCGCGATCGATGCGCCGGACGCGATCATCCCGATCCGCACGCTGCGCAACATCAGCCTGAATCCGAACTTCGGCGGCGAGGTGATGGTCGTCAGCCTCGGCTGCGAGAAGCTGCAGCCCGAGCGCCTGCTGCCCCCCGGTACGATCCAGCTGATCGACGAGCGCAACGTCGCCGATGTCGGCGCCAGCGCCGATGCGAAGCTCGACGTGGTCTGCCTGCAGGACGAAGAGCATGTCGGCTTCATGTCGATGATCGAGTCGATCATGGACAGCGCGAAGGTCCACCTCGAGAAGCTGAACATGCGCCGGCGCGAGACTGTGCCGGCGAGCGCGCTGGTGGTCGGCGTGCAGTGCGGCGGCAGCGACGCGTTCTCCGGCGTCACCGCCAATCCGGCGGTCGGCTTCTGCACCGACCTGCTGGTGCGTGCCGGCGCGACCGTGATGTTCTCGGAAGTCACCGAAGTGCGCGACGGCATCGACCAGCTGACTTCGCGCGCCTCGACCCCCGAAGTCGCCGAAGCGATGATTCGCGAGATGGCCTGGTACGACAGCTACCTCGACAAGGGCCGGGTCGACCGCAGCGCCAACACCACGCCGGGCAACAAGAAGGGCGGGTTGTCGAACATCGTAGAGAAGGCGATGGGCTCGATCGTCAAGTCCGGCTCGGCGCCGATCAGCGGCGTGCTGTCGCCCGGCGAGAAGCTGAAGGACCGCGGCATCGAGAGCGGCCTGGTCTACGCGGCGACGCCGGCGAGCGACTTCATCTGCGGCACCTTGCAGCTGGCGGCCGGCATCAACCTGCACGTCTTCACCACCGGCCGCGGCACGCCCTACGGGCTGGCGCAAGTGCCGGTGATCAAGGTCGCGACGCGCAGCGACCTGGCGCGGCGCTGGCACGACCTGATGGACATCGACGCCGGCCGCATCGCGACCGGCGAGGCGACGATCGAGGACGTCGGCTGGGAGATGTTCCGCATGATGCTGGACGTGGCCAGCGGCAAGAAGACCTATGCCGAACAATGGAAGCTGCACAACGCCTTGGTGCTGTTCAATCCGGCGCCGGTGACTTAGGCGCGCCGCGCTGGCCGTGAGGCCCGCGCGTCGCGAATAATCCGGCGTCATGGACACGACTGCAGCAGCTGCGCCCTTCGAGACCCCGCGATGACCACCGGCATCCAGCCCTCCGAGCTGAGCTTCTTCGCGTCGCTCGCGAGCTGCGGCTCGCTGAGTGCCGCGGCGCGCGACATGGGCATCACCACCGCCGCGGTGAGCAAGCGCCTGACGCAGATCGAAGCGCGCATCGGCATCGCGCTGCTCTACCGCACGACGCGCCGCATGAGCCTGACGCCCGAGGGCGAGGTCTTTCTCGAACACGCGCGGCGCATCCTGAACGATGTCGACGACCTGAACCAGTTGCTGATGCAGGCCAAGGAAACGCCGAAGGGCCTGCTGAGGATCAACGCGACGCTCGGCTTCGGCCGCATGCACGTGGCGCCGGTGATCTCGCGCTTCGCGGCCAAATACCCGAGCGTCGACCTGCAATTGCAGCTGTCGGCCCACCCGCCTCCGCTGACGGACGACAGCTTCGACGTCTGCGTGCGCTTCGGCGAGCCGCCGGATGCGCGCGTGATGGCCAGGCGCCTGGCGCCGAACCGCAGGCTGCTGTGCGCCTCGCCGAAGTACATCGCCCAGCACGGCATGCCGAAGCTGCCGCACGAGCTGGTGCGGCACAACTGCATCGGCATCCGGCAAGGCGACGACGCCTTCGGCGTGTGGCGGCTGAGCACCGGCCGCGGGCAGAAGCAGCGCACTGCAGCCGTCAAGATCCGCGGCAACCTGACCACCAACGACGGCGAGATCGCGGTCAGCTGGGCGCTCGACGGGCACGGCATCCTGATGCGCGCCGAGTGGGACATCGAACGCTATCTCGCGAGCGGCCGTCTCGTGCAGGTGCTGCCGCAGTGCGAGACGCCCGGCGCCGACATCTACGCGGTCTACCCCCAGCGCCATCAGCTGTCGACACGGGTCAGGACCTTCGTCGATTTCCTGCACGAGGCGTTTGCCAAGTTCGGGCGCAAGCCCGAGTGAAAACCGGGGCTCGATTGTCAACCTGAGGTTAAGAGAGCCTTGACTTCCAGCGTGTGTCATGGGCGGGGTCCGTTCCTACAGTAGAGGCTCCCAACCACCACCCCGCCCCCCCAGGAGACAACAGATGAAGACCTACCGCATTGCGACCGTTCCCGGCGACGGCATCGGCAAGGAAGTCGTGCCCGCAGGCCGTGAAGTGCTGGAAGCGCTGGCCGCGACGAGCAACGGCTTCCGCTTCGAGTTCGAGAACTTCGACTGGGGCGGCGACTACCACCGCCAGCACGGCGTGATGATGCCGGAGAACGGCCTGGACGCACTGCGCAGCAAGGACGCGATCCTGTTCGGCTCGGCGGGCGATCCGGACATCCCCGACCACATCACCTTGTGGGGCCTGCGCCTGAAGATCTGCCAGGGCTTCGACCAGTACGCCAACGTGCGCCCGACGCGCATCCTGCCCGGCATCGACGGCCCGCTGAAGCGCTGCGGCCCAGACGACCTGAACTGGGTCATCGTGCGCGAGAACTCCGAGGGCGAATACTCCGGCGTCGGCGGCCGCGTTCACCAGGGCCACCCGATCGAAGCCGCGACCGACGTCTCGATGATGACCCGCGCCGGCGTCGAGCGCATCATGCGCTTCGCCTTCAAGCTGGCGCAGTCCCGGCCGCGCAAGCTGCTGACCGTGATCACCAAGAGCAATGCGCAGCGCCATGCGATGGTGATGTGGGACGAGATCGCGCTGCAGATCTCGAAGGAGTTCCCGGACGTGACCTGGGACAAGGAGCTGGTCGACGCGTCGACCGCGCGCATGATCAACAGGCCGGCCTCGCTCGACACCATCGTCGCGACCAACCTGCATGCCGACATCCTGAGCGACCTGGCCGCGGCGCTCGCCGGCAGCCTGGGGATCGCGCCGACCGGCAACATCGATCCGGAGCGCCGCTACCCGTCGATGTTCGAGCCGATCCACGGCTCGGCCTTCGACATCATGGGCAAGGGCCTGGCGAATCCGGTCGGCACCTTCTGGTCGGTCGCGATGATGCTGGAGCATCTCGGCGAAGCCGATGCCGCGAAGCGCGTGATGCAGGCGGTCGAACGTGTCACCGCGACCCCCGCGCTGCACACGCGCGACCTGGGCGGCACCGCCACCACGGCGCAGGTCACGCGCGCCGTCTGCGATCTGCTCGCCGAGAGCGTCCAGCGCAAGGCGGCATAGAGCCCCCGGCCGCGCGAGTACGCCGCTTCGGAGCGGCCGTGCGCTGGCCGACGCGGCCGCCCCTTAAGCCATGCCCACCCAAAGGCAGCCGCCAGTGCTGCCGGGTCGGCTCACGCCTGAACAAACCTCACAGGAGACAAACCATGCGCCGCATCTTCGGCAAGCTGTACGTCCAGGTACTGATCGGCGTGTTCGCCGGCGTCCTGCTGGGCCTCATCGCACCCAACATCGCCCCGGACTTCAAGCCGATGGGCGATGTCTTCATCAAGCTGATCAAGATGGTCTTCGCGCCGATCATCTTCGCGACCGTGGTGCTCGGCATCGCGCGCATGGAAAACATGAAGGAGCTGGGCCGCGTCGGCGTGCGGGCGCTGATCTATTTCGAAGTCCTCTCCACCTTCGCGCTCGGGCTCGGCCTGCTCGTGGTCAATATCGTCGGGCCGGGCAACGGCATGAACATCGACGCCACGCAGCTCGACACCAAGTCGATCGCGAACTACACCGCCGCCGCAGCCAAGCCCGAAGGCTTCGTCGAGTTCGTGCTGCACCTGGTGCCGACCAGCATCGTCGATGCGCTGGCGAAGAACGACATCCTGCAGATCCTCGTCTTCTCGGTGCTGTTCGGCGTCGCGCTCTCGCACGTCGGCGCCCGCGGCAAGCCGGTGGTCGACTTCCTCGACGCGTTCACGCATGCGGTCTTCAGCATCGTCGGCATGATCATGCGGCTCGCCCCGCTGGCCGCCTTCGGCGCGATGGCCTTCACGGTCGGCAAGTACGGACTCGGCTCGATCGTCTCGCTCGGCAAGCTGATGGGCACGATGTACGTCACCTGCTTCCTGTTCGTGACCATCGTGCTCGGCCTGATCGCCCGGCTCTCCGGCTTCAGCCTGTGGAAGTTCCTCAAGTACATCAAGGACGAGCTGTTCACCGTGCTCGGCACCAGCTCGTCGGAATCGGTGCTGCCGCAACTGATGAAGAAGCTCGAGCATGCCGGCGTCTCGAAGCCTGTCGTCGGGCTGGTGATGCCTTCGGGGCTGACCTTCAATCCCGACGGCCAGTGCATCTACTACACGATGGCGGCGATCTTCATCGCGCAGGCGACGAACACGCCACTGAGCTTGACCGACCAGCTCGTCGTCCTCGGCGTGCTGCTGCTGACCTCCAAGGGCTCGGCGGGCGTCACCGGCTCCGGCTTCATCACCCTGGCCGCGACCCTGGCGTCGATGGGCAAGATCCCGGTGGCCGGCATGGTGCTGCTGCTCGGCGTCGACCGCTTCATGTCCGAAGCCCGCGCCATTACCAACACGATCGGCAACGCAGTCGGCACCTTGGCGATCGGCCGCTGGGTCGGCGCGGTCGACCGCGAGCGCCTGGCCCGGGTGCTGGACGGCCACGAGTCCGACGACGCGGAGGGACTGAAGGACTTGTACGAAGGCGATGGTGCGCCGGCACCAGTCCAGCCGCTGGTGGCGGACCACGGGCCGCGCCTGGCGGCTTGAGATCCGGCACGTCGTCAATCGAGGATCGTCAGCCGTACCGGCGGCAGGCCATCGATGATTCCCTCGGCGATCCCGGCGCCTTCCGGGAAATGCGCGCCGGTATACGACCCCGCAGTCACAACCACATCGCCACCGATGGCGATACCGCGCGCCACACTGTGGTTCACCACCCAGCCGAGCAGCCGTCTCGGATCGCCGGCCGGGTTCGCGACACGGCCCTTGACGATATCGACCCCGTCGAACGTGAAGCTCACTGCCGGGGTCAGGAACGGATAGCCCTTCGTATACGGCACCGCCTCGCCGCAGACCAGCGCTCCGTGATTCTGCATGTCCGCCAGCTGCGCCAGCGGGTCCACGGCCGGCCACCTCGCGAAGCGGCTCGAGACGACCTCGATCGTTGCCAGCATCGACCCCAGTCCTTCGAGCACCTCGTCATCCGCATACGGCCCGCTGAAGGGCTCGAAGATCCGGCCGAAGCGAAAGGCGATCTCCAGCTCCAGCCCGAGCACCGGATAGGCCGCGCGGCGCAGCGCGGCGCCGCCGGACAGCCGCCGGTCGGCAGGCAGCGGGGCGCCGAGGATGGGGCCATCCACCGACTTGGCACCCACCTTCCAGCCGGCGATCGGCTGCCCCAGCAGCGCCAGCGTCCTGTGCTGCACGTCGAAGGCTGCGGCGGCATCCGCCGGGGTCAGCGCTGCGCCGTGCGCTTCGATCGGCACGATCGTTCTCTGCGCAGCCGCGAGCAGTCCCGCGAGTTCTTCGGTCGATCGTGTGTTGGCTGTCATCGTGAGGGCTCGCTTTGGGGCCGGAAAGTATTTGCCGGCTTCGACCCGAATCATGCTCCCCGGCGCCCTCACTCGCCTGCGCGTGTCCGGTGGGTTCCACCGGCTGGGTGAAACCGGCACGCCCCCGATCGCGAAGACTCGAGTCCGGACCGGCGGTGCGCTCGTCTCATGTCGCGGCTTGAATCAATGTTTCTTTGCAATGAGTCCTGGCAAACGACTAGCGGCAAAGCCTTGGCACGAGAGTAGACTCGCCTCCCCACTCGGACTCGAACGATCCACTCGATGACAACTCAGACCTATTCCCAGCTGACCAAACAGATCCAGGCATTGCAGGCCCAGGCCGATGCCATCCGCAAGTCGGAACGCGCCTCGGTGATCAAGGCACTCAACGAATCGATCCGGACTTATGCGATCAGCGCGCAAGAGTTGGCCTTCGATTCGACACTCGGATCCGCCGCTCCCGTCCGCCGCGCCGGGGTGCCCAAGTACAGTGACGGTGCCGGCAATGTCTGGGGCGGCATGGGTCCGCGGCCGGCCTGGCTGCGCCAGGCGATCGAGCAAGGCAAGAAGCTGGAAGACTTCCTGGCCGGCGCCGCGCCGAAGAAGGTCGCCGCCAAGAAGACCGCGACCGGCAGGCCGGTCTATCGCGACGATGCCGGCAACAGCTGGACCGGCATGGGCCCGAAGCCGCGCTGGCTCAAGCAGGCCATCGAAGCCGGCAAGTCGCTCGAAGACTTCAAGGCCTGATGTCGCACGGCAGGGCTGACCGGAGTCAGCCCTGCCCGGCTCAACGCTCGATGCTGTCGAGCTTGCCGTCGATCGGTTGCACGTACATCACGTTGAGAACACCGGCAGCGGCGATGCCGATCACGGCAATGGCACAAAGAATCATCGGAAGCATCTTCGACTCCAGGGAGTGACAGGCCTTGCGGCGATGACTCAAGTATAAACCCTTAGTGGTTTACCCTTGGTTCGGGGTCATTCCCTGTTGCGTTCAGGCGACTTCAGCCGGCTTGGCTGCGCCAGCCGAACTGCGGCTGAAAGCCGAGCAGGCGCTTGATCTTCTGGTTGCTCAGCAAGCCCTCGAATTCCCCCAGCTGCTTCTTCAACGGCACCCCGGGATAGAAGCGCTCGACCAGCTGGGCCGTCGGCAGGTTCGACGAGACATCATCGGCCGCCACGTTCATCACCTGGAACCCGAGGCCGTCCGTCTCGACGCCCAGGCGTGCGGCGGTGGCGAGGTCGCGCGCGTCGATGTAGCTCCAGGTGATGCGCCGGCGCAGCGAAGGATCGGCATAGCTCGCGACCAGCTTCGCATGACCCGAAGGCTCGATCACGTTGCCGATGCGCAGGCAATAGATGTCGGCGCCGGTGCGGGCGTGGAAGGCCTTGGCGGTCGCTTCGTTGATGATCTTGGACATCGCGTAGCTGTCCATCGGGTCGACCGGATAGTCCTCGTCGAGCGGCAGGTATTCGGGCACGCGGTCCTGCTCGGCGAAGCAGAGGCCGTAGGTGGTCTCGCTCGACGCGAGCACGACCTTCCTGATGCCGTACTTCGCGGCCGCATCCAGCACGTTGTAGGTGCTCATCACGTTGATGCGGAAGACCTCGTTGTCCGGCACGATCATGACGCGCGGGATGGCCGCGAAATGGATGATCGCGTCGATCGGCCGGGGCGCGAGCGGGCCGCTGTAGTCCTGCGGCACGGTGGTGCTGGCGAAGGCATTGAAGACCTGGCCGGCGTCCGTCAGGTCGGTGATCAGGGTGCGGGCCGGGGAGCCGGCGAGCGGCGTGCGGTCGAGGTTCAGGACTTGATGGCCTTGCGCCAGCAGGTCCGCGACGACCCAGCGTCCGGCCATGCCGCTGCCGCCGGTGACGATGATGTTCTTTGCCATGGGATGCTTTCCTTTGGGAGGTGTAGACGCCGGTGACTCAGCCCTTGCCGGGCGATGAGCTCAAGGCGCCGTAGATGTCCGGCCGGCGGTCGGCCAGATAGGTGTTCATCGTGCGCCCGGCGTGATGCAGGTCGAGTCCGGCCATCAGCACGGCCGGGTCTTGGCCGGCGCGTGCCAGCACGCTGCCATCGGGCGCGGCGATCGTGCTCAGCCCGCCGTAGACGATGCCGCCCTCGGGCCCGCAGGCATTGGCATAGGCGACGAAGAGCTGGTTCTCGTAGGCGCGTGCGGGCACGAGCGTGAGCGGCACGGTGTCGAAGCCCTGCATGTTCGCGGTCGGCACGACGATCAGCTCGGCGCCGAGCAGAGCGAGCCTTCGTGCGGCTTCCGGGAATTCGATGTCATAGCAGATCAGCAGGCCGATGCGCCAGCCCTTCAGCGTGAACAGCGGGCACTCGCCGGCCGAGGGGCTGAACTGGGCGCGGTCGAGTGCGCCGAAGAGATGTGCCTTGCGATAACTGCCGAGGCGCTGGCCTTGGGCATCGATCAGTTGCACGGCATTGAAGACCGCCGCGCGCTCGCCGCGTTCGGCAAAGCCGTAGACGATCGCCAAGCCGGCCTCGCGCGCCAGCGTGGCCACCGCACGAGCAGAAGGTCCGTCGGCCGGCTCGGCGAGGCGCTGCACCGCTTCCGCGCCGATGTTGTAGCCGCTGAGGAACATCTCGGGGCAGACCAGCAGGTCGGCGCCGTCGCGGGCCGCGCCGAGGGCCGTTTCATGCAGCCGCGCCAGGTTGCCGGCCACGTCGCCGGGCCGTTGTTCGCATTGCCAGAGCGCGACGCGCAAGGGGCTGGCGGCGATGGCGCTCATTCCGGCAGCACGATCGGACCGAGCTCGGCGAAAACGTCGCCCGGCCCCGGGTTCTCTGCGAAGGTCTTGCCGCCGAAGTGCGCGACGATGCCCCACACGGCATTCAGCGAGGTCTGCACCGCGCCCTCGGCCCAGGCGGGTGTCCACGAGACGTCGTCGCCGGCGATGAAGATGCCGCGTTGCGCGGCCGGCATGTCGTGCTGCATGAAGTGAGCGTACATGCGCTGGTTGTAGCGGTAGTGACCCGGCAAAGCGCCCTTGAAGGCGCCGAGGAAATGCGGGTCGGACTCCCACGAGATCGTGATCGGGTCGCCGATGACGTGGCTCGCGATGTCGAGCGTCGGATAGATCTTCTTCAGCGCGTCGAGCGCGAGCCGCACGCGCTTGTCGGGCGGGTGCGGCAGCATCTTCAGCGCATCGCTCATCCAGGCATAGGAGAGGCAGATCACGCCCGGCTTGCCCTCTCCATTGTCGAACAGATAGGTGCCGCGGGTCAGCCGGTCGGTCAGGGTCATGCTCATCCGATCGCGGCCGGTGAGCGGGTCCTTGTCCTTCCAGAACGGGCGGTCGACCATCACGAAGGTCTTCGAGGACTGCATGTAGCGGGTGCGGTCCAGGGCCATCCACAGCTTGTGCGAGAAGAGAGACTCCTCGCAATCGATCTGCGTCGTCAAGAGCCAGCTCTGGCAGGTGGCGAGCACCGCGGCGTAGTGGCGCGTATCGCCCCAGGCATCGGTGACGGCGAGCCGGCCATCGGGCGCGCGGGCGATGCGCGCCACGCCGGCGCGCGGCGCGCCGCGGTGCAGCGAGGCGAGCGTGGTGCCTCGAGGCCAGTGCACCGGCGCATCCGGCGCGTGCGCCCATAGCCCGCAAGGCACTTGCTGGGCGCCGCCGACGATCAGGCGCTGGTTCTCGTCGCATTGCGTCAGCACCACGCGCAGGATCTCGAGCATCGAGTTCGGGAAGTCCGAATCCCAGCCGCCGGTACCGAAGCCGACCTGGCCGAAGACTTCGCGGTGATGGAACGAGAGCCGCTCGAAGGCCTTCGAGGTCGCGACGAAGTCGTAGAAGGTGCGGTCGTCCCACAACGGCACCAGCGCGTTCCACAGCGACTTCAAGGTCGGCACGTCGCGTTCGCGAATGGCTTGCTGGACTTCGTCGAAGCCGGCGCCCTCTTCCAGCGCCTGGGCCCAGGCCTGTGCGACTTCGCGAAACAGCGGCGGCAACTCGTCCAGGCTGCGCGCGTAGTGGGTATTGCCTTCGATGTCGATGACGGTGCTGCCGGAGGCCGGCGTCAACGGGTTCGGGAAGGGTTCGCTCTTCAGGCCGAGCAGGTCGACGTAGTGATAGAACGCGGTCGACGAGATCGGAAAGCGCATGCCGCCGAGTTCGGCGACCACGCCGGCACCCCCTTCGAAGGCCTGCGAGCGCAGACGGCCGCCCATCTTCGAGGCTTCGTAGACGACGGGCTTCAGGCCGAGCTTCATCAGCTCGTAGGCCGCGACCAGCCCGGCGATGCCGGCGCCGACGATCGCGACCTCGGCGCCGAGGTGCTCCGGCGGGATCCGGCCGAGGCCGGCCGGGTGCTTGATCCAGTCGTCGAAGGGGAACGGGAAGTCGGGGCCGAAGATGGTGACGGGTTTGGGGGGCGGGGGTGTCATGGGGCGGGCCTCGGCGGCGGAGCAGCGGGGGAGGATGGAAGGCTAGCAGCGAACGCGGCCTGCCTCGCGACTGAAGGCGGCCCTCGCAAGAATCCGCGTCACTCGCCCTTCCAGACAATCAGCAAATCCTTCGCCTGCACCCGGTCCCCCGGCTTCACCAGCACCCGCTCCACCACCCCCGCCCGCTCGGCGATGATGTGCGTCTCCATCTTCATCGCTTCCAGCGATACCAAGGTGGCGCCCGCCTGCAGAGACTGCCCCGCCTGCACCGGCACGGTCACGATGGCGCCCGGCATCGGCGCCCCCACATGCCGCGGGTTCCCGGGCTCCGCCACCTCCCGCTTCAGCTGCGCACTCCCCGCCCCGGCCTTCGGCACGAGCACCGTGCGCGACTGCCCGTTCAGCTCGAACTGCACCTTCACCGCCCCCGCCGCCTCGTCCTCGGTCAGCCCCTGCAGGCTCACCAGCAAGGTCTTGCCGGGATCGATCTCCAGCGCCACCTCGTCCTGCAGCCGCAGGCCGTAGAAGAAGGTCGGCGTCGGCAGCACCGAGGTGTCGCCGTGCTTCAGCAGATGCTGGTGGAACTCCTTCGCGACCTTCGGGTACATCAGCGAGCTCGCGAGCTGGCAGTCGTCGAGCGCCATGCCGGCCTCTTTCTCGGCCACAGCCCGCGCGGCTCCCAGGTCCACCGGCGCGAGGTGATCGCCCGGGCGATAAGGCGCCGGCGGCGCGGCATCGTCTGCCAGCTTCAGCACCTTGCGCGACAGCGCCGCCGGGAAGCCATCCGGCGGAAAGCCGAGCTCGCCCTTGAACAGCGACACCACCGACTCGGGGAAGGCCGTGTCGTGCGCCGGGCTCGCCACGTCGGCCGAGGTCAGGTCGTTGGCCACCATCATCAGCGCCATGTCGCCGACCACCTTCGAGGTCGGCGTGACCTTGACGATGTCTCCGAACAGCCGGTTCACGTCGGCATAGGTCTGCGACACCTCGGTCCAGCGGTGCTCGAGCCCGAGCGAGCGCGCCTGCTCGCGCAGGTTGGTGTATTGGCCGCCGGGCATCTCGTGGCGGTAGACGTCTGCGGTGCCGGCGCGGATGTCGCTCTCGAACGGCGCGTAGAAGCGGCGCACGCCTTCGAAGTACATCGAGGCCGCATGCAGCGCATCCGTCGACAGCCCCGGGTCGCGCTCGCTGTGCACCAGCGCCGCGGCCATGCTCGACAGGTTGGGCTGCGAGGTCAGCCCGCTCATCGCATCGAGCGCGCCGTCCACCGCATCGCAGCCCGCCTCCACCGCGGCCAGCACCGAGGCGGCCGCAATGCCGCTGGTGTCGTGGGTATGGAAGTGCACCGGCAGCCCGGTCTCTTCCTTCAGGGCCTTGACCAGCGCCGCCACCGCACGCGGCCGGCAGATGCCCGCCATGTCCTTGATCGCGAGGATGTGCACGCCCGCCTGCTGCAGCTGCTTCGCGATGCCGGTGTAGTAGGCCAGGCTGTACTTCGGGCGCGAGGGGTCGTAGAGGTCGCCGCTGTAGCAGATCGCGCCTTCGCACAGCGCGCCGGATTCGAGCACCGCGTCGATCGAGACGCGCATGTTCTCGACCCAGTTCAGGGCATCGAAGACGCGGAACAGATCGACGCCCTCGGCCGCCGCCTGCTTGACGAAGAAGCGCACCACGTTGTCGGCATAGCTGGTGTAGCCGACGCCGTTGGCGCCGCGCAGCAGCATCTGCAAGAGGATGTTCGGGATGCGCTCGCGCAGCTGCGCGAGGCGCTGCCACGGGTCCTCCTTCAGGAAGCGCATCGCCACGTCGAAGGTCGCGCCGCCCCAGCATTCGAGCGAGAACAGCTGCGGCAGCGCGCGCGCGTAGAAGGGCGCGATCGGCAGCATGTCGGCCGTGCGCATGCGCGTCGCGAAGAGCGACTGGTGCGCGTCGCGCAAGGTGGTGTCGGTCATCAGCACCGGCTTGCTGTCGAGCATCCATTGCGCGAAGGCTTTCGGGCCGATGGCTTTCAGCCGGTCGCGCGTGCCGGGCGGGATCGGCGTGGCCGGGTCGACCTTCGGCAGCACCGGCTTGATGAACGGCAGGTCGGGCAGCTTGCGGCCCTTCATCTCCGGATGGCCGTTGACCGTGACGTCGGCGATCAAGCCGAGCAGCCGGCTCGCGCGGTCGCGCCGCTTGGTGAACTCCTGCAGCTCGGGCGTCGTGTCGATGAAGCGCGTGGTCACCGTGCCGGCGGCGAAGGCCGGGTGCTTGATCACGTTCTCCAGGAACTGCAGGTTCGAGGTCACGCCGCGGATGCGGAACTCGCGCAGCGCCCGGTCCATGCGCTGGATCGTCTCGGCCGCGGTCGGCGCCCAGGCGGTGACCTTCACCAGCAGCGAGTCGTAGTACGGCGTGATCACCGCGCCGCTGTACGCGGTGCCGGCATCGAGCCGGATGCCGAAGCCGGCCGCGCTGCGATAGGCGCTGAGCCGGCCGTAGTCGGGCAGGAAGCCGTTCTCCGGGTCCTCGGTGGTGATGCGGCATTGCAGCGCATGGCCGTTGAATCCGATCCTCGACTGCTCGGGCACGCCGGTGGCGCGCTGCAGCAGGCTGCCGTCGGCGCCGAGCTCGTCTTCGCGCAGGCCGATGCGGCCGCCTTCGCTGATGCGGATCTGCGCCTTCACGATGTCGATGCCGGTGATCAGCTCGGTCACCGTGTGTTCGACCTGGATGCGCGGATTGACCTCGATGAAATAGAACTTGCCGCTGTCGGCATCCATCAGGAACTCGACGGTGCCGGCATGCGTGTAGTTCACCGCGCGCATCAGCTTCAGCGCGCTGCTGCACAGGCCGTCGCGCTGCGCGTCGTCGAGGTACGGCGCCGGCGCGCGCTCCACCACCTTCTGGTTGCGCCTCTGCACGGTGCAGTCGCGCTCGAAAAGGTGCACGACGTTACCGTGTGTATCGCCGAGGATCTGCACCTCGACGTGGCGCGCCCGCTGCACCAGCTTCTCGAAGTACACCTCGTCGTTGCCGAACGCGGCCAGCGCCTCGCGCCGGGCCGCGGCGAGCGCGCCCTCGAGCTCGCCCTCGGCATGGATCGCGCGCATGCCGCGGCCGCCACCGCCCCAGCTCGCCTTCAGCATCACCGGGTAGCCGATCTCGGCCGCGAGGCGCTGGCATTCGGCCAGGTCGAGCGGCAGCGGCGGCGTGGCCGGCATCACCGGCACGCCGGCGGCGACCGCGGCATTGCGCGCGGCGACCTTGTTGCCGAGGGTGCGCATCACCTCGGGCTTCGGGCCGACCCAGTGGATGCCGGCATCGATCACCGCCTGCGCGAAATCGGGGTTCTCGGAGAGGAAGCCGTAGCCGGGATGGATCGCGTCGACCTTCGCGGCGCGTGCCACGCGCAGGATGTCGGCGATGTCGAGATAAGCCGCGAGCGGCTTCTTGCCTTCGCCGACGAGGTAGCTCTCGTCGGCCTTGAAGCGGTGCAGCGCGAGCCGGTCTTCTCGCGAGTAGATCGCGACCGTGCGCATGTTCATTTCGGCCGCGGCGCGCATCACCCGGATGGCGATCTCGGAGCGGTTGGCGATCAGCAGGGAGGTGATGGGCTGGGCGAGGCTCATGGCGGGATCCATGGTTGGGGAACGGAGGATCCTGCCATCTCAAGCAGAAAGGGGGCCCGGCCGCGGCAACGGGCCGATCGCCCGCGGCTTGCTCCGCCCAGCCAAACTCTCGCCCCCGCCGGCAAAGACGCGCAGTCACCCGCGCCGTATCTTTCCTCGCCCCGAAGAGGAGACAACGGCATGCAAACGAACCGACAACGCCGCCTGCGCCGCGCAGGCCTGGCCGTGGCCCTGATGGCGGCCTTCAGCGCCTTCGCCGCAGCCGAGACCGACGACTTCGCCAACGACCGCGGGGACGCCCGGCCTTCCCACTGGCGCTCGCCGCAAGCCCGCGCCCGCGCGCTGGTGAAGCAAATGACCCAGGACGAGAAGCTGCAGATGGTGCGCGGCTGGTCGATCTGCGGGCTGGGCTTCAGCGCCAGCGGCGCCGGGCTGAACGGCCCCGGCTTCATCCCCGGCATCCCGCGCCTCGGCATCCCCGACCTGAACATGACCGACGGCGGCGGCGGCATCGCCGATTGCAGCAGCCTCGCCCTGCCCTTCCACCCGCGCGCCAACACCGGCACCACCGCGCTGCCGGCGCCGCTGGCCCTGGCCGCGACCTGGGATACCCAGCTGGCCTACGACTACGGCGCCCTGCTCGCCACCGAGGCACGCGCCCAGGGATTCGCGATGGTGCTCGGCGGCTCGATCGGCCTGCTGCGGGACCCGCGCCTCGGCCGCGCCTTCGAGTACATGGGCGAAGACCCGGTGCTCTCCGGCAAGATGGTCGCGCCGAAGATCCGCGGCGCGCAGGACGGGCATGTCGTGATGTCGCTGAAGCACTTCGCCGCCAATCAGCAGGAGACGAACCGCCAGCAAGCCAATTCGGTGGTCGACGAGCGCACGCTGCGCGAGCTGTACCTGCTGCACTTCGACATCGCGGTCAAGGAAGCGCGGCCCGGCTCGGTCATGTGCTCCTACAACAAGCTCAACGGCGACTGGGCCTGCGAGAACGACTGGCTGCTCAACAAGGTGCTGAAGGGCGAATGGGGTTTCCAGGGCTACGTGCAGTCGGACTGGGGCGCGACCCACAGCACCGTGAAAGCGGCGAATGCCGGGCTGGATGAAGAGGAGTTCTCGCCGACCTATTTCGGCGCGCCGCTGAAGGCCGCGGTCGCGGCCGGCAGCGTGCCGCAGGCGCGCCTCGACGACATGGTGCAGCGCAAGCTGACGGCCCTGATCGACACCGGCACGATCGACCACCCGCCGGTGATCGCGCCGATCGACGTCGCGGCCGGCGAAGCCTTCGCGCAGAAGGTGGCGACCCGCGCTTCGGTGCTGCTGAAGAACGCCGATGATCTGTTGCCGCTGGCGCGCACGACGGCACGCATCGCGGTGATCGGCAAGCATGCCGACCAGGCGATGCTGAGCGGCGGCGGCTCGAGCCAGGTGCTCTCGCCGGGCGGGCCGGCCTTCGTGATCAACCCCGATCCCGCCAAGCCGCCGTGCCCGGCGCAGCCCGGCCCGGGCAACTGGTGCGAGATCTGGGTGCGCAGCTCGCCGCAGGCCGCGATCCAGGCCAAGGCGCCCGGCGCGAGCGTCGCTTTCGCCGACGGCAGCGACGTGGCCGCGGCCGCGGCCCTGGCGGCGCGCTCCGACGTGGTGGTGCTGATGGCGCACCAGTGGGCCACCGAAGGCACCGACCTGCCCTCGCTCAGCCTGCGCGAGAACCAGGACGATCTGATCGCCGCAGTGGCCGCCGCGAACCCGAGGACGGTGGTGGTGCTGCAAACGGGCAACCCGGTGCTGATGCCCTGGCTGCCGAAGGTCGGCGCGGTGATCGAGAACTGGTACGCCGGCATCCGCGGCGCGCAGGCGCTGGCGGACCTGCTGTTCGGCGACGCCAATCCTTCCGGCAAGCTGCCGATCAGCTTCCCCGCGCAGTCGACCGATACGCCGACCCGCGGCGCGCCGTTCGAGACGGTGGACGTGCCCTACACCGAGAAGCTCGAGATCGGCTACCGCTGGTACGACGCGCAGGGCATCGAGCCGCTGTTCGCGTTCGGCCACGGGCTCTCGTATTCGAGCTTCGACTACTACGGCCTGCGTGTCGATCGGGACTGCGGCGAAGTCCGCTTCAGGCTGCACAACCGCAGCGGGCGCAGCGGGGTCGAAGTGGCACAGGTCTACGTCAGCCTGCCGCGCAGCACCGGCGAACCGCCGAAGCGCCTGGTCGGCTGGAAGCGGGTGGCGCTGCGCGCCGGCGAAGTCAAGGAGGTCACGCTGCGCATCGATCCCGAACGGCTCGCGTACTGGGACAGCGCCCGTGGCGGATGGAAGGTCGCGGCGGGCCGCTACGGCGTGATGGTCGGCGCCTCGTCGCGCGACATCCGCCAGGAGGCGGCGATCATCAGGCGTTGAGGCCAAGCGGCAGACTGCGGGCGCGCAAGCGTGCCCGCGCCTCGGCCGGCGTCTGCTCGAACTGCTGGCGGAAGAAGCGGCTGAAGGAGCTCTGCGAGTCGAAGCCGAGGCGCTGGCTGATGTCGAACATCGAGAGCTTGGGGTCCGCGAGCAGCCTGCGGGCGCCGCGCACCCGCAACTCGTCCAGCAGCTGCGCGAAGCCCTGGCCCTCCGCCTCGAGGCGGCGGCGCAAGGTCCAGCGCGACATGCCGAGCTGATCGGCCACGCGCGACAGCAGCCCGGCCGGGCCACCCGGTTCCGGCCCTCGAGACCAGAGCGCATCGATCGTCGCGCACACCCGCGTGGCCAGCGGCGGCAGCCGATGCAGATCCTGCAGCTCGCGCGCGAGCCGGCGGCGCGAGTGCTCGTACAGCAGCGCATTGAAACCATCGGCCGGGCGCCACAGCGCCGGGCCGCGCAGCAGCATGCGATGCACATCGTCGCGCAGGTCGATGCGGCAGCCCGGGCCGAGACAACGTTCGACGGCCGCCTGCTCGGCCCGCGGCACACCGCCCAGCGCCACCGTCGCCTGCAGCGGCATGCCGGCGCCGTAGTGCTCGACGATGGCGGCGATCAACACGAAGTTGCCGAGCGCGCTGTCGGTGCCGATCGGGCTCGGCGCGGGGTGCGTCTCGGCTTGGTAGCGGATCTCCAGCGCATCTTCCGTGGTGCTCAGGCTGAACCGGTCGAACTCGCCGAGCAAGGCACGATAGTCGCCGTAGTGGCGCAGCGCGGTCGCCAGGCAGGGGCTGTTGCACCAGACGCTGGCGAGCTGCGGAAAATCCTCCAGCAGCGCCGGCATGCTGGAGCGTTCGGGCAACAGGCCGGCCTGCCGTGCATCGCGAACCATCTGCTGCACGCGCGCATAACGCTGGGCGCCGATGCGGGCGCTGTCGCTGTCGAGTTCGTCCTGCTGCACCCCGCTGCGCTGGCAGAACTCGCGCCGCGTCACGCCGGCAGCAGCGAGCATGCGCTGGATCCTGCGCACCAACTGCGAGGAGACGGATCCGGACTTCGATGCAGGGCGGGACGGCATGCTGCTTTCGCTTCCTTCGGCAACGCTCCGCGGCGGTGTGGTGCAGGCCGGGATCGTCCGCGCCGCGGGTGGCGGGCGGCAATTGGGGCATGCCCTGCTCGCCTCAATCGTCCCAGGGGTTGATGAGCTGCATGCCCAGGCCTTGCACATCGCGCAGATTGCGTGTGACGAGGCTGAATCCATGCAGCGCCGCGGTCGCGGCGAGCAGGCTGTCGATGGCAGGCAACGGCCGAGCCACGACAGCACCACGGCAACCGAGCGCGGCACTCACGTCCCGGTTTCCAGCGCACGCACCCCGGTGATGACAGGCTCGAGCGCGCGGGACACGGCGTCCACCAAAGCCTCGATCTCGTTCGCTTCGGCACCGCGCCCGCAGGCCGCCTCGAGCGCCGCGGCGGCCGCACTGACTGCATCGGCCCCCACGCTGGCGGCCACGCCCTTGAGATCGTGCGTCATGTGCTTGGCGCGACCCCAATCGCCCGCCAGACAGGCCGATCGGAAACGCGGCACGAAGCCGGCTTCCTGTTCGACGAACATGCCGAGCAGGCGCCGGTAGAGACGATCGTCGTTCATGACGGCCGCCAGCGCGGCACCGCTGTCGATGCCCGGCAGCGCGCGGAACGCCGCGCCTGGCGCCGGCGGCGACGCGGGCGAACCGCCGGCGACGGCTCGCGGGCGGACCCAGCGCGCCAGCGTCGCGAGCATCTCCTGGACCTTGATCGGCTTGGCGATGTGGTCGTTCATGCCGGCGGCGATCGCCTTCTCGCGGTCGCCCACCATCGCGTTGGCGGTCAGCGCGATCACCGGCAGATCCCGCCATCGCGGCTCGGCGCGCAGCGCGCGCGTGGCGGCATAACCGTCCATCACCGGCATCTGGCAATCCATCAGCACGCCATCGAAATCTTCTCGGGACAGCAGCTCCAGCGCCTCGCTGCCGTTGCCCGCGACACGCACGTCGATGCCGACCCGATTCAGCAGCTCGCGCGCGACCTCCTGGTTGAAAAGATTGTCCTCGACCACCAGGACGCGCGCGCCGGCGAGGCCGGCCAGCTTGCCCGTCAGGGCCGCTTCGCGCAGCGCCCCGCGCGAGAGGTGCTGCCTGGTTCGGCCCAGCGCGGCGAGGCAGGTGTCGAGCAAGGTCGAGGGCGTGACCGGCTTGGTCAGCGTGGCCGCGACGCTGAGCTTTTGCTGCGCCAACTGGCGCAGCACCTCGTTGCGGCCGAATGCGGTCAGCATCAGCACCGTCGGCGGGCGATGGCGCTGCACCGCCTGCGCCAGCCGCCGCACGCACTCGATGCCGTCCATGCCCGGCATCTTCCAGTCCAGCAGCAGCAGTTCGAAGGGTTCGTCGCGCGCGTCCGCCTCGACCACGGCGCGGATCGCCGCCTCGCCGTCGCCGGTCACGGTGACCTGCATGCCCAGCGTGCGCGACATGGTCAGCAGCAGTTCGCGGGCGCTGTCGTTGTCGTCGGCCACCAGCACGCGCACGCCGCGCAGGCTTTCGCCCGCTGCGCGCGCGCGGTCCACCCGCCTGCGCTCGGGCGGCATGCCGAAGCGCGCGCTGAAGAAGAAGCGGCTGCCTTGGCCGGGCGTGCTCTCGACGCCGATGTCGCCGCCCATCTTCTGCACCAGATGGCGGCCGATGGCCAGGCCCAGCCCGGTGCCGCCGAAGCGCCGGCTGGTCGAAGCATCGGCTTGCGAGAACGGCTGGAACAGCCGCCGCAGCTGATCGGCCGCGATGCCGACGCCGGTGTCGCGCACCTCGAAGCGCAGCAGCACCGAGCCCGCTTCCCTTTCCAATTCCTCGATCGCGACGACGACCTCGCCGCGGTCGGTGAACTTGGCAGCGTTGTTGCCCAGGTTGAGCAGCACCTGGCCGAGGCGCAGCGGGTCGCCGATCAGCATGCCCGGCAGCCCGGGCGGCAGCACGAACACCAGCTCCAGCCCCTTCTCCTCGACCTTCAGTCCGACCAGGTTGGCCAGGTTGTCCAGCACGTCGCCGAGCTCGAACGGGATCTGCTCCATGTCGAGCTGGCCGGCCTCGATCTTCGAGAAATCGAGGATGTCGTTGATGATGCCGAGCAGCGACTCGGCCGATCGGTGCACCTTCTGCACGTAGTCGTGCTGCTGCGGGTTCAGGCCGCTTTCCAGTGCCAGGTACGACATGCCGAGGATCGCGTTCATCGGCGTGCGGATCTCATGGCTCATGTTGGCCAGGAATTCGCTCTTCGCCTGGTTCGCGACCTCGGCCCGCTTCATCGCGTCGACCAGTTGCGCGGTGCGCTCGCGCACCGCCTCTTCCAGATGATCGCGATGGCTGCGCAAGTCTTCCAGGGCTTGCTTGCGTGAGGTGATGTCGGTGATCAGACCGTCGAATCCCGCCGGGCCGCCGCCATCCGGAGGGACGCCGCCTTGCCATCGCGCGTTGAGCTGGACCCAGATCGGGCTGCCGTCGGCACGGGTCAGCTGCAGCTCCATGCCGGCGATCTCGCCATCGCGTGCCAGCGCGGCGAACTGGGCCTCGATCTGTGCCGGCGTGAACAGAGGCGGGCGGCCGGTCGGCGAGGCGTTGCCGCCCTCGCCGTTCACGGCCGCCATCAGTTCGGCCGACGTGGCGTAGCCCATCAGGCGCGCCAGCGCCGGATTGGCGTCGTGCAGGCCGCCCGATCGATCCAGACGAAAGATGCCCTCCAGCGAATTCTCGAAGATCCCGCGGTACGTCGCCTCGCTGTCGCGCAAGCGCCGCGCGGAATCGCGCAGCCGGTCCGCCATCGTGTTGACGCGCACGGCCAGGCGGCCCAGTTCATCGCCGGACTCGATCGCGCAGCGTGCATCGAGGTCACCGATGGCGATCCGATCGACCATGGCTTCCAGGCGCTGGATCGGCGCGCCCACCATGCGCCTGAGCAGCACGAAGGTCGCCGCGTACAGCACGGCCACGATCGCGGCCACCAGCGCGAGAATGACGCGGCGGGCCGCGGCGACCGCCTGCTCGACCAGGCCGCGTGTCATCACGACCCGAACCTCGCCGATCTTCTGCGGCTTCGCCCCGCCCGGCGGCGCGTACTCGATCGCCTGCACCCGCACGATCGGGTCGAGCAGGTCCGCCTCCCGCAGCTTGGTCACCGCGGACACCGTGCCGTAGCCGACCGCCGTGACGCTGAATTCCGCGACCTCGGGGTTAGGCGCCAGCGCCGCGAGCTGGCCGTCGATCGCGGCACGATCGACGTTCCAGAGCGGATAGGCCACCGAGCGGCTGAACAGCTCGGCAATGCGCCCGGCACGGCCCTCCAGTTCCAGGAAGCGGCGCTCGCGCTCGCGCTCGATCAGCACATAGGCCGAGCCGGCCGCCACCAGCGCAACCAGGATCGCGAGTGCCAACACCAGCTTGGCGTGCAAGCTGGTCGCCTGCGGAATCAGGCGAATCGGCAACCTCATGTCAACGGCATGTCAAGTGTTGCGCACCAGGAGCGCCAGGTTGAAGTCGTAGCCTCCGGCCTTGGGATGAAGGATCTTCGAATAGACGCTGAAGTCCAGCGCCGCGGCACGCTTGTAGACGGCCTGGTCGTAGTGCGGCGCGTTGTCTCGGTTGACGACGTACATGTAGTCGAGCTTTTGCGTCACCCCGCCCCGCGCGGCGAAGTCCAGGCCGTGGTGATAGTCGTGCAGCAGCACCATGGCCCAGGCGCCGATGAAAAAATGGCTGCCCAGGCTGGCTGCGAGGCCGCCCTCGCCCATGCTCGTCAGCGCGTCCGGCCAGGCGCCGGTGCCGCCGACCAGCAACCGGGCGCCGCGCGCCTTGACCGCGCGTAGCGCGCCGAGCGCCATCGAGTCGTTGGCGCCCCAGATGATGTTGGCCTTCGGGTAACGGGAAAGCAGGATGTTGGCCTTGCTTTCGCCGTCGGCCTCGCTCCAGTCGCCGAACGCCAGCTGCAGGACCTGGCCCCGCCCGCCATGCGCGATGAAGTCGCTGATGCCCTGCGCACGCTCCAGCGAGACCGGCGTGCTGCGGTCTCCGGTAATGCCGATCACCAGCGGTTCGCGGTCGCCGAGCTGGCGGCACAGCTCCTCCATAAGGCGGTACTCGGCACGCGCCTCGTCGGTCGTCGCTGTGCCTATCCAGTTGCGCATCTGCTCGCGTTCGTTGCCGATCTCGCGCCGCTGTTCCGAGGTCAGGTCGTTGTGGATCAGCAGCACCTTGACCGAGGTGCGCGCGAACATCTGGAGCATCTGCAGCGCGGCCAGCTTCTCGTTGACGATCACGACGTAGTCCGGCGCATCGTCGCGCTGCGCCACGCTTTCGGCCTGGCGCAGCATCAGCAGGTGGTCGCGCTCCGCGTACAGCACCTCGAGCTGCATCCCGAAGGTCCTGGCAGCGGCAGCCATGAGCTGTGCAGTCATGCGCCAGTGCGGCCCCTTGCCGCGCTCGACGGGTTCCCCGGGATTCAGGAAGACGACGCGCGGCGCGGACGGCTGGGACGCCACCCGCCCAGCCGGGCACAACGTGGCGGCACCGGCAAGCAAGGCAGTTCGGCGATCCATGGCGCAATCTTCGCAACTTGAGGCGACCGAGGCAGCGGGCGCGTCGTGCATTGGGCCACGCTAGCCTGCGCTTCACAACGCCGATGGAAACTGCGCCGTCCGAATCGATAAAGGTGATAGCTGCGAACGCGACCTGGCGACGCTGCGACTCCCACGCCGATGCAGAGTCTCCGAGCGAGTACCGATCGAGGTGGACTTACACCCCCGGCGATCCCTCGGCCGTCCGCTTCTCGACGAATTCAACGACCGCCTCCAGCAGGCGCCGCACATGCGCTTGGATGCCGGCGGCCCTTTCAGGCAGGTAGTCGAACGGCAGGGCCTCCTGCATGTAGCTGCTCTGCGTCATCTCGAGCTGTACCGCATGCACGTTCTGCGCCGGCCGGCCATAGTGGCGCGTGATGTAGCCGCCGGTGAAGCGGCCATTCAGCACGCCGGTGTAGCCCGCGGCGCTTTCGGCGATGCCGAGCAGCGTCCGGGCGAGCGCCGGGTCGCAGCTGCTGCCCTTGCCGGTGCCGAGGTTCAGGTCGGGCAGCTTGCCTTCGAAGAAGCGCGGCAGCACCGAGCGGATCGAGTGCGCATCCCACAGCGCGGCCACGCCATGCTGCGCCTTCATCCGCGCCAGCTCTTCGGCAAGCTTGGCGTGATACGGCTGCCAGATCGCCTCGCGGCGTTGCGCGATCTCGGCCTCGCCGGGCAAGTCGCCGGGCGCATAGATCGGCGTGTCGTCGAAGGTGTCGACCGGGCACAGGCCCGTCACGCTCTGGCCCGGATAGAGGCTGGCGCCGTCGGGCGCGCGGTTCAGGTCGATCACGTAGCGCGAATGCGTGGCCACCAGCACCGAAGCCCCGAGTTCGTCGGCGAAGTCGTAGAGCCGCTCGAGATGCCAGTCGGTGTCGGGCACCTGGCGCGCCTCGTCGGTGAAACGGGCAGCCAGCGCCGGCGGCAGGTGCGTGCCGACATGCGGCATCGAGATCAGCAGCGGGCGAGTCCCCGGACGGAATCGGAAAGGCGCCTCGGTGGTGGTGAATGTCGTGAAGGTCACGGTGATCGCTCAATCAGAAAGAAGCTGGCTGCGTGCAGCAACGAATCCGGCCGCCGCCTCACGGTGCAGCGTGTGGCGGCCAGCCGTGACGCGGGGCCGGCCCGCAACCCAGACGCCATCGATCGCCGAAGTGCGATGGCTCGCGAACACGTGGGACGACAGCATCTCGGGCGCGGAGAGGCCTTGCAGCGCGACATGGCCGGCGTCGAGCACGACGAAATCCGCCTGCTCGCCGGCCGCGAGGCCCGCGACCTGCCGGCCCGCCGCCTGCGCACCGCCCTGCACCGCCGCGAGCATGAGCGCGGTCGCCACCTGCCGATGCGTCGCGTCGGCGCCCACGTTGCGCTGGCGCGTGACGAGGCGCTGGCCGTATTCGAGCAGCAGCAGTTCTTCGGCGGCATTGACGCAGGCGTGGCTGTCGGAACCGATGCCCCAGGCGCCGCCATGGCCGCGCCAGGCGCTGAAATCGAACAGGCCGTCGCCGAGGTTGGCTTCGGTGCTCGGGCACAGGCCGGCCACGGCGCCGCTCTGCGCGGCCCGCGCGTATTCGGCGGCGTCCATGTGGGTGGCGTGCACCAGGCACCAGCGCGCATCGACGCGGGCGTGGTCGAGCAGCCAGGCCACCGGGCGCTGGCCGCTCCAGGCGAGGCAGGCCTCGACCTCGGCGGTCTGCTCGGCGATATGGATGTGGATCGGCGCCGTGGCATCGAGCGCGTCGAGCCCGGCGAGCGCCTCGCGCAGGGCCTCGGGCGGCACGGCGCGCAGCGAGTGCGGCGCCAGGCCGAGGCGGGCCGCGGCGCCGCACGCCGGCTTCAGCACCTCGAGCAGCTTCAGCATCGAATCGGTCGAGCGGATGAAGCGCCGTTGCCCGTCATTCGGCGGGAGGCCGCCGAAGCCGCTGCTCTGGTAGAGCACCGGCAGCAGCGTGATGCCGATGCCGGTGGACTCGGCCGCCCGCAGCAGCGCCAGGCTCAGGCTCGCGTCGTCGGCGTAAGGCCGGCCATCCGGCTGGTGATGCACGTACTGGAATTCGCAGACGCTGGTGTAGCCCGCCTCCAGCATCTCGGCATAGAGCCAGGTCGCGATGGCTTCCATCTGCTGCGGGCCGAGGCGCGCGGCAAAGCGGTACATCAGCGTGCGCCAGCTCCAGAAGCTGTCCTGGGCCTCGGCGCGATGTTCGGTGAGGCCGGCGAACGCGCGCTGGAAGGCATGCGAATGCAGGTTGGGCAGGCCGGGAATGACCGGGCCCCGGGCGATCGGCGTGCCGGTGGGCGGCTGCGCATTCACCTGCACCGGGTCGAGGCGGCCGGTCTCGTCCCACTGCAACAGTACCCGGCGCGCCCAGCCTTCCGGCAGCAGGGCATCGGCAGCGAACAGACTGCGTCGGGCGGGGACTGCGCTGGGGACATCGCTCATGGTCGGGCTTCAATCGTCGAATGGAAGGAATGGGATGGCACGGACTGAGTGCAGCGGCGCGCCAGCGTCATCGAATCGCGATGCGGCCCTGCCGCACCACCGTCCGCACCGGCCGCTGGCCGAACCAATAGGCCAGTTCGGCGGCCTCGCTCAGGCGCCAGAGCACGAAGTTGGCGGGCCGCCCGGCGGCCAAGGCGCCGTGCGTCTGCTGCAGCCCCAGCGCCC
>Ga0105237_10001199_pt1 | contig 34703 bp, 32 predicted proteins | sample KBSC24metaG_FD_81520 | JGI IMG/M metagenome (GOLD analysis project Ga0105237, IMG submission 81520) | Corn rhizosphere microbial communities from Kellogg Biological Station, Michigan, USA - KBS C2-4 metaG | ecosystem: Host-associated > Plants > Roots > Rhizosphere > Soil | place: Michigan, USA... | reverse complement strand
CAAAAGGCACAAACAGAACCACAAAAAGGCACATAAACATTTTATTGAATTTAGGCGCTCTGCTTGTTTTCCTTTAATTAGGCGCTCTTCTATTGAATTAGGCTCTCTTCTTTGTTTCCTTTATTGAATTCGGCGCTCTCTATTGAATTCGGCGCGCTTCTTTGTTTTCCTTTGTGTGCTTTTTGTGCCTTTTTGTGGCTTAACTTTTCATCTCGAGCGTTTTGACTAAGAAAGTCCAGCGGTCGGCGATCTCCTCGATGATCTTCGACGTCGGCTTACCCGCCCCGTGCCCTGCCTTCGTTTCAATCCGAATCAGGATCGGAGCGTTGCCCGCCTGTGCAGCCTGAAGTGCGGCTGCGAATTTGAAGCTGTGTCCCGGCCAAACGCGATCGTCGTGGTCCGCCGTCGTGATCATCGTTGGTGGATAAGACGTTCCCGGCTTGATGTTGTGCAGCGGTGAATACTTATACAACGCCTTGAACTCATCCGCGTTGTCCGACGATCCGTAATCAGAAACCCACGCCCAACCGATCGTGAACTTCTGAAACCGCAGCATGTCCATCACACCCACCGCCGGCAACGCTGCACCAAACAGATCCGGCCGCTGCGTCAGCGCGGCGCCAACGAGCAGTCCACCATTGCTGCCGCCGCCGATCGACAGTTTCGGCGTCGACGTGTACTTGTTTGCGATCAACCATTCCGCCGCGGCGATGAAGTCGTCAAAGACATTTTGCTTCTTCAGCTTCATCCCGCCCTGGTGCCACTCTTCACCATACTCACCGCCGCCGCGCAAGTTTGGCTGCGCGTAAACACCGCCCATCTCCATCCAAACAAGGTTCCCAACTGAGAACGCCGGCGTCAGCGAAATGTTGAACCCACCATAGCCGTACAGGTAAGTCGGATTGTTACCGTCGAGCTTCAAACCTTTCTTATACGTGATGAACATCGGCACCTTCGTGCCGTCTTTGCTCGTGTAGAACACCTGCTTCGTTTCGAAGTCAGCGGGATTAAAGTCGACCTTCGGCTGCCGGAAGATCGTGCTCTTTCCCGTCACCATGTCGTAGCGATAGATCGTCGCCGGCACAGTGAAGCCGGTGAACGCATAAAATGTTTCTTTGTCAGTCGCCTTGCCGCTGAAGCCGGTCGCCGATCCGATTCCGGGAAACGCAACTTCACTCACGAGCTTGCCGGTGGTCTCATAAATCTTCACCTGCGTGTAAGCGTCTTTCAGGTAGTTGAGAATGAACCTGTGGTTTACCAAACCGACGCTCTGAAGCGTTTCTTTGCTTTGCGGCACGATGACTTTCCAATTGCTGCGTGCAGGGTTCGTCGTGTCGATCTCGATCACTTTGCCTCGCGGCGATTCGAAATCGGTCTGAAACCAGAAACGCGTTCCCTGGTTACCGATAAAAAAGTAAGCAGCATCAAAATCGTCGAGCAGCTTTATAACTTGAGCGTCCTTGTTTCTGAGATCTTTGTAGTAGACGCGCGTCTTCGTGTCTGTGCCCTGGTACACCGTGATCATCAGATAGTTGCCGTCGTCGGTGACTGCACCGCCAAACAACCAGTCCTTTTGATCCGGACGCTCGTACACGAGCACGTCTTCAGCCTGCGGCGCGCCGAGTTGGTGGTAATAAACTTTTTGAAAGTAGTTGACACCTTTGAGCGCGTCGCCTTTTGGTTCGTCGTAACGGCTGTAGAAGAAACCCTTGCCATCGCGCGTCCATGAGGCGCCGGAAAACTTCACCCACTTGAGATCGTCGGAGAGATCCTTGCCCGTTTCGACGTCGCGAACTTTCCATTCCTGCCAGTCAGACCCCGACGCGGAAAGACTGTAGGCGAGAAGTTTCCCGTCCGGACTGACTTGCAATCCCGAAAGCGCGACCGTGCCGTCAGTAGACAGCGTGTTCGGATCGAGAATCATCTGCGGCTGCGCTTCGAGCGAAGGGACTGTGTAAAGCACGGCCTGGTTTTGCAGGCCGCTGTTGTGTGTGTAGAAGTAGCGCTGCCCTTCTTTGAACGGAACTCCGTACTTTTCATAGTTCCACAGTTTAGTCAGTCGATCCTTGATGGCTGTGCGCGCCGGAATTGATTCGAGAAAACCAAAGCTCAACTTGTTTTGGGCTTCGACCCAGTTGCGCGTTTCTTCAGAATCGAGATCTTCGAGCCAGCGATACGGATCGGCGACTTTCACGCCGTGGTAGTCGTCTACCTGGTCTGCTTTTCGAGCTGGGGGATAGCTGTTGGGTTTAATCATCTGCTGCGTGACACCTGCATTGGGATTCTGGGCTTCAGTCGTCGGTATAAAAGGGACCGCAATAAGTAAGGCGGCTACAAATAAACACACTATGACTGTAAAGCGAATGGGTGAGTAAAAAGACATAACAAACGCTCCCTTCGAGTTAGACAACGAAAAGTGAGTATAACAGAGTGTTCAGAGTTCAAGCTTTAGCTTGCCCTCTGAACACGTGCCCGTGTATTGTGCGCAGGCTCTCGGATTCTGAAAAGGAGTTTCCCCTTATGTATTTAGAACGTTCGGGATCATTTATGGCGGCGGTGGTGCTCGCCATCGGCCTGGTCGCATCGACACTGATCGGCGGCTGGTTCTTTGTAAAAGGCAAACGAGGCGACCAGACGATCACCGTCACCGGATCTGCGCGAAAACGGATCAAGTCGAATCTCGTGATTTGGCGTTCCGCCGTTTCGTATCAAGCGCCTGTATTATCGGATGCATATCGCGCGCTTTCCGAATCAGTGCCACGCGTGAAGGCTTACCTCGTCAGCAAAGGCATCCCCGAAAATCAGATCACCGTATCTTCAATCTCGTCTCAAACTCTACACGGCAGAACGGACGACGGCGGCGAGACTTCCGAGATCACGGGATACTCTCTCCGGCAAGAACTCTCCGTGCGTTCAAACGACGTCGACAAGATCGGACAGATCGCACGCGAAGCGACCGAGTTGATCAATCAGGGAATCCTGATTGAGTCCATGGCTCCCGAATACATCTACACGGAACTCGGCGGTCTAAAGATCGAGATGCTCGCCGAAGCCGCGAAAGACGCGAAGGTCCGTGCGGAGCAGATCGCGCAGAGCACCGGCAGTTCGATCGGCAGCGTACGGACTGCTCGCATGGGTGTGTTGCAGATTACTCCCGCCGATTCGAACGAAGTCTCAGACTCGGGCATGAACGACACTTCATCGGTCGAGAAAGACATCACTGCGGTCGTGAATATCGGCTTTGCCGTGGACTAGATGAGCTAAAAAGGGTTGACAACTCAACACGGCATGGGTGAATCTAAGCCAACGCTTGTCGCCCTCCGACAAGTGAGTTTGTCTAAACTCTCCTGAAAACTATGAAATTGATTACCCGTATTGCCCTTTTTATAGTCGCCGTTCTTTTTGCAGCCGTCGAGATGAGGGCTCAGGAGAGCAATGCCGTTCGGCCACGCCTCGTCACGCCGGTTACTCAGGATCAGCAGAAACCGGCGCCGCCAATACCGACAGCACCGCCGCTGGCAAAACCCGGTGACACGGCAAGCGCCTTACCGATCGTCGAGGCAGAACCACAGAGAAAGCCAGCCGGCCCGATCACGCACTTCACGCCGTCGGTGATTCAAGCTCGCATCGGCGAAGCGCGCCGCATGCTGAAAACGCGACCCGTGCCGACCGCGATGACGGTTCCGGACATTCAGTTTGTGACCATCGCAGCGTTGGATCGCGAAACCGCTCGCACGCACTTCATCACGATGTCGAAGGAGAGTTTCTTGACCAGGGGCGCGCAAATCAACGCGATCAGCTCGGAGGGGATCAGCGTCAACGTCACGATATTGCGCGCGAACGGGGTCAACACCGCGCTGACCATCTTTACTCCGGAAGGTAAGTCGCTCGCGCCGCTCACCATCCAGTATCCGATCGAAAGAGGCGGAAAGTTTTTGGAAATGGCTTATTACACTTCCGCCCATCCCGCATTGCTGTCGAACGACCTCGTGCGCTCAGGTCAATCGTACGTGCGCAACATGCTCGACCTCGCCGCAACGCGTTTGCGCGATAAAGGCGTCGTGATTTCACCGCAGCTCATCGATGTTGCCGAGCGACTTTGCGTAGTCGAACACGTCGATCACCAGCGCTTCCGCGACGAAAATCGCCTCGCGCTTTACGACGAGATCTATTCGCTGTTCGCTCTGAACGAACTCGACACTTATCGATTTTCAGTCAGCTCGGCAGGTGCAGGCGGCATGGTCCAGATGATCCCGTGGGCTTACAACCTCATCCGCTCGAGGCATCCCGGTGTCGGGTTGATTCCTGATTTCGTTGTCGGAATGCGAAATCACGGAAACGCGCTTCAGGCAATGCTGCTCTACATGAACGACACGTGGAGCGATCTGACGGCGAACGATGAAGTGAAATATGCGCTCGGCGCGAAGATCGCTACACCGAGCGAATTGCTTGCGGCCGGTTACAACTCCAACGCCGCAAAGCTGCCGGGTTATCTGAAGCGTGGCGGCGACGGCTGGCGAACGCTGATCCCGCGTGAGACGCAGATGTACCTCGCGATTTACAAGTCGTTCGAAGGTTTAGTGCCGATTTCCTCCAGAACGCCTTGAGATCGAGATCATTTTTAGACAGGATTTACATGATTTAGCATGATTATCATGTAAATCCTTTCTAATCATGTAAATCCTGTAAAACGGCTTCCCGTTCGCGGTCCGCGTACTGAAGTCTGTAAAGCTTCCAATAAAGACCACGCTCAGCCAGGAGCTCCTGGTGCGTTCCCTGCTCGCGAATCTCACCGTGATGCAGGACGATGATCCGATCTGCGTTTTGAATCGTCGATAGCCGGTGTGCGACTACGATCGAGGTGCGGTCGCGCATCACGCGCTCGATCGCGCGCTGGATCAATTGTTCTGTTTCAGTATCGATTGAGCTTGTGGCCTCGTCGAGGATCAGGAGCGCCGGATCGAAGGCGAGTGCTCGCGCGAAGGAAATCAATTGCTTCTGGCCAACTGACAAACCCGCGCCACGCTCACGGACCTCCGCCTTGTAGCTGTCTTTCAAGCGACTAATAAACCTGTCGGCATGGACTTCCTGCGCCGCCCAACGCACGCGCTCCTCGGTTATATCTTCACGGCCAAGACGAATGTTGCCCTCTATCGTTCCACTGAACAGAAAGACTTCCTGAAGCACGACTGCGAAGTTCCGGCGCAACGCGTTCAGGTCCCAATCGCGCAGGTCGACTCCGTCGAGGAGAATCCGGCCGCGTTGGATGTCGTAAAAGCGCATCAGCAAGTTTGTGATCGTCGTCTTGCCCGAACCCGTGTGCCCGACCAGCGCGATCGACTGTCCTGGTTCGACGGTGAACGACACGTCTTTCAGCACCCAATCCTCGTCCTTGTACGCGAACCACACGTTCTGAAATTCGATCCGTCCACGCGCACGATGGGTTTTGAGAGGTTTCTCGGGCGTCGTGATCGCAAGCGGCTGATCGAGTGTCTTGAAGATGCGATGCGAAGCGACGACGGCGGCTTGCAGCACGTTGTACTTATCGGAAATGTCGCGTATCGGCTGAAACAGCGACTGTGAATACTGAATAAACGCCACCAGCGCGCCGAGCGTGAGCACCGTGTACTGCGGCGTGTTCTGCATCACGCGATATCCGCCGTACCAGATGATCAGCGCGATACCGACCGCGCCAATCAGATCGACGAGTGGAAAGAAAACGGCGTAATAAAAGATCGTGTCGAGATTAGCGCGGCGATATGTGTCGTTGATGCGGTCGAACCTGCGCAGCGACTTTGCCTCAGCATTGAAGATCTGAACTGTCTGCGCTCCCGCAAAGTGTTCCTGCAAAAAAGCGTTGATGCTCGCGATGCGTGTGCGCACAGAGTCGTAGCCCTTGCGCGCGCCTCGGCGAAACCACGTCGTCGCTGCAAACAGCAGCGGCACAGTCAACAAGCTGATGAGCGTCAGCCTCACGTCCATCCACAACATCACGCAGATGATCGCCACGATCATCACGAGGTCGCCGAGCAGATCCGTGACGCCTTCAGTGAACAACTGGTTGAGCGCATCGACGTCCGTGGTGAGTCTCGTCATGATGCGACCGACGGGATTGCGATCGTAGTAAGCAACTTCCTGGTGCTGGAGTTTGTGGTAAAGCTCTTTCCTGATGTCGAACATCACGTACTGTCCGACGCTGTTGACCATGATCGATTGGAAGTAAGAGAAGATCAGCCGCAGGATCTGTGACCCGAGGAATAGTCCAACAAGCAACATCAGTCCATCGGTACGTCGCGGAAGGATGTACCAGTCGATGGCGTACTGCGTGAACTTCGGCTGCAACACGCCGAGCAGGTTCAGTGCGAGCGTCAGCGCGAGCGCGACTGAGAGCAGCCGCCAGTAAGGCTTCAGGTATCTGAGCAGCCTGCGCGCAACCTGAAAGTCGTAAGTCTTTCCGATTGCTTCTTCTTCGTGAAACTGTTTTACCGCCGTGGACATCTGTGTAATCTGTGGCCCGATTTACGTAGCCGCCAATTCCTCCTCGAGCAATTGCCGTTCATATAAATCCGAATATTCACCACCGAGTGCGAGCAATTCGTCGTGCGTTCCCTGCTCGACGATGCGACCTTCATCCAGCACGCAAACCATGTCGGCTTCACGAACCGTCGAGATGCGATGCGAAACGATCACGCTCGTGCGATCGCGCATCACGCCACGAAGCTGGCCGAGGATCTTCTCTTCCGTAAACGTATCGACTGACGACAAGGCATCGTCGAGAATCAGGATCTTCGGCTCGCGCAGGACGGCGCGCGCGATTGCCGTTCGCTGCTTCTGTCCGCCAGAAAGCGTAATGCCGCGCTCGCCGACGAGTGTGTCAAACCTATCGGGAAAACCAGAAATATCCTCCGAAAGTCCGGCGATCTCAGCCGCCCACTCGACGTCTGCCATCTCAGCTTTCTCGACTCCGAAAGCGATGTTTCCCTTCACCGAATCGCTGAACAGAAATGTCTCCTGCGGCACGTACCCGATGCTCGAGCGGAGTTGCGCGAGCGGATACTCTTTGATCGGCACACCGTCGATGTAGATCGTGTTGTCGGGCGCTTCGATCAGACGTGGAATCAGATTCGCGATAGTCGACTTCCCGCTTCCGGTGCGACCGACGAAAGCAACCGTGTTGCCCTCGGGAATCGTGAGGTTCAGTTGCCGCAGCACGGGTTGTTCCGCTTGATTGTACGTGAACGTCAGGTTGCGAAACTCGATCTTCCCTTGAATCGGTGGTTGTTCGGTAACGTCCGGCGCGTCGGCAATCGCGGGTTCAATACGAAGGATCGCATTGAGTCGCTTCAAACTCGCCGTGCCTCGCTGGTAAAGATTCACCACGTATCCGAGCGCGATCAGAGGCCAGATCAGGCGCGTCAGATACAGATTAAACATCGTGAACTCGCCAACCGTGATCTCTCCACGGACCGCGAGCGGCACGCCCGCCCAGATGATCAGCACGAATCCAAACCCGATCAGGAAGGTCATCAACGGGCGCATCAATGCGTCGATGCGCACGAGGCCGAGGTTGCGTTGCGCGTATTCCCAGTTGAGACGGTTGAACGCATCCATCTCGGCTTCTTCCTGCGCGTACGCGCGAACGACGCGTACGCCGGTGAAGTTTTCCTGGGCGCGCGCCGTGATCTGCGCGAAAAAGTCCTGAATCTTTTCGAAGCGAGTGTGAACCTGCTGTCCGAAAACCTTAACCGTCAACGACACCAAGGGCATCGTCACGAAGAGCAACAGCGTCAGCCACCAGTTGAGCACGAACATCAGAGGCAGCACGAGCACGACCACAAACACCGTCGACAACGTATACATGATCATCGGTCCGGCGAGTTGCCGGACGGCGGCCAGGTCGTTTGTCGCGCGCGCCATGAGATCGCCGATGCGATGTTCGTGAAAAAACGAAAGCGGCTGATCGACGAGATGCCCGTAAAATTCCGCGCGCAAATCGTATTCGATGTTGCGCGACATGTTGATGAGAATCCGGCGTTGCAGGAAAAGAAACGTGCCGCTGATGAGACTCGCGCCCAGGATCTTGGCGGCTGCGACGGTCAGATTCGCCCAGTTAACCTGGGTCCAATTCGCGTCGACTGCCTGGCCGACGAAGAGCGGAATTAAAAGGCCGGTGACAACACTGCCGAAAATGCAGGAGATTCCGAGGCTTAGTTGAACCTTGTATTTCCGAAAGTAACGCGCAAACTTCTTTAAGTCATCCACGTCCGTAATCATATCAAATGGTTAGATGATGAGAGGGTATGGGGACAGGATTCACATGATTTTTCAGGATTGACAAGATTCATCCTGAAAAATCTTGTAAATCCTGTTAAGCCAAACGCAGGTATGTACTGATCGCAGTCGCCGCAAGTTTTCCTTGATCATCGACGAGTTCTGCAGAGACTGTGATGACGCGTTTTCCCGCACGCACAACGCGCGCGGAGGCTCGCGCGGTTCCCTGGGTGAGTGGCCGTAGATAGTGGATCGTGAGGTCGACCGTGGTTGTCCGTTCGTTCTCGGCAAGCATCGGCATGATCGCGAGCGCCATCGCCGAGTCGATCACGGCGGCGATGGAGCCACCGTGAGCAACGCCGTGGTTTTGTTTGAGCTCGCTCCGGATCGGCATCGTGAGCACAGCGTGGCCGGGCTCGACTGCTTCGACCTCGATGCCGAGTAATTTCGCAAACGGAACATTATCGAGTGTCATGAACGATAACTCTCTCCGGACGTTGGCTCAACAATCACCGCCGTCCCGTACGCTAAAACTTCTGTCACGCCCTGTGAGAGTTCAGTCGTGTCGTAGCGCGCACCGATAACCGCGTTGGCGCCCACTTCCGTCGCATGTTGAATCATGATCTCGAAAGCGTCTGCCCTCGTCTGTTCGCAAAGCGTGGTCCACACGGTGATGTTGCCGCCGACAATCGTCTGTAACGACGCTCCGATCGTCGCGAAGATGTTTCGCGAGCGCACGACGATGCCGCGAACGACTCCGAGGTTCTGTACGACGCGATGATTCGGTATTTCAAAGGCGGTCGTCACCATTTGATGCGACACCGAATAACGTGGCGTACTGACCTGATAAGGAACGCGTTGCATGGGTTCTGAACTCATCGTTTTTCTCCTCGCGCGGAAGACTTACGTCTGAACAAACTTGCGTTTCGAGGTCTCTGTGATCTGGTTTTCGGGATGTGCAGGAACTGTTGCAGATCGCAACGGGCGTTCTTGTCAAAAACAACTCCTTCCAATTCGAGCAATCGCTGCTGTTTGTCATGCGGCAACACAACGCGGCCGGTTGAGCATGCGCCCTGAGCGTTCAAGACGCGGTGCCACGGCGTGCCATCAGGCGCGCCGTGCATCACGAAGCCTACGGTCCGGGGCGTGTAGCCCTCGCCGAGTAGTTCTGCAATCTGGCCGTAAGTCATAACTCGACCCGGCGGAATCCGCCGCACGATCGCGTATACGCGTTCGCGGTACTTTGGGTTTTCGATTTTTGGCATTAAAGCGTTCTCAAAACGGCTCGGGCGGGCGCGCCGTCGCCCAGGCTGGTTCGCAAGCGCAACGGCAAACAGATCAATTCGTATCTGCCCGCCGGAACTTCGCTGAGATTGAGTCCTTCAAGAATAACGACGCCGTGCGACAGCAGTGCAACGTGCGTTTCGTGCTTCTCTTGTCCAAACTTTTCGATCGATAGATAGTCGATGCCGACGAGTTTGAGTCCCTGTTGGACCAGCTTCTTCGCTGCGTCGAGCTCGAGATAGGTAAAGTCGCTGTGAAACTCAGGGTTTGGTTCACTCCAAAACGCGGAGTTGCGCGTTTTGAACAGAAAGCGCTTCGTGCCGGGCGCGCATTTGGCACTCACGAATGCTTCGTCGATCGCCACGCGGTCTCGCGGAACTTCAATCACCTCGGCCTCGCCGATCAACGCATCGAGCGGTAACGATTCAACTTTCGCAGCGCCTTCGATGAAGTGCGCGGGAGCATCGACGTGCGTTCCAGTGTGTGCACCGAAGCACAACCCGGAAACATTCGCGCCGTCCCTGGACAAGATTCGCAAGTCGTCGATCTGTATTCCCGGATCGCCGGGCCACGTGGGCAATTCATTGCACACCGGAACCGTCACGTCATAAATCGGCATTGGCGAATAGTATATACTTCAGAACTAAATGAACAGTCCCTTTAGATTGGCCGCTTCAAGCTACTTAAATTCTGCGCCGTTAATCTGGAGCTTTTTACACGGGCCGCACCGTGGCAGCGTCGACTTCGTCGAAGCCGTCCCGTCGCGTTGTGCGCAACTGTTGTCGGAGTCAGCGGTTGAAGGCGCGCTGGTGCCGGTGATTGAGTATCAGCGAATTGCGGGTGGAGCTTTGGTCGCGAACGTTTGCGTAGGATCGCGAAGAGAAGTGCTGAGTGTGGTGCTTGTTTCCAAAGACAAACAACTCGAGCAAATCAACAGCGTCGCTCTCGACGAATCATCGCGCACGTCGGCGACGCTCGTGAAGATCATTTTTCGAGAATTCCTGGATCGCGAGCCCGAGTGGACCACGCGTGCGCCGAATATCGAGGAGATGCTGGACAAGAACGACGCGGCACTGATTATCGGCGATCCGGGTATGGGTTTTCGCAGACGCGGTTTGAACGTTTGGGACATGGCTGGGTTGTGGAAACAGCACACGGGTCTCGGGTTTGTTTTTGCGATGTGGATGGTTCGGGATGATGCAATTGAGCGGGCGCGAATGGTTGATTTTTCGGGCGCGCGGGACGAGGGAATTGAGCATCTCGAGGACATCGTGGCGTCGTACGAGCGAAAAATCCCGATGTCGGTTGAGGAGCTAAGAAACTACTTGACGGAGAAGATCGTTTTCAATGTTGACGAGTCGATGGAGAGAGGCTTGCGACTCTATTTCGAATTGGCGTTCAAGCACGGGCTAATCGAGAGGGTGAAGCCGTTGACGTTTATTTCTGACGCAAAGACGCAAAGCCGCAAAGGAAAATCATGAGCTTTCTTTGCGCCTTTGCGTCTTTGCGTGAGAAACTTCGTTTAAGCTATGTCCATTAATATCCAGCCCATTCTGGATCGCGTGCTCGCCGGTGAGCGTATGACGATCGACGAGTGTACGCTCCTGCTCGAGGCGCACGATATCGCGCGTATGGGCGCCGCTGCTGACGAGATACGCGCGCGGCGTCATCCGGAGAACATCGTCACCTACATCATCGATCGCAACATCAATTACACGAACGTCTGCAACGTGGTCTGCACCTTCTGCGCGTTCTATCGCCGGCCCGGCGCGCCCGACACTTACGTCCGCACGTTTGAAGAGATCTGCCAGAAGATCGACGAGACGATCGCGCTCGGCGGCACCGGCGTGTTAATGCAGGGCGGACTACATCCGGACTTTGGTATCGAGTGGTACGAAGACCTGCTCCGCTCGTTGCGCGAAAAGTATCCCGGATTTCAGTTGCACTGTTTCTCACCGCCGGAGATCCACAACATCCACCTCATCTCGAAACTCGATTACGAGACGATCATGACGCGACTAAAGGCTGCGGGACTCTACAGCCTTCCCGGTGGCGGTGCGGAGATCCTGGACGATGAAGTGCGCAAGCGTGTTGCAACCAAGTGCACGACGGACGAGTGGTTGGACGTCATGCGCGCTGTTCACCGCGTGGGTCTTCGCTCGACGGCGACGATGATGTTTGGTATCGGCGATCGGATCGAGCACCGCGTCAGGCATCTTCAGCGTATTCGTGATCTACAGGACGAGACAGGCGGGTTCACTGCGTTTATTCCGTGGACGTTCCAACGCGAGAACACCGCGCTTGGACGCAAGATCAAGGACGAGCCGACGGGTGTGGATTATTTGAAGATGCTGGCGGTGTCGCGGCTGTTCCTCGACAACATTGAAAACTTCCAGTCGTCGTGGCTGACTCAGGGACTTCGTCTCGGGCAGGTCGCGCTGCGCTTCGGGGCGAACGACATGGGCTCGATCATGATCGAGGAGAATGTCGTGTCTGCTGCGGGCGCGAACAATCGCGCGGATGAGCAGATGCTACAGTTCCTGATTCGCGAGGCGGGGTTCATACCACGGCAACGCGACATTCTCTACCAACACGTACACAAAGAGCACATTCAAGATCACAAAGAGGCACATGTTCTTTCATGAATGAGGCACATGTTCTTTCATGAATTATGTGCCTTTTGTGTTCTGATTTGTGCCTTTTGTGTACTAACTGACCGCAAAGTCGAACTGCTCCTGGTGGATCGTCGCGTCGCTCGTGATGTCGATCGGTCCGAGATAGTCTTCGATCTCAATCAACACATCTCGCTCACTCGAACGTAACGCCTTCGCCACGTCAGGATTGATTCGCAACGTCACCTGTTTATTGTCGGCGTCGCCGTTCAAACCCTTCGCGAGCCGGCGCGCATCTTCGAGTAACTCGTAACAGATCGTCTGCGGGCTCTTCACCAACCCTGCTCCCTGGCAGTACGGGCACGGCGAACAAAGCGTGCGCTCGAGCGACTGCTTCACGCGCTTGCGCGTCATGATCACCAGTCCAAAGTCGTTGAATGAGAGCACCTTCGTCGGCGACTTGTCGTTGCGCAAAGCATCCTGAAGCGTCTGCATGACTTTCTGGCGATTGCGTCGCTCTTCCATGTCGATCAGGTCGAGCACGATGATGCCGCCCAGATCTCGCAAACGAATCTGCCTCACGATCTCGTCGACAGCTTCGAGGTTCGTGCGCGTGATCGTGTCTTCAAGCCGGCCGCTGCCGCGTCCAACAAACTTGCCCGTGTTGACGTCGATGGCAACCAGCGCTTCCGTCTGGTTGATCACCAGATAACCGCCGGACTTCAGCCACACGCGCGGCTTGATCGCCTTATCGATCTCCGCCTGCACGCCATAGTTCTCGAGAATCGGCTGCTCTTTCGTGTAAAGCTTGACTCGTTTCACCAGCCGAGGCTGAATGCGATTCACAAACTCGACTATGGCCTGGTATTCCTCCTCCGAATCGACGCGTATCGATTCAAAGTCGTCAGACAACTGATCGCGCAACAGCCGTTGGACCAGGTCGAGGTCGCGATGGACCAGCGCGGGCGCCTTCGACTTCTCGGCGCCACCTCTGATGTCGAGCCACGTGCGCACCAGGTAGCGAACGTCTTCGCGCAACTCCTTCTCGCTGATACCCACGCCCGCCGTACGCACGATAAATCCGCCTGACGGAATATCTTCCTCGGCGCGGATCGTCTGAATCAGCTTCCGCAACCGGTGGCGCTCGTTGTCGGACTCGATCTTCCTCGAGACGCCGACGTGCTCGACGGTCGGCATGTAGACCAAAAAGCGTCCAGGCAATGCGATGTGAGACGTGATGCGCGCGCCCTTTTTCGCAATCGGTTCCTTTGCGATCTGGACCAGTATCTCCTGACCTTCGCTCAACAGATCTGTAATCGCCGGCTGATGTCGTTCGCGTCGTGATTGACCGCGGTACCCGCGCTTATCGCGCGGTCCACGCTGTTCGCGGTGTTCGCGGGTTGGGCGCGGGCTCGGTTCGGCCACTTGAACGGGAGCCGCCACAACCTCTTCTTCGACAAACTGTACTTGCTCGAAGTCATCGCCCTGGCCGTCGACCTGGCCGTCATTCTCGGGCTCCGGAGCTCCCTGCTGTTTGTTTTTGCCTGTACGTCGCCGTCTTCGTCCGCCGCGACGTGTTGCAAACTCACCGTGCGACTGACCTTCGACGACGCGCGCCTCTGCGTCGGCGTATCCGGGAAGACTCTCGACAGCTTCCGAGTCGCCGCCGCCCTTCTTCTTCGAAGATTTCTTCGACGCTTTCTTTTTGGACGCGCTCGCCTTGCTTGCAGCTTTTGAAGAACGCTTTTTCTTATCGCCCTGTGCATCGGCTTTGCGCGATCGTTTGCCGGCAACCTTCTCTGTCACGCCTTCGCCGGCTTCTTCTTCGTCGTCGCTGATGCGCTCGAAAGTCAGGCTGCGCAGCGTGTCGGCCTCAACATCGTCGATGAAAGTCGAAACATGGGCCTCGCGCGGTCGTCGTTCTTCGCGAATCGGTTCTCCATCCGTATCACTATCGTCGATTCGTTCGAATGCGTCGGCGCCTAATCCGCCGGGAAGGAGTGAACCGACCTCTGCGCTGCGGAAATCGTCTTCCATGTTGAACTCGACGGCGTGAATCTGGTCGAAGATACGTTCCTGAAGCCTGGCGTCTTTGAACATCTCGCCATTCGCCGCAGTCTCTTCCTCATCCACGATCCGCTCGATCGAAGGATCGCCGGCGACAAATGGTGTGTCTGGTATTTCGAAAGACGGAGTTGGTGACAGTGCTTGAGGTGCGGCGTCGTCTGATTTCTCCCAACGCCCACGACGCCGGCCGCGGCGACCGCGACGTCGTCCGGTCTCAGGCGTTTCGGAAGCTTCTTCCGCGAGCGGTTCCTGTTCCTGGAGAGGTTCGGCTCGTTCCTGAGTGGCCTCGATGAGTTGCTCTCGTTCGACGCGATTGATGGCGACTTCCTCGGCAGCAGCGTGTTCTGCGTCGGCAGTGCCCTTCTTCGACTTGTCGATTACGATTCTTTCAAACTCTTCTTCTTCGTCGAAGAAATCGGAAACATAGAGGAACGCGTCGCGTTCGAGTCCGATGTCGACGAAGGCGGACTGCATACCGGGTAAGACCCGCATAACGCGTCCCTTGTAGATGTTACCGACGATTCCCTGATGTTGTTCTCCACGTTCGATGTAGAACTCAGCGACCTTGTCGTCTTCAATGATCGCGATTTTCTTCTCGCGTCCGTTGACGCTCACGATTAGTTGTTTTGCCATTACTAGCCTTTTCTGGAAGTTTGTTGACGGGCAGAGCGGCGCCTGCAAGCCATCGGGCGAGGCGTGCGCTCTGCACAAAATCGGCGACACGAATAGACATGACGCCACGAATTGAATGCGTATTGGGCCAGGGAAGGACTTGAGGTGAAACCCGACCGGAATCTCGTTCTTTCAATACCGAAACCTGACTAGCCGCCGGGCGCTCTGGCCCGTTGGTCCTGCAACAGGGAGCACAGGAGTAAGCGCTACTTGTGCTCTGATACCTGTTTTAAATGCGGGCGGCTGCAACCGAAGTTAATTAAATTTTCGCTCCCATTCACTCTTAGGCGGGCGAGCTGACCGAAGTATAACCCAGATGCGCGTTTAGAGCCACCACGATCTAAAAGGCTACCTCTTCCCGGTGACTTCACCTTTGTATTGCGGCAGCGACTCCACGATGAAGTCGAAACCCAACCATAAACTCCAACTGTGATGATAGAAAGCCACTGGAAAAACCAGGGCCATGATAAAGAGCAACACCAGAACGTGGTCGTACGAGGCGCCGATAATGAGCAAACAGAAGAAGCAGACCAGCAGAATCACCAGCTCGGTCGTCACCACATTCGCCAGGATCGCGCCCACAAAAAACCCATCCTCGCGCTTGAAAAGCGCGCGGCACTGCGGGCAGTGATGCCGAATGTGAAACGGGTGTGTGACGATCCTCGATTCGCCACAGGCGGGGCAGCGTAGTCTCAAACAGCGATTCAGTACCCTCTTGATCTCTTGTGCATCTTTTTTCACGGTCCTACCCATATTACCCCCGCGGGCCATTAACAGGAAGCCGGGAGCATCTTGACAGGCATCTTGACAGACGTGGCTCACCTCCGTTAGATCACATGCTGCTTTTTCTCCCAGAAGCGAAAATCCAATCCAAAACGGAGTACCTGGTACCATGTCATGGCATAAGATCACTCTCCCTCTCCTGACCGAAATCGATCCGAAGGTTGTAGAGATTGGGAAACTCGTTTACGAGGTTTATGACAAGGAAAACAAGCCGTCCGGCTTCGCGATGTTTCACGCTACGCGAGGAAGCGTAAAAGGCTGGGACGACAAGCAGTTAGTCTATCTTTCGCCCGTTGCTTCAGAGCTATGCCGCGAGGTTCTCTCAGAGAAATATGAGCTCGAGCCGTGCGGCGTCCCGGCAGTCAATGAGCCCGACATGGCATATGTCTCCGGCGATATGCATGTGATGAAAGACCTTAAAGACAAGTTTGAGCCGGACCCCGGGACGGTGGAATGGGACCGCGAGCAGGAACGTCTCAGACTCGAGCGTGAAGGCGAGGAAATGCAAGCCAAATGGGAAGCCGAACACGCAGCTCAACAAGCAGCTAAAGCCGAGGCCGCCAAGGCCGAGAAGGCGTAAACCGGTACATTAAGAGAGGTTTTCCTCGCAAAGGCGCAAAGGCGCAAAGGAAATACAAAGTCTCCCTTTGCGGCTTTGCGCCTTTGCGAGGAAAGTCTTTTATTCTGCCAATCGATTCACCACTCTCTGTATTCCATTTTTCATCAGCCCGACATTGAAATTGAGGAGTAAACCCAACCGCAAATCCATCAAACGTAGATATGTTGCCAGTTGCTTTCGATGAACTGCAGCCAGTGCTTCAACTGATTTAATCTCGATAACTACTTTATCGCCGACAATCAGGTCAACACGGAAGCCGATCTCAAGCTTTACTTCCTCATATTGGACCGGAAGGCCTACTTGTTGAACAACGGGCAACCCTCGTTTTTTCAGCTCATAGTTAAGGGTTGCTTGATATACGGACTCCAACAATCCCGGGCCAAGGGTCTTGTGGATCTTAAATGCAGAATCGACGATGATCGTAGCAATTTCGTTTTCAGTCATGTGAGGAACTCCTTGTGAGGTACAGAAGTCAGATCATCTAATCACGGTGATTTTGGCGAAGCGGCAGGGGCTGCTTTTGGCGGCGCGATCTTGAGGCTCGTGCGGACCAAATCCCACGTTGCCGCGTTTTGCTTCAATTGTTTGTCGGGACCGAATAACGTCAACACGACTACTCGGTCGCCCACCAGCGCCCAGTAGATCTTGGCTGCCCCGGTTTCGCCTCCCAGCGACGCGTTGATGCTCACGCCGTCCGCCTTGACGCCTCCGATCTCGGAAGTATCGGGTACTTGTTCCGGCTTGGCCCCCATCTGCACGAACTGCTTCGCCGTCGCCGCGATGTACGGATCGATAAACTTCTGCTTCGCCTCAGGTAACTTCTCCGCTGAGATGCGCCCCTTGTGTACAAATCCTCTGATTTGCACGTCGCTGTCTGTCTTGTTTAGCGTGAACTGTTGCGCATCGGCGTTGCTATCGTCTGTCAACGTCCAACTGTCCGGGTAATCGAAGGAGAGGTTGTCTTTCGAGAAAGTCTTGGACTGCTGCGCGCTCGCAACTACAGAGCAAACAAAAATCAACGCGATAAGGGCGCACGCCTGCGCTGGAAGAAAAGAAATCCGTGTCATGTGGTCCTCCGTAATTGCCTCCGTAATTGTTGGCTGAGCAACTCCCAAACATCTCGCACGTGCTTTTCAGTCGTTCGAATATTTCCGATAGATAGCCGCAGCGTGAGTTTGTCGTTAAGGCGCGTGTGCGAAAGCAACGCGCGGCCACTCGCGTTCACACCGTGCATGATCGTTTCGTTCAAGGCGTCCAGATCGCCTGCGTCTCTTGGACACGCGCGAAAACAGACAAGCGCGAGCGGCACTGGCGCCATCAACTCCCAATCAGGCGACTCATCTACCCACGACGCAAACAAGCGCGCCAAACGGCAGTGCTCGCGTATTCGCGCCGAGAGACCCTCGTGCCCGAAGTAACGCATCACCATCCACAACTTCAGCGCGCGAAAGCGACGCCCGAGTTGGATGCCGTAATCGGATCCACTGCGCACCTTCTCCTGCTCCGGAGTGCGAAGATATTCGGGCACCAACGAAAACGCTCGCTTCAACAAATCCATGTGACGGCAGTAAAGCACTGAAAGATCAAACGGCGTGAAGAGCCACTTGTGCGGGTTCGTCACGATTGAGTCTGCTCTCTCACAACCAGCCAGGATATGTCTGAACTCAGGAACGATCGCCGCCGAACCTGCATACGCCGCATCCACGTGCAACCACATCGCATGCTCTTCGCCGATCGGAACGATCTCAGGCACCGGATCGATACTTGAAGTCGAAGTCGTTCCGACAGTCGCGACGATACAGAACGGAAGATAACCGTTGCGCTTGTCTTCTTCGATCGCTTGCGCGAGCGCTCGCGGGTCCATTCGAAACTGGCTATCCGTCGGAATCTTGCGCAAGCCGCGCTGGCCGAGCCCGAGCGTGATGACGGCTTTCTCGATCGATGAGTGCGAATGTTCGGAAACGTAAACACGCAATAACGGAAGATCGGGACGCCCGCTCATTCCCTCCTCGCGAATGCGTTTCTCGACACCTTCGCGCGCGGCGGCGATCGCATGCAGGCTGGAGACCGATGCCGTGTCGTAAATGATCCCGTTCATTCCCGGATCGAGCCCCATCATCTGTCGCAGCCAATCGAGCACGACTTCCTCCAGCTCCGTCGAAGCGGGCGAAGTCCGCCACAGCATGGCTTTATTATCGAACGCGGCGGTCAACAATTCACCGAAGATTCCGGGCGCGGACGTCGAAGTCGCGAAGTACGCGAAAAACGAAGGATGGCACCAGTGCGTTAATGCCGGCACGATGAGGCGATCGAGATCTTCGATGATCTTTTCCATCGGCTCCCCCTGTGCGGGTGGATCCGAGGGCAGCTTTGCTTTGAGATCGCCGGGCTCCATCGCCGCCAGGACTGGCCTTTCATCGATCTGCTCGAAGTAATCGGCCACCCAGTCGATCAGATCATGACCAAGGCGACGAAAGTCTTCCTTGCTCATGTCGCCCAGATCGGGCGCCAGAGGGGTTTTGGGATTGTGCACGGCGCCCATCTTACAACTAAAACCGTCCACAGATTACTCGGACTCACCCGCTGCGCACTCGACAGGTGCACCGAAATCGCTATAATTCGCAGATTGACCCGAGATCCGCTCGTCAAATCCAACAGCCCTTTGTGAGGACCATATGAAACGCACGTTATTAGCGCTTTTGGTGATTACTACTCTAATCGTCAGCTTTGCCTGTGAACGCCGAGGAGCCGGCGGCAACGGAGGCTCTGCTGGTCCAATCCTGGTTGGATATTACGGCGATCTCTCCGGCCGCACGTCCAGTTTCGGTCAGTCGACCAAGAACGGCGTCGAGATGGCGGCCGACGAGATAAACAAAGCGGGTGGAATCGACGGCAGAACAATTCAGATCGTCACGGAAGACGACCAGGGCGAGCCGAATAAGGCGGCGACCGTCGTCACCAAGCTCATCAACCAGGACAAGGTTATTGCATTGCTGGGCGAAGTAGCGTCGTCGAATAGCCTCGCCGCCGCTCCCAAAGCGCAAGGCTCGAAGGTCCCGATGATCTCGCCTTCGTCGACAAATCCCGCCGTCACGCAGGTCGGCGATTACATCTTCCGCGTATGCTTTATCGATCCGTTTCAGGGCGAGGTGATGGCGAAGTTTTCCGCGAACAACCTGAAAGCGAAGCGTGCAGCCATTCTCTATGACTTCAACTCTGATTACAGCCGCGGCCTTTACCAGTTTTTCAAACGCAGCTTTACTCAACTCGGTGGTCAAATCGTCTCCGAACAGTCCTACACTCAAGGCGATCGCGATTTCAGTGGTCAGCTAACCGCGATTCGCTCGTCGAATCCGGAAGTGATTTACGTGCCGGGTTATTACGGCGAAGTCGGCGTGATTGCAAACCAAACAAAGCAGCTCGGAATTAAAGCGCCGTTGCTCGGCGGCGACGGCTGGGACGCGCCGCAACTCTGGCAACTCGGCGGCGCTTCTTTGAATGGTGACTACATTTCAAACCATTATTCAGTCGACGATCCGTCGCCCGCGATTCAAAAGTTTGTCGCGGACTACAAAGGTCGGTACAACATTCTGCCCGACGCCCTTGCCGCTCTCGGTTACGATTCGATGAAAGTGCTTGCGGATGCGATCAAGCGCGCCGGAACGACCGAGAACACAAAGCTGCGCGATGCGATCGCGCAAACCAAGAACTTCGGGGGTGTTACCGGACAAATCACCATCGATAAGGACCGCAATGCAGTTAAACCCGCTGTCGTTTTGAAGCTCCAGGACGGAAAGTTCGTCTACGAAACGACCATCGCTCCAGAAGGCTCGGCAACCACGCGTCTTTCAGCACCATCGACGGGTGCCGTGCCGGGAACTGTTGTTCCACAATAGGCGGGCACTGTCTATGGATACCTTTGTTCAGCAACTCATTAATGGACTAAATATCGGTGCGATCTACGCCCTGATTGCCCTGGGCTACACCATGGTCTACGGCATTCTCCGTTTGATCAATTTCGCCCACGGCGACGTGTACATGGTGGGCGCCTTTGCCGGCTTTTACATCGCACTGAGCCTCGGTCTGACTGGTCCATCGTTCCTCTCACTGAGTATCGTGCTCGTGGGAGCGATGTTGATTGCAGCTTTCGTGGGAATGATCATCGAGAGATTCGCTTACCGGCCGGTCAGGAAGTATTCGCGTATGACGACGCTGATCATGGCGATCGGCGTTTCGCTTTTGATCGAAAACCTGTTCGTCGCACGTATTGGCGCTGCGCCGCGCGCGTTTCGCGATTTTCTGGGTTCGCAAAGTCAGCCGCCTTACCACCTGTTCGGTAATGCCGCGATCTCGAAGGCGCAGATCGTAATCTTTCTCGTTTCGATCGCGCTGATGCTGCTGTTGCAGTGGATAGTGTTCAGGACGAAGGTCGGCACTGCGATGCGAGCGGTTTCCTTCAATCTAAACTCCGCCAAACTGATGGGCATCAATACCGATTTCATCATTAGTTTGACGTTTGCCATCGGCTCGGCGCTCGCGGCGGCCGGCGGCGTGCTGACTGCACAGTACAACCCAAACATCGATCCGTTGATGGGTATTCTGACTGGCTTGAAAGCCTTCGTAGCGGCGGTGCTTGGGGGAATCGGAAACATTCCCGGAGCCGTTCTGGGAGGCCTGCTCATCGGCACAGCAGAAACATTCGTCGTCGGCTATGGACATAACATCGGCATCGCTTCGACTTATCGTGATGCTGTCGCGTTTGCAATTCTGATTCTGGTTCTGTTGCTTCGCCCATCAGGTCTGCTCGGTTCGACCGTACAGGAGAAAGTCTGAAGATTCTTTGTGTAATCTCTGGTCCTCAGTGTCTCTGTGGTGAATTTGTCTAAAGGCACGATAACCACAGAGACACAGAGGACACAGAGATTCACAGAGAAGAATTCTGAATGCCAACCTTCGTTAAACGCATCCTGGGTTTAGTTGTTGCTGTTGTGGCGCTCGTCGGCGTGAACGCGATGATGAGCACGGACGGTCTTTTCGGGTTTGGCATTCCTTATTATTACGCCGAAATCCTTGCTCTCACCGGCATCGCCGTCATACTCGCAGTCTCGCTGAATTTGATCACTGGATTTACCGGCCAGTTTTCGATCGGACACGCAGGCTTCATGGCTATCGGCGCATACGCGTCGGTGTTCATGACTGTTTACTTTTCGCAAGGACTCGAGACGTCGCTGACGTCGCTGGTGGGAGCGACGGTGGCTCAGTCAATCGTATTTCTCCTCGTAATTATTTTCGGCGCACTGGTCGCGGCGCTGGCGGGTTTGGTGGTCGGAATACCGAGTCTGCGATTGAGAGGTGATTACCTCGCGATCGTCACACTCGGGTTTGCAGAGATCATCCGCATCATCATCCTCAATATCGATCGAGTTGGCGGAGCCACAGGTTTTCGCGGTGCAGTCGCACCGTGGGAGGGTCGCGCGATCATTCCGCAGTATGCCAACTTCATCTGGATTGGCGGATTTGCAATCATCACGATCGTCGTGGTCTACAATATCGTCAACTCCGACGTTGGGCGCGCGCTCATTTCTATTCGCGAAGACGAGCTGGCCGCGGAAGCAATGGGCGTAAACACGACCCGCTACAAGGTGATCTCGTTTGTCATCAGCTCAGCGTTCGCAGGTGTCGCCGGCGCGCTCTTCGGTCACTTCCGGCAGTTCCTGCACACGAACGATTTTCAGTTCATCAAGTCAATCGAAATCATCATCATGATCGTGCTCGGCGGTATGGGATCCATCACGGGCGCGGTGCTCGGCGCGATCGTGATCACAATTCTGCCCGAACTCCTGCGCAAACTGCCCGGCGATCTCTACGGCTATCGCCTGGTGATCTATTCAGCACTGCTGATCCTGATCATGCTGACGCGGCCACAGGGCGTCATGGGCGCGAAGGAGTTTGGACTGTCGTGGTTGAAACGAGCGCAGCGCCGTCCGGAGGGCGACAAGCCGGTCGGCGAGAAGGGCGTACCCATCGCGCAGCAAAGTTCAACGACGCTGGAAGCATCCAAGGAAGTCGAACAAGGGAAAGAACATGCCTGAAGAAAAAGTCGAGAATAAAACTAACGGCGACCATCCTCTGCGGACCTGCAAATGCACGATCCGTTTTGGCGGTCTCGTCGCCGTGAACGAACTCGACATGAACGTGCGCGAAGGTGAAATCTATGGCTTGATCGGTCCGAACGGCGCCGGCAAGACCACCATCTTCAATTTGCTGACGGGTGTTTACGAGCCGACTTCCGGTGAACTCTACTTTCAGGGCGAGAGAATCGACGGGTTGAAGCCGTACGAGATTTCGCGTCGCGGGATATCGCGAACATTTCAAAACATCAGACTGTTTCCGAGCATGTCTGTGCTCGAAAACGTGATGACCGCATGTCACAGGCATGCGAAGCAGACGATCTTTGACGCAGTTCTGCGACTCCCGCGGTTTGAGCGCGACGAGCGCGAACACAGAGAGTTTGCGATGGAGCTGCTCGAGATTTTCGATCTCGCGAGATTCTGCAACGAAGGTGGAACGAGTTTGCCGTACGGAAGTCAGCGAAGGCTCGAGATCGTGCGCGCGCTCGCAACTCGGCCAAAGCTGCTACTGCTCGACGAGCCGGCGGCGGGCATGAACCCTTCGGAACAGGAAGACCTGATGCAGTTGATCAAGCAGATACGCGATCGCTTCGGACTCACGATCCTGCTGGTCGAACACAACATGAAAGTGGTGATGGGCGTGTGCGAAAGAATCCAGGTCGTGGACTATGGAAAGTCGATCGCGCTCGGCGTGCCGGAACAGATCAAGAATGATCCGAAGGTGATCGAAGCGTATCTTGGAGATTAGTTTTTTTAACCACAGATTACACAGATGCTCACGCTAGAAAACGTCTCGGTAAACTACGGCGCCATCGAAGCTCTGACGGGCATCTCCATGCGCGTCGAGAAGGGCGAGGTCGTTACGCTCATCGGAGCCAATGGTGCAGGCAAAACCACGACGCTTCGCACCATCACCGGCCTGCTCCAGCCGCGACAGGGACGAATCATTTTCGAAGATGAAGACATCAGCGGCACAGCCACGCACAAACTGGTGGCGCGTGGGATTTCAATGTCGCCCGAAGGTCGTGGCGTGTTTGCGAATCTCTCCGTTCGAGAAAACCTACAGATGGGCGCGTACCTGAAGAAGAACAAGACCGAGATCGCGAACGATATGGAACGTGCCTTCAGGATGTTTCCACGTCTCAAAGAGCGCGAAGCTCAGAAAGCAGGAACGTTATCGGGCGGCGAACAGCAGATGCTCGCGATGGGTCGCGCGCTCATGTCCAGTCCACGATTGCTGCTGCTGGACGAGCCCTCGCTCGGGCTCGCGCCCCTCGTGGTCCATACAATCTTTGAAGCTATAGACGAGATTAAGAGCAAAGGTACTACGATTCTCCTCGTCGAACAGAACGCGCACGCGGCGCTGGGCCATTCCGACCGCGCCTACGTTCTCGAGACCGGAAGAATTGTTATGGAAGGTCCATCAAAAGACCTCGCCAATGATCCGCGGATTAAAGAAGCCTATCTCGGTGAGTAGACCCAGCGGTCTCCACCTCCGAAAAGTTTTTCTACCAGCCGCCATCGTCCTGATGGCACTTGCGTTCTCCTGTACACGACGGTCAGAAGTAAACGACGCGGTCGACCGCAGCACCATCAAGATCGGTTACTTTGGCGATCTGACTGGTCCAACTTTCAATTTCGGACAGTCGGCCATCAACGGCGTGCTCATGGCCGCTTCCGAGATCAACGACAGCGGCGGCATCAACAATCGCAAGATCGACGTCGTGATCGAAGACGACCGCGGTAGTCCGGAAGAGGCGGCGCGCCTGACCGCAAAACTCATCGACGACGACAAGGTTGTTGCGATTATTGCCGGCGGCACGTCGGGCAACAGCCGCGCGGCAGCTCCGAAGGCGCAGTCGTCACACGTGCCTTTCATCTCGACCTCCGCGACCGATCCCGCGGTGACGCAAGTCGGCGATTACATCTTCCGTGCGTGTTTCGTCGATTCGTTTCAGGGTGAAGTGATGGCGAACTTTGCGGCCAACACGCTCAAGGCACACAAGGCCGCAGTGCTTTTTGATTTCAATTCACCGTACGGGCGAGGTTTGACGAGCTTTTTCGCGCTCAGCTTTACGAAGCTTGGTGGCAAGATCGTGAGCGAACAGTCGTACACGCAGGGTGATGCGGATTTTAAAGGCCAGTTGAGCACGATTCGATCGGCGGAACCGGACGTGATCTACATTCCGGGTTACTACGGCGACGTTGCCCTGATCGCGAAACAGGCTCGCATGCTCGAATTGACGCAGCCGTTGCTGGGCGGTGATGGTTGGGATGCGCCTGAGCTCTGGCAGTTAGGCGGCGACGCGTTGAACGGTTCGTACATTTCAACTCACTATTCGATCGACGATCCTTCACCGGCGATTCAGAAGTTTGTCGAAGGGTATAAGCAGCGCTACGGGAACCTGTTGCCGGATGCGCATGCAGCGCTGGCGTACGATGCTGCGCGCCTGCTGTTTGATGCGATCGCGCGCGCGGGGAGTACGGAGAATGGCAAGCTGCGCGACGCACTCGCGCAAACGAAGAACTTCGGCGGCGTGACGGGGATTATCAACATGGACGCCGACCGCAATGCAATAAAACCCGCCGTTGTCTTGAAGTTGCAGGACGTGAGATCCATCTACCAGGAAACGATCCAGCCACAGACGAAGTAGGGCCACAAAAAGGCACAAACCGAAGCACACAAAAAAGCACCACAAAAAGGCATACAAGAGGGCATACAAGAATTAGCTAATTTGTGCTTTTTTGTGGACCTAATTTGTGCTTTTTTGTGGCTTCCTCTAAAGCACTTTCGACGCTCTGGCGCGCAGTGCCTCCGATTTGAGACTTCGAGTTCAACGTGCTCTCGAGTGACAACGCCTCGTAAACATCAGGCTCAATGAGCGACGAGAATTTCTGAAACTCATCGAGACTCAGCTCCTGCAACTCCTGCTTCAACTCAATCGCACGCATCACGATCTTCCCGACGATCTCGTGCGCCTCTCTAAACGCCACGCCCTTTCGTACGAGATAATCTGCTAGCTCCGTCGCATTCATATACCCACCCGCCGACGCCGCCCGCGCTCGATCTTCGTTGACGGCGATGTTCCGCATCACCGTCGTCGTCACTTCCAAACTCGACTTCACCGTATCGAGCGCATCGAACACCGCTTCCTTGTCTTCCTGCATATCTTTGTTGTATGCGAGTGGCAGACCCTTCAACGTCGTAAGCAGCCCAAGCAAATCACCAAAAACCCGGCCTGCCTTCCCACGCACGAGCTCCATCGAATCCGGATTCTTCTTCTGCGGCATCAGACTCGATCCCGTCGCGATCGCATCGCCGAGCGCGAAGAACCCAAACTCGCTCGTAGCGTAGAGAATGATGTCTTCAGCAAGCCGCGACAGGTGGACCATTACGAGCGAGCACGCGCTCAAGAACTCGACACAGAAATCTCGATCGCTCACAGCGTCGAGACTGTTCCGCGCGACTCCTTCAAACCCCAACGTGCGCGCCAGGGCCTCGCGATCGATCGGGAACGACGTGCCCGCTAAGGCCGCAGAGCCGAGCGGCAGAACGTTCACGCGACGCCGCACTTCCGCGAGTCGCTCGCGGTCGCGCGCAAGCATTTCGAAGTAAGCCAGGCTCCAGTGGGCCAGCAACACGGGTTGCGCTCGTTGCAGGTGCGTGTATCCCGGAATCACCACCTCGCGATGCGCTTCCGCAAATTCGAGTAATGCCGTCTGGAGACTGCCGGCAACCTGATCGAGCTCGTCGATCGATTTGCGCATCCAGAGTCGAAAGTCAGTTGCGACCTGATCGTTGCGGCTGCGGCCCGTGTGCAGCTTGCGACCCACATCACCCGCCAGGGCAATCAATCGCGCTTCGACAAACGAGTGCACGTCTTCCGCGGAAGCGTCGTTAAAATAATCTTGATCTTCGCGGCCTCGTTTGATGATTGAGTCGAGCGCCGTGCGAATCTGCATTCCCTCTTCAGGACGCAAAACTCCCGCGCTCTCCAACGCCGCGCAATACGCGATGCTGGCTATGACGTCGGCTTCGAAGAGTCTGCGGTCGAAGCGAAACGAGTTATTGAATTCCGCGAAACCAGGGTCCGTTTTTCCTTCGAACCGCCCGCCCCAAAGATTTTTCGACTCAGCCATAAAAACCTCTGCCCTAAAGTTTGACGCCCGCACAACCGGCGTGATAGTTTATGCATCTATGCATTGTTTATGCAAGTGTAATGCATAAGGCACGTATGAATAAGCGAGAGCGGCAGCAAAAGATTTTGAGTTTGATTCAGGCCAAGCCCGTCGGCACGCAGGCAGACCTGCGCACGCTGCTCGAGAGGGCTGGCCTCCCGGCTACACAGTCGAGCGTATCGCGCGATTTGGAAGAATTGGGCGTCGTCAAGCATCACGGGCATTACACATTGCCGCGAACAAACGGCGCGGCGGTGCGCGGCCTGGTGAGTTTAGACCAGGCGGGCGACAGTCTGGTAATTGCCCGCACGATTCCGGGTCTCGCGTCGGCCGTCGCAGTTGAAATCGACGCCGCCAAGATTCCAGAGATCGTCGGGACCATCGCTGGCGAAGATACGATTTTCATCGCCGTACGCAGTGCAACAGATCAGCGAGCAGCGATAAAAGAGATATGGAACTTGTTTGGAAATTAAACGAAACTCGATGACCAAAAACATTCGCAAAATTGTCCTGGCTTACTCCGGTGGTCTCGACACCTCCGTCATGCTTCGCTGGTTGAAAGAAAACTACCACTGCGAAGTTGTCTGTTACTGCGCCGACGTGGGCCAGGGCGAAGAACTCTCGGGACTCGAAGAAAAAGCGCTCGCGACTGGCGCCGCAAAACTCTACGTCGAGGATCTGCGTGAAGAGTTTGTACGCGATTACGTCTGGACCGCCGTGAAAGCAAATGCGGTTTACGAAGGCGTCTACCTGATGGGAACTTCACTGGCGCGTCCCGTGATTGCAAAACGGCAGATCGAGATCGCGAAGAAAGAAGGTGCTGACGCCGTCGCACACGGCGCGACCGGCAAGGGCAACGACCAGGTGCGTTTCGAGTTGACTTATTACGCGCTGCAACCGGACATCAAAGTCATCGCTCCCTGGCGTGAGTGGGACTTCAAAGGGCGCATGGATCTGATCGCATATGCGCGCGATCACAACATCCCCGTGACCGCGACTGCGGAGAAACCGTATTCGACCGACGCCAACTTGATGCACATCTCCTACGAAGGCGGGATTCTCGAAGACCCCTGGGCCGCGCCGCCCGAAAATATTTTTCAACTGACGCGTTCGCCGGAAAATGCTCGAGCCGAGTCGCAGTTGATCGAGATCTCTTTCGTTAAGGGAGAGCCGGTCGCGATCGATGGTAAACAACTCGATCCGGTCGCGCTGCTCGACACGCTGAACAAGATCGGAGGAGAACACGGCATCGGTCGTGTCGATCTCGTCGAGAATCGATTCGTCGGCATGAAGTCACGCGGCGTGTACGAGACGCCCGGCGTCACGATCCTGCACGCAGCACATCGCGCGCTCGAGTCGATCACGCTCGATCGCGAAGTGATGCACCTGCGCGATTCGCTTGGAGTGAAGTTTGCCGAGAGCATCTACTACGGTTTCTGGTTCGCGCCCGAGTTTAAGTTGATGCGGAAGATGATCGACGAGACTCAGGCAACTGTGACGGGCGATGTACGTCTAAAGCTCTTTCGCGGAAACGCGATCGTGGTCGGGCGCCGCTCGCCAAACTCGCTCTACGACGAGAAGGTGGCGACGTTCGAAGCCGACACTGTTTACAACCAGCGCGATGCGGAAGGTTTCATCAAGCTGAACGCGCTGCGGCTGCGGTTAGGAGGTGGCAGATGAATAACGCAATCAAAGTCATCGACGTCGACAAGATCGGATCGGCTACGTCGCCGTTGGCTCTCGCGAAGACTATCGCCTTCGTCTCTTCTTCTGACGCCACCACGGCGGGCGATGTCGTCGTCGTTCGCGCGCTGACTGACAGCGCAACGTACAACATGCTCGAGCTGCCGACCGGCAGGCTCGCGAAGATCAATCCCGGCGACTTGTTGATCGGTGTTCTCGGTCGACGCCGGGCGCTGAAAGGTTTTGTCGGCGACGTTCCGCCGTCACTCCAGAGCGGCGATCAACTTCACCTGCTCAACATGGGTGGCGTGATCGGTCATTGCACCGGACACCATTCGAGTCTCGGCGATGCGATCAAGTTGGAAGTGATTGGGTTGGTGTGTGATGAAGCAGGCACGGTTCTAAACATCGCGGACGCTGCTTTGCCGCCGCTTAAGAATCTCGGCGAGACAGCGCCGATCGTGATGATCGCGGGCACGAGTATGAACAGTGGCAAGACTTACGCGGCAACGGAATTGATCAAGCAGGCGACGCGCGCGGGTCTGCGTGTGGCGGCAGGAAAACTCTCGGGAATCGCATGCCTGCGCGACACGCTGAACATGTCGGACCACGGTGCGGTTGCGACCGCGAGTTTTCTCGATTGTGGTCTGCCGTCGACGGTTGATATCGAAGATCTCGCGCCGCCGGCGAAGGCGATTATCGCGCGGTTGAATGAGGTCAGCCCGGATTTGATCGTGATTGAGCTGGGCGACGGGATTCTCGGTGGTTATTCGGTCGATACTGTGTTTGGCGATTCTGAATTACTCGACGCGACGGCGGCGCTCGTGTTTTGTGCGTCGGATTATGTTGGCGCGTGGGGTGGAATCGAACTGCTGCGACGACGAGGTGTCGAAGTCGATGTGATCTCGGGGTCGGTGACCGACTCGCGCATGGGCGAGGACTACATCAAGACGCAGTTCAGCGTGCCTGCGGCAAACGCGCGACGCGACGGCGCCGCGCTTTTCGAGTTCGTGATGGCGAAAGTGGAAGCATTCTCTGCGGCCCTCTGCGTACCTCTGCGTTCTCTGCGTTTAAACGCCTGATCGAACGCAGAGATCGCAGAGATACGCAGAGGACGCAGAGAAGAAAGAAATGGGAAAGCAAAATAAAATTCGGGTGGGAATCTTTGGGGGCTCCGGGTATGGTGGCTCGGAGTTGCTGCGCATTCTGCTATTTCACCCGAACGTCGAGCTTGTGTTTGTGACGGCGAACGAGCAGGCGGGTAAATCGATCGGCGAAGTGCATCGGAATCTGAATGGGCTGACGCAACTGAGTTTCGTCAAGTCACCGGAAGAAGTGGATGGTATCGACTGTGTTTTCCTCGCGCTCCCGCACGGGCAGGCGATGGACGTTGTTCCGCGCCTGCCCGGAGATCTGAAAGCGATTGATCTCTCGGGAGACTTTCGACTTCGCGATCAGAGTGTTTTTGAGAAGCATTACAAACAAGCGCATACGGCGATGGGTGCGCAGGCGGAATTTGTTTACGGCCTGACTGAAACGAATCGTGAAGCGATCAAGCAAGCACGCCTGATCGCGAATCCGGGTTGTTTTGCGACGGCGACCTTGCTCGGGCTGGCGCCGCTCGTGGCGAATGGGCGCATCACGGGCCGCGTTGTTGTCGACGCAAAGACAGGCTCGTCGGGCTCGGGCGCGAAAGCGGCGGCGAACACCCATCATCCACAACGGATGAACTCGTTCTACGCGTACAAGCCGTTCACACATCAGCACGTGCCTGAGATCGAACAGGAACTCGAGCATGTCGGCGATTGGACCAGCGAGCTTGTTTTCATGACTCACTCGCTGCCCGTCGCACGCGGAATCTTCGCCTCGATCTACGCCGAAGCGCGAAACGAAATCACTGACGCGGAATTGCGCGAGCTCTTCGCGGATTACTACCGCGGCTCATTCTTCGTGCGTTTGGTTGACGGCTCACCCGACATCAACTGGGTGAAGACGACAAACTTTTGCGACATCGGCTTTGCCGTCCGCGGAAAGCAGCTCGCGATCTTTTCCGCGCTCGACAACCTGGTCAAAGGCGCGGCCGGCCAGGCAGTGCAAAACATGAACCTGATGTTTGGGTTGGATGAAAAGAGTGGTCTTATGTTAGTGGGAACTAACCCATAACGAGACAGGATTTATATCCTGTCCAAGGTTTTTATTGTGGTCACAAACGAAGATCAATATCAGTTAGCCACTTACAAAAAAATGCCGATCGCCGCACAACGCGGCGAAGGGGTATGGATCTACACGAACGACGGCGATAAATATCTCGACCTGTACGGTGGTCACGCGGTCGCGGGCACGGGCCATTGTCATCCACATGTCGTCGAAGCACTCCGCCACCAGGCGAGTACGCTGATCTTTTATTCGAATCTCGTCTACTCTGAAGCCCGTGCACGCGCCGCGGAAAAGCTGGTCTCAATTTCGCCGGCGACGCTGACGAAAGTCTTCTTCTGCAACTCGGGCACGGAGGCCAACGAGAATGCGATGCGTATGGCGCGGATGTCTACGCGGCGCGAGAAGATCATCACGTTCTCAGGCGGCTTTCACGGGCGGACCGCCGACGCCATCAGCGCAACTTTCCTCGGCAAGTATCGTGAGATCGGAAAGCCGAATGTCCCAGGCCACCTCGAAGCCGAGTTTGGCAACATCGACGCAGTCCGAGAGCTTGCAGACGAGACGGTGGCGGCGATCATGCTCGAGCCGATTCAGTCCATGGCGGGCGTGCGCATGGCCCAAGCCGATTTTTATCGCGCGCTGCGCGAGTTGTGCGACGAGCGCGGGATCGTTCTGATCTACGATGAAGTGCAGACCGGCGTCGGACGCACAGGCGAGTGGTTCTTTGCCGGCAGTGAAGCAGGCGCCCACGTTGTCCCTGACGTTGTGACGCTCGCGAAAGCGCTGGGCAGCGGTGTTCCTGTCGGCGCGTGTGTCGTCAATGAAGCGATTGCTTCACAGATCAAAGAGAACGATCTCGGAACGACCTTCGGCGGCGGCATGTTGGCGATGGCAGCAGTCACGGCGACGCTCGAAGCGATCGAAAACGATCGCATGCTCGCGAATGTGCAAAGGGTTGAAGCTTACTTGCGAAGTCGACTTCAGGAAGTGGAGCAGGTGAAAGCCGTGCATGGTCTTGGTTTCCTGCTCGGGATCGAATTCGACGACAAGGCAGCGCTGGTTCACCAAAAACTACTCGGTCGCAAGATCATCACCGGCACGTCGAGCAATCCAAACGTTTTGCGGTTGTTGCCGCCGTTGTGCCTGGCAGAGGAACACGTGGATCTGTTTGTAAAGGCGCTTGCGTGATGCATTTTCTTACCACCATCGATTTATCTCGCGAGCAGCTCGATCAACTGATCGAGTCGGCGTTGCGCTTCAAGCGCGGTGAGGATCGATCTACACCGCTGGCGGGCAAGTCTGTGGCGCTGGTGTTTTTCAATCCCAGCTTGCGCACGCGCGCGTCGATGCAGGTCGGAATTTATGAACTCGGCGGCAATCCGGTTGTGCTCGAACCGGGCGGAACGAGCTGGACGCTCGAGCATCGCGAAGGCGTCGTGATGAACTCCGACAAGACCGAGCACGTCGCGGAGTTCGTGCGCGTAATCGAGCGGTACTGCGTCGCCATCGGCGTCAGAACATTTGCGACTTTAAAAAACTGGCCGGAAGAGCGCATCGATCCGGTGCTCAACGCGTTCGCGCGATATGCGTCTGTGCCGATCATCAACCTCGAATCCGCGATGCATCATCCCTGCCAGTCACTCGCCGACATGATGACGATCCGTGAAAAGCTCGGCGCCGGGCGCAAGCGCGTCGTGTTGACCTGGGCCTGGCACCCGAAGCCGCTTCCGATGGCGGTGCCAAACAGTTTCGCACTCGCGGCAGCGCAGATGGGCCACGATCTCGTGATCGCACATCCACCCGGATTCGAGCTTGACGAAGAGCTCATCGACACGTCGCGAGACGTCGCGAACGCGTCCGGTGGAAGTCTGAAAATCACAAACGATATCGAAGCGGCTTTCACGGACGCCGAAGTCATCTACGCAAAGAGTTGGGGTGGAAAACAGTTTTACGGAAACAGCGAGCAGGACACGATCACCCGAGCGCAATATCGACGCAAATGGATCGTGGACGAAGATAAGATGGCACGCACCGACAGCGCGATCTTCATGCACTGCCTGCCTGTTCGCCGCAACGTAATCGTGACCGACGCCGTGATCGATTCGCCGTCTTCCGTCGTGATCGACGAAGCTGAGAATCGTTTGCATGTGCAAAAGGCAGTAATGAATTTGGTACTTGGTAAATGACCCCTCAAACCGTCGGCGATCAACTCCGTCTCGACCTCCTGCGTGAGGCGCTGCCGTACATTCAGCGCTTCAAAGGGCAGACGTTTGTCGTCAAACTCTCCGGCAAGGTCACCGAGAACCAGGAGAACCTAATCTCAATCGCCGAGGAGCTGGCGCTCCTGCACCAGGTGGGCATTCGCATCTGCGTGGTCCATGGCGGCGGCAAACAGCTAAGCGAGCTGGCAAAGCAGTTGGGAGTCGAACAGACGATCATCGAGGGTCGCCGCGTGACTGACGACGCCACGCTCGACATGGCAAAGATGATCTTCGCCGGCAAGATCAACACAGATATTCTCGCCGCCCTGCGCAATCGCGGAATCGAGGCAGTCGGTCTTTCCGGCGTCGACGGCAACATCGTCCACGCAGAACGACGCCCGCCCAAAGAGATCCTGAACCGCGAAACCGGAGTGCGAGACAAGGTGGACTTCGGTCACGTTGGCGACGTGGTCCAGATCAACGCAAGACTGCTCACGGTGTTGTTGGACCACGGCTATCTACCGGTCATCTCGTCTCTGGGCGCCGATGCGGAAGGCATGGTTTTCAACATCAACGCCGACACGATCGCCGCGGAGATCGCGGTGCAATTGCGTGCCGAAAAGTTGATCCTGCTGAGCGACGTCGACGGTATTTACCTGACCGCCGGCAACCCGGCAACGAAGCTCTCGCGACTTACAGCAACCGAGGCAGGCGAACTGATAAGCAGTGGCGCTGCCTCTGGCGGCATGATTCCGAAACTCCAAAGCATCGTGGTGCTGCTGGAACGAGGCGTTCACAGCGCCCACATCATCAGCGGCACGAAACGCAATGCCCTTCTCTCCGAGATCTTCACCGACAAAGGCACGGGCACGATGATCGTCGCCTGACGGGGAGACGAGGAGACACGGTGACGGGGCGACGCGGAGACGCGGAGCGGCATCTCCGCGTCTCCGCGTCGCCCCGTCACCGTGTCCTTACACTATCGGCGACTGCGGCAGGAAGCGATCGCGATCGAACGGTGGATCTTCGTGTTCGGGAATCACGTCGTTGGGCCAGTCGTGGGCCCATTGCCGGCGATGCTCTTCGTCAGCGTAGTATTTCAGGTACGTCTGATTGTCTTCGTCGCTGCCGCTTCCAGTCAGATCGATCATGTAAGCGTAGCTGGGATTCTCGGGAAAGAGCACCGCTTCTTCACGCAAAGCGTCGTGGTAAAGATAGTCGTAGAGTTCGCGATCGGACAGGTGATTGGTGTGAAACACGTAAGCTCCGAGCGTCGACAGTCGCTCGATGAGTGTCTTCAACTGGATGCGCAATCCGTCTTTGTCGAGCGTGTCCGGAGCCGGGACCTCCAGTCCGGAATTCTCGAGCAGGCGCATGAGGCTGATCGGCTCGGCTGTTTCGTATTCGAGTACGTGTCGTAGAAATTCTTCTTCCATGTCGGCAGGCATCGACTCGAGCGTCGTGGTGCTGCCGCCAAGTTTTTCCAACTCAGCGCGGAGTTTCGCGATGCGTTCTTCCTGACTGGGTTCGTCTGCGAATTGAATAAATGACATTTCTGGCTCCTTAAGGTTAGAGGTTAAGGTTTGAGGTGCCCTGGTGGAGTTTGTGAGGCCCTCCGTCCGTGGCGCATAGACTAATCTTTCTCGCGCAAAGGCGCAAAGGCGCGGAGACGGGGGACGCGGAGACGGGGGGACACGGCGACGCGGAGAATAATCACCGTGTCTCCGCGTCTCCCCGTCACCGTGTCTCCCTGGGTGGTGCAGGAGCTGTGAACATGTCCAGATTCGACATTCCGAGACTCGTCTCGATCTCTTCCATTCTTGCCAATGCAGATTCAAATCCATCGCCGCCGAACTGTTCCGTTTCGATCTCTTCGAACTTCGCTGCGAGGGCGTCGAGTTCTGCTTCTCCTACGGCCGCCTTCCACGCGGGAAAGATGATCGTGTCTTCGATCGCGGCATGATGCGCGTACATCCGCACGAACGACTCCATTGCTCTTGCCAGAGGCTCGATGCTGTTCGATGGAATTCGATCTTCCTTGGTT
>Ga0105237_10001198_pt1 | contig 34705 bp, 37 predicted proteins | sample KBSC24metaG_FD_81520 | JGI IMG/M metagenome (GOLD analysis project Ga0105237, IMG submission 81520) | Corn rhizosphere microbial communities from Kellogg Biological Station, Michigan, USA - KBS C2-4 metaG | ecosystem: Host-associated > Plants > Roots > Rhizosphere > Soil | place: Michigan, USA... | reverse complement strand
GACGGGCAGCGTGACGGCGTCGAACTTCGCCACGGCCAGCGGCATCGGCGGGCCGCTCACCGCGCGGGCGTAGACGTAGAGCTGGTCGCCGGGCTGGAGCTTGTCCTTGAGCGCGGGAGCGAGGCTCACTTCCACCTTCAGCGCGGCGCCCTGGTTCGCGACGGGCGCGGGCTCGTCGGCGGGCTTGATGCCGGCGCGGGCCTCGGCGTTCGCGATCTGTTCGGCCACGGCCTTGGCCACGCTGGAGCCGGGTTCCAGCAGCGGCTGCAGCTTGCGCCAGGTGGCGGCGGCGTCCGCGTACTGCGTGTGCTGGAACTGGCTGATGCCGAGCAGCCACAGCGCGCGCTGGCTGTCCGGCTGCAGCTCCAGCGCGTGCTGCAGCAGGGCTAGCGCGCGGCCCTCGATCAGGTGATCGCCGCGCGCCATCGAGTCCGCCTCGGCCCAGCCCACCATCGCCGCCACGTCGTTCGGGGTGATCTTCAGCACGTGATCCCAGGCGTCGCGTGCTTCCTCCGGCTGCTTCAGCGCGGTGGTGGCCTGGGCGAGCAGGGCCCAGCCCTGCGCATCGTTCGGCTGTTGCTGGAGGTGCGCGCGCAGTTCGGTCAGCGCCTGCTGGAAATCCATCGGCTTGGGCGCGGCAGGCACGCCATCCAGCGTGACGGGCGTGCCGATGCGCAGGTACAGCGCGCCGGCGCCGATCGGCAGCAGCAGGGCGATGCCCAGCGCCAGCGCGAACACGCCGCGCGGGCGGCCTTCGCGACGGCCGGTGCGCAGCAGCGGCACCAGCAGCAGGGCCAGCGCCACCGCGACCATCGCGGCGGCGAGCAGATAGAACGCGAGCTTCACCAGTCGTCCCCCATGTCGGCCGGCGCGTTGCCGGCCTGCCTGCCATCGGCAGGCTTGTCATCGTCGATGGCGCCGTTGCCGCGGTTGCGCCGGCGGATCGCCACGGTCACCACCACGCCGCCGGCCAGCAGGATCGCCAGCGGGCCGAACCACAGCAGCCAGGTGCCGGGTTTCAGCGGCGGGTCGTACAGCACGAAATCGGAATAGCGATCCACCAGATACCGCTTGATCTCGGCGTCGCTCTTGCCCTGCTGCATCAGCTGAAACACCTCCAGGCGCAGGTCGCGGGCGAGGTCGGCGTTGGAGTCGGCCAGGTTCTCGTTCTGGCAGACCATGCAGCGCAGCTGCTTCGTGAGGTTCTGGAAGCGCACTTCCTGCGCGTGGTCCTTGAACGGCAGCGGCTCGATCGCGCCGCTGGCGGCGAAGGCGTGGCCGGCGATAACCAGCATCGCCACCAGCGAAATCCGTAGGAGCGCACCCTGTGCGCGACGGCTATTGCGCGGGCTTTCGACGAAAGGCATTCGCGCACAGGGTGCGCTCCTACCGGAGGGGTGTTGCCACCGGAACAAGCTCATGGCGCCTCCCGCTTCACGGCATCGATCGCCGGCTGCAGTTCCCGTGCGATCACCTCGGGGGTGAGCGGGCCGATGTGCTTGTAGCGGATCACGCCCTTCGCATCGATCAGGAAGCTCTCCGGTGCGCCGTACACGCCGAAGTCGATCGCGGTGCGGCCGGGCTGGTCGGCGATCACCAGGTCGTAGGGGCTGCCGTGCTCGCGCAGCCAGCGCCTGGCGTCGTCGGGCACGTCCTTGTAGTCGTAGCCCACCAGCGGGATGCCGAGCGCGCGGCCGTCGGTCATCAGCACCGGGTGTTCCTCGGCGCAGGCCACGCACCAGCTGGCGAACACATTGAGCAGGTAGGGCTTGCCGAGCAGGCTGGCCTTGGTCACGGTCTGGTCGGGCGCATCCAGTTTCGGCAGCGCGAAGTCGGGCGCGGGTTTGTCGATCAGCGGCGACGGCACGTAGCGCGCGTCGTGCCAGCTGTTCCACCAGATGCCGAAACCGAACAGGCCGACCAAGCCGATGAAAACGAGGAGCGGCACGAAGCGCTTCATGCAGGCGACTCCTGCGGTTGCGGCTCGACCGGCGGCAATGCGGCTTCGGCCGCGATGCGCTTGATGCGGAAACGACGGTCACCGGCGCAGACGAAACCGCCCAGCATCATCAGCAGGCCGCCGCCCCAGATCCAGCGGATGAAGGGCTTGTAGTACAGCCGCAGCGCCCAGGCGCCCTCGATGTTGTTCGCGTCCATCGGCTCGCCCAGCGCCACATACAGGTCGCGGAACACGCCGGCGTCCACGGCCGACTCGGTCTGCACCTGCTCGCGCGCATAGGTGCGCTTCTGCGGGTGCATCACCGCCACGGTGTGGCCGTCGCGCTGCACGGTGACCACGCCCTGGTCGGCGCGCCAGTTCGGGCCGGCGGTGCGGTGCACGCCGTCGAAGCGGAAGTCGTAGCCGGCGATGACTTCGTGCTGGCCCGGCGCCAGGCGCACGTCGTGGGTGACGCTCAGCGACTCGGACAGCAGCACGCCGATCACGAACACCGCCACGCCCAGGTGCGCCAGCAGCATGCCGGCCATCTCGGCCGGGTAGCGGCGGCCGCGCGGCATGTCGCGCCAGCGCTTGAGCGCGTACAGCAGCACGCCCACGGCGATCCACACCGCCGCGGCCACGCCGGCGATCGCCTTCAATTGCCCCTGCACGAAGAACGCCGCCACGATCGCGCAGGCCGCCGCGGCGATGCCGGCGCGCAGCGCCACCTGCTTCAGCGCATCGCCGTCGGCCTTGCCCCAGTGCAGGAACGGTCCGAACGGCAGCAGCAGCACGACCGGCGCCATCAGCAGCGGGAACAGCAGGCCGAAATAGGGCGGGCCCACCGAGATGCGGCCCAGGTGCAGTGCGTCGCCGATCAGCGGGAACAGCGTGCCCAGCATCACCATCGCCGCGGCCACCGCGAACATCAGGTTGCCGATCAGCAGCGCGGTCTCGCGCGACACGATGTCGAACGGCTTGCCGCCGGTCACCTTTGGCGCACGCAAGGCGTACAGCAGCAGCGAGCCACCCACCACGATCGCCATGAAAATCAGGATGAACACGCCGCGGCGCGGATCGGAGGCAAACGCATGCACGGAAGTGAGCACGCCCGAGCGCACCAGGAAGGTACCCAGCAGCGAGAACGAGAACGCGAAGATCGACAGCAGCAGGGTCCACGCGCGCAGGCCGCCGCGCTTCTCGGTGATCGCCTGCGCGTGGATCAGCGCAGCGCCGATCAGCCACGGCATGAAGCTGGCGTTCTCCACCGGGTCCCAGAACCACCAGCCGCCCCAGCCCAGTTCGGCGTAGGCCCACCAGCTGCCGGCCACGATGCCCAGGGTGAGGAAGCCCCACGCGGCGTTCGTCCACGGCCGTGCCCAGCGCACCCAGGCCTGCTCGACCTCGCCGCCCAGCAGGGCAGCGATGGAGAACGCGAACGCCACCGAGAAGCCCACGTAACCCATGTACAGCACGGGCGGATGGAAGGTCATGCCCGGGTCTTGCAGCACCGGGTTGAGGTCGGCGCCATCGGCCGGCATCGGCAGCAGCCGGCCGAACGGATCGGAGGTGAAGATGATGAAGGCGAGGAAGCCGATCGCGACCAGGCCCATCACGCCCAGCACGCGTGCAGCGAACACCTCGGGCAGCTTGTGGCTGAGCGCGGCCAGCGCCACCGTCCACAGATTGAGGATCAGGATCCACAGCAGCAGCGAGCCCTCGTGCGCGCCCCACACCGCGGCGATGCGGTAGTACCACGGCAGCGCGAGATTGGAGTTGTCGGCCACGTACTGCACCGAGAAATCGAAGCGCAGGAAGGCCCACGCGAGGATGCCGAACGCCATCGCCACGAACACCGCCTGGCCGGCGGCGGCGGGGCGGGCCACCGCCATCAGCGCGCGGTTGCCGCGCCACGCGCCGATCAGCGGCAGCACGCCTTGCGCGATGGCGAGCAGGAAGGCGAGTACCAGCGCGAGCTGGCCGAGTTCGGGGGTCATGGCTGGAGGCCGGGAACGGGAAACAGGGAACGGGGAACGGTGTGTTGCGACGCGATGGACATGGTCTTGCTCCGGTCAGGCGATGGAGGACGGGGCGCGATGGGCTTACCCGCCACCCGCTCCCCGTTCCCCGTTCCCCTCTTCTTCGATCTTCTTGTCCGCATGCGCCTTCGCCATCGCATCCTTGAGCTCCTTCGGCATGTAGGTCTCGTCGTGCTTGGCGAGCACCTCGGTGGCCACGAAGCGGGCGCCGTCCATGTGGCCGGTGGCGATCACCGACTGGTTGTCGCGGAACAGGTCGGGCAGGATGCCGGTGTATTCCACCGGCATCGCGCCGCCAGCGTCGACCACGGTGAAGGTGACCTGCAGCGAATCCTTGCTGCGTTGGATCGAGCCGCCCTTGACCATGCCGCCGAGACGGAAGGTCTTGTACTGCGTCGCCTGCCCCGACTGCACCTGGCTCGGGGTGAACAGGTAGTTCATGTTCTGCTGCAGCGCGTACACGCCGAGGCTGATCGCCAGGGCGGCGGCGATCGCCACCACGACCACGATGGTGAGCCGGCGCTTGCGGGTGGGGTTCATGGCCATGCGTGTTCCTGCCCCTCAGGGCGAAGGCGTGACGGAAGGGGACGGAGCGCGGCGCTCACGCGCGGCCTGGCGCGCCAGCCGGTCGCGCAGTTCGCGCAGGATGCGGCGGCGGCGCAGCCGCGGCGCCACGTTGTCGGCGACCAGCACGGCGAAGAACACCGCATAGGCCGGCCATACATAAGCCGCATAGCCGCCCATCCTGAAGAAGGTGGCCGCGTCGCCACCCATGGCCAGTAAGTGCTGCATGGCGCTCATGGAGTTGCCTCCGCCTCGGCGATCTGGCGCACCCAATCCTTGCCGCCTTCCAGCGCCAGCAGGTCGGTGCGCGCGCGGCGGCACAGGCTGGCCGCGTAGTAGGCCTTGGTGGCCAGCGTCATCACCAGCAGCGGCCACAGCATGTCCCAGGCCATCTTCGAATGGCCGAACACGTTCACCGTGCTGCCCTGGTGCAAGGTGTTCCACCACACCACCGAGTAGTGCACGATCGGCACGTTGATCACGCCGATGATCGCGAGGAAGCTTGCGGCGCGCGCGCCCTGGCGGCGATCCTCGAACGCGTGGTACAGCCCGATCACGCCGAGGTACAGGAACAGCAGCACCAGCTCGGAAGTGAGCCGCGCATCCCAGGTCCACCAGGTGCCCCACATCGGCTTGCCCCACAGCGAGCCGGTGACCAGGGTGATGAGGGTGAAGGCCGCGCCGATCGGCGCCGATTCCATCGCCACCACCTCGGCCAGCTTCATGCGCCACACCAGCGCCATGAAGCCGGACACGCCCATCACCGCGTAGACGAACATGCTCATCCACGCACTGGGCACGTGGATGAAGATGATGCGGTAGGCGTCGCCCTGCTGGTAATCCGCCGGCGCCAGCACCAGGCCGCCGTACAGGCCGATCGCGCCGGCGAGCAGCGCCAGCCCCATCGCCCATGGCCGCACCGCCCCCGCGAAGCGGTAGAACGTCGGCGGCGAGCCGAGCTTGTGCAACCAGAGCGGGATCCACTTCGACATGCTAGAGCCTGCTAATGCCCGCCAAGTGCCCCGCGCCGGGATCTGTTTGCGCGCAGCCCAAGGAAGAACGAAGGAGTGGACGTCGGTCCACGACCGAGTGATGACGCAGGCATGCGGGCAAACAGGCCCGGCCCGCACGCGGGGAGAGTCCATGGATGGACTCGGCTTTGAGGAGCGAGGAAGGGTTGCCATCAAGTGGCCGCCATGCGGCAGCGCGCGGCTTGGCCTGACGGCCAGTCAGGCCGGCGCCACGCCCTACCACCTGACGACCACTCGATGACAACGCGAGGTACTTGGTGGGCATTAGCAGGCTCTCAGGCGTCCAGGGCAATGCGCAGGGCCGCCGCGCAGGCCAGTGGCGCCAACACTACGCAGAGGATGAGTGCGGCGCCCAGCCAAGCGACCGGGGCGAACCACGGAAGGCCCTCTTGGGCGGCTGCCACGGCACCGGCCGCGAAGATCACCACCGGCACGCACAGCGGCAGCAACATCAAGGCCAGCAGCATACCAGAGCGCCGCGTGCCGGCCGTCAGCGCCACCAGCACCGCGCCGAGCAGGCTGAGCAGCGGTGTGGCCAGCAGCAGGGCGAGCAGCAGCGCGGGTATCGCGGTGGCCGGCAGGTGCAGCATCCCGGCCAGCAGCGGCGCGATCACGATCAGCGGCAGCGCGGTGGCGAGCCAGTGCGCGAGGATCTTCATGCCCAGCATCAGCGCCAGCGGCTGTGGCGCCAGCACCAGCTGTTCCAGCGAACCATCCTCGATGTCGCTGGCGAACATCGCGTCCAGCGCCAGCAGCATCGCCAGCAGCACGGTCACCAGCACCACGCCGCCCGCAATCCGCTGCAGCAACGCCAGGTCCGGCCCCAGCGCGAACGGAAACAGCACCACCACGATCACCGCGTACAACACCGGCATCGCCAGGTCGCCGCGCCGTCGCCACGCCAGCAGGAGATCCCGCCGCAACATCGCGGCGCAGGCTTGCGGCAGCGAGGCACGGCTCATGGCTGTACTCCCTCCCCTGCGTGCAGGGGGAGGGAAATGAAGACATGGCGATGCGGCTTATGCATGCATGCGTATCCGCTGCGGCTCGCCGCCGTGGAACCCCACCGCGCCATGGCTGCTCACCAGCACGGCGCCGCCGGCTGCCACGTGCCGCTCCAGCAGGCGGTTGACCAGCGCGATGCCGTGCCGGTCGAGGTTCGCGTACGGCTCGTCGAGCAGCCACAGCGCCGCCGGCTGCAGCAGCAGGCGCGCCAGCGCGGCGCGCTTCTTCTGCCCGGCGGAGAGTCGCCGCAGCGGCTCGTCCCCGTAGCCGGCGAGGCCGACCTCGTCGAGCACGGCATCCATCGTGATGTCGTCGCGCCGGCCGTGCAGGCCCGTCGCAAAGGCGAGGTTCTCGCGCGGACCCAGCTCCAGCTTCTGGCCCAGCTGGTGGCCGAGGAACAGGATCTCGCCCGCACAGGTCTCGCGCTGCCACGACGCGCCGCGCCACAGCAGCCGGCCCTCGCTCACGTGCAACAGGCCGGCCAGCAGGCGCAGCAAGGTGGTCTTGCCGCTGCCGTTGTCACCCTCGACCAAGGCCAGTTCGCCCGCGTGCAGGCGGAAATCCAGCGGCGCGAACACCGGCTCGTCCTGGCGGTGGAAGCTCAGGCGATGCGCTTCGAGCAAGGGGGCGGAAGTCGCTGCGGTCATTGCTTCCATTGTCCGCAATGCCCCGCGGGCTTGTCCATGCGGCGTGCTGCCGCTGGGCGGCGACTCAAGTCTGCGTGCTGTTCAGCAGGCGCAGCTCGGCCGGGCCATCGGCCACGCCATGCACGTAGGCGAGTTGTCCGTGCTGGCGCGCCAGCGCATCCAGCGTCGCGCCGTCGGCGCCCACGGCGAACAGGCTGGGCTCGCTCCAGCCGCTGGTGCCTACGCCGATGGCCGGGTACACCGCGACGCCGGGCAAGCTGCGCAAGGCGTCGAGCAGCTCGCGCTGGGCGGCAGCGTTCTCGGCCGGCGCGCGGCGCCGCGCCTGCGGGTTCCAGGCGGTGATGAAGCCCCACGGCCGCGCACCGATCACGCCGGCCAGCTCGGGCTGCGGCCGCAGATTGATGCGGATCGTCGACCAGATGACCGTGTCGATGCTGACCCAGTAGGCCGTGCTGAGAAAGGCTTCTTGCAGTGAATCATCCATGGCGCAATACCGGCAAAGGGGACAGGCGAGCTTGCAGCATGGCCGCGGCCGCATCGAGGTCGACGGCTTCGACATCGGGCGCGCCGCGCAGCAGCTCCTCCAGCAGCGCATCCTGGGCGCGCCCGCGTTCCAGCGCGTAGGCGTAGGGCAGGTGAGTGAAGGTGACCAGCCGGTAGCGCGCCATGTAATGGCCGGGGATGCGTTCGGCCAGCTGCGCGCCCAGCGCGCGCTTGGCGAGGTAGTGCGGATCGGCCACCGAGTCGCGCATCTCCACGTAGTTCTCCAGCGCCATCGCGGCGATCGCGTTCGCGTTCGGCTGGCGGATGCGCTGGAACTCGGCGAACACGCCGGCGCTGTCGTTCGGCGACGCGGCGAGCAGCTCGGCCAGCGTCACCGTGTCTTCGAAGCCGCAGTTCATGCCCTGGCCGTGGAACGGCACGATGGCGTGCGCAGCATCGCCCACCAGCAGGGCGCGACCGTCGAGGTGCCAGCGGTCGAGGTACAGCGTGGACAGCGTGCCCACCGGATGCCCGGCGTAGTCCGCGTCGAAGCGCGGGATCAGCGGCAGCAGGTCGGGGAAGTCCGCGGCGAAGAACGCGCGTGCCGCGGCGGCGTCGGGCAGGGTGGCGAAGCTGGGGTGCGGGCCTTGCGCGGGCAGAAACAGCGTTACCGTGAAGCTGCCCTCGGCGTTCGGCAGCGCGATGCACATGTAGCCGCCGCGCGGCCAGATATGCAGCGCGTGCGGCTCCAGCGCGAAGCGGCCTTCGCCACCGGATTGTTGCAGCAGCGCGGATGGCAAGGTGTCGGCGGCGGGAATCTCCAGCTCCTTGTAGCCGTGGCCCAGCGGCTCGATGCGCTCGCCCAGCGGCGCGTGCGCGTTCATCGCCGCGCGCAGTGCCGAGCCCGCGCCGTCGGCACCGATCAGCAGGTCGGCGTCGTGCTCGCGCAGCGTGCCGTCTTCGTCGGCCAACCGGATGCGGTGCCGTTCGAAGTCCGCGTCCAGCAGCGACTGGCCGAAGTGGAAGCGCACACCGGAGGCCTCGGCCGCGTCCAGCAGCAGCATGTTCAACGCGCCGCGCGACACCGACCAGATCACCTCGCTGTCGTCCACGCCGTAGCGCTGCAGCCCGCTGGTGCCGTTCGTCGCGTGCACCATGCGCCCGCGCATCATCACCGCGCACTTGAGCACCTCGTCGGCCAGCCCCGCCGTGCGCAGCGCCTGCAGGCCGCGCTCGGCCAGCGCGAGGTTGATCGAACGCCCACCGAGAAAACCCGCGCGGCGCGGATCGGGCCGCTTTTCGAACACCTCCACCACAAAGCCGTGCTGCGCCAGCTGCCGCGCCAGCAGGGCGCCCACCAGGCCGCCGCCGATCAGGGTGAGGGATGGACGCTGCGTCATGTCGCGTTCCGTCGAAGGGATCGCGCCACTGTTCCGCAAGCGGCGCGCGACTGCAATACGCGCCGCGTTACGCGCCTCAGAAGCTCATGAAATACCCGCCGTTCACCGGCAGGTTGACGCCGGTGAGGTAGCCGGCGTCGTCGGCGGTGAGGAAGGTCACGGCGCGGGCGATGTCGGTTGGCTGGCCCAGCCGGCCAACCGGGATGCCGGCGACGATCTGGGCGCGGATCTCGGCGGGCACCGCGGCCACCATGGGCGTGTCGCAGTAGCCGGGCGAGACGGTGTTGACGGTGACGCCCTTGCGCGCGGTCTCGCGCGCCAGCGCCATGCTGAAGCCGTGCACGCCGGCCTTGGCGGCCGAGTAGTTGGTCTGGCCGAACTGGCCGGTCTGGCCGTTCACCGAGCTGATGTTGACGATGCGGCCGAAGCCGCGCGTGCTCATGCCCTCCACCACTGCGTGGCAGGTGTTGAACAGGCCGTCGAGGTTCACCCGCATCAGCTCATGCCATTGCGTGGGTGTCATCTTGCGCAGGCTGGCGTCGCGGGTGATGCCGGCGGCGTTGACCAGGATGTCCACGCCGCCATGCTCGCGTTCGAGGCGACCGATCAGCGCGGCGCAGGCGGCGTGGTCGCTGACGTCCATCGCTTCGTGGCCGATCGCATCGCCGAACTCCGCGACGGCCGCGCGGAAGCCCGTGAGGCGCGACTCGCTGGCGGGCAGGTCGGCGGCGACCACGCGGCGGCCGGCCTTGGCCAACTGGCGGCAGATTTCGGTGCCGAGGCCGCCGAGGCCGCCGGTGACCAGCGCCAGGCGGGAAGTGGGGGATGCGCTCATGGATGGTTGTCCAGGTCTATTGCGATCATCCCTGGTCGCGAAAATCACATGGGCGACCATCCATGGCCGCACTTTCGGGACTTTTGCGATCGTCCCTGATCGCGAAGATCAAGTGAGCGGCCATCCGAGGCCGCACTCTTCAAGGAAAACAAAACGCGCCGCTTTAGGCGGCGCGTGGGAGAGGGGAGTGGCGTGGCCTCAGCCGGTTTTCTTGTGGCCGCCGCGGCTGCCGCCTTGCGGGGTGATCTGCGCGGCGGCGTCGAGCAGGCCACGCTGCATGGTCTTCCACGCGTCCATGTTGCGCTCGGTCAGCTCGTTCACCATCGCCCACGGGGTCTGCCCCATCAGGCTGTTGAGCTGGGTGCGGAACTGCTGCTGCTGGTCGAGGAACACCTGCAGGCTGCGCTCCAGGTACGGGCCCATGAAGCCCTGCAGCGAGTCGCCGTAGAAGCGGATGATCTGGCTGAGCAGTTGGGGCGACAACATCGGCTGCCCCTTCTCCTCGTGCTCGGAGATGATCTGCAGCAGCACGGAGCGGGTGAGATCCTCGCCGGTCTTGGCATCGCGGACTTCGAAGTCCTCGTTGTCCAGCACCAGCTGACGCACCTCCTCCAGCGTGATGTAGCTGGAGATCTCGGTGTCGTAGAGCCGACGGTTCGGGTACTTTTTGATGGTGCGCTTGGTTTGTGCCATGCAACGAAGCTAGCAGAGAATATTGCGCCGCACCAGTAGACCACTGGCATGCATGCGGCGGAATTGGTCTGCTCCGCGACGGGCCGTGGCGTGGCGATGTGCGCCGCAGTGGTCTGCAGCAAAGCCCGGTGCGGGCTCAGTGCCCCATGGCACCGCCCGCGCTGCCGAACGGCGGTTTGGCGAACCACAGGATCGGGATCAGCAGCAGGAACAGCACCGCACAGCCCCAGAACACGTCGTTCACCGCCAGGGTGAGCGCCTCGCGGTTCACCAGCTGGTCGATCAGCCCCAGGCTCTGCTGATGTGGCATGCCGTGGTGGGCGAGGTCCTGCAGGAACTGCGTGGCCGCGGGATGGCCGGGGCTGACGTTCTCGGTGAGGTTGGCATGGTGCAGTTCGCTGCGGTGCTGCCACAGCGTCACCGTGATCGCGGTGGACATGGAGGAACCCATGGTGCGGCAGAAGTTGGACAGGCCCGAGGCGCTGGCGATCTCCGAGGCGGGCAGGCCGGACAGGTAGATCTGGTTCAGTGGGATGAAGAAGCAGGGGATGGCCAAGCCCATCACGAAGCGGGGCACCACCAGTGTGCCGAACGAGGCGTTGCTGTCGAAGCTGGCGAACCAGTACGAGGTGAGCGCGAAGATCACGAACGCGAAGGTCACCACCGCGCGCAATTCCAGCCGGTGCATGTTCTTGCCCAGGATCGGCGACAGCAGGAAGGCCAGCACGCCTACCGGCGCGGTGGCGAGGCCGGCCCAGGTGGCGGTGTAACCCAGATCGATCTGCAGCCACAGCGGGAACACCACGTTGATGCCGAAGAACGCGAACATGCCCAGCGTCAGCGCCACCACGCCCACGGTGAAGTTGCGCTGCTTGAACAGCGAGAGGTCGACCACCGGATGCTTGGCGTGGATCTCCCACACGACGAGGAAGGTGAGGCAGACCAGCGCGGTGATGCCCAGCGTGAGAATCAGCGGCGACGCGAACCAGTCGTGGTCGTTGCCGTTGTCCAGCATGAACTGCAGGCAACCCACGCCCACCACCAGCAGCACCAGGCCCACCATGTCGATCGGCGCCTTGAAGGTCTTCGTCTCGCGCTTGTGCAGGATTGACCAGGTGATCACCGCCGCGGCGATGCCCACCGGCAGGTTGATGTAGAAGATCCACGGCCACGAGAAGTTGTCGGTGAGCCAGCCGCCCAGGATCGGGCCGAAGATCGGCGCCACCACCACGGTCATCGCCCACAGCGCCAGCGCAATGCCCTGTTTTTCCTTCGGGTAACTGGTCAGCAGCAGGGTCAGCGACAGCGCCACCATCGGGCCGGAGCCGGCGCCCTGCAGCAGGCGGCAGACCACCAGCATCGGCATCGTGGTGGCCAGGCCGCACAGCATCGAGAACACCACGAACAGCAGCACCGAGACCACGAAGGTGCGCACCTCGCCGAAGCGCCGCGCGATCCAGCCGGTGAGCGGCTGCATGATCGCGCTGGCCAGCGCGTAGGAACTGATCGTCCAGGTGCCCTCGTTGGGGCTCACGCCCAGGCTGCCGGAGATGTGCGGCACGGCCACGTTGACGATGGTCATGTCCAGCACCTCCATGAAGGTGCTGAACGCGACGGCGATGGTGAGCAGCGCCAGCGGGCTGCCGTGCAGCGGCTTCAGCGGGGCGGCGTTCTCAGGCGTGGTGGCCATGGGGATTCGCTGGGTATGGGGGGCGGGTCGCGGCTGAAGCCGCTCCTACGATCCTGCGTGTTGCAGGAGCGGCTTCAGCCGCGATGCTTATTTGCCGAGGTTCGCCGCGATCACCTTCTCGGCCTCGGCGTCGGCCTGGCTGGCGATCTGGTCGTACACCGTGGTCTCGGCGGCCGGCAGGGCGGGGCCGGCGGCCAGCACCTTGCCCTGGTCATGGCTGATGTCCACGGTGACGTCGGCGGACAGGCCCACGCGCAGCGGATGCTCGTCCAGCTCCTTGTCGTCCAGCGCGATGCGCACCGGCACGCGCTGCACCACCTTGATCCAGTTGCCGGTGGCGTTCTGCGCGGGCAGCAGCGAGAACACGCTGCCGGTGCCGGCGCCCAGGCCGATCACCTTGCCGCGGTATTCCACCTTGCCGCCGTAGAGGTCGGTGGTGATCTTCGCGGGCTGGCCGATGCGGATGTGGCGCAGCTGGTTTTCCTTGAAGTTCGCGTCCACCCACAGGTCGTGCAGCGGCACCACGCTCATCAGCGCCTGGCCGGGCGCCACGCTGTTGCCCAGTTGCACGCTGCGCTCGGCCACGTAGCCGGACACCGGCGCCACGATGGTGTTGCGCTGCGCGGCCACCCAGGCGGCGCGGAAGTTCGCGCGCGCCTGCTGCACGGCGGGGTTGCCCGCGATGTCGGTGCCGGCGATCGCGGCATGCGCGGCCTTGGCCTGGGCCTGGGCCGCATCCAGCGCGGCCTGTGCGCCGGCCACGGCGTCGCGCAGGTGCTGCACGATCTCGGGCGATTCGGCCTGCGCGGCGACCAGCGGCAGGTGGCGCTTGAGGTCGGCCTGGGCCTTCTGCAGTTCGATCTTGCGCGCTGCCACCGCGGCGTCGGCACCGCTGGCGCTGTCGGTCTGGCCGCGCACCTGGCGCACCGCGAGCGCCAGCGCACTGCGGGCCTGGCGCAGGCGCACATCGGCATCGGTGGGATCGAGGCGCACCAGCACCTGGCCGGCGTCGACGTGCTCGGTGTTGTCGGCCAGCACCGCGACCACGGTGCCGGGCACCTGGGCGGAGATGCCCACCAGGTTGCCGCCCACGTAGGCGTTGTCGGTGCTCTCGCGGGTGGAGAACACGAAGAACCAGAGCAGGAACCAGGCCAGCGCGGCGAGGATGAACACCGCCGTCACGATCGCCAACGCACGCCGGCGCTTGGGCGGATCCTTGGCGGCGAAGCCGCTGTCGTTACGGTCCTGCGGCTGGGCGGACTCGGTGGCGCTCATGGGCGGGGGCTCCGGCTGGCTTGCTTGGAAGGTGAAGTATTGGAAGGTGAAGTCGGGGAAGTGGGAGTCGTGCTGGCGGTGTCGGCGGGCATGCGGTAGCCGCCGCCCAGCGCCTTGATCAGGGCGAGATCGGTGGTCAGCGCCTGGGCATGCAGGCTGACCGCCTGGTCCTGCTGCTGCAGCAGTTGGGCCTGTGCGGCCAGGCCTTCACGGGCGTCGCGCACGCCCTGGCGCAGGCGGGCCTGCGCGCTGGCGACGAGACGCTCGTCGGCGTCGATCTGCTGCGTCTGCTGCCGGCGGGTCGTGGCCAGTTGCTCGGCGGCCAGCGCCTGGCTGGCGACCTCGCGGGCGGCGTGGAACACGGTGGCGTTGTACTGCGCCACCGTATCGTCGAGCTGGGCGCGGCTGATGCCGTAGGCGGCCTTCAGCCGGCCGCCCTCGAAGATCGGCAGGTGCAGCGCAGGGGTGAGCCCGAACACGCGGCTGCCCGCGCTGAACACGTTGCCCAGGCTGCCGGAACTGCCGCCGCCGAACAGTGCCGGCGCGCCCTGGTTGGTGCTGGACAGTCCGGCCATCGCGGTGATGCTGATGTCCGGGAAGAACTGCGCGCGGGCCACGTCGGTCTGCTTCAGCGCCGCCTCCACCTGCCAGCGGCTGGCGGCGATGTCGGGGCGGCGGGCGATCAGATCGAGCTTCGCGTCGGCGGGCAGGGCGCCGCCGGTGGCGGGCAACGGCCGTGGCACGAGCGGTGGCAGCTGCGCAGGCGCCACGCCGAGCAGGGCGGCCAGCGCCACCTTGCGGATCTGCGCCGAGCTTTCCAGCGCGGTCTGTGCCTGCTGCACGGCGATGACGCGCGAATGGGCCTCCTGCACGGTATCGGGCAGGTCCACGCCTTGCCGCACGCGCAGCTCGGCGATGGCTAGCAGGTGCTGTTGCACGGCCAGCGACTGCCGGGCCAGCGCCAGCCGGGCCTCGTCGGCCAGCCAGCCGAAATAAGTGTCGGCCACCGCGTTCTGGATCGTCAGCGCGGCCGCGCTGCGCTGGGCTTCGGCGGCGTGCGCCTGGTCCAGCGCGCTCTCGATCGCGGCGCGCTTCTTGCCCCACCAGTCGAAGTCGTACTGGAACTGCACGCCCAGGTCGGCCTGGTTGTACCAGGTGAATCCGAGCAGCTGCGGCGGCATCAGGCCGTGCTCGCTGATCCGTTGCCGGCTGAGCTGGGCCGTGCCGTTGATGCTCAGCCCGGCCTGCGCGGCGGCGAGCTTCACGGACTGCTCGGCCGTGCGCACGCGGCCCTGCGCCTGGACGAGGTCGGGCGACTGCTGCAGCGCCGTCGCCATCAGCTCGTCGAGTTGCGGATCGTCATAGGCGCGCCACCAGTCGGTGGCCGGCCAACCGGCGCGGGTGGGTGCCGAAAGGCCGGCCAGCGGCACGTCGTCGCGCAGCGCGGGATGCTGCAGCTTCGGTGGCGCAAACGCGCAGCCGGCGAGCGTCAGCGCTACGGCAAGTGCCAGTGCCGCGCGCGGGCGAGGCGGGGCGAGGGTCATCGATGGCTCCTCACGACGCGTCGTCCGCGTCGAGCTGGTCGAGGTTGCGGGCGAGCTTGCGCAGCAGGCGGCTGAGCTGACGCCGGTCGGTGGCGCTGAAACCGGCGAACATCGCCTCCACGCGGGGAAACATCGGCGGCAGCAGCTTCTGCACGAAGCGGCGGCCGGCGGCGGTGATGCGGATCAGCACGCGGCGGCGATCCTCGGCGCTGGCACCGCGCGAGATCAGGCCGCGCTGGACCAGCGCATTGCCGATGCGGGTCATGTTGGTGCTGCCCTGCGAGGTGAACTCGCAGAGCTCGCCGGGAGTGGAGCTGCCGTCCGGGCGGCTGTACAGCATCATCAGGGTGAGGAACTCGCTGTGGTTCAGCTGGTGCTGCCGGATTTGTTCCCCCAGCCCATCGTCGAGGCGGGCGCTCACCATCACCAACAACCGGCACAGCGTGACCTGCTCCACGGGCAGGTGCGAGATGACCTCGTGCATCCGCCCGATACCCTCGTCCATCATCGCGATGCAGTTGTCGAGACGCGCCATTTCACCAATTCATATTTCACCAGTGAAATAAATTCTGGCGTGGCTTGCCGTGCGGTGCAAGTGCCGCGATCAACGGGTTGCGGGTTCCGGCAGTCGAAACAACTTGCGGGCGTTCGCGGTGGTGGCAGCAGCCACCGCGTGCTCCGGCTCGCTGCGCAGCGCCGCTACGCAACGCAGCACTTCGGCGACGCGGGCCGGTTCGTTGCGCTGGCCGCGGTGGTTCGCGTCGGGCTGGTCCGGTGCGTCGCTCTCCAGCAGCAGGAACTCGATCGGCATGCCCGCCACGATGCGGCGCAGGCGCTGCGCCCGCTCGTAGGTCACCGGTCCGCCGATGCCGACCATGAAGCCGAGATCCCGCAGCCGGCGTGCCTGCTCCTCGCTGCCGGAGAAGCTGTGCACCACGCCGTGCACGCCGGGATGGAGCCGCAGGGTGAGGATCACTTCCTCCAGTGCCTGCCGGGCGTGCACGATCACCGGCAGGCGGAGCTCGCGGGCCAGCGCCAGCTGCCGCGCAAAGTAATCGCGCTGCAGTGCGGGATCCAGTTCGTGCGCGTGGAAGTCCAGCCCGATCTCGCCGACCGCCACGGCAGCGTTCGCATCACACCATGACAACAAGGCATCCACATCGCCTGGCGCATGCTGCTGCAGGTACAACGGATGCAGGCCGTAGGCGGGGAACAGCGTGTGCGGATGCGCCGCGCAGAGATCGCGGATGCGCGTCCAGCTGGCTGCGCCCACGGCCGGCACCACCAACTGCTCGATGCCGGCGTCGCGCGCCCGCTGCAGCACTTGGTCGCGGTCGACATCGAAGGCGTGGTCGTCAAGATGGACGTGGCTGTCGGCAAGCACGGGCGTGATGCGTCTCTCGTTTTCCGACACCGGACGCCGATGCCAGCTGAAGCGATCTCAACGTGAAGTTAGTGTAACGGCGACGGTCTAGGTGTTATTCAGATACGTGAAGGTTCAATGGCGCTGCAGGTCGCAGGTGGGGCATGTCGCACTCGTCGCGGCCGGACACTGACAGAGGAGGATGGATATGAACAGGTTGATGGTCAATGCACTCAATGTGGGGATTGCTGCCGCGCTGGCCGTCGGCTTGTCGGCCTGCAATCGCAGCGCCGATGCCGGCACGCAAGGCGCGCAGGCGGCGGCCTCCGCAGCGGCGCCGATGCCTGCGCAGCAGCCGGCGCAATCGGCTGGCCCGCAGTACGCCCAGGTGGTCAGCGTGACGCCGGTGCGTTCGTCCGGGACGGCGGCGCATCAGGTCTGCCGCGACGAGGTGGTGAATCACACCGCGCCGCCGAAGGATCAGCACAACATCGCCGGCACCGCGATCGGCGCCGTCGCCGGCGGCCTGCTCGGCCACATGGTCGGCGGCGGCAAGGGCAAGACGCTGGCCACGGTGGCCGGCGCGGTGGGTGGCGGCTACGCCGGCAATCGCATCGAGAACGCGCATCACCAGCCGCAGGTGACTCAGACGACGGAGCAGCGTTGCAGCACGGTCGCCGGCAGCAACGGCAAGATCGTCGGTTACGACGTGCAGTACGTGTACAACGGCGTCACCCGCACCACGCGCATGGATCACGACCCGGGCGACCGCGTGCAGGTGCAGGAGGGCGTGACCGCCGTTTCGGACGCCCGTTGATCACCGGTCCCGCAGCCCTCGAAGGAGCAGTGCAATGAACATCACCATGCGACGCATCGTTCCGGCGGCCGTGTTGGCGGCGGGGCTGGCGCTGGCCGGTTGCGCCACCGGTCCCGGGTACGGCAACGGTGGCTACCGACAGGGTTACGGGCAAGGCTCTGGCGGCGGCTACGGCCGCTGCCAGAGTTGCGGCGTGGTGCAGGACGTGCAGCCGGTGTACGTCGACAGCGGCAACAACAACGGTGGCGTGTTGGGTGCGGTGATCGGCGCCGTGGCCGGCGGCGTGCTGGGCAGCACCATCGGCAAGGGTGACGGCCGCAAGGCCGCCACGGTGGTCGGTGCGGTGGCCGGTGGCGTCGTCGGCAACCAGATCGGCAAGCGTTCTGATGACAATGGCGGCAATGCCTGGCGGATCGTGGTACGGCTGGACAACGGGCAGTACGCCACGGTGACCCAGCGCGACAACCCGAATGTGCGCAACGGCGACTACGTGCAGGTGCGCGACGGGCAGGTCTACCCGATGTAGGTCGTGCGAAGTGGACGTCCGGATGTCTGGACGTCTGGATGTCCAAATGAAAAGGCCCTCGCAAGAGGGCCTTTTTCTTTCTCAGTTCACGGCGTAGAAGGTGTGGTCGCCGATCGTGATCGATGGCTTGTTGCGCGACCAAGCGGGCGCCACCGCCACGGTGGCGAAGTGATCGGCGCGCGGCACCACTGCGCTGCGCTGGTTTGCCGGCAGCTGCCAGACGTGGATCATCCGTCCGGCGATTTCCCATGCCTTGTGGAAAGCCTCGACGTTGGTGATCTCGAACGAGCCGGGTGTGGTGGTGGTGGCGAACTGGTGCGGCGCCATCACGACTTCGCACACCGTGTTGCCCCACTGGCCGCGTTCGCGGCGGCGCATTGCCACTTCGGCGACGGCCATCTGGCCGACGGTGGATTGGCTGCGTGCCTCCAGGTACACCGTCGTGGCCAGGCACGCCTGGTTCGCGACGGGTTGCGGCATCAGAGTGGTCATCCACAACAGCATGGAAAGTTTCATTGTCTGCCTCCAGCGTGCTGTACGCGCAGACCAGGGAACTGTCCGGGCGCCGTTGCGGTGGACGGGCTGGCAGGCCGTTCCACCTGGATTGATCGCACAGCCGAAACTTGTGGCTGGGCGAATGCCACGGGATTGTGGCGTTCGAGCGGCGGCATCTGTGCCGATCGAGGATGTTGTCGAGGCGCTGCGCGGCAGCGGTGCCGTGTAGCCTGCAACTTGTTCCGCACTTGGGCGGGTGTTCCATCCGGCGTTCTTCACCGGGTCGCGCCGATACGGAATCTTCCGGTTCGTCGCGTGCTTCGGCAGCCGTGGGTGGCGGATGCCGCATCGATAGGGTGGGCGGAGCCTAACGGCGGATTTTTTTCACGGCAAGTGCCGGGGCGTTCCGATTCAACGCACACTCATGCAAAACGTCGACAAAAGTGAACGACTGTTCACGCAACTGCGACGATGTGCACGCTTCAGCTCTCCCAGCGATGTTGCACGTACAACCTCAGGCCATCGTCGAGTTGCAGTGCGTCGTGCTCTGTCATCGTCGACGCGATGTCGTCGTTCAACACCGCGAGTGCGTCGATGCTGTTGCCGTCGTCGACGACATCGAGCAGCACGCCGATGTCGTTGCCGTCGCGATGCAGGATGTCGCCGGCGATCGCGTTGCGCGTCAGGCGCACATTGCAAAGATGTCGCTTGTGCCCGCCGCGCCAGTGCAGGCGCGCAACGATTTCCTGGCCGGGATAGCAGCCCTTGTCGATCGCGACGGCTTGCAGGCGATGCAGCGACAGCGCGGGCGGCAGCAAGGCATCAAGTGCGGAAGCCGGCAGCCAGGGCCAGCCCAGTTGGATTTGTGCTCGTCGCCAGTGCTCGTCGCCCGTGCCGTCGGCAACGAGCTGCAGACTGTGCGCGCCGCAACCCAGTGCGACGGTGTTCGATGCGACGTGCACGGTGTGCAGCGGCAATGCGGCATCGGTGGCCAGCGCCGACCATGGCGACGGTTGCAGTGTGAGCCTGGAGCGGAACACGTAGCGTCGCAGGACCTCGCCCAGCGTCGCCGCGTCGCCGCCGCGCAGCAGCAGCAGCAGGCGTTGCTCATCCAGTCGCGCCAGATGGAACAGTGCTCGCACGCGGCCCTGCGCACTCAGCCAGGCGCTGAACTGCCACGCGCCGACGGCGAGCGACTGGACGTTGCTGCTGAATTGCGCGTGCGCGAAGGCGAGCGCGTCGGGACCTTCGATCAACAGGGTTTCGGCGTGGCGGGTAGTCGACATAGACACATGCAGGTGTGGTCGGCAGCGGCGGAACACAAGTCATCGCGGCGCCCGGTGCAGGCAGCGTTCGCGACATTCGTCAAGGTTGTGCGGCACTGCGGCAAGTATTAACCTTCGGCGGCTTGCAATGACCATGTCCGACACTTCCCGCTCAACCGAGTCCAGGCCTGCATCCGCTCCGGCGGAACCGCCGGTCGTGCCCGCGCAACCGGCGGGGGAGAAGGAGGCGACGGAGCGGCCGGCGCTCGATCCCACCCGCTACGGCGACTGGGAAAAGAACGGGCGCTGCATCGACTTCTGATGCGTCGCGCGGCGGCATGCGTCGTCGCGCGTTGCGGCCCGGTTTGACAGACAGCTTCAGCGATTCCACTTCAGGATAGCCGCCATGGCAGACACGCGACGACCGCTCTCTCCCCACATGCAGATCTACAAGTGGCAAGTGCAGATGGTGACCTCCATCCTGCATCGCGCCACCGGCATCGCGTTGGCCGTGGGCACGCTGCTGGTGGTTTGGGGCCTGCTGGCGCTGGCCGGCGGCGAAAGCCACTTCGACCAGTTCAAGACCTGCATCGGCAGCCCGCTGGGCATCGTCTTGCTGGTCGGCTGGAGCTGGGCGCTGTTCTATCACTTGTGCAACGGCATCCGGCACCTGGTGCAGGACACCGGCGCAGGTTACGCGATTCCGCAGTTCGTGCGTTCGAGCTGGCTGTCGGTGATCGTCAGCCTGGTGCTGGTGATCCTCGTCTGGGTTTGGGTGCTGACCGCCGGAGGTGCCGCATGAGCGCGAACGCGAAGGATCTGCGCCACCCGCTGAAGCGCGCGCGTGGCCTCGGCTCCGCGCAGTCGGGCGTGGGCCACTGGTGGGCGCAGCGCGTCACCGCCGCAGCGCTGATCCTGCTCGGCGTGTGGTTCGTCATCACCGTGCTGTCGCTGCTGCATGCCGACTACGCCACGGCGAAAGCCGCGGTGGCGAAGCCGTGGAACGCACTGCTGCTGATCCTGTTCATCGTCATCATGTTCTGGCACGCCGTGCTCGGCCTGCAGGTGGTGATCGAAGACTACGTGCACACCCGCTGGAAGGAAGTGGTGCTGCTGGTGGCGATCAAGTTCCTCGCGGTGCTGTGCGCGCTCGCGGGCGTGCTGGCCGTGCTGCGCATCGCATTGGGAGTCTGAGACCGTGGAAAGCTACAAGATCCAGCAGCACAAGTACGACGTGGTGGTGGTCGGCGCCGGCGGCGCCGGCCTGCGCGCCACCTTCGGCCTGGCCGAGAAGGGCCTGAAGGCCGCCTGCATCACCAAGGTGTTCCCGACCCGCTCGCACACGGTGGCGGCGCAGGGCGGCATCGCCGCCGCGCTCGGCAACATGGGTGAGGACGACTGGCGCTTCCACTTCTACGACACCGTGAAGGGTGGCGACTGGCTGGGCGACCAGGACGCGATCGAGTACATGTGCAAGAACGCGCCGCAGTCGGTGATCGAGCTGGAGCACTACGGCGTGCCGTTCTCGCGCACCGAGGACGGCCACATCTACCAGCGCCCGTTCGGCGGCATGACCACGCACTACGGCAAGGGCACCGCGCAGCGCACCTGCGCCGCCGCCGACCGCACCGGCCACGCGATCCTGCACACGCTGTACCAGCAGGCGCTGGCGCACGATGCCGAGTTCTTCGTCGAGTACTTTGCGATCGACCTGATCTTCGACGACGAGGGCGTCTGCCGCGGCGTGCTGGCGCTGGACATGAACGAGGGCACGCTGCACCTGTTCCGCGGCCAGGCCGTGGTGCTGGCCACCGGCGGCTACGGTCGCGCCTATTTCAGCGCCACTTCGGCGCACACCTGCACCGGCGACGGCGGCGGCATGGTGCTGCGTGCCGGCCTGGCGCTGCAGGACATGGAGTTCGTGCAGTTCCATCCCACCGGCATCTACGGCGCCGGCTGCCTGATCACCGAGGGCGTGCGCGGCGAAGGCGGCTACCTCACCAACTCCGAGGGCGAGCGCTTCATGGAGCGCTATGCGCCCAGCGCGAAGGATCTGGCCTCGCGCGACGTGGTCAGCCGCGCCATCACCATCGAGATCCGCGAAGGCCGCGGTGTGGGCGAGCACAAGGACCACGCCTTCCTCAACCTGATGCATCTCGGCCCCGAGGTGATCCACGAGCGCCTGCCGGGCATTGCCGAGTCGGCGCGCATCTTCGCCGGTGTGGACGTGACCAGGGAGCCAATCCCGATCCTGCCCACGGTGCACTACAACATGGGCGGCATCCCGACCAACTACCACGGCGAAGTGGTGCAGAAGAAGGGTGGCGACGTCGACGCCGTGGTGCCGGGCCTGTTCGCGATCGGCGAGGCGGCCTGCGTGTCGGTGCATGGCGGCAACCGTCTGGGTTCCAACTCGCTGCTCGACCTGGTGGTGTTCGGCCGCGCGGTGGCGCACCGCTGCGCCGAACTCATCCAGCCCGGCGCCGCGCACAAGGACCTGCCGGCCAGCGCGCTGGATCAGGCGCTGGCCCGCTTCGACGGCCTGCGCCACGCCAGTGGCGAGCTGCCCACCGCACAGATCCGCCTCGACATGCAGCGCACCATGCAGACCGACGCCGCGGTGTTCCGCACTGGCGAGACGCTGAAGGAAGGCTGCACCAAGATCGACGCGGTGCACGCCTCGTTCAAACACGTGAAGGTCAGCGACCGCTCGATGGTGTGGAACTCCGACCTGATCGAGACGCTGGAACTGGCCAACCTGCTCGACCAGGCGGTGCCACCATGCATTCGGCCGAGCAGCGTCCGGAAAGCCGCGGTGCCCATGCGCGCGAGGACTTTCCCGACCGCAACGACGCCGAGTGGATGAAGCACACCATGGTCAAGGTGGACGAAAACGGCAAGACCAGCTTCGACTACCGCCCGGTGCACATGTTCACCCTGACCGACGAGGTCGAGGTGGTGCCGCCGAAGAAGCGAGTCTATTGACGCCCCCGTAGGAGCGGCTTCGGCCGCGACCAGAGGTCATCGGGGCCGCAGCCCCTCCTACAAGTTCGATTGAAGGGTTCCGCACATGGCAGAGTTTTCGCTACCCAAGAATTCCAAGATCCAGCCGGGCAAGCACTATCCGGCGAAGGATGCGAAGAAGCCTCGCACCTTCCGCATCTATCGCTGGAGCCCGGACGACGGCCAGAACCCGCGCATCGACACCTACGAGGTGGATCTGGCCGCGTGCGGCCCGATGGTTCTGGACGCGCTGCTCAAGATCAAGAACGAGATCGACCCCACGCTCACGCTGCGCCGCTCCTGCCGCGAGGGCATCTGCGGTTCGTGCGCGATGAACATCGACGGCACCAACACGCTGGCCTGCATCTGCGCGATCGACAACGTGGCCAAGGGCGACGTGAAGATCTACCCGCTGCCGCACATGCCGGTGGTGAAGGATCTGGTGCCCGACCTCACCCACTTCTACGCCCAGTTCGCCTCGATCAAGCCGTGGATGCGCACGCAGAGCGCCGCGCCGGACAAGGAGCGCCTGCAGTCGCCGGAAGACCGCAAGAAGCTCGACGGCCTGTACGAGTGCATCCTGTGTGCCTGCTGCTCGACCAGTTGCCCCAGCTATTGGTGGAACGGCGACCGCTACCTCGGTCCGGCGATCCTGCTGCAGGCCTACCGCTGGATCGTGGACAGCCGCGACGAGGACACCGGTGCCCGCCTCGACGACCTGGAAGACCCGTTCAAGCTGTATCGCTGCCACACCATCATGAACTGCGCGCGCACCTGCCCGAAGGGTCTGAACCCGGCCAAGGCGATCGCGGAGATCAAGAAGCTGATGGTGGAGCGGCGCGCGTAAGAAGCATCTTTCCCTTCTCCCTTCCGGGGAGAATGTGCCCGAAGGGCGGATGAGGGGCGGGGGCTCGCGGGAAGGTTGAACGAGGAAGGCTACCGATGATGGATCGAGGCAAGATTGGGCCCTCTCCCCAACCCTCTCCCCGCAGGGGAGAGGGGGCAAACGCGGCTTCGCAGCGTTGCTTTGTTGAAGCGCCCTCACTCCTACCCTCTTCCCGCAGGGGAGAGGGAGCGAGCGCGACGCTGCGCGCCAACGGTCATGGATAAGAGCGGGCGCCTCCGCTGGCGCACCCGCCGCGGCACCCGCGAGCTGGACGCGCTGTTCGGCGGCTGGCTCGATGAAGCCTTCCCGCATGCCGATGAGGCGCAACAGCAGGCCTTCGACGAACTGCTCGACGTGCAGGACCCCGACCTGTGGGACTGGGTGATGGGCCACGCGAAGGCGCCGCGCGCGGACTGGCAGGCGATCATCGATGACATCCGCGCCCGCCATCGGCTTTGAATACCGGCCCTCGCGCTGGTTGCCGCGCCTGCTGCTGGCCACGGCGATCCTGGCCATGCTGGCGGTGCTGCTGAGCGGCCTGCCGTGGTGGCTGAAGACCGCGCTATTCGTCGCCGTGGCGCTGGTCGCGCATCGTGCCATGCGGCGCTGGTCGGCCTCGCCGGTGCGGGCGGCGGGCTGGAGCGGCGAGGGCGGCTGGAGCCTGCGCCTCGCCGATCACAGCGACTTGCCGGCCAGCCTGGCTTCGTTTCGCGTACTGGGCGCCTGCATCCTGCTGCGGCTGCGCGCCGCTCCGCTGGGCGAGCAGGTGCTGCTGCTGGCGCCGGACAACAGCGATGCGGACATCCGCCGCCGCCTGCGCATGCGGCTGGCTACCGTGCAACTGGACGAAGCCACGCCGCGCATCTGAACCCACGGCTTCCGCAGGCACTTCGCGGCGCCTGCGTTGTCCCAGCGAATGCCGGATAATGCCGGTTCCTTCGGGCGAGCCGCCCACCAAGAGCCTGCAACCGCCCATGTTCCGACCGCTCGAGCTTTTCATCGGCCTGCGCTACACCCGCGCCAAGCGGCGCAACCAGTTCATCTCCTTCATCTCCGCGGTCTCCATCGTCTGCATCTCGATCAGCGTGATCGCGCTGATCACGGTGATGTCGGTGATGAACGGCTTCGACTACCAGATGAAGACGCGCATCCTCGGCGCGATCTCGCACGCCACCATCTCCGGCATCGGCCAGAGCATCGAGGACTGGCCGCGCGCACTGAAGATCGCCGAGGCGAATCCGCACGTGAAGGGCGCCGCGCCCTACGTGGAGATCCAGGCGCTGCTGCAAGGCCGCGCGCCGGCCGCGGCGATGGTGCGCGGCATCGATCCCGCGCTGGAACCCAAGGTGGTCGACATCGGCCAGCACATGGTGCGCGGCAAGCTCGACGCGCTCACGCCCGGCAGCTGGAACATCGTGCTGGGCCAGGATCTCGCCACCCAGCTTGGCGTGAGCGTGGGCGACCAGGTGGTGATGGCGGTGCCGGAGTTCCGCGCCACGCCGTTCGGCGGCGTGCCGCGCATGCGCGGCTTCCACGTGGTGGGCACGTTCGCGATGGGCATGGAGCAGTTCGACTCCGGGCTCGCCCTGGTCAACATCCAGGACGCCGAGAAGCTCAACAGCTTGAACGGCCCCAGCGGCATCCGCCTGAAGCTGGACGACCTGTTCAACGCGCGCCCGGTGGCGCACGAACTGGCCGACCGACTGGGCCAGATCTATCAGGTGCAGACCTGGGAGCAGACCAACGCGAACCTGTTCTCCGCGATCTCGATGGAGAAGAAGGTGATGGGCGTCATCCTGTCGCTGATCATCCTGGTGGCGGTGATCAACCTGGTCTCGATGCTGATGATGCTGGTCACCGACAAGCAGGCCGACATCGCGATCCTGCGCACGCTGGGCGCCACGCCGCGCAGCGTGATGGGCATGTTCATGGTGCAAGGCCTGCTGGTGGGCCTGGTCGGCATCGGCTTCGGCGTGAGCCTGGGCTCGCTGCTGTCGTGGAAGCTGCCGGGCATCGTGAAGGTGATCGAGCACGTCTTCCACGTGCAGTTCCTCTCGCCGGACGTGTACTACATCAGCGAGGTACCCAGCCGGCTGGAACTGCACGACGTTGGCTGGGTGGCCCTGGTCACGTTCGCGTTCTCGCTGCTGGCCACCCTGTATCCCGCGTGGCGCGCCTCGCGCACGCAGCCGGCGCAGGCGCTGCGCTATGAGTGAGAAGAACCCGATGCCGTCGAACGATTGCGTGCTGCGCGCCCATCGCGTGGCCAAGACCTACACCGAGAGCGGCCTCAACACCCCGGTACTCAGCGACGTCAGCTTCGAGCTGAAGCGTGGCGAGACCATGGCCATCGTGGGCGCCTCCGGCACCGGCAAGAGCACCTTGCTGCACATCCTGGGTGGGCTGGACACGCTCTCCAGCGGCGAGGTGGAAGTGGACGGTCGCCAGCTGTCGAAACTCTCCGACGCCGAGCGCGGCCGCGTGCGCAACCGTTCGCTGGGCTTCGTCTACCAGTTCCACCATCTGCTGCCCGAGTTCACCGCGCTGGAGAACGTATGCATGCCGCTGCTGATCCGCGGCACCGCGATCGCCGAGGCGCAGCAGCAGTCCAACGCCTTGCTGGAACGGGTGGGGCTGGGCGCGCGGGCCCACCACAAGCCCAGCGAGCTCTCCGGCGGCGAACGCCAGCGTTGCGCGGTGGCGCGCGCGCTGGTCACCAAGCCCGCCTGCGTGCTGGGCGACGAGCCCACCGGCAACCTCGACGAGGGCAACGCGGCACAGGTCTACGAGCTGATGATCGAGCTCAATCGCGAGGTGGGTACCAGCTTCGTCCTGGTCACCCATGACCATCGCTTGGCGGGGCGGATGGATCGCACGCTGGTGTTGCATGGGGGCGTGTTGCGCGAGAAGCCGCGCGAATAGCTCCGTGGTTTTCCCCTCTCCCACTTGTGGGAGAGGGGTAGGGGAGAGGGGCTTTTGACTCTCGCTCTGCCGGCAATATCAAAGCGGTTTCGTGCGCCTGCGCCGGCGCCCGAGTTACTTCTCCTTTGCTTGTCCACGCCACCGCAGGATGTGGCGGCGAACAGCGAAGCTGGCCCGAAGGGCGGAGGGCAGGATGCCCGGAGTCAAGTAGAAGTAACCAAGAGGAAACGACACCCCGCGGCGTCGCTTTCCGTCCCTCCATGGACGGAAAGTCCGTGAGTCGTGGCCGGGCCGGCTTAAAGACGATAACTCGAGCTGGCTCCTGACCGCGCAGCGGGCGAGCTCATCCCTGATCTCGCCCGCTGCGCGGCCTTCTCGTCCCCGCCTCACCGCCGCCGAGGGGCCCCGAAAAAGCAGGCGCGCATTGTGCGCGCCAGAGGCGGACCCGGATTACTCATACATCTTGTTGAGGAGCCACAAGCGCCCCACCGTTGTAGATCAGATCTGCCGGAACCCGCCCATCTATCGTGCTTCTGAGCTTTGCACCGTCGATAGGTACTCGCACCTCTGTACCGTCGGATCTCGCAAAGATGAGGAAGCATGACTCACCTTCTCGAAGAACTTCGCGAATCTCGATGCGATGAACTCCGTCACGCTCAACAACCACGAGCGCTTCGGGAAGGAAGTCTCTCGGATCTGTCATGTGAGGCCTAACGCTTGAGTTAAAGCGGCGGCGAAGCCGTCCGCCTTGAAATGTTCGGCCTCATAGCGCGCTCGACAATGCGCTAAAGACAGTGCGCGGACCCTTGGAGAGGCATGCTACGAGGGCCGATTTGACTGGTGGGTTACCACCACCTAGTGAGCCATAGGAAACAACAAGGTCTGGGCCTGCCCAATGAAGGCTAAAAGCGCCGTTGGTATTGCCGTTTGTGTAAGCGCGTACCAAGTAAGGTTTTGTTGAGGAGGGACAGTTGAAATTGGGGTGGTTGAAATACTGAAGATCGCTATGTTTTTGGGTCAAGAACGCTTCTGCAGAAAGGCGTCGTTCTGCGGCGGCCAGTTTATCGGCGGGAACCTCGAAGAAGGCGTCGCTTGGGATATGCACCCAAGATGCCCACCCGCCAGCAGACGCCGGAAGAGGTGCCAGCCATTTTTCTTGGGGCGCAGCTAGGGCCGGGAATGAAAGAACAATCAATGTCAGCGCTGCGATGTTTTTCATATGGCCTAACGCGAAGTAGACCCCCGAATCCGGGGATATGCATGGCATCGTCCGCGCCTCGTCGCACCACGTCAAGCGGCAGGTTCCAGCCCTGTATCAATCACTTGGCGAATCGTATCGAAGCCAGTTCGCACGTAGCGCAGTCGTGCAAATCGCGTCATCCGGGCGGCTGTGGTTCATCCAACCACAACCGTGGATATGCACGGCAACCGCCGCCGATGCCGTGCTCGTCGACTTGTTGTCGTCAGGGCGCAGGCCTACACGCTTTTCGTCCGATTCCGCGCGGTGGGCGCGATAGCCTCGACCGATACAGGAGGCGGCCATGTCAGGAGCTTCACGCAAGCCATTCACGGCAACACTGGCCGCGCCGGCGTTGCTGCTTGGCGTGCTCGTGGTGCAATGGTTGCCGGTCCTGCCGCCGCACTGGCTGTCACTGACGCTGTTGCTGCCTGTGGCCGCAATGTTCTGGCGCCTTCCGCGCTGGCGCTTGCCGCTGTGTGTTTGCGTCGGCGCTTTGTGGGCCATGGCCGCGGGTGCCGGCGCGATGGACTCTCGCCTGCCGCGCGCACTGGAAGGCCGCGACTTCGTGGTGACCGGGCGCATCGATGACTTGCCGCTGGTGCGCGACGACGCCACCCGCTTCGCCTTCGCGATCGACGGCGCCACGCTGGATGGCCAGCCGGTGCCTTTGCGTGGAAAGACGATGGTGTCCTGGTACGACACGGCGCCGCCGCTCGCACCCTGCGAACGCTGGCGCCTGCTGTTGCGCCTGAAACGTCCGCGCGGCCTGCTCAACCCCGGCACGGCGGATGGCGAGCGCATGGCCTTGCAGCGCCGCATCGTGGCCACCGGCTATGTGCGCGAGGATGCGGGCAATGCCAAGCTCGCGCACGGCGTCTGCGTGGACGGCGTGCGCGCCGCGATATCGCGCGGCATCGCCGCGCGGGTGCGCGACTCGCACGATACGGCCTTGCTGCAGGCGTTTTCGGTGGGCGACACGCGTGGCCTGAGCCAGCACGACTGGGAGGTGGCGCGCGCGAACGGCATTCCGCACCTGATCGCGATCTCCGGCTTCCACGTGGGCGTGTCGGCGGTGTTCGGTGTATGGCTGGCTGGCGCGCTGTATCTGCTGTGGCCGGGATTGGCGCTGCGCTGGCCGCGGGTGCAGGCGCAGGCTGCCGGTGCGCTGCTGGCGGCGGGCATCTACAGCGCGTTGGCCGGCTTCGGCCTGCCCACCGTGCGCACTTTGCTGATGATTGCGGTGGTGGCGCTGGCGCGTTGCAGCCGGCGGGGCGGCGATGGCGCGCAGTCGCTGGCGCTGGCGATGATCGCGATCCTCGCGTTCGACCCGCTGGCGGTGCTGGCCGCGGGCTTCTGGTTGTCGTTCACCGGCGTGGGACTGCTGATGTTGTGCCTGCAGTCGCGCGGGCGTGGCTTGCGCGCCTTCCTGCACGAGCTCACCGCGGGGCAGATCCTGATGACGGTGTCGCTGTTGCCGCTGACGATGTGGTTCTTCGGCGAGGCCTCGCTGGTGGGCGCCATGTCGAACCTGATCGCGGTGCCGTTCGTGAGTTTCGTGATCGTGCCCTGTGCGCTGCTGGGCATGCTGTGCCTGGGCCTGTGCCCGCCGCTGGCCACGCCGGTGCTGTGGCTGGCGGCGCAGCTGGCGCATGCGCAGTGGTGGCTGCTGGAGTACATGGCGACCTGGCCGGGTGCGCACTGGTATCTGCCGCAAATGGCGCCGTGGGCGCTGCTGCTGGCCACGCTGGGCGCGCTGTGGCTGTTCCTGCCGCGTGGCGTGCCCTTGCGCGTGCTGGGCCTGCTGCTGTTCCTGCCGCTGCTGTGGCCGCCGCTGGCGAAACCGGCCTCGGGTGCGTTCGAGGCCTGGGTGCTGGATGTGGGGCAGGGCCTGTCGGTGTTGCTGCGCACGCGCGAGCATGTGTTGCTCTACGACACCGGCGCGCGCTACCCCTCGGGCTTCGATCTCGGCGAGGCGGCGGTGTTGCCGGCGATCCACGCGCTGGGCATCGCGCGGCTCGATGCCTTGATGGTGAGTCATGCCGACAACGATCACGCTGGCGGCGCGGCGGCGGTCGTCGCCGCGTTCCCGCAGGCGCAACGCTATGCGGGCGAGCCGGAGCGCATGCCGGTGCCGATGACGCCGTGCGAAACCGGACAGGGCTGGACGTGGGACGACGTGCGCTTCCGCGTGCTGGGCCCGGCAGTGGGTGCCGGCGGCAAGGGCAACGACCGCTCTTGCGTGCTGCTGGTCGAAGGAGCCGGCGGCCGGCTGCTGCTCACCGGCGACATCACGTCGAAGGTCGAGCCGGCCGTGGCAGCGGCGCTGGGCGATGGCCCGTCGCCGGTGCTGCTGGTGCCGCACCACGGCAGCAAGACCTCGTCCGACGCGGATTTCATCGACGCCGTGGACCCGCCGTTTGCCATCGTCTCGGCCGGTTGGCGCAACCGCTTCGGGCATCCCAAGCCCGAGGTGATGGCGCGCTACGCGGAAGCGGGCGTGCCGGTGCTGAACACCGCCGACAGCGGGGCGATCGGCGTCGAATTTCCGGCCGAATCTCCGGCACGCGTGAGCGGGCGCTGGCGGTTGCGCGACCCGCGTTACTGGCGGGAAACACCCTGATCCGTCCGGCAACGCCCGTCACAGTGGCGGCCGGGCCGGCTGCTATGATGCGGCCTCTCCGTTTTGAACGCCCGGTGGGACGAACGTGCTCGATATCCTGATGGCTGGCGGTTGGGCGATGCTGCCCATCCTGGTGTGCTCGCTGGTGGCGCTGGCGATCGTGCTGGAGCGTTGCTGGACGCTGCGGCGCAAGGCCGTGCTGCCGCCGGGGTTAGGCGAGGAGGTGCGCCAGTGGGCGCGCGCCGGCCAGCTCGATCCGAAGCACCTGGAGGCGCTGTCGAACGGTTCGCCGCTGGGCGAGTTGCTGGCCGCCGCGCTGGCGGTGCGCAGCCAGTCGCGCGAGCTGATCAAGGAGCGCATCGAGGACACGGGCCGCCACATCGTGCACGAGATGGAGCGTTACCTCAGCACGCTGGGCACGATCGCCCTGATCGGCCCGCTGCTGGGCCTGTTCGGCACGGTGATCGGCCTGATCCGGATGTTCATGCAGGTGATGGCCGGCGGCATCGGCGACCCGGCGAAGATGGCCGGCGGCATCGGCGAGGCGCTGATCTGCACTGCTTCCGGTCTCACCGTGGCGATTCCCGCCTACGTGCTGCACCGCTGGTTCCGTTCGCGCGTGGCCGGCTATTGCGTGCAGATGGAGAAGCAGGCCACCGCGCTGCTGGACGAGCTCACCCTGAGTCCGCCGGTGACGGTGCGTCCGCGCCGCACGGCGGCAACCGTCGCGCCGAACGCAGGTTGATTCCATGCGCATCGGCAACGACCGCCGCCAGGACGAGTTCGAGATCAACGTGGTGCCGTTGATCGACGTGCTGCTCACCCTGCTGATGTTCTTCGTGCTCACCAGCACCTTCATCCAGCACTCGCGCATGCAGGTCACCCTGCCGAACGCCAGCGTGCAGGACCGTGACATGAACGCGCCTGCGCTCACCATCATGATCGACCGCGACGGCCACTACTGGGTGGGCAGCGACGCGGTGCCGGGCGAGGGCATCGATGCGTTGAAGCAGGTGATAGCCCGCAACGCGAACGGTGACCACGACCGCCCGGTGACGATTCGCGCCGATGCGTTGTCCTCGCACCAGAGCGTGGTGACCGCGATGGACGCGCTGGGCCAGCTCGGCTTCACCCGCCTGTCGATCGCCACCACGCCCACCAAGCCGGGCGAGGCACAATGAGCGGCGGCAGGACCGCGATCTGGGACGCGCATACATGGGCCGTCTACAAGCGGCTGCTGGGTTACAGCCGGCGGTACTGGGCGGTGGGCCTGGTCGCGCTGGTCGGCATGATCCTCGACGGCGGCGGCCTGGCGGCTTTCACCAAGCTACTCAAGCCGATGATCGACAACCTGTTCGTGCAGAAGGATCCGTACCTGATCTTCTGGATGCCGATCTGGATCATCGGCATCTTCTTCCTGCGCTCCTGCGGCACCTTCGTCAGCAACTACGGCATGTCCTACATCGGCCGGCACGTGGTGCAGACGATGCAGCGCGACGTGTTTGCCTCCTACCTGCGCCTGCCGGCAGCGTATTTCGGCAGCGAACCCTCGGGCCAGCAGATCTCGCGCATCACCTACACCAGCGAGCAGGTGGCCTCGGCCTCCAGCGACGCGGCAAAGATCGGGGTGACCGACGGGCTCACCGTGATCTTCATGTTCTACGTGATGCTGAGCACCAGCGCCTACCTCACGCTTTCCCTGCTGGTGATGGTGCCGGCGATCGCCTTGATCGCCACCGTGGTGAGCCGCCGCTACCGGCAGATCAGCCGCCGCATCCAGGGCACGATGGGCTCGGTCACCGGCACGGTGGAGGAAACGGTCGGCGCGAATCGCGAGGTGCGCATCTACGGCGGGCAGGCGCACGAGGCCGGCCGCTTCGACGAAGTGATCACGCACACGCGGCGGCTGAATCTCAAGATCGCGGCCACCAACGCAGCCTCCAGTTCCACCATCCAGTTGGTGGCGGCCTTCGCGCTGGCGGTACTGGTGTTCCTGGGCACCCGGCCGCAGGTGCTGAACCAGATGTCGCCGGGCGTGTTCTTCGCCGTACTCACCGCGATGGGCACGATGCTGCCGTCGCTGAAGCGGTTGACCAACGTGCAGGCCAACATCCAGCGCGGCATGTCGGCGGCGGAGGATCTGTTCGAGATCATCGACCTGCCGCCCGAGACCGACCGCGGTACCCGCGAACTGGGACGCACGAACGGCGACCTGCGCTTCGAGGACGTGCGGCTCACCTATCCGCGCAACGACTTCGAGGCGCTGCGCGGCGTGGACCTGCATTGCGCGCCGGGCACGGTCACCGCGCTGGTGGGCCGTTCGGGCAGCGGCAAGAGCTCGCTGGTGAGCCTGCTGCCGCGCTTCAATGAGCCCAGCGGCGGCCGCATCGTGCTGGATGGCGAGAACTACGAGGACTACACGCTCGCCTCGCTGCGCCGGCAGATCGCCTGGGTGGGGCAGAGCGTGGTGCTGTTCGACGACACCGTGGCGAACAACATCGCCTATGGCGAGCTGGCCGGCGCCAGCGAGGCCGAGATCGTGGCCGCGGCCGAGGCGGCCAACGCGATGGAGTTCATCGCGCGCCTGCCCAAGGGTATCCACAGCCACATCGGCGAGAGCGGCAACATGCTGTCCGGCGGCCAGCGCCAGCGCATCGCGATCGCCCGCGCCATCCTCAAGAACGCGCCGATCCTGGTGCTGGACGAGGCCACCAGCGCGCTGGATACCGAATCCGAGCGATTGATCCAGCAGGCGCTGCAGCAGCTGATGCGCCACCGCACCACCTTGGTGATCGCGCACCGGCTTTCCACCATCGAGGGCGCCGACCAGATCGCGGTGATGGAACAGGGCCGCATCGTGGAGCGCGGCAGCCACGCCGAACTGCTGGCGTTGGGCGGCCATTACGCCGCGCTGCACCGCATGCAGTTCCACGACGCCAAGCTCGGCAGCGACTGAGACCGCCGTGTCGCGCGCGGACGCACTCGTCGAGGCGTGGTACGGCAAGGGTCACGTGCCATGGTGGACCTGGCCACTGGTGGGCCTGTACGGCACGCTCACTGCCTTGCGCCGCATGCTCTATCGCATCGGCGTGCTGCGCCGCGTGTGCCTGCCGGTGCCGGTGATCGTGATCGGCAACCTCACCGCGGGCGGCACCGGCAAGACGCCGCTGACGATCGCGCTGGCGGCAGAACTGCGCGGGCGTGGCTTCCGCCCCGGCGTGGTGAGCCGGGGCCACGGCGGAAGCCGGCGCGAATCGATGCTGCTGGACGAGACGCCCGATCCCGCCGTGGTGGGCGACGAACCTTGCCTGATCCGCGCCGGCGGCGTGCCGGTGGCGGTGGGGCGCGACCGCCCTGCGGCGGCGCAGTTGCTGCTGGCGGCCGGTTGCGACGTGCTGATCGCCGACGACGGCCTGCAGCATTACCGTCTCGCCCGCGACGTGGAGATCTGCGTGATCGACGGCGTGCGTCGCTTCGGCAATGGCCATTTGCTGCCCGCCGGGCCGCTGCGCGAGCCACTGCGCCGGCTGGATCGCGTGGACCTGCGCGTCTGCAACGGCGGCGAGGCGCAAGCCGGTGAACATCCCATGCGGCTTGTCGGTGGCGCGGCGGTGTCGCTGGATGGCCTGCGCATGCAGCCATTGGAAGGCTTCGCGGGGCAGCGCGTGCACGCGGTGGCCGCCATCGGCAACCCTGCGCGCTTCTTCGCCAGCCTGCGTGGTGCGGGCATCGAGGTGATCGAGCATGCGTTTCCCGATCACCACGCGTTCATCGCCACCGATCTCGCCTACGGCGACGAATTGCCGGTGCTGATGACCGACAAGGACGCGGTGAAGTGCCGCGCCTTTGCGCAGCCGCACTGGTGGCGGGTGCCGGTGCACGCCGAACTGCCGGTGGCGTTCTTCGAGGCTGTCGTGGCGAGGCTGCCTACGCGTGCGTAGGAGCGCACCCTGTGCGCGAATGCTTTTTGCTTCGATCAACGCCAGGGCAATCGCGCACAGGGTGCGCTCCTACAAGGGCTCGCCACCGATCCAAGTTTGGCGCACGAGCGGCCCACCAATCCAATAGCACAGCTCAGCGGGCTGCCTCGCATGCCACGCCACCAGGTCCGCGCGCTGGCCCACGGCGAGCGTGCCGCGATCAATGAGGCCCAGCGCGCGCGCCGCGTTGACGGTGATGCCGCGCAATGTCTCCTCGGGTGTCAGCCGGAACAGCGTGCAGGCCATGTTCGCGGCCAGCCGCAGCGAGAGCAGGGGCGAGGTGCCGGGGTTGCAGTCGGTGGCGATCGCGATCGGCACGCCGTGTTCGCGCAGCGCGGCGACTGGCGGAAGGTGCGTTTCGCGCAGCGCGTAGAACGCGCCGGGCAGCAGCACGGCCACGGTGCCGGCCTCGGCCATCGACGCGATGCCGGCGTTGCCCAGAT
>Ga0105237_10001193_pt1 | contig 34757 bp, 25 predicted proteins | sample KBSC24metaG_FD_81520 | JGI IMG/M metagenome (GOLD analysis project Ga0105237, IMG submission 81520) | Corn rhizosphere microbial communities from Kellogg Biological Station, Michigan, USA - KBS C2-4 metaG | ecosystem: Host-associated > Plants > Roots > Rhizosphere > Soil | place: Michigan, USA... | reverse complement strand
GGGTCGGAGGCGGCTGAATGGTGGAAGTTGAGGAATAAGGTTTATAGAATAGCCAGCTGTTGTCGAGGCTCCAGGCGCCATTGGCGTCGCGGGTGCGTATGCCTATGCGGTGTACGCCGTTGGTCAGCGTGGTGGGATCCAGGTTGAGTGCCAGATCAGAGAGGTCTGAACCGGGCGACACGGCAATGGACGTGCCTTTACCATAGCCCGGGTCGGCGTCGATATAGTATTCCACACGGGTGATATTGGGCAGGAGCGGAGGCGGCTGGATGGTGGAGGTGGAGGAATACGGTTTATAAAATAGCCAGCTGTTGTCGAGACTCCAGGCGCCATTGGCATCACGGGCGCGCAGACCCAGACGATGGACGCCTTGACTAAGCGGGGTGGGGTCCATGGGTATGGTGAGGTCAACGAGGTCTGTCTGCGGAGAGATGGATACAACGGATGCGTTGCCCAGGCCCGGGTCGGTGTCGATGAAATATTCCACGCGGGTGATATTGGGCAGGGGCGGCGGCGGTGGAATGGTAGAAGTGGAAGAATAGGGCTTGTAGAACAACCAATAATTATCGAGGCTCCAGGCGCCGTTGGCATCACGGGAACGTATGCCCAGCCGGTGTACACCCTGTGTCAGGGCGGTGGGATTTATGGAAAAGGACTGATTGGCAATATTCGTATCGCCGGCAATGGGAATATTTATTCCCAGACCATACCCTGGGTCTGTGTCGACGAAATATTCGACCTGCACGAGCTGTGGCTTTGCCGGAGGCGCCGTGGCATGATTGGTTTGCGCGGCAGCGGGGATCGTCGTTAATACGGCGAGCTTCACAAGGAGGCAGGGGATGACCCGGCGCAGCACTGATCTGTAAAGGAGTATCTGCATCCTTTAATATTTTTCCAGGAGTGAAGAAAAATAAGGGTGATCCTCTTTTAATTATTTGATCTTACACTGAAAGTGATCGTGTAAGGATTGGCGGAAGCAGCGCTGCTGGGCGCCGTCAGCTTGTAAAATGCCGGTATGGCCGGTATGCCGCTGAGCTTATACGGGTTCACACCTCCAAAGGCCCCGCAATCCACGCCGTTGATACCTGCACCGAGCGCAGCACTGCCGGGCTTGAGCTTGAAACGTTCGTCATTGCTGTAGGTGCCCTGCGTTGGGTAGCCTATGAAAAGTGTTGTATAGCTGACGCCGGTAATATTGTTTGCGCCTGACACGGCAGGGCTTGGTACAGCGACGAAAATATTGTTATTGAAGACGGTGTTCGAATAGTTGGCAATGGAGCTATACAAGATACAATTTTGTATCAGGAATCCCTGGTTCTGCAAATTCATACCGCTGCTGATGAAGGTACAATTCTCTATTATGCCTGTCTGACCGGGGGTAGTGCTAAGGGTATAGATGCCATAGCCGCCGTCTACGACACAATTGAACATCTTCAGATTGGTGATCTTCGAGTTGTTATAGCCATAGATCCCTGTGCTGATGAGCTCACATTTGGATACTTCCCATCCATCATAGGTATAGGGCTGGTCAAAATAAATATAGCTGACCCTGCAGTTCGTGACCTTGACATTTTTTATATCTGCCGTGCCCTGCGTATAGGCATAAAATTCACAGCCCGTGATAATGGAGCTGTCACAGCCCGGATAGAAGTAGAAATAACAAATGGTACTGGGCTGTAGATTCTGCAGACCCGCGTTGTAATTTGTAACTCCATTGGCGCCGGGGTAATGATAATAGCCCGTGCCGATGATCACCAGCCGCTTGTTAAGATTACTGAAGCTCCAGGTGTTGCTGCTTGGATATACAAGGATAGTATCCCCGTTGGAGGATGCCGTTACGGCCAGCTCGCCTGTAGCAAAATCGACATTGGTGATGGCAGTGCCCCAATAGCCTACGCGGCGAATGGTGGCAAAGGATATGCTGCACACGAACGTTGCAGCAATACATAGGAGTAAAGCTTTATTCATGAAGTCAGGGTTTACAGTGTCAGGAACCGTACAACAGCGGTATTCAGCAGTGGGTCAACGACTGAATGTATTGGTTTTCAATGAAGATGGAGGAGTCACGGGGTGAGGATGACGTAATCTGAAATAAAAGTATAAGCAATTTTGATTTTAAAAAAGGGGGAAAACACCCTTTTTATATTAACATTCAGGAAAATCTTAAAAGTGTTTTTCCGTCCCGCCCGCCCCGGCTGTTTTGTATAAGCGCCTGGCCGAACTCACGCCATGGAAAGGTTTGGGTCACGGGCAATTGAAAAGAGGGCCGGCCGATGATATTCGTCAGTTGCAGGATCATGTCGGCGCGCTGGGCCTTTGTCTGGCCGGACAAGAAGGCCCTTATACCAAATCCACGTATGGTCAGGTTCTTGTACAGGATCTGTCCATTGTCGAACTGCGCGGGCTCGTCCTTTATCCTCCCATAGATAATGAGCCGGCCGAAGGCGGCCATGTTCTGAATGATGGTAGTAAGCGCGGCTCCGCCGATGGTATCAAGCGCAGTCGAGAGCCCTTTGCCATCTGTGGCCTGTTGGATATGACCGGCAAGATCCGGGTCGTCGAGATGATAGACAAGCTTTGCGCCTATGGATTGCAGCTCTGCGGTCTGGGTCGTGTCCCGTACGAGTGCAATAATATTTATTCCTCTTTGATGGGCCAGCTGAATGACGATGCGTCCCAGGGCCGAATTGGCGCCGGTGAGCAGCATCCACTCGCCGGCAGCGGGGGCTGCCATGTCCAGGAGACCCCAGGCCGTAAACGGGTTGAGGCTGAATTGCGCCGCCTTGTCCACCGGGAAGTCCGATGGCAGGACTGCCAGCTCTTTCGCAGGAACCAGCACATATTCGGCCCAGGTATCTTTATAAAAGAAAGCTACGAGCGCGCCTTCGGAAATGCCGGCGCCCCGGCCTGCTTTTTCAACGATGCCGGCTGCTTCCAGCCCAGCCGTCTGGTGGGGGAACCGGGGCTTGATACGATAGGACCCTTCTATGAAATAAATATCGGATGGATTGATCGGCGCCGCGAGGACCCGGACCAGTACCTCCTCGTCACCCGGAATGGGTTTTTCCCTGCTGATGATCTGTAGGACCTCTTCGGGTGACCCTGTGTTGTCAAATGCGATGGTATTCATATTTCCAGTTTTTATGGAACAAAGTTATCTGCTTTGTATCTTTATGACAAGTATGCACAATTTGGATACCTACATACCAAATTGATACTATTGTTGAAAATCAGGCGAAAAAAAATCTTATAAATGCCAAAAACAGCCAGTCAAAAGCAAGAGGAGCAATGCTCCGTCGACTACGCATTCCAGCGAATAGGAGGGAAGTATAAGGCCCGTATCCTATGGCATTTGTCGCATGGTACAAAGCGATATGGAGAGCTGAAGCGGCATTTGCGGGATGTCACGCCCAAGATGCTCACGCAGGCCCTGCGCGAACTGGAGACGGACCAGCTGATAACACGGCATGTCTATTTCGAAGTGCCGCCAAGGGTGGAATATAGTCTCGACGTCACGGGCAGAGAGCTTGTGCCAGCCATCGAGCTGCTGAGCGGATGGGCCAGGCGGCAGATGAAAAAGAAGAATATCCCAGCCATGGTCTATTAGTCTATTTCTTTTTTGCCGGCGTCGAATAAGGCGGATGTTCAGCCTCGGGCTGAGGCTCTTCCTTGAGCAGACGCAGACATTCCTGTACCGCACGTACCAGCTGAGGATCGATGCCCCTGGAGGCACTGACCGCGTCGAGTTTTTGTTCGATGTCCGGTGCGACCCCTTCATTTTCGGCTATCCATTTATGTTGGATAGGATCGAATATGGCATTGTCCGGGGCTGTCAGGGCCCCGCCATCTACCAGTGCATAGTGCACGGAGGATTTTACCAGTCCGCCCCAGGTGCGGGTGCCGATGAGGGGACCTACTTTCTGATGCCGGAATGCCCAGGGGAAGAAATCCCCTCCGGAGCCGGCAAGCTCGTTGATCAGGAGAACCTTGGGGCCTAATATGCCGGCGGGCAGACGAAAGGCCTTACCGCCGGGCACTTCATTGGTAGCTGCTGCCCGCAGACGTCGTACCATCAGGTCGACCATATAATCATCCAGGTAGCCGCCCCCGTTGAATCGTTCGTCGATGACAGCTCCTTCCTTGTCCTGCTGTGAAAAAAAGTAACGGTTGAAGGAGACGAACCCTGGTCCGCCCGTATTGGGTACCCATATATAGCCCAGTTTGCCATTGGAAAGCTCGTCCACTTTTCTTCTATTGTCCTCTACCCAGGCGCGCTGGAGGAGCGCATTCTCACTTTGTATGGGCTCGACGCGGATGGTCCATGCTCCTTCTGAAGAAGGCTGGCTGTTGATAGTGAGCGTCGTCTGTACACCTGCCTTCCCGTCCAACAGCTGATAGGGATCCTCCGCGGCTGTCAATTCCTTTCCGTCGATGGAGATGATAAAATTCCCTTCGGACAATTTTAACCCCGGCTGGGCCAGCGGTGCGGAAAGGCCCGGGTTCCAACTTTCGGTATTGTATATACGCCCGATGCGCCATCTACCCTGCTGCACTGCCAAATCAGCGCCCAGCACACCAACCCGTACCGTATCGACGGCGGGGAAGTCGCCGCCAAAGACAAAGCTATGGCCTACGGACAGCTCCCCTCCCAGCTGATCCAGCAAATAAGTGAGATCGCTGCGATGTCTGATAAAAGGTATCTGGGATGCATAGTAGTTCCAGACCTCCTGCCAGTCCCTGCCGTGGTGTTCGGGGTCATAGAAATAATCTCGTTCATATCGCCATGCTTCGGTATATATCTGTCGCCATTCGTCGAGTCTGTTGAGCTTCATGCGTATGTTGATGGCTACGGCGCCTTCGGCGGGGCTGGGGGTTTTGGCTGTAGAGACGACCTTCCAACTGTTGCCTGAACGCAGCAATATCTTTTCGCCGTTGGCGGACACGTGAGCGTCGGAGACGCCTTTTGCAAATTCGTCCAGCTTTTTCCCTTCCAGTGTGAATTTGCTCAGCGTCTCGCCATTGCGGATGAATAGCGAACCTTTGGGGCCGGCGATCATGGCATTGTATTCGTCTACAGGTATAGGTAAGGATATGGTCCGGCGTTCCAGATTGTCCAGGTCGATGACGACGGTACTATCTTTGGACGGTGTAACCTTTTTGGAGGTATCTGTTTTGTCGGGCTCTTCGTCGCTCTTCAGGGGGAAGGGGGCAGGATCGTTCTTGCGGAGCACGATCACATAAGCGCCAAAGGTGGGTTTGGCCTGCATAGAGCTGGTATTGGCCCATCCGGAGCCCAGTCCGACGTCGGTGCTGGCAAGGAAATACAAATGGCGTCCATCCCTGTCCCATGCGGGCTCTACTGCATCGGCCATGGGGTCTGTAAGGGGTGTGGCTTTTTCTGTCGTCAACGACCAGACTGTGATCCTTCTGAAATTATTCGGAGCCGTTTTTGAATAGACAAGCCATTTGGAGTCAGGCGACCAGGAAGGGCTCATATTGCCTCTTTCGATGTTGGCCCCTCCCACATCGGCGGTACTTATCTTACCCGTGGCAAGCTCCACTATTCTCACTCTTACCTTGTTGTCGACAAAGGCGATGTATTTGCTGTCCGGGGACCATGCGGGTTCCCAGGCCATTTTGGATTCACCGATGGAGATCTTGCGCGGAGCGGTCCGGGCTTCCTGGTCCGTGAGATAAAGGGCGTATGCGCCGTCCTTGTCGGAGAACCAGGCTAACTCTTTGCCATTGGGTGACCAGAGGGGCTGTCTGTCGGCAGCGTCGGAACTGTTGGTGATGTTCCTTGGATTGCCATTCTCCACGGGTATGGTAAATATTTCGCCCCGGGCCTCGAGGATTATTCTTTTACCTGTAGGAGAGAGGGAGGCATTGACTGCGCGGGTGGTGACATTTTCCCAGTGCGTCTCCGCCCAGGGGAAATCACCGTGTATGGTGATCTCTATCTGCCGGCTCTGTCCGGAGGAAAGGTCTAAAACATAGAGCAGCCCGCCCTGTTCGTATGCCAGCTCTGTGCCATACCCGCTGAGCCATTTGATATCGCCCGTTGTAGAAGCAGTGATCTGTTTTAAGGATGCATCAGCGGGATTGTAGGACCAGATGTTCATGATGAAGTCCCTGTCCGAAAGAAAATAGACCTTATCATTCAGCCAGATGGGATGGAGGTCCATGGTGCGATCGTTGGGTATCGGTGTTTCGGCCAGTGTAGTGAGGTCCATGATCTGCAGCGGTGTATTTTGCCCTCCGCGATAGTGCCGCCATTCGGAGTCCCACCGTCCTACGCGATCAAGCGCTATCTTTTTACCGTCGGGAGAGACAGAAGCGTCGAAGCCCCATGGGGCGGGCAGCAGGGTGGAAGGGCCGCCTTTGACGGACACGGACCAGAGCCTGGAGTAGCCGACGGGTGCAGTGCCGCGTCCTGTGGTGTAGATGACATGCTCCCCATCGGGCGTCCATCCTCTTGCGTTGGAGCCAGCCGGGTACCAGGTCAGGCGGGTAGGGTCTCCTCCTGATACGGGTACGATATAGGTTTGGGCGATGCCTGACCGATTGGATGTAAAAGCGATCCATTTGCCATCGGGTGAGAAATGAGGGTCACTCTCCGTAGCGGCCGTGCTGGTGATACGTCTGGCCTCACCGCCATTTTTTTCCGCCACCCATATGTCGCCTCCATATACAAAGGCAAGCTGTGTAGCGCTGAGACTCGGCTGGCGGAGCAGACGTGTGCCCTGGGCCAGGGAATGAAGCTGAAGGCTCAACAGCAACAGGGTCGCGAACAATGGCTGGCAGGCTTTTATGGACATAGCTAAAAGTTTAGAGGATTATAAATATAAGCTATTGGCGACAGCGGACAATAATGAAATTAGAACAATCACTGTATCACATTCGGACAGGCCAGCAGGCAGGGGTGCTGATAGCCGACTGATCGACAAATGATTATAAATTCGGCATCCTATTGGCTGAAAACATTGCATGGTAAGGACATATATCAAGACAGCCTGGCGCAACCTCGTCCGGACCGCAGGCTACAGCACCCTGAATATATTGGGACTCTCGATTGGTATGGGAGTGGCCCTGTTGATCGGCATATGGGTATACGATCAGTATTCCTATGATCGATTCCTGCCCGACCATGGCCGTATCTATCGGGTGCTGCGGAATTTTAACAGCAATGGAGATACCTTGAACTTCGCTACGACTTCTTTAAAGCTGGCGGACGCCTTGCGCGCGCAGATACCGGAGATAGAAAATGTCTGCGAGAGCGATTGGATGGAGGAGCATGGGCTGGTCGTCGGTGATAAAAAGCTATACCTGACAGGCGGCATGGTGGCCGGCGATTTTGAAAAGATATTCCAGTTCCCGTTGTTGAAAGGGAGCTATGAGACCGTACTGCGTGATCCTTATTCCATCGTGCTGACCCAGGCAACGGCCAGGGCCTTGTTTGGCAATGACGATCCGATAGGGAAGAATGTACGGTTTGACAATATGGGTGAGCTGCGGGTGACGGGGATCTTAAAGGATCTGCCATCCAACACATCCTTCGACTTCCATTTTCTTGTTCCTTTCCGTTACCTGGAGCTGACAGACTATGACGCGCGCACCGCCAGGGGAGGCGGCTTTCAGCAAAATGGCTATCAGCTATTCGTAAAGCTCAAGGCGGAGGCGAACAAGGAGCTTGTGGCCGCCAAGATCCGGAACATCGAGCATACGGAAGGGAATGTGAATGCCATGAATTCCTATGTGATACTGCATCCGATGGATCGCTGGCATTTGTATGGCAAGTTCGAAAATGGCAAGGATGGCGCCGGATTTTTAGTGTATGTCCGGCTGTTTGGCATTATCGGGATCCTGGTGCTGCTGATAGCATGTATCAATTTTATCAACCTGGCAACGGCCCGGAGCGAGAAAAGGGCCCGGGAGGTAGGGGTGCGAAAGGCCATCGGGTCCAGCCGCAGGGATCTGATCTTTCAGTTCCTGATGGAATCCTTTTTGTTGACCTTTATCGCGTTTTTGTTCTCGCTGATGCTGGTGGAGCTGGGACGCGGCCCTTTTAATGCCCTGACGGGGGAAAGTGTCGCTATCCCTTATTCCAGGCCCCTATTCTGGCTGGTGATGGCGGCTTTTGTCCTTCTCACAGCCATCGTTGCGGGCAGCCGGCCGGCCTTTTATCTTTCGTCCTGTCAGCCGGAGAGAGGCCTCAAAGGCGCGCTGCAGATCGGACAGGCTCGCTCGCTGCCGAGGAAGATACTGGTGGTGCTGCAATTTACCTGCTCCATCGCCTTTGTCATCAGCACCATCATCATCTATCGCCAGATACAGTACGCCAAAGACAGGCCGAATGGGTATGATCTCGACAGGGTATTGAATACGCATAAAACGGTGGACCTGGAGAGGAACTACCCGGCGTTGAAGAACGAGCTGCTGGAAAAAGGGATCGTCTCCGACATGACTACCTGTACCAGTCCGGCCACGGGCGTATGGTGGCAAACGAATATCGAGCAATGGCCGGGCAAGCATCCCGGCGAGACGGTGGAAATGGGGACTTTGTATATAGACGAAGATTATCTCAAGACGGTGGGAATGACCTTGAAGGAAGGACGGAATTTTACCACCAGGAATGATACAACGGACGTCCTCTTCAACCAGACGGCCATTGACCGGCTGCGGATCAGTGATCCCTTGAACAAGACGATTATCTGGTGGGGGAATAAATACAGGATCATCGGAGTGGTAGGGGATGCATTGCAGATATCTCCCTTTGAACACGCCCGTCCGACCATGTTCTTTTGCCAGCCCAATGTGCAGAATTATCTGATCTACCGGCTGGCTCCCACTATCCGAACACAGGATGCGCTGGCGCAGCTGACGGTGGTTTTTAACAAGTACAACCCCGCGGTGCCTTATCAATACCGATTCGAGGATGAGAATTATTCCGCCAAGTTCAGACTGGAAGTGCTGGTGGGCAAGCTGTCCGGATTGTTTGCCGGATTGGCTATCTTTATTTCCTGTCTGGGTTTGCTGGGGCTGGCCGCCTATGTGGCGGAGCGCCGGACAAAGGAGATCAGTATCCGGAAGGTGCTCGGAGCATCGGTGTCACAGGTATGGCTGCTATTGTCAAAAGATTTTTTATTGCTGGTGCTTATCAGCTGTGTCATAGCCTCGCCGCTGACCTACTATTTCCTGCACAATTGGTTGATGAAATATGAATATCGTATTTCCATCGGGGCAGGAGTATTTGTCATGGCGGGCGTCCTGGCGATGGCGCTTACTATCATCACCATCAGCTTCCAGGCTATCAGGGCTGCGATGGGCAATCCGGTGGAAAAGCTCAGGTCCGAGTAGGCATTTGGCTGAAAGGGTTTAGTTCGTATATTAGCTTCCTATGCGTAAACCTGTATATATATTCCTGCTGCTCCTTTTTTCCGCGGGCTCGTATGCTCAGTCTCAACAAAACCCTTCTATTGGCCTGGATATCTTCAAAGGGCTTCCGAAAGAGATCGATGGATGTGGAGAGACCTTTTCATACAAGGATACCCCCCTAAAAGAAGAAAAATATGTCTGGATCACCAATTTGCAGGGGCTGGGCATGATCAAGGTGGGAGGGAAGGTGATACATCTGCACAGGGTCAGTGAGGCGACGTCCGGAAAAAATCGCAAAGAGGTCTATAAGGGAGGAGGATATCTCATCGTGGTGAAAACGAAAGAAGTCAGACAGGTCGATGAAGAAACATTTGAAACAGGCACTCTTGAGATAGGCTATGGGGGCAAAGCTGCCACATTTATCATTCATGGATCTGGCGGCTGCTAACAATGAAAGACTCCCTGCGAAATAAGCATACATCCACCGAGATACTGGCAGGTATCTCCACCTTCCTGGCCGCCAGCTATATCATTGTGGTCAATCCTTCCATATTAAGCCAGACGGGTATGCCTTTCTCCGCGGTGCTGACCGCTACGGTGCTGGTGTCCTTTTTCAGCAGTCTCATGATGGGGTTGTATGCGCGGAACCCCATTCTGGTAGCGCCTGGCATGGGGCTGAATGCTTTTTTTACTTTTTCCGCGGTGCTGGGTATGAAGGTGTCCTGGCAGGTGGCATTGGGGGCTGTCTTCTGGTCGGGCATCGTCTTTCTTCTTCTGTCTGTCTTCAATATACGTACTTATATCGTCCGCGCTATCCCACGTCCTTTACGGTATGCCATTGCCGCGGGCATCGGTCTTTTTATCTCTCTAATCGGGCTGTCGAATGCCCATATGATCACGGCCCACCCCGCAACCATGGTGGGTATGGGGAAGCTGACGCCCGCACTGCTTACGTTTATAGCAGGGCTGTTTATTATGGCAGGTCTCGTGCTCAGGAAAGTAAAAGGCGGTATCTTATTGGGTATCCTGATCACTACTATACTGGCATGGCCGTTAGGCCGCTGGTGGGGGGATGAAATGCTGGTCAGCGGAAAGGAGATATTTTCTACTCCGGACTTTAGCCTCCTTTTCAAGCTGGACCTGGTGCATTCCCTGCAATGGTCGGTGGCGCCCGTGATCTTTTCCTTTGTTTTTACGGATATGTTCGACAGTCTCTCCACTTTTGTCGGGCTGGCGGAGGCGGCCGATCTGCTGGATGCGGATGGGGAGCCTAGAAATATACGCCGAAGCCTGGTCACGGATGCCGTGTCTACGATACTGGCGGGGCTCACCGGCTCCAGTCCCGGGACAGCGTATATCGAGAGCGCCGTGGGTATCGAGTCGGGAGGGCGGACAGGCTTGACGGCGGTGACCGCGGCGCTGCTGTTCCTGCCCTTTTTATTTTTAGCTCCTCTTTTATCCATGGTGCCTTCCATCGCTACGGCGCCGGCATTGGTGCTGGTGGGTGTCTTTATGATACGGCCGGTGATAAAAATTAATTGGATGCAGCTGGATGAGGCCATACCCGCATTCATAGCGATGGTGCTGATACCATTCACCTATTCCATTACCCAGGGCATCGTCTGGGGTTTTCTAAGCTGGACCTTATTGCAGGTGATGGCGGGGAAGGCCCGCAGGATCAGCCCCGCGTTGTGGGTGATCGATATTTTCTCGATACTGGCATTGATAATACAATAAAAAAACATGATAAGGACCTTTCTTACAATAGTGATCTTTGTTCTGGCAGGCACTGTACATGCGCAGGTGACGGCAATATTAGGAGCATTCAGGGACGAGGTGGACCTGGTGCGGAGCCAGGTGCAGGATAAAAAGGAGGTGTACATACAGCAGATACATTTCACGGAAGGCATGTTGAAGGGACGCAAGGTGGTTGTGGCCTTGTCAGGAGTAGGGAAGGTGAATGCCGCCATTACCAGCACTTTGCTGCTGGAGCATTTTCATCCTTCAGAATTGATCTTTACGGGTATTGCCGGGGCAGTGGACCCGGGCCTTTCGCCTGGTGATCTGGTCATTGGCGTAGAGGTAGGGTATCATGACTATGGGGCTTTAAAGCCTGACAGCCTGGAAAGGTGGAGTACGCGCAATCCCATCACCAATGAGCAGAACCCCCTATATTTTCCTTCCGATGCCCGGCTGGTGCAGCTGGCTTATACCGTATCGCAAACCATGAAACTGGAGAGGACGGGAGGGAATGACAGTACCGCTCCCAGGGTTGTCAGGGGGCGTATCATTACGGGGGATGAGTTTATTTCTTCTCAGGCGGCTACGGCCCGACTGTACAAACAGCTGGCTGCATCGGCTACGGAGATGGAGGGGGCTGCGGTGGCGCAGGTGTGCTGGCAACAGAAGATCCCTTTTGTCGTGATCCGCAGCATGAGCGATCGTGCGGGAGACAATGCCCATATGGATATGGATAATTTTTATCATATCGCTGCGCGTAATTCCGCCAGCCTGGTGGTCGGTATGGCGGGGATGCTGGCTAAATAGCGAATTTTTCCAGGAATTCGAGCTTGCGTCTTTGCGACACCTGTAGTTTTGTTCCATCCGTGAGCACTACATAGCCTCCCTTGCCTTTTACATATTGCCTGATCCAATGCATATTGATGATAATGCTGTTGTGGATACGGAAAAAATTATTGTCATACAATATGCTTTCGAATGAACCAAGGTTGCGATTGGTCTTTATCCTCGTCTTGTCGGAGAGGTAAAAGGTTGTATATATCCCTTCGGACCTGCACCAGAGGATATCCCCGGGATTTACGAAGTCACAACCCGATGTGGTGGGAATGCCGATCTTTCCAACCTGTCTGTTCAAGTGGGTTAGTTGCTGCAGCAGCTGCTCTACATTGTCCTGCTGCACCTTTTCCAACAATCGCCTGCGAAGCCTCCCGATGGCCTGTTCGAACTCGTCGATACCGATGGGTTTGAGCAGGTAGTGAACCGCTGCGTGTCGAATGGCCTCCAATGCGTAGTTGTCATAGGCGGTGACAAACATGATCTCAAAATTGCTCCAGGATAATTTTTTCAGGACATCGAATCCGGTGCCATCTGCAATACGAATGTCGATGAAGACAATCTTCGGCTGAATGCTTTCGATGAGCCGTATAGCGCTGTCGATATGACCTGCCGAACCGCATACATGGAATTCGGGAGCGTATTCGCCAATGAGCTGCTCCAGCAGACAAACACAATTTTCTTCATCTTCGATGATCACGGTGTTGATAGGCATGGTTAATTGGTTATAATAGGAAAATATAATTGGACGAGTGTACCGTTGTCCCTTGAGCCGGACTGCTGTTTGTCGACAATAGATATACGGATCTTCTCTTTATTCAACGCATTGATGGTATCTATTCTCTTTCGGGTGATATTGGTACCCATGCTGCGGTATTCGTGTTCCGGCGCCACCAGTTCCCTGTTGGCGCCAATGCCGGGTCCATTGTCTTCGATGATGCATTCGATATATTGGCCAGCGGGCCGGAAGGTGATACGGAGGATGCCAGTGGTCTTTTCAAGGGGACTGATACCATGTTTGATAGCATTTTCGATATAGGGCTGAACTATCATGGGCGGTATCAAAAGGTGTTCAGGATCAAGTTCGGATGAGCGTGCAATTCGGTAGTCCATTCTGTCTCCCAGACGTAATTTTTCAAGATCCAGGTACAGTGTCAGCAATTGTATCTCATCCTTCAAAAGGATCATGGAGAACGTGCTGTTTTGCAGCGTTTGCCGGATCAGTGTAGAGAACTTATGCAGATAATGGCTGGCGCTCTTTGTATCTGAACGCATGATATGATACTGGATAGATGTGAGGCAATTAAAAATAAAATGCGGGTTCATTTGTGCGCGGAGGGCCATGAGCTCCAGGTCCTGCATCTTTTTTTTCAGCTGATAGTCCATGTCCCTTTTATGTCTTCTGTATCGATGGAAGAGGTAGACACCTGCGCCTGCAGACAATGCCATAAAGAGGTAGGAGAGCAGGACAAACCAGGTGGTTTCCCAGAAAGGGGTAGGGTGTACGATAAAGATATTGTTTGAATGACTGCTCCGGATGCCCCATCTGTCGACGGCTCTTACTTCCAGGGAATATCTTCCAAAAGGCAGGGACTGAAACTCAATGCTGTTGCTGGTAATGCGTCTCCAACTTGTGTCCAGTTGTGTCAATCGATATTCATATGAAATTGCTTTTCCGCTGCGGAGGGAGATGCCGGACAGTTCGATCAGCAGCCTGGTTTTTTTGGGACTGAGGAATATAGTGTCCTTTAGGGTGAGGATGGAGTCATCAGCCAGCAGGCGGGTAATATTGATAAGGGGGTTCCGGACACTCCGGCTGACATAATCCTTCGAGAAAAAGGAGATGCCCCTGGAGGTAGCCGCCCATATATACTTTCCAGCAGGGACGGTCTGGTTAACATCATTAGCTGTAAGGCCATCTTCCTCTGTGATATTGGAAAGGGAATAGCTTAGCGCACCATGGTCCCATTGAAAATCTACCCTTGCGATGCCTTTGTCCGTGGAAACCCAGCAAGTGTTGCCCTCAAAGGAAATATGTTTACAAAGATTGGTTAGCAGCCCCTGTTCTTTGGTGATCCGGAAGACACTGTCCTTTTTCAGGATAGCGATACCCTGTCCGGTGGAAACCCAGATGGCGGAGTCCGGGGCTATGTCGATGTGGTTGATGACGCCGGATAGGGCGGGAAATTTTTTCCATAATTCGAGGATGACGCCGTCCTGGTAGGAATACATACCTTGCAGACTGCCCCAATAAAGCTGGTTTTCATTCAGGCCGGTGACGCAGGTAGCCCGCACCCATGTTACTTGTTTTTTTTCCCTTCCGGCCCTGTCGTATATGATAATGCCCCCGGCGCAGGCGCTGATAATGGCGCTGTCGGATGGGATGTAAGCTTCTTTTATAGAGCACAACGGGATCATGCTTTTATAGCTCCCCCGCGGCGTGAGTTGGTACAGTCCTGCATCTGTGCCCGCCATCAGAGAATGAGGTCCAAAACTGGCGATATCCAGCACACGATTGTTCTTATTGGAAGCTGCCCAGGGAGGGATGAGGCTGGCATCGAGCCGGGGTTGATGGATAAGCATGATATTGCCGTCGGAAAAGCCTGCCGCTATTTTCCCGTTGTTTAGCCGATGGATACACCGGACACTCTTGTCAGCCAGGGCGGGAAAGGCGGATATGGAATAAAAAGAGAAGTTGGGAACGTAGTAGACGCCTTCACTGTGGGTAGTGATCCAATAACCATTCTCCTGGTCCTTTATGATCGAGGTACAGAAGCTTTTCTCAAAATTACGAATTATCGTATGATGAGGGATGAGCGGGTCCTTTATACAAATCATGCCCTTGCTTCGGGTGCATAGCCAAAGAGTGGAATCGTCGGGGCTGAAGAGGTAATTGATATCGTCCTTTACGATCTGGTCCAGGCCAAGCCCTTTCAAAGGCAGTATAGGGCTGATCCGGCGCAGGTCTGCATAATACAGCGAATCGACGGTTATGAAGAACATTCCGTCCAGGTGGCTGGAGAGGCAGAAATACTGCGGCCATCCAAAGGCGAGAGACGCGCGGTGATAGTTCGAATGGACGGTATAATGCTTTTGGATATCCTTGTCCTGCAATATCAATTGCTGTGAGTTTAGACTCAGCCAGGTAAAACTTATGTCCAGCTGCCCTGGGGAAGACCCCCGCAGGATGGGGAAATCGAAATCTTCATTTATCCTCCGCAGACGGGGCGTGAAGGACCACCCACCGGGCTTGTTGGGAGACTTGTAATACCCGCTTATGCCAGAAATGAAGTCGATGGCCACGAACACGATAGAATCCGATGATGCAGTCTCACATATGGATCGTACGGACGTGTAGCTTTCAAATCGGGTGATGGTATTATCATGGAGGACGGATGGGATGCCTACGAATGATACAAACCAGATGTCATTGTGGCTGTCCAGGTAAAGTTTTAAGATGTCATTGTCGGGAAGGCCGTCCTCCTTGGTAAAATTTTTGAACGTCCGGCCGTCAAACCTGCTTACTCCCTGGTTAGTGGCAAACCAGATGAATCCGTTCCTGTCCTGAAGACATTGATAGACGATGGAGCCCGGCAGGCCATCCTTCACCGTAAATTGTCTATACGACACTTCCTGGCACCGGCAGCCAAGAACAATAAGCGTGAAGGCTAAGGTCAATAAGCCACGCATGTTGTGGATCTTATCATGTGTAGAGAGGCGTTAATACAAATGTGAAGTTTTTTTTCCCGGCCCCGAAATTAAATATACAGGTATTAACACTTATAGGATAAAATATCCCATGTGGAAAACCACAAAAAGGTCGCGTAGTTTTCCTCAATCTTAAAAAAAGATTTTATAAGGTTCGTGGGGGACGTCTTGTTTCCTGCTGCTCACTTGTTGCCGGGAGGTTGCAATTATTATTGGGACGATGCAGTTCCCAATTCCTTGCGGATGGATGAACAGAGCCTTCATGGCAGACTCCTTGTGGATCATAGTCTCCGCAGTATAGGAATCGTCCAACCTATTCCATCCCGCGTGAACCATAAACATTAAAAATTACTTATGAAAAAAATACCTTACAGGGTACAGGCATTCTATTGCCTTCTATTTTGCCTTTGTCTTCTATGTCAGGCCGCGCAATCCCAGTTTTTGACCACACCGGATGCTTCGGGAAATATCTACAACACGAATACGGGTAATGTAGGCATCGGGACGACAAGTCCTCAAACCCGATTGCATGTAGAGGGCGGCGGCTATATCAACGGGGAATTGCTGGTCGGAGCAACGAAGAACGACGTGGGCTTTGGCCACCGTGTGAACAGGGATAATTCAGGTAACACAGACCCTATTTGGATGGGGAGATACAATATAGCTACGGATCAAACGGAATTCCGTATGAATGTGGGAGATGACGGTGGCTCTGCCGACAAGTTTGTAATCGGCTACAATGGGTGGGTCTTCATCTATCTCAGCAACGAGAGCAATCAGCATGTATACTTCGACAATCTGTCCATTAACCAGGACCATGGCCGTATCTCGGAAGAAAACCATTACTATGCTTTCGGGTAGAAGATAGCTGGACTCTGTACTTCAGCCTTTAAGAAGCTGCCCAGTAAATACAGGTACCAGGGCGACTATGCGGAAGAAGAAGAGAATACGCTTTGGGATGATTTTGACCTGCGTATGTACGATTTTTCGGCGGCTCAGGCTGGGTATATACCGGCTACAACGTCCCCTTCTGGACGAGGAACACCTCTCAAGTCGCGGTGCCTGATGTCTGGAAAGGAAATGCCCCCTGTTCGGTCCTGACTTTAATTTCAAGACCAGCTGGACCACGATCCTTAATTTTAATACCAACAACCCAGCTACCAGGTATTTGACGACTGTGGCCCTGAATGGCTTCACCGTCAACAGAACAGTATTCGATGTCCCGAGGCTGGACCCCAGATATCAATGGCAATCCAGTATTCAACGGCACCCGCGGCACCTGGATGATAAACCCGGGAACGCGTATGGTCTTTGATGCCAGTGTCACTAAATTAAACGGGATCCCCATTGGCAGATGGGAACGCAACTTTTAACGTCAATATGAAAGGACAGTCATTGAAATGAATTCTGTAACTTCCGGGTGAACTACACATTCACCAAATTTCAATGACTGTCTCATGAGCTTAAAACGTAGAGAATTTATTCTTACGGCGGGCAGAGCTGCCGCTGGTTCCGCCGCCATTTATGGACTATCCGCCTTTGCCCCCCATCCCGGCACTGCCATAAGCGCACACCTTGACAACCTGTCCCCGATGGCAGGCGATGTGGTCCCCATCACCCTGGAGGAACGGCTGGGGCGTATTGAGAAGGCCCGGCGGCTGATGGCGGAGAATAAGATCGAGGCGCTGCTACTGGACTGCGGCACTTCCATGCAGTATTTTACGGGTGTCAGCTGGTGGCCCAGCGAAAGGACCATGGTGGCCGTCATTCCTGCCAAAGGGGATGTCAAATATGTGGGTCCTGCCTTTGAGGCGGAGCGGCTGCGGGAGCTGATAAAGATAGGTACGGACGTAAGGGTCTGGGAGGAGCATGAGAGTCCGTACAAACAGATAGCGAATGTATTAAAGGACATGGGTATACAGAGCGGCAACATCGGTATCGAAGAGCGGCTCCGGTTCTTCATATTCGATGGAGTGAGGAAGGAGGCGGCGCATCTCAATTATGTGAGCGGCGATCCTGTCACCATGAACTGCCGGATGATCAAGTCCCAGGCGGAGATCGCCCTGATGAAAAAGGCCAGTGATATTACCATTGCCGCCTATAAGGCCGGGGTCGCGCTGCTGCATGAAGGGATGACGCCGGGGGATTTTGGGGCCATAACGGCGGATGCGCATTCGAGACTGGGTGCGGCAGGCGAGATAGGGGTGAATTTTGGACAGGCCTCTGCCTTCCCCCATGGCAGCATTCAGCCGCAGCATCTGAAAAAGGGGGATATTGTGCTGATGGATGGGGGATGCAAGGTAGAGGGGTATAGTTCCGATATCAGCCGGACGGTGGTTTTTGGGGCGGAGCCTACGAAGCGGCAGCGGGATGTCTGGGACACCGAGAAAAGGGCGCAGGCGGCGGGTTTTGCCGCGGCCAGGATAGGTGATCCCTGTGAAAATGTGGATAAGGCTGCCCGTAAGGTGCTGACCGATGCGGGGTTCGGGCCGGGGTATAAGATACCGGGCTGTCCGCACCGGACGGGTCATGGGATTGGGATGGACGGGCATGAATGGGGGAATATGGTGTTAGGCAACAGGCAACCCTTGCAGCCCGGAATGTGTTTTAGTATAGAGCCGACCATCGCCATTTATGGTGAATTCGGCATCCGGCTGGAGGATTGTGCGTATATGACGGAGGATGGTCCCCGGTGGTTTTCGGAGCCCAGTCCCTCCATCGATCAGCCGTTTGCATAGGCGAAATCGATGTTTGTAGGTGCGGTTTGTGCTATGTGGAGAAATTTCCTTAAATTCAAAACTCTTTTACCTAAGTTACTAATAAATTTTTTCACTGCTAAAATGAGACTAAATATGAAAAGTATGACCCGGCTAGCGGCTGTTTGCGCTATCACTATAGCGACGGTAAGCATGATATCCTGTAAAAAAGGCGACACCGGCCCCGCGGGACCGGCAGGACCGGCGGGCGCCCAAGGTGCACAAGGAACTCAGGGGTTACAAGGACCCACTGGGCAGGACGGCAATGCCAATGTTATGGAGTATGGTTTCTTCCCCTCCGACAGTATTGACCTTACACAACCGGCTCCGAACAATGGCATTGGCCTTCTCATTCCGTTGCCCAATACGCCAAAGGATACGCTGACCCTCTCCGCCTGGTTCATGTACCTGGAAATAGGCGGCTTCTGGTATGCAGTACCCGGGCATGGTGCAGGCGATGCCAGCCAGTACAGCTTTTCTTTCGGATACGTGGATCTTACTACACCCGTAGATTCTGCCGCCTTCTTCATAGACAGGGTTACGGGTCCCGGCGAAAAGTATGAAGGGTTGAAGCTGGTGCGTATCCTGACCAGTGACGTTACGACCAACAGCACGGGCAATAACAGGCGCGGTCTGCCCAATATCGACTTTTCGAATTACGAAGAGGTCAAGAAGTATTATCACCTGAAATAAAAATCGTTACATGAGTTAAGGAAGCGGTGTCTCTAACTGAGGCAACCGCTTCTTTTCCATTCAATCACTTATCAAAACTGCTGTCAGCTTATGAACACGGTGAGAGCGACTTTCCTATTTTTATTATTGTGGTGCCTGCATGTGGCCGGTCAGTCGCCGGGTCAGCCGGTGAAGGTGCATGTCTCCGATGAGGCGGGCCAGCCGATGGCGGGCATTACCGTGCAGGTAAAGGGCACTCCGAGGAAGTATGTCACGGGCACGGGCGGGGACCTGACCATCAATAATGTCCCTGCCGGCGCGGTGCTGGTCTTTTCAGGGGTCAATGTGGAAGATATGGAACTGGCCGTGGATGGCAGGTCTGAATTGACGGCCCGTCTGAAACGCAAGGTAGCGGCGCTGGAGGATGTCGTCGTGACGGGTTTCCAACGCATAGACCGTAAAAAGTTCACGGGCTCGGCAGTGACGGTCAAGGCGGACAGTATCAAGCTAGACGGGGTCACCGATATCAGCAGGATGCTGGAAGGCCGGGCGGCCGGTGTCAGCATTCAGAATGTCTCGGGCACCTTTGGCGCAGCGCCTAAAGTGCGTATCCGCGGCGCTACCTCCATCAATGGGGAGAACAAGCCCTTGTGGGTAGTGGACGGGGTGGTATTGGAGGATATCGTCAATGTCTCGAATGAGCAGCTGACCAGCGGCGATGCCAGCACTTTGCTGGGTTCCTCGGTGGCCGGATTGAACATCAACGATATCGAGACATTCGACATATTGAAGGACGCCTCCGCCGCGGCGGTGTATGGAGCGCGGGCCATGAACGGCGTCATTGTCATCACGACCAAAAAAGGAAAGTCGGGTACGCCAGTCATCTCTTATACGGGCAATTTCGGTGTTCAGCTAAGACCATCCTATACTTCTTATGATATCATGAACTCGGCCGACCAGATGTCCGTGAATGCGGAGCTCGAGCGGAAGGGGCTCATCGTCTATCCCCAGCTCGTAAATGCCTCGAGCTCCGGGATCTATGGCGAGCTGGCGAGGCTGCTGCAATACCCGGATGCCAACGGCAATTTCGCCGTCCAGAACACGCCCGAAGGAAGACAGGCCTGGCTGATGAAATATGCCAATATCAATACAAACTGGTTCAAACTGCTGTTCCGGAACTCTGTCAATCAGCAGCATACACTGTCCATCACATCGGGCAATGACAAGTCGCAATCCTATATCTCCACCAGCTTCTTCACCGACCCGGGATGGTCGATCGTGGACAGGGTCAAGAGCTATACCCTGAATTTCCGCCAGGACTATACGATGAACAGCAAGCTGTCCTTTGGCTTTCTCGTCGGCGGCAATGTCCGTCAACAGCAGACGGCCGGTACGGAGGACAGGGCCGTCGATCCGCTGGTAGGCGCCTATTCCAGGGATTTCGATATCAACCCGTTCAGCTATGCCCTGAATATCTCCCGGACGCTGCCTGCCTATAATGCGGATGGGTCCTATAATTACTCCACCCAGAATTTTGCGCCTTTCAATATCCTTTACGAGCTGAAGAACAATTATACCAAATTGAACGTGCTGGACGGAAGGCTGCAGGGCAGGCTGTCCTATAAGCTCACCCCTCATATTACCTATGACTTTACGGGCGCCCTCCGCTATGTCAAGACGACGGAAGAGCACGATGTGCTGGAGAACAGCAATGAGGCCAATGCCTATCGCGCCGGTGATCCAAACCAACCAGGCTATAACAGTATCATCAACGCCTCCAATCCTTTCCTGTACCAGGACCCTACACTGCCTTTCAACCAGGCGGTGTCCGTACTGCCCTACGGTGGATTCTACAAGCGGACGGACAGGACGCTGACCAATTATACCTTCCGGAATACCATCAGCTATAATGAGACATTTGATGACAGAAAGCACTCGATAACTGCGCTGCTGGGGCAGGAGTACCGTTCGGTGGATCGTCAGACCGCCAATGATGTGGGTGTCGGCTACCAGTACAATACAGGCGGGACTCCTTTTGTCAACTATCTTTTCTTCAAGAAGATGGTGGAGAACAACGGTACCTATTATGGTATGTTCAACGACTATGAACGCGCCGCGGCATTTTTTGCCAATGTCCAGTACACCTACAACAATAAGTATACTGTGATGGGCACTGTCAGGGCGGATGGTTCCAACAGGATGGGCAATTCCACTCATGCCCGCTGGCTGCCTACCTGGACCGGGGCTGGTGTCTGGAATATAGACCAGGAGGAGTTCATGCAGGGAGTGAGGCCGACATTGAGCCACCTGATGCTGAAGTCCAGCTACGGATTGAACGCCAGCGTCGGCAATGCCATCAACAGTACCACCATCCTCAAGTCGCAGATCACCAACCGGCAGTTCCAGCAGGACCAGCAGACGTCCATCTCGATACAGGACCTAAAAAACGGGGACCTGACCTGGGAAAAGAAGTATGAGCTGAATGTGGGAGTGGATGCCGGATTCTTTAATGAAAGGCTGGGGCTTACCGTAGACTGGTACGATCGCAAGAGCTTCGACCTCATCGGGCTGATACGTACTTCGGGCATCGGCGGAGAAGTTTATCAGTATGCCAATTATGCGGACATGAAGTCTCATGGTCTGGATATATCGCTGACGGGAAGGATACTCGCAAATAAGGAATGGAATATCTCCAGCACCTTGAATTTTGGGTGGAATGTAACGAAGATCACCAATCTCAAGAGCTCGCCAAATATCTGGCAGCTGGTAGGTGAGGGCGGAGGTGCACAGCAAGGATTCCCTGTACGTGGTCTTTTCTCTGTTGCGAACAGGGGATTGGATCCTTACTATGGCTATCCCTTATTCGTCAATGACAGTGGTGCGGTCAGCCCTTTGGTGAACCTGCAAAGCATCAATACGAGTCATTTGAAATACGAAGGACCTGCGGACCCGACGATCACCGGCGGCTGGTCGAACTCATTCCGATACAGAGATTTTTCGCTGAATGTGCTGATCACCTATCAAATGGGCAGCAAGGTAAGGCTTCGCCCCGTCTATGGGGTGTCCTATTCGGACATGTTTGCCCTGCCCAATGAATTTAAAAGAAGATTTGAATTGCCAGGGGATCAGAAGCTGACGAATATACCCTCTATTGCGATGTTCACGCAGGGCGGTTACCAGCTGCAACAGCAGTCGGCCTTCCCCTATAATAACTACAATTATTCCAGCGACAGGGTGGCGGACGGAGGCTTTGCGCGGCTGAAGGCGGTGACCTTCGCTTACCTGCTGCCTGCGCCGCTGATGACCAGAATAGGTATGAGGAGCGGATCGCTCTCCGTCACGGGGAACAATTTATGGCTGATCTATTCCGACAGCAGGCTGCATGGCCAGGACCCTGAGTTCTTTGGGTCGGGCGGGGTAGCGTTGCCGGTGAACAAACAGATAACTTTTTCACTAAAACTCGGGATCTGATCAAAATAATTCGTTTATGAAGAAGAAAGCTTTTTATTTTTTGATATGGTGCCCGGGGCTTTGCCTTATGAGCTGTAACAAACAGCTGGATAAGCTTCCCGACAACCGGGCCATCATTACCACGGTGGACCAGGTGACACAGCTGCTGGTAGCCGCCTATCCGCATGCGAACTATATCCCTTTTATGGAGCCGATGAGTGACAATGCGGAGGATAAGGGAACAGCGCCTGCCACGGCGGACCCGGAGTCTTACCAGATCAATTCACAGTCCTACCGGTTCCAGGATGTCACCAGCGTCCGATTTGACAGCCCTGTAGCGTATTGGGATAGCTGTTATAAGGCCATTGCTACGGCCAACCTGGCGCTGACCTATTGTAATGGAAAGGATTCGGCCAATTTTGCGGCGCAAAAAGGGGAGGCGCTGGTATGCCGCGCCTATGCGCATTTTATGCTTGTTTGTCTCTTTGCCAAGCCATATGATCCAAGCTCCAGCGCCACCGACCCCGGCATACCCTATGTGACGGAGCCGCAGGGCTCCGTATTCCAGAAATATGAGCGGGGCACGGTAGCAACCGTATACAGCAGCATCGAGAGCGATCTGACCCGTGGTCTGGCCCTTATCCAGGATAGGATCTATGGGCCGGCGCCGAAGTTCCATTTTACGCTGCAGGCGGCGCATGCTTTTGCTGCGAGGTTCTATCTTTTCAAAGGGGATTATGCACAAGTGATCGCCCATGCGTCGGCGGTATTTGGCAGTACCAATCCGGCCACGTTGATAAGGGACCAGGTCAACGATTATGCCAACCTGCAGTACCAGCAGCTGGCGATCCAATATGTCTCTTCCGCCAATTCCGCCAATATTCTTCTGCAGGAGGCGCAGAGCGCCTATTTCGACAGCTATGCGCAGTACCGGTATGGATATGGACAGGGCTGGAATGTCAATTTCTTCAATGCCCCGAATGTTACGGGGGGAAATATAGGGATCATCACGTATGGCGCTACGCCGCAGGTGTTCAACTTCCCGAAGTGGAGCCCTTATACCGTGAACAATGGATCGGGCGGGGTCCGGTATGGATTGATCCCATTGTTCAGCATGGAGGAAGTGTTGATGAACAGGGCGGAGGCATATGCGCGTACATCCAATAATACGGCGGCGCTGGCGGATCTGAATGCCTGGGTGAGCAAGAATATCAAGAATTACAGCCCGGCGGCCAATAATGTCACGGTAACAAAGGCATCTAATTTCTATGGTCTGACTGCCACCAACGCCCTTATCCAGACGGCGCTGGATTTCAAACGGTTCACGTATTTCCAGGAAGGGATCCGGTGGCTGGATAATATACGTTTGGGCATGACGATATATCGATTCAACGGTTCAGATTTTTCCACGCCCATCGCTGCCATCCCTCCGGGTGACAACAGAAGGGTACTGCAGCTGCCGGCAGAGGCTATTGCCGCCGGACTTGCACCTAATCCAAAATGAAAAAAGAAAATCTATGATCATGCGAATGATATCAAAGATATTACCCGTATTGTGTATAGGCATCCTGAGTGGGATGGTATCCTGTAAAAAAGATAGTTTCACCCCAATCACTACACCTCCCGTAGGGTTGGGCGGTGACGACTGGAAGCAGGACAGCATCGATGTATTCATCCACGACAGCCTCACGGTGCCCTATAACGTGGCCGTCTATTATAAATGGCTGCCGGGACAGCTGGATTTCCCCACCGACATCACGCCGCCCGATGCTGCGAAGGTAATGCCGGTATTAAAGGCGCTGCTGAATGTAGCGTATGCACCGTATAATATCCAGACGGGAAGCAATACTTTCCTGAGACATTATCTGCCCAAGGCGCTGGAGCTGGCGGGCAGCGCAGAATATCTTCCGAATGGCGCCATTTTCCTGGGACAGGCAGAGGGCGGCACGGCTATGCTTCTCTACCAGGTGAACTATTATAGCCGGCTGAAGGCCGATTCGAATGCCTTCAAACAGATGATGCATACGATGCACCATGAGTTCGGGCATATCCTCAATCAGAATGTAGCTTATCCCGTCTCGTTCAAGACCATCTCCACCGGCTATACGGGCAACTGGTACAATATATCCGATGCGGATGCCCGGCAATTGGGTTTTATCACGTCCTATGCCCAGGCGGCTCCCGATGAAGACTTTGTGGAAATGGTCAGCAGCATGCTGACGGGAGGTCCCAACGGGCCAACGGGAGGATATGACGAATACGAGGCATTGCTGAGCCAGACGGGTGGCCCTAATTCTACGGGGTATCAGACCATCAAGGCAAAGGAAGCCGTTGTCGTCGACTATTTCCAACGGGTGTGGGGTATCAATTTTTATTCATTGAGGGCCACATGCCGCAACGCCTTTGTGCACTATCTGCAATAAAGCTCAAAACAAAGCAAGATGAAAAGAATTAGTTTATATATACTCGTGGTAGTGATGATGGCAGGCGCCGGATGTCAGAAGAAAGACTCCGACACCATCGGGGGGCTGACACCGGATCAGCGGATAGCGAAGGCGCTGGCGGCCTATCAGAGCAAGCTCATGGGGGCGCCCTATGGCTGGATCTTTCTTGAAAGTACTACGGGCATCGCCTATAACCAGGGGGTGAGCCAGAGTGGCCCTGCTATCACCCTGGCATATTTTGTACAGTTTGTAGACAGCAATACCGTGGTCATGTTCTCCGACTTCGACACGTCGATGTCAGTGGCCAAGAGTTCAAGTTACCGTATCAAGGAGCTGACCAGACCGGCATTGATCTTCGACACCTACAGCTATCTGCACGTGCCTTGTGATCCCGACCCTGCTATCTCGAAGAGCCCATTCGGCGCCGGCTATGGCTGGGGTACGGATTTCGAATTCTCATTTTCCGACAGCACGGTGCCTACGGAGGCGGGAGATACTGTCCATCTGCTGGGTAATCTCAACAGCGCCGGAGGGGTCCTGATAAAGGCCACACAAGCACAGCGGGATGCTTATTACAGCGGATCGCTCCGGAACAATGCGTCCGCCATGTTGAATATCCTCGAATATTTCAAGCGGCTGACGGTCAATGGGGTTGTTTATGAGCTGCGGCCAAATGCGGACAGGACGATGACCGTCACCTGGACGTCGGGTGGTCAGACCCAGTCAATAACGACAAGTTATTATATCACTGCCACGGGTATTGTCTTTACCACACCTATCGTTGCCGGCGGTGTGACCCTGTCCAGCATCGACAACCTCGTTTGGAATTCCGGAACACAGACGATCACGGCCACGGTGGGCGGGCAGTCTGCGACAATAAAGGGTGCTACGGCCCCTTTCGCCAACGATGCGAATGCGCCCAGCCGTTGGTGGCATTATGCCAATGACAATGGCGGCTACTGGGCCAGCTTTAATGGATGGCATGTCAATGGAGTGGATGATGCCTTTGGTGTGACGCAGATAACCGATGCCGGCGGGCCCTTTTATCAATTTGCTTATATACCCAATTTGCTGGGCCCCCAGAATGGCAACCCCAATGCCGATGCATTTGTACCGTTGGTAGTACAGAACAACGCGCTTGCGCTCGGCAATTATTTTTCGGTGCCGGCTACGCCGCCTGCATTTGCGGGTGGAAGGGCCTTCTTTACGGAGCTGGGTACTATCGGCACCATTCCTCCCGGCGGACCGGTGGACAAGTCGGACCAGGTGTTGTACAATCCCGCGGGCTTTTATCTGGTGCAGACCGGTACGAAGACCTATGATATGGTCCTCGCCTCGACTGCAAGAACCTGGATATCGTGGTTCTCACCCTTCTGATCCTTGCGGCTTAGAATGCTATCTTGCTGAAAGGGATACCTGCCGTGAGTCCGATGGCCGTTCGGCCGTTGAGACCCCTGCCGGCATCGATGGAATGTCCCATGTCATAGAGACGGACCTGGAACTCAAAGTTCATGGCGGCTTCCGCCTGCTTGTTGATCAGTACGACGGGGATGCCCAGTATCCCGTTGAGGGCATGATACTCTCCCATGTATTGCTGTAGATGAAAGCTAACCCCGATGTGTGAATTGGAGGGGAACCAGACGAACTGGCCCTTTACCGAAGGGGTGACAAAAGTCTTGTAATTTCCTGTATACAGACTGCCGAACTTGTCGAGGAGATAGCCGTTACAGGAGTTGCTGAGTGATGCGTCACCTGCGAGGGTTGCGTAGATCCTTCCAAACTTACTGCCTTCCCACAGCCGGGTGTGGGTGATGTTGAAGTAAAGAGGATACGAGTGTTTTGTAGCGGCGGGGTCGCCCAGGGAGGGAGCCACCTGATAATTGGCTGTGATGAGAGGGACGTACAGACTGAAGCTGGTCCAGTTGAAGGAAATGACTTTATAGATAAATCTCTTCGCGAGCGTGCTGGCCTGTTTGTGGGCGTAATCAAACTCGAAGTATAGCGGAAGATCGGGGTCGAAGGTAAAATCACCCGTCTGCTGCCGGATGGCTGTTTCGGTGGAATGCAGGATAGCGGTGCGCAGGGTGTCCATGATCCTCATTTGCTCCGGAGTAGCGGAGGCAGTGGTGTGGCCGATCCACGTTTGTTTCACCAGGAGCCCTAACTGGTTGTTATAGGGTCTGTCCTCCGAGTGGGCGGTATAGGCGTCTGCGATATTGGCCCGGGCGCCGATGCTCAGAAAAGAGCGTAGGGGCTGATCGATGCCCATAGGTTGTCTCAGGTTGTGATAAATAGCCAGGGTGCCTTCTGCGGCGTTGGCGATGACGGAATTCTTGTAGAGGGTGAGGTTGTCCGGGTCCGACATATAATAGCCTGCAGCTTCCGAGAGGAAGACGTTCAACGCGCGATGGGAGATGAGGTTGGCGCTGGGCGTGGAGTCATTTATAATATGCAGCTCATGGACGAGACTATCAGGTGTCTGAGCCTGTAACCTGCCGATGGAACCGGCTGCTACAAGGAAAAGAAGCCATTTATACATCCAATCCCCATTTAGTGAGTGTTGCGTTCGTGAATACCTTTTTGGAGTCGGCATCCAGGAGCTTGTTGCGGGATGCGAGCCAGGTCTTCAGGTCGTCACCATACATAGTGGTGAGACGATTGAAATCAAGCTCGTTGATCTTGCCCCAATGAAAGGCGAAGGGGATCTTTTCTTCTTCGAACTTCTTCCATACGGCAGTGTAGAAAGCATATGTCTCATCGGAGAAGGCCGCATCGAGCTCCAGGACACAGGTGTAGTCGAATTTTGTAAAGGCCAGCTTGGCGGTGGACTTTTTTACAAAGCGGTAGGCAAACAGTCCTGCAAACGGGCCGTTGCTCTTGTTGACGGCCAGCAGCAGATCGGTGGCCTTGCTGACATAGCTGATGGGAATGCCGATGGCTGCGCTGAGCAGTTTACCATGGAGGGTGGTGTTGTCGAATATTTCGCCCATGGTGCCGAATTGCCGGGAGTAGGGGGTAAGGCTGGATGTGAGCAGCTTTGTGACCAGTGTCGGCACCAGGGATGGTATCACCTGTGTGATCTTGCCGATGAAACAGGGCGCGTCGTCACCTGGTCCGAGTCCATTGAGGTTGCGTACGGGAGGAGTGTAGCCTGTTTTGTAAGGTCTTTTATACATGGTGGTGACATAGGCTCCTTTGTCGAGGTCATAGGGATTGAGCGAGACGGCAAAGTGAAAGGGTCTTTCACTGGCGTAGGGAAGTTTGGAATTGGTGAAGTCGAGTGTCTGCATGATCTGCTGCAGCGAGGCGTCGAAGGGCATGGTGGACATATAGGCTTCGAGCAGGAAGATGCTTTCCGTCTCGATCATCGCACCGTGTACGATACCAAAGCTGCCAAAGCTTACCAGCGCGGAGTAAAAAAGATCGTCGTCCTGTACCAGCTCCGTGTGGAGGCTTCGTATAAGGTTGTCCGATACGACAGGATAGGATTTTCGTTCCAGCCAGATGTGACGGGTAGGGCTTACGATGATGTGCAGGCCGACGACGAAGTCCTGTACCGCCCCTACGTCAAAGGCGGAGCCGTGAGCTCCTGTTGCGATGACGCCCGCGATGGTCTGCCCGTTGCTGGCGCCGGATGTCTTTAAGGAAAGGTTACGGTTCTTTAGGAATCTGCTAAGCTCCCAGACGCCGTTGCCGCATTGGGCCAGGAACAGTTTGGTGGGATCACCTTTATAGGAGGCGGCCACGCTGGGCCCGGAGATATCGAAGATCATATTCAGCGGCTTGGTGTCCAGCATGATGCCTGCCTCGGCGGTGGCAATCTTTGTCCAGGACCATCCGGCCCCCAGTGCACGCAGCGGGAGCTTTTTTGAAATAGCATCGGCGATTATCTGCTGCAGCCCTTTTGTGGTGTCATTATAGCTGTCGATGGGAGGGAGGGAATCGTCGTTGCCCAGCTCGTACAGGTCTTTGATGGTCTCTACAAAAGTTTCATGCCTGTTCTCCCAAACGCTGAAACCCGTCTTGATTATTTTCATGCTGATAGGGTTAGTTGTCAAAGATGACCTGTTACCTGACAGGGTTTGCTGCATTTCCATTCTATTCTCATCGGCGACCAGATGCCCAGCGTGAGCACCGTGATGAGTGAGTAGCCGAAATTACTCTTTACCTGCACGAGCGCCACGCCGTTGGTATTGAGGGAATCGCAGATCGGTGTGGCTATTTCTTTTGGATTTTGCACCAGTCCCCAGAAGAAGGAATGAGCCGTGCGGGATTGGAATTCCGTACCCGGCTGGGCGTGAGTGGCAACGCGGTAAGTGTAACAGCTGCTGAGGAACAGCAGGCATGTCAGTAGTGCCAGTGGCACACGGAGGAATGGAGGCATAGAATAATTGTTTTAGTTAAGGCAGCGTGAATCGGTAGATCAGGTGGATGGGGTACATAAAAAAAGAATAGCTCTAAATATAGAGCTATTTTTGAATATGACCAAGGTGAAAGTTATTTGTCTAAGAGGGCTTTCAGCTGGCGGAAGTCAATGTTCTCCCTTACCTGGTGGTCGATATTGCTTGCGTCGGCGCCGGCGGGATCATAGCTCCAGCTGACGAGGAATAACAACGGCTTGTCGTTGCCGGTGTTGCCGTAATAGGTGGGATTGATCTTTACCAGCATGTTCCTGTCTGCCTCCTTGTCTTCGAATCCATGGAAGCTGTCTGCGTCTACGGAAACCATTGCGGGCTTATCGAGTTCCGCGGCTGTGCTGCGGGTGGAGAGAGAGTCCATCAGATGTATGGTCCTGTCGAGGGCTGCGGTAGCTTTTTCAATGCTGAGTTCCAGATACTCTTCATCTGTGTGATATTCTTTGGCGAAGAGGCGCTGTCTTACCTGGAGGTCGGCTCCGGTGTAGTTATTATTCAATTCATCGAGGGCTGCTTTTTTCTCGGCCTCCTGGATGGTTGTGGAGCGGATGGGGGTCTTGAGCTTGATGTCCGCGATGATGCTGTTCTTTTTACCCGTGAGCTCTGCGCTTGCCTCCTGCAGATATTCCCTGCGGGTGATCGCGATATAAGGCAGCTGGGTGCTATCCGGAGTTACGAGCCAGTAGATAGTGCGTGCATGGTCTTCCCCTTCATATTCAAAATAGCGATAGTTTTCCTGCAGGCCGGAAGAGGGGCGGATGCCTGCGAATTCTTTACCATTCACTGTCAGATAGCGAAGGAGGGGGCTGATATCATTGGACATGATCGTGAGGCGGCCTCTGCTGTCCTCTGATCTGCATTGAATACCAAACCTGCCGATGGCATATTCGCCGTGCCATACAGGGGAGAAATCTGTTGTAGAGAAGCAGGAGTCATGGAGGAAGGAGATCATGGCTTCCGTCGAATGCTGCATTTTGACGAGCTTGTTGTGCGGAACGCGGCCATTGATCTGGTCCTGTTCTTTCACCCATTCTTTTGGGGCTTTGTCCAGAAGAGGGTTGGAGGAGCCGTTGTTGTTAAATGCGGTGACGTTGTCGAGGGACATCTGCGCCTGTGCAAGACAGGGCAATATGAAAAATAGGGGTAGGTAGAAAAGCTTCATAATACGTGTTTATAGGGGAACTGCGATTAAATACTGATCATGACTGCTTTTCAAAAGACATGGAGTATTGACTTACAGACGGCTATAACCGACGTATCAATGAAGTGGTTTTTTGGCGGAAGTTTGGATGTGCGGAAGGTCTGAGTGTAATAAGAGTCTAAGGAAGCTTGGATGTAAGACGAAGAATAAAGTCTTTACAAGAGGATATGAGAACAAAGATAATAGCCAAACCCTGTATTTGCAAGGGTTTCGTTAAATTTTATAACCCATTGATTATGCGCAAATTCCCCCTTATCTTGTGCGCAATTATCCGCTGCTATGAGATGGACCTTATTGGTATCACTGCTAATTGTTTTTTACTCCGCACGTTCCCAGGGCCTTGTCACGGCTGGATTCATGACGGTGGATCATGTCTGTCAGGGCACACCTGTGACCATTCAGAATACTACAGTAGGAGGCACCAACTATTACTGGAGCTTTTGTGCTGCCGACTTCAATTCGACGCCCGAAGCCGTCAATATCGGCAATCCCGGAGGACTGTTTAGTTCGCCTGTTTTTGGCTGTTATACCCAGGACGTCGATAAGAATTTTTATGGTCTGGTGACGAACTATACATACGGGCATCTTGTGCGGCTGAGTTTTGGCAACAGTCTGTTGAACAGTCCTACGGCGGAGGATCTGGGCACCTTTAACGATGCGCTCCCCACGCAATGCGAAGGTCTGCAGTTATTGCGTGTCAATGGGAACTGGACTGCGCTGATCGTTGGAGGGGGGAACTTTGGTCCCAATTCCAGCCCGCGGATCGTAAAGGTGGATTTCGGAAATTCTCTTGCCAGTGCCGCGCCGGTGGCTACGAATTGGGGTCCTGTAGGCGGTCTCAATCTGCCGCACGACCTGTTTGTAACAATGGAAGGAGGTAACTACTATGGGTTCTCCATCAATGTGAATGATAATACCATCACACGGCTGAGTTTCGGTCCTGATTTTACCAATCCTCCGACAGGAGTCAATCTGGGAAATATCGGAAATATCGATTATCCGGCCGGCCTGACGTTTGTCAACTATCAGCAAAACTGGTATGCTCTTATTGCCAATAGAGTAACGAATTCGCTCACCCGTCTGAGCTTTGGGACGTCGCTGCTGAATCCGCCGGTGGGGGTGAATATCGGCAACCCCGGAGGGATGCTGGCCTATCCCCGGGATGTTTCTTTGTTTACAACCTGTGACGGTGTTTATGGGTTTGTCGTGAATGAGACCAGCAATGATCTGGTGAAGCTGAATTTTGGCTCGGACGTACGGCGCCTCCTGTGGCGACCAATCTGGGCAATACGGGCAATCTCAATTTTCCTCATTCCATTTCGGACTTTTTCAGGGTGGGAAATGATATCTACGCCTTTATCCCGAATGTCTATAATAATTCGCTGACGCGTATCCGGTTTGCCGGCTGTCAGGATATTCCCGGGACGGGTGTCAAGGACCCCGCTCCCATAACCTATCCGCGGCCGGGGCTTTATAATATCAATCTGCTCGTGGATCTGGGCCTTCCGACTCAAACGTCTTTCTGCAAGCAGGTGCGTATCGATACGCTGCCTCAGGGAGCGTTTCTGGGAGATACCGTCTGCTATGGCAACAGCCCGGCCTTGTTGTTCCAATCATCTCAAGGAGCTGCTCCTTTCTCCATCAACTATGATGACGGCAGCGGCGTATATACACAGGGCAATCTGGATGGTCATTCGGCGGTGCCGCTGCCCTACCCACTGACCGCGCCCGGTGCTGCGACCTTCAATCTTCGAAACATCACGGATGCCAATGGATGTTCGACAGCGACCAGCGTCTCTTCAAAGGTGCTCATCGAGCCGCTGCCGCAGGGTGGTATTTCGGGAGCTATAGCATGCAGTGCGGACTCCGCGGTGATCCGGTATACCTCCGGTGGAGGGGTTGCGCCATTCCAGGTACAGCTCACGGACGGAACAAACACTTATACAAAAACGTTAGATGGAAGCGCAACTATCAAGCTGCCGCCTTTGTCGGCCTCGGCAACTATCTCATTGCAGACCATTACAGACTCCGCGGGTTGTGTGCGGAGTTCGGGGTTTGCATCTCCTACGGTGGCGCTGCACCTGTTTCCATCCCCTGTTGTGCAGTTCTCTCCGCTGGACGGCGTGTGTCTCGACAAATGGGTTTTTCCCGTCACGGCGGCGAAAGAGGTATCGGGAGCAGCGGGTGCGGGCGTATACAGCGGAGCCGGGATAGATGCCCAGGGGAATTTTCAGGCTTCCCTGGCCGGTGCAGGGACACATATGCTGGTCTATACCTATACGGCCAGTGATGGATGCAAGGCTGCTGACAGCACTCCGATAGTAGTGTATCCGCTGCCCCCGGCACAGCAGGCTATCACCATCGATGATTGTGGTGGGATACCTATCCGGCTGCCGGTGACGGGTTCATCTGACTATACCTATGAATGGACGCCCGCCGCCGGACTAAACGATCCTACTTTACCTGCTCCGACGGCCACGATCGACGGCACCACCACTTTTATCGGTCATGTGACGGATCGCAACGGTTGCTCGGTCTATGATACGGTGACGGTCGATGCTCATATAAGCAGCACGGCGATGCTGGTATTGCCAAACAGTTTTACTCCTAATGGCGATGGACATAACGATTGTTTTGGCATACAGCGCTGGGGGCGGGTGGAGCTGAGAGAATTTTCGGTGTACGACAGATGGGGTGTCCGTGTGTTCAATACCAAGAATCCTGCTGAATGCTGGGATGGCACTTATAAAGGGCAAATGCAGCCTGCGGGCGGATATGCCTATGTCATTCAGGCCAAGACCGTATGTGGTTTTGTGACGCGTACGGGGACGGTGATGCTGATCCGTTGAGGTGCTCTTACCCACTATTGTGATATTTTTAGTACATGCAACACTTACCACTTTGTCATTGTCAACCTCCGGGAGTGAAAAAATGACCAGCGGAGGGGGAACCCTGGACAAAATGGTTAAATTGCAATGAGTGGCTCTCAGGCCGCTTCAAACCTAAAATCACGATTTAGATGATACAGCTAGGTGTACTATCGACGAAATATCACCGCCTGTTGAGTATTGCCGCGATACTGGATGTTTTCGAGACTGTCAACAGCTTCTGTGTGGAGGAGGGCGGGGCGCCGACTTTTAAGATCCATGTATTGAATGCCGACGATGATCATAAGGGCTTCTATGGCGGATATCCTCTGGAGGAATTGGATGACAGGACACGATTTGATCTGATCGTCATACCAGCATTTGCCATTAGCGATATGAAGAAGGCCATCCGGGACAATGGAGCGTTCATGGGATGGCTATGTGATGTGCGTCATCGGGGCGCGGCCATTGCCAGTGTCTGTACGGGCGCCTTTTTACTGGCGGCTACAGGACTGCTGGATGACAAGACGGCTACTACCCATGTGGATGCCACGGGAAGTTTTGCCGCCTCATTCCCCTCGGTAAGGTTACAGGCCGATGCAGTGGTGACGCAGGACCAGGATATCTATACCAGTGGAGGTTCCACCAACAGCTTCCACCTGCTGCTATTGCTGATCGAGAATTATTGCGGGAGGGAGATGGCTATCCGGACTGCCAAATACTTTGCCATCGATATGGACAGGGAGCAGCAGGCTCATTTTGCCACCTTCAATCCCGCGCCTTCGCATCAGGATGAGCTCGTGTCGCAGCTGCAGGAGCGTATTCGCAGGGACTATGCACAGGTAAGCACCATCGAGGAGCTGATCAATGACCTTCCTTCCAGCCGCCGCAACCTGGCGCGCAGGTTCAAGCATGCTACGGGGATCACTTTTATCGAATATCTGCAACGTACGAGGATCGAGGCTGCCAAGCGGGTGCTGGAGCAGTCGTCGGGCGGGGTGTTGGAATCCATGATCGCCTCGGGCTACAATGATGAAAAGACTTTTCGTCAGCTGTTCAAGAAGACGGTGGGCATGACGCCCAGCAGCTATCGCGACAAGTATCATGTGCGGCTGCAGCACATCCATGTCTAGGCTGTCAGCGTTTGTTCGTGTATTGAACGCGGGCAAAGCCCATCTTTTTCCTTCATATAATTTATGGATAGCTCTACTGCATCGTTCGGATCAGCGTGCACGCTGATAATAATATTGTCCATCAATTTAATAAAAATCTCCATTTTGGAACCCCTCTCTTCG
>Ga0105237_10001192_pt1 | contig 34799 bp, 29 predicted proteins | sample KBSC24metaG_FD_81520 | JGI IMG/M metagenome (GOLD analysis project Ga0105237, IMG submission 81520) | Corn rhizosphere microbial communities from Kellogg Biological Station, Michigan, USA - KBS C2-4 metaG | ecosystem: Host-associated > Plants > Roots > Rhizosphere > Soil | place: Michigan, USA... | reverse complement strand
CTCCTGTCCAGCTCAAACTTGACGAATACTTTCATAATGCCATCGCAAGCCGGAAATAAGGTCAACATATTTTTCTCGTTATCGTTCTTCTTTTGGTCTGGCAAGGCCTGGTAACCCGGCACCGGCAGGTTAGTTTTAAAACTCAGTATATCATTCACGTTGCCATTATCCGCCATAAACTGCCGGTATTCCCTGTTAGCAAGTACCTGCTTCTCAGGTAATAACTGGAACGGAAATTTATCTACGTCATTTTTAAAAAACTGCGCCCTGAAGCTTTTTAAGATTGGCAGGATACGCCAGGCGGTATCGTCAGCCAGTTTTGCTGAATTCAACAGGTCCTGCTCTGAGGGTTTATCAACGAAACCTACTTGTTTAACCGTGTAGAACGAAACCAGCGCAACCTTTTTATCCTGCGCGAAGCTCTGAAGGGCAAACAAAACCACGTATGTTACTAAAAGTATCTTCTTCATTTTTTTGACGGCAATTTTTATAAATCTTCTATGATCTTATCAATAGACTTGAACCTGGCAGACTGGTTTAACCACTGTTAACAAAGAAACCACGAAGGCCGCGCCGATATAGAAAATATTATAAACCACTATTCTCATTTCTCCGCGATCGCCTTGCCTCCTCCGTATCTCCGTGGTTATATCTGATCCATACAAGTCCGCATAGCATCTTTTTGCGTTCTGTAGTTACAAAAATCAAGCCTTAATTTACAAGCGTTTTGTTTTTCAGCTCATCATAATAAGCTTTCATCACAAACCAGGCTTTCTTCTTCTCGCCCTTGTCTGACAGGAGGCCTTTGCGGTTCCACCCTTTCTGAAACGTTTGCTGCATCCTCACCGGCGATTTAAAATCAACCAACACCCAGGGACATACTCCCTGCAAAAACGGGATAGTCTTAAACATTTTTATCTGGCTGTTATAAATGTTCTCCACGTAAGTCTCACTCCAGGCGCTTGCTTTAACAGCGGTATCTATTTTATTATTGTAAACCGACTCGCCGCCGAACTCCGACATCACCAAAGGCTTGTTCAACTTCGAAATCCATTCAACTTTGTCTGCTTGCCCCGGCCAATCCGTGTACCAACCCATATATTCATTTACACCAATTACATCCACATATCGCATAACCGAATCTTTCAGCTCCATCTTTCCATCGTGAAAGCTAACGTTGTTAAAGGCGGCAGTTACCAGCCGCGTTGGGTCTAAAGCTTTAGCCGTTTTCGCCAGCGAGACAAGCGTCCTGTCGCGGTCCTGAGATGGCCCGGTTTCGTTGGCTACGCTCCAAAGGATAACGTTACAGCGGTTTTTATCGCGGTTTATCACTTCTCGCAGCATCAATTCAGCCTTACCTCTAACTGCCGAGTCCGGGAAATCTATCCCCTGGTAAACCGGTATTTCTTCCCAAACCAATAAGCCCTTTTCTTCAGCCTGTTTTATTTCGTATTCGCTGTGCGGATAATGCACTAATCTTACAAAATTACAACCCAGTTCTTTTGCCCAACCCATTAACTGCTTCGCGTCAGCCTCCGAATAAGCCCTTGCAGCCCGCTGCGGTATCTCTTCGTGGATATTTACTCCTCGAAAAAAAATTGGCTGCCCGTTCAGTAAAATTTGTGTCCCGCGGGTTTTGATGGTGCGAAAGCCGATCCTGTCGGTAATATTTTCGTTTTCAAGGCTTAGCCTAACGTCATACAGCTTAGGATCTTCGGGCGTCCATAGCTGTATGTCCCGTTTAAAATTCACGACCGCATATCCCTTATCATCGGTTGTTATCTTTTCGTTAATTTTCAACCCGGGAATACTAATTACCACTGGCGCAGCTTTGTTATCGCTTAATTTAACATAGCCTGTAATTTTAGTTTTGTCTGCCGTGTCAAGCTGTATTTTGTAGTCCTGTATAAACAGCTTTACAGTTTTTATCAAATGAACATCGCGTGTAATGCCGCCATAATTAAACCAATCGAACCCAAAACCGGGAATGCCGTTTTTAACGCGGGCGCTGTTCACCCTCAACAACACAGCATTTTCGCCGGGTTTAACCAGGTTGGTTATTTCAAACTGGAAGGGCGTAAAGCCGCCCTCATGCCGGCCTAACTTTTTGCCGTTTAAAAACACATCTGCAATATAATTTGCAGCGCCGAAGTGTATAAACAGACGATGGCTCTCGTCGGGTGTGCAGGTGAAAGTCTTTTTATACCACACTGTGCTCTCATACCATTTCAATTCAGGCATTTGCGAATTAAAATCTCCGGGAACATTCAGCGTATTGTCGTCATCAAAAGAATATTCTAAAAAATCGTTTTTACCGGTAGGTTTGGTGTCTTTATAAATTCCCCGCCAGCCGATGCCGGAATCAAAGGGGTCGATGATGGTTTGCCATTTGCCGTTTAGCAAAGTGGTGTTGCGGCCATAAACATTTATCATGGCCGATTGAGCGCTTACAGATTGCAGATAAAAGATAGCTGCGAACAGGCTGCAAATAGTATACTTCAATTTCATAGGCGATTTAATTTTAGAACTGATTATCCGTCATCCATTTTGCGATGAAGTTTTTGTAAACACCCAAACCTCCTATATTATTGCGGATACCGTATCCGTGTCCTCCGGCGGCATATAGATGCATCTCGGCAGGCACCTTTGATTTTTTAAGGGCCAGGTAATAGTACAAGGCATTATCAACATCAATAGGGTCGTCTTCTGTCTGGAAGATAAATGTTGGCGGCGTCATAACCGTTACCTGTATTTCGTCGGCCAACTTTCCCGGCTGCTTCTCGTCAACCAGGTATGCGGGATAAGCCAATATCGTAAAATCCGGGCGACAACTCTTGTCATCGGCGGCATCAACATATGCGTAAGCTCTTTTTTTAAAGCTATTGCTAACCAGCGCCGAAAGGTGCCCTCCTGCCGAGAAACCCATAATGCCGATATGGTCCGGTTTAATGCCCCACTTGGCTGCGTTGTACCGAACCAGACCTAAGGCCCGCTGTGCATCCTGCAAAGGCAGTTCGTACCGTAACTTTCCGGGCAGCGGCGGTACGCGGTATTTCAGCAAAATGGCCGTTACCCCTATCGAATTAAACCATTCGCAGATTTCTGTGCCCTCCAAATCCATTGCTAAAATATAATAGCCGCCGCCGGGACAAACAACAACAGCTGTACCGTTCGGATTTTTTGGTTTGAATATTTTTATAGTCGGATTGGTGATATCACCCAGGCGAATAACACTTTTGCCGACAACCTTATCATCGGTGGGTTTGGTAATATCATGCTCAACCAATTTATGCCCAGCGGCCGTGTCGGTTAATCTATCTTTTGGCCATAAATTTATTTCGACAGGATTTTGAGCGTTGGCTATAATGGTCATGAGGCAGAACAGGGCTAACAAGCATTTCTTCATTGCTTTAAAAGTACAGTTATAAAATCACTTTAAACGAAAATAATGATGTATTCATTTTCCCTGAAAAGTCCAGAAAAGTACGCCTGTGTCAACATATGGTCACTTTTATGATACAAAGGACTAAATTTATTTAAGTCGAAAACAATGATTTCGGTGTCTTGTTATTAGCTTACCAATTATAAAAAATATGTCACAAAGAATTTTAATCGTAGAGGATGACAACGATATTCTCGGTCTGTTGAAAGACCTTTTAGAAGATGAAGGCTACGAAGTGGCAGCACTAAATTACACCGAATCTATCATCAAAAGCATTAAACAACACGAACCGGACTTAGTAATGCTCGACTTCCTGCTGGCGGGGATTAACGGCGGCGAGCTTTGCCATGAAATTAAAATCAATCCCGAAACATCACACCTGCCGGTTATCATGGCCTCGGCATTTCCGCGCGTGCTGGATTCACTAGGAAACTATGGCTCCGATGCTTTTTTAGTTAAGCCGTTTGATATTGAGGTGGTATTGCGTACTGTTAAGGATTGTTTGGAGAACAGGATGATTCACGCGTAACGGCATCTGTCTCCTCGGCCGTTTTCGCGATGGGTATTACCCATCGCTGACAGATGTAACCCTTACCAGGGTATTAAAATTGGGTTCTATCTGAGATTTTTTTCCCTGAAAGGGATACATCCGTCAGCGCAGGGTGTCGCCTTGCGTCACCAGGACAGGTTCGAACACGCAATACCTGCGACCTGTGCTAATCGAACAAAATTCCACTACAATCCATCTAATTTTATCCCCGCGCCCTTAATATTTTGCAGCAGAGCGGCCATCAGCCTTAACCTTGTATCCTCGTATCCATGTGCATTTACCCAAACATTGGTCAATACAGTATAACCATCTTTCTCAAGCAACGAAACGCCTATACGCCGCGTGGGTTCGGCAAGAATACTTTCTTCTTTATCGATAGTGTCATTTATTACCTGGGTTAGCTGGTTCAGGTCCACCGCATTACCAAATTTGTAAACGATATCCAGCCGTCGTTTACCCTCCCGACTGATATTGATGATAACCTCGTTGGATAATTTGCTATTGGGAACAATAACCGTACGGTTATCAAAAGTTCGCACTATGGTATAAAAAATCTGTATAGATGTTACCGTTCCCTCCAGGCCCTGGGTAATAATATTATCGTTAACCACAAAAGGTTTCAGCAACAATATAAGTACGCCGCTGGCAAAGTTCTGCAAGGTTCCGGAAAGGGCTAAACCTGCCGCAACGCCGAAAGCGCCAACCAGCGCCGTAAAAATGGTGAGCTGAAAACCCATCAGCTGGATGACGCAAAATATCAGCAGCAAACGCAGGATTATAGATACAACGCTTACCAAAAAAGGCTTCAGCGTTGGGTCCACGTTCTTTTTCTCCATGTTTCCATGCGACCATTTGCCGAAAAGCCTGATGAGCCAAAGGCCGACAATTAATATGATTATACCCAGTAGAATTTTTGGGCCGCTGGTCAGCAGCCAATGGTAAAAATGATTGATTAGAGAATTTATATCGAAATGCATAAGTATCTGCTTTAATTTCCTTACAAAATACGTGTATATCGTAAATTGTTTGAATAACCTTATATTAGAACGAATGATAAATCAACCATCATGACCGGTTCCCTGCCCTATGTGCTCCTGCTTTTAGCTATCGGGATTGGCCTGATAGTGCTGCTGACCACCCGGTACAAAGCGCCTGCATTTTTTGCCCTGCTTGCGGCTTGCCTGGTAGTCGGGCTGGGTATCGGTTTGCCTTTAGGCGATGTAATAACTATTGTTAAAGATGGTTTTGGGAATATCATGAAGTCGTTGGGCTTAATTATTGTGTTGGGCACCGCGCTCGGTGTAATACTGGAATATACAGGAAGCACAACGGTAATGGCCACCTGGCTGCTTAAAAAGCTTGGAAACAAGCGTGCGCCCTTAGCCATAAGCATCACCGGCTTTATCGTTGGGATGCCTATATTTTGCGATTCGGGATATATAGTGTTAAGCGGATTAAACCGGTCGATGGCTAAACGAACGGGTATCCCGGTGGTAATTATGTCGGTTTCGCTGGGCACGGGTTTATATGCCGTGCATTGCCTTATACCACCGCATCCGGGCGCTTCGGCAGCAGCCGCCACTATCGGCGTTGATTTTGGCAAGCTGATTTTAACAGGCATAGCTGTTGCGTTGCCGGGAATGATAGCCGGTAATTTTTGGGCAAAATATGCAGGCCGCAAATTTGCCGCCCCGGTAACAGACGACGAGTTAGAAATAAGGGAAGCTGCAACCGGACCATCGCTCATTAAGGCATGCCTGCCGGTGTTTGTGCCGATAATTTTAATCGGCATAAAATCCTTTTTGACCGCCGGGCAACACGCTTACCCCGGCTGGCTAGAATTTCTACTAACCCTGGGCGACCCGGTAATGGCGTTATTAATAGGCGTGTTGCTGGCATTCAATTGCAAACGCGGCTGGCAAAAAAACGAGCTGGGCAAACTATTGCAGGAAGCCACGGAAAAAGCGGGCGGTATTTTGGTGATTATTGGTATGGGCGGAGCCTTTGGCGCAATCCTTACCGCTGCTAAAATCGGTGAGCATTTTAGCCACGCCATTGCATTAGGCAGCATGGGCATCTTCTTCCCTTTCTTACTGGCCTCGGTTTTAAAAACAGCACAAGGTTCATCAACGGTAGCCATCATTACTGCTGCATCAATTGTACTGCCGCTGCTGCCGACTTTAGGATTAGATACTGAAAACGGCAAGCTGCTTTGCGTACTTGCTATGGGTGCAGGCTCCATGATGATATCACACGCAAACGATGCCTACTTTTGGGTAATCGCCAAATTCTCCGGACTGGAAATGAAAACGATGCTCCGCGTTTATTCAACGGCTACTATTTTTATGGGTGTGATTACTTTGGCGATGGTTTATATTTTATCCTTATTGACGTGATATGCAAATACTGATAGCCCCGAATGCTTTTAAAAATAGCCTTGATGCTGAACAGGCTGCCCTGGCAATAGCAGAAGGCCTAAAGCAAAGCAAATTGGAATGCACCGCTCAACTCTTCCCTATTGCTGATGGCGGCGACGGTACGGGCAGCCTTATCCTAAAAAGCTGTAACGGCACGGTTTTAACGAGAGAAGTTACCGACCCTTTAGGCCGCAAAATAACCGCTAAATTTGGTCTGATAGAAAACAATACGACTGCCGTAATCGAAATGGCGGATGCCTCTGGTTTGCGGCTATTGAAAAAAGATGAACTAAACCCGTTGAAAGCAACCTCGTACGGCACCGGCGAGCTGATAAAATTCGCTTTGGATGAAGGCGTAAGCCGTATAATAATCGCCATGGGCGGCTCCGCAACTGTTGATGGTGGCTGCGGAATATTGAACGCTTTAGGGATTGTATTTCGCGATGCAGATGAAAATGCCTTGCCCGCAAATCCCGGAGCGCTGATGAACATGGTAAGCATCGATGCATCGGGATTGGATAAACGCATATTCCACTGCGAAATAGTGATATTGTGCGATGTAAACAACAGGCTATTGGGGCCGGATGGTGCGGTGGCGGTATTCGGCCCTCAAAAAGGCGCATCTGCCGAAGAACTGCCGGTGTTAGAGAATTTTCTAAAACGATTTGCCGAAATATCCCAGGCACAAACCGGCAAGGATATGGCAATCATCAAACACGGCGGTGCAGCCGGCGGGGCTACGGCAGGGCTCCATACCTGGCTAAACGCAAAACTGGTAAATGGCATCGAATACTTTTTAAAGCTGACGCAGTTTACGGAAGTTCTGCAACACGCCAACCTGGTTATTACCGGCGAAGGCAGCATAGACAGGCAAACACTGCAGGGCAAGGGGCCTTACGGGGTAGCCTTACAGGCCAGGCAAAAAGCGATCCTGGTTATCGGTATCGCCGGCAAAGTACCTTTGACGCAGGATGATGATCTGGCAGAATACTTCGATGCCTTAGTATCGATAAATAACGAGCCATGCGACATGCAGACCGCTATGGCCAATACAGAAACGAACTTAATACGTACTGCCGTTATGTTGGGAAATGTTTTGGCTCTTGAAGACAACGTCCGTATGTTTCGCCGGGAATAAAGACAAATTGGGGCCTGTTTACTTCTTAATCTTACCGGTCTCCTTATAAGCAAGTGTATAACCTGCCTTTTCGTCGGTTTGCTGCTTGCCGGTTTTTTCGTCAAACTTCAATGGCTTTTGTACCAGCAAATTCCCCTTTAATAAAAATTTCAGCGGTATGCTATCCCGCATGCCTTCCTGCATAAAGCTCCAAACGGCGTGTATGCTGTCATCTTTAATAACACCTTCCAAAGTGCCGGTACGTTTATCTTTCTCATAGGGCAGCCAAATCATCTGGCCGGTTACCTTTTTGTTTTTGATCGCCAGTTCTATGGTGGTAGTGTCTTTATTGTTTTTGCCTTCAGTTAGTAAAAAGCAGCGTGAGGTATCTGTAGCGTTCACATTGTTTTTTACCAGCGTAGTGTCGGTAGGTTGGGCGCCATCCTTATTTTCGGTTTTAGGGCCGCCCGGTGAGCAGGCCGCCATAAATATTGCTGCGGCAGAAATGATATTCAAATATTTCATATTGATAATTACATTTTAACGCGCAAAAAGTTTGTTGGGAGGCACGGATATTAAAAAGCCCGGCTGAAGACATCCAGCCGGGCCATGCGTATTACCATTTTCTATATGGCTGTGTAAAATTTACCGAAAAAATCCAGGTTTTTGATACCGTAATCCTTTTCATCTTTCGAGATAGAAACCCAGTCGTTTACTTTGTATTCTTTCCCGCCGAGTTTCGTCTCATGCACAAACCGCAGCCTTACATGGTCGCCCCACTCAATATCATTTAGGTCAGGAGCACCTGGCTTAAAGCCCAGGTAAAATTTATAACCGTTTACTGTTTCAAGAACAGCAGTTTGCCATTTGCGGTTAGGATACTTAACAATATGAGTTATTTGTCCGTCGGCAAAACGGACCTTATTGCGCTCGTACAAAAACGGATAATCGGGTAGCTTGTCAGCTTCAACCAGCTGAAATATCTTTTTATTGTCTTTGTAAATGGAAGCAGGCGTAATACTTACCGGTTTGTTTTCGGAGAAGCCGCCTGAAAATACCTTCATATTTATATTGTCGCCAACATTTAAGAGGGGCACCAGTTGTTTTTCCTGGCCGTACGCCGCGCGGAGCTCATACTCTTTACTATTATACTTTACCAGGAAAGCCTCCGTTTTATCTGTTTGTTTATTTTTTATCAACCCTGATATTACAACGGTAATATCCTTGTGGAAAATCTCGCTTAAGGCCTGTTGTTTGTTCTTAAAATCATCCGTTTGCTTGTAGACCTTAAATTTTGCCTGCGCTTTCAATTCATCTTCAGTCAATTTAACTTTTTGACGATACTTTGTTTGCCGCGCTTGTAATGAACTGGCGGCATTGCGGGCGGGGGCGTTTTTTAACCTGGCAAATGCAAGGCAGCTTATCAATACCACGGGTATGCTAAGCAGGTAAATCGCTTTTTTCATATTATTTGAGGGTTTAGTAAATAACATTTTAATCCGGCTCTTAACCGGTGCTTTGCTGAAATTGTTGCAGACGATGCCTCGTCCGTTAATCGCCATGTTAAGCAGCAGGTTTGCGTAATTATTTTTGTCGGTTGATAGTGCCATTTCCCGGTCAACTTCAAACTCGTGATTGACCTCGATAGCCCCTTCGTACAGGTAGATAATTGGGTTAAACCATAAAACAAGCTGGGCCAGCTTCACCACAACGCGATCTGCCGAATGGTAAAGCCTCACGTGCAGCATTTCGTGGACGATAACCTGCTGTTGTGTATCCACAGGCAAATTTTCGGTATTTAAAAATATATACTTAAAAAAGGAGCCTGCACCCAATTTATGGTCGCATTCCAGTATAACGGCATTCTTCATCGGGATACGTTTCCGGATATTCAGGCGCCTGAATAACATGATAATTGATATAAGTAGATGGATGGTTAAAATAGCAATCAGACCAAAGTAAAGCCTTTGCAAAAGCATAAGCCAGTTAAATGGACTTTCGGGCGTTATAGTATTTTTTACTACCGGCATAAAGGTATCCGGAAGCATTCGGGCAGGCGTCAGATAAACCGCATGCTGCACCGAGCTAATGTATGGATGAGGTTGTTTTACGGTAATTGAGATAGCAGGAATTACGAAGCTTAATAAGATGGTGAACAGCAAATACCACCTGTTGATAGTAAAGAAAGTGAGGCGGCGTAAAAACAAATGATAAAACAGGTAGAAGACGCCGGTGCAGGCGCTAACCTGTAAAAGATAGGTCAGGCTATTCATGGTTTGTGTTTTTATTGATGATATCCCTCATTTTTTTGATGTCCTCGTCGCCCAGTTGTTCTTCTTTTATCATAAATGATATAAGGCTCTCTGCCGAACTGTCGAAATAACCCGAGAAGAACTTTGAAAACGATGCCTTGCGATAAGCAGATTTAGAGATCAGCGCAAAATACTCGTAAGTTTTGCCATAGGCTTTATAGCCCACATAACCTTTTTTTTCCAGCAATCGCACTACCGACGATATGGTGTTGTAAGGCGGTTTAGGGTCGTCGGGCAGCTCATCAATAATGTCTTTAACAAAACACTTTTTTAGCTGCCAAATTATCTGCATTACGCGTTCTTCGGTTTTGGTAAGTTCTTCCATATCCAAAGCTATAACTTATTTTTCAGTTGTACAACTATTTATTACGTTTTATAACTTATTTTTCAGTTTTAATTGACCACTTATTACTTTCTAACAAAAAAGCCCGGCTGGAAGATCTCCAGCCGGGCCATATCCGATCAATATTATTTATGAATATCCCTTATTTGTAGCTGGCATCGTTCCAGCGCAATTCGTTTCGTAGCTGGTCTAAACGGGTATCTTTACCGATGCGGACGAACTCCAATCCCGCCATATCGGCAAAATCCTGCACGTGTTCGGCGGTTAGGTTTTGGCTGTAAACGGTATGATGCGCACCGCCGGCATAAATCCAGGCAGCGCAGCCGGTTTTCATATCCGGGTATGGTTTCCAGAGTACGCGCGCAACAGGCAGTTTTGGTAAATCGTTTTGTGGCTCAACTGCTTCCACCTCGTTAACCAATAAGCGGAAACGGTTACCCATATCTACCAGCGAGGCGTTTAGCGCCTGTCCTCCAGCCACGTTGAATACCAAACGCGCAGGATCGGCTTTGCCGCCGATGCCAAGGGGATGCACCTCTAATGCTGCTTTACCATTTGCTAATGAAGCGTCAATTTCCAGCATGTGAGAGCCTAATACCAGTTGATTATTAGGATCGAAGTGGTAGGTATAATCTTCCATAAAGGCATTCCCACCTGCTAAACCTGCGCCCATTACCTTAAATGCACGAACCAGGGCTGCAGTTTTCCAGTCGCCTTCACCGGCAAAACCGTAACCTGCGGCCATTAAACGCTGTGCGGCAATGCCTGGCAACTGTATCATGCCGTGCAGGTCTTCGAATGTATCAGTAAAGCCTTTAAAGCCGCCGTCTTCCAAAAATTTCTTAAGCCCAAGCTCAATTTTTGCCGCGTCAAATACGGATTGATGCCTTGCGCCGCCTTTTTTAAGGTCGGTGGCCATGGTGTAAGTATTCTCGTATTCAGTAACGAGGGTATTAACTTCGCTATCGCTAATACCGTCTATTATCTTAACCAAATCACCAACACCATAAGTATTTACGCAATAGCCGAATTTTAATTCCGCTTCAACTTTATCGCCTTCGGTTACTGCAACATAGCGCATATTGTCGCCAATACGGGCGAACTTTGCGCCTTGCCAGTCGTGCCAGCCGGCCGCTGCGCGTGCCCAGGCATTTATTTGGCCTAACACTTCAGAGTCTTGCCAGTGGCCCACCACCACCTTACGATTTTTGCGCATCCGCGATACGATGAAGCCAAACTCCCGGTCGCCGTGGGCGCTTTGGTTCAGGTTCATAAAATCCATATCGATTGAGTTCCATGGGATATCGCGGTTAAACTGTGTGTGCAGGTGCAGCATCGGCTTTTGCAGAATGCTCAGCCCGCGTATCCACATTTTGGCCGGAGAGAAGGTGTGCATCCAGGTGATAATGCCGATACAGCTAGCTGTAGTATTAGCGTCCTGCAGGGTAGCATAAATTTCTTCCGGGGTTTTTACAACCGGCTTGTAAACAATACGTACGGGTGTCCCCGCCGCGCTATCAAGCCCGGCTGCTATCTGCTGTGAATGTTCAGCTACCAGCTTTAAAGTTTCTTCCCCATACAGATGCTGACTACCGGTTATAAACCATACCTCAAATGCTTTTAAATCAATCATGTTGTTTAATTAGTGAATTATTGATTTAGTGAATTAGTGATTGAAAACACCAACCCTCTTTTACTTAAATTTTTACTACCTACTGCTACTTTTTCAATCTGTTAACTGCCAACTTCAAACTGCCAGTTGGCTACTCCTGTCCGTAATACGAATCCGGTCCGTGTTTGCGCTCGAAGTGTTTTTTAATCAGCGAATCTTTTAGTCGCGGAGCATTTTTATTTATTTGCTCGGTTAAGTAGGCCATTTGCGCAACAGACTCCAGCACTGCACTGTTGTACACTGCTTTTTCTGCTGTTTTACCCCAGGTAAAGGGCGCGTGGTTGCCCACTAAAACCATTTCGGTTTCTTTATAATCCAACCCGGCCTGTTCAAAATGATTAATAATCTGGAAACCGGTTTGGTACTCGTAATCTCCGGCTATCATTTCATCATCCATCGGCGGGGCGCAGGGAATGTCGGCTGTTAAATGGTCGGCATGGGTGGTTCCGAATATCGGTATGCACCGCTGCGACTGAGCCCAGGCTGTAGCATAAGTTGAATGCGTATGCACAATACCGTTAATGCCATCCCAATGCTTATACAGCACGGCGTGAGTTTTTGTGTCTGATGATGGTCTTAAATCACCTTCTATAATATTACCATCAAAATCGACAATCACCATTTTTTCCGGTGATAATTCATCATAAGGTACGCCGCTTGGCTTTATGGCAAATACGCCTAACCCGCGGTCGGCCGCACTTACGTTGCCGAAGGTAAACAGCACCAGCCCCAATTTGGGCAGCTGCATGTTTGCGGCGTAGGCGCTTTCTTTTATATGGTGGTATTTGGTCATTTCTTCATTTTTATTTTATAGCGATGGATTTTTAAACCTCCAGTGTTCGAACATCCTTTTGTCTGCCGTTTTGCGATGGGTGTTACCTATCGCATCGCCCTGCGTCACCAGGATAATAATTGCAATTTAGCGGCGTATCACATTAATTAACGTCCCTCAATAAACCCGCCTAATGTCACGTACTGCTTATACCTTTTCGAATACAATTCACTGTTCGCCGCATTTGGAAAATACTCTGCATCAAACCCGCGTCCCATAGCCTGCATGGCGTCCTCCACAGTTGGGTAAATACCTGCCACTACCGCCGCAAACATAGCAGCGCCGAGCGCGCATGTATGCTCAAACTGGTGTATACGGATTGGCATCCCCAAAACATCGGCCATCATCTGCATAATGTATGGCGATTTTTTTGCCACGCCGCCTATGCCTATCAGTCCTTTAACCGGGATACCTTCATCAACAAATCGGTCTACAATACTTTTTGCACCAAAACAGGTAGCCTCTGCCAGTGCGCGGAATACCCGCGGTGCATCGCTGCCAAGACCAAGGCCGGTTATGGCGCCGGTCAGGGTTTGGTCTGCATCCGGTGTGCGACGGCCATTTAGCCAGTCTATTGCCAACTCACTGTCTTCATCAATCGGTAACAATGCTGCCTGCCTGCTTAGTTCAGGTATTATTTTGGCAGCTAATTCCTCTTTTAAGGCTTCAGCTGTTTTTGTGTCGATAATGGTTGATGACGACAATGCGTTCAAAGGCCAGGCCAGCAAATTCTTAAACCATGCATAAGTATCGCCAAAAGCTGACTGTCCTGCTTCCAGGCCAATCATGCCGGGGATTACCGAACCATTTACCTGCCCGCAAATGCCGCGGATGAGTTTGCCATCCATCTCGGCCGTAGGTGCAACCAATATGTCGCAGGTTGAGGTGCCCATTACTTTGCTCAAGTGATAAGGCTCTATCTGACCGCCTACAGCGCCCATGTGCGCATCAAAGGCGCCAACACCAACTAAAACGTCTGTTGATAAGCCTAATCTTTCGGCCCATTCGGGACTTAAATTTCCTGCGGGTTCGTCCGAAGTATAGGTATCCGTAAATAACCTCGATGTGAAGCCTTTTAAAAGCGGGTCAAGCGATGAAAAGAAATCATCAGGCGGCAGGCCGTCAAATTCTTCCGCCCAAAGGGCTTTGTGCCCCGCGGAACAACGTCCGCGTTTAATTTGTGCCGCATCCGTTCCACCGGTTAATAAAAAGGGAATCCAGTCGCAATGTTCCACCCATGAGTAGCAGGCTTTGGCAACAGCCTCATCTGTCCGAAGAGTGCGCAACAATTTCGCCCAAAACCATTCCGATGAATAAATGCCACCTACATATTTTAAATAATTAGTATCGAATTTTGTGGCATGCTCATTTATCTGCGCTGCTTCTTCAACGCCGGTGTGGTCTTTCCACAACACAAACATGGCATGTGGGTTTTCTTCAAAGCCGGGGGTTAAAGCCAACGGCGTGCCTGTTTTGTCGACAGCAACCGGGGTCGAGCCCGTGGTATCTACCGCCAGGCCTTTAACTGCCTTAGCCGCATCCGGTCCGGCTTTTTGCAGACAGTTTTTTATAGTCGCCTCAAGGCCTTCCACATAGTCAAGCGGGTGTTGCCTGAACTGATTTTCAGCCGCATTGCAATACAAGCCTTTTTGCCAGCGGGGATAATAGAATACAGAAGTTGCTACTTCTTCGCCGTTGCGCGCATTGATTAATACAGAGCGAACGGAATCGGTGCCGTAGTCCACCCCAATCACAAATTGGTCTGCCATAACTGGTTTATAAATTCGTGTCTAAATAACACTTATTTTTTATCATTTACAATACTCGGAAATTAATAATTGTAAATTATTATTGAACTTTAAAGCAGTAGTGTATCCGGATTCGGTATAAAATTTAAGAACGCCTGGAACTTGGCGTAATAGTTTTGCCTGTTTAGCTGGTAATAATAAGCACCACGTTTGGAGCCGGCCTTATCTTTTTCAGATAATTTTATCAATAAGCCCGTTGCCAAAACCCTTTTGCTGAAATTCCTTTTGTCTATAGTAGTGTTAAAGACATTTTCGTACAGTATCTGCAATTGTGGGATAGTAAATTTGTCCGGCAGCAACTCGAACAATATTGGATGAAGGGCAGCCTTGTACCTGATGCGCCGCTTGGCAGCTTCAACCATATCCTGGTGATCGAAAATAAGCTTCGGTATGCGTTTTAGCTGAAACCATTCGGCATGGTAATCATTATTCAGCTGCTTTTCGTACTTATGTATGTCTATCAGTGCAAAATAGGCTGTCGAAATGGTACGCTCTATAGGGTCGCGACTGGTGTCGCCAAAGGTGTGCAACTGTTCAAGGTAAACGCCGTCGAGGCCGGTTAGTTCCTTTAATATGCGGTTTGAGGCCTGGTCAAGACTTTCGTCCTGCAGCACAAACCCGCCCATCAGACTCCAATTTCCTTTTTCCGGCTGAAAGCCGCGCTGTATGAGCAGGATTTTTAAGCTTTCTCCGTCAAAACCAAATATTATACAATCAACAGCTAATAAATGACGGGTCTGCTTGGAATATTTGTGCATTTGAAGAAACAGATTTTATTTAAGTTAAAGCAAATGTAACAGATAGTTTAACAATAAAGAAATAGGACAGCTTGTGTTAAAAAAATACTAACATATGATGTCTTTCAAGGGAATAGCGCCTAAGCCAGTTTGGAAAATCTTCTATTTTTTTAGTGTTGATTTTACAATTAATAATGTTACTTTTCTCGCACAGTATAACTAAATTTGGTGTGCGGATATCTTCCGGCCCCAGAAAACCAATTATAAATGTCTTTAAAAAATTATTTTTTTTGCTACGCGATGCTTGCTTTATCAATATGGAGCAGCACGGGCGTGGCACAAACACATTCAAAAACATACTATGTAAATAGCCGCGCCGGTAATGACGACAACCCGGGAACAGCAGTCAAACCTTTTAAATCCGTCGCCAAAATAAACGGGCTTAGGTTAGCAGCCGGTGAGCGCGTATTATTTTGTGCCGGCCAGGTTTTTGAAGGGACACTTCAATTAGAAAACATTAACGCTACGGCAAAAAATCCGGTTGTAATTGCTTCCTACGGTGCAGGAATGGCGATGATCAACTCCCGCGATAGTGCAGGCATTGCGCTTGAAAAATGCGGGGGTATTAGGATACAGCATTTAAAGCTGATAGGTTCGGGGCGTAAAACCGGCAACACCAAAGATGGCGTGGCTATCAGGCATAGCAATAATATAGAGGCAGATGATTTAAATATCTCCGGCTTTCAAAAATCAGGTTTATTAATCTACTCATCACAGCATATAATGGCCAATAGGGTATCCGTGCATGATAATGGTTCGGCGGGTATCACCGTAGAGGCGCCTTATCAAACCCGCGAAAGTAACCATATCAATATTTTAAACTGCCGGGCTGAAAATAACCCCGGCGACCCAACTAATCTTACTAATCACAGCGGCAACGGCATAGTTGTCGGCGATTGTAAAAATGTTTTGATTGACCATTGCACCGCCACCAACAATGGCTGGGATATGCCCCGTATAGGTAATGGCCCGGTAGGGATATGGGCTTATGAGGCGGACAGCGTGATTATTCAGCATTGCCTGTCGTACAAAAACAAAACTTCTAAGGGTGGAGCTGATGGCGGCGGCTTTGATTTTGACGGCGGGGTAACCAATTCCATCATTCAGTACTGTATGTCGTACGGTAACCAGGGCAGCGGGTATTGCATTTTTCAGTATTGGGGCGCCAGTGCCTGGTATAACAACGTAATCAGGTTTAATATCAGCGAGAATGACGGCACGGTATCCGATTCGCAGGCGGGTTTATATGTATGGAACGTAGCCGAAAGCAGCAAAGATTTTCACGATTGCGATGTATATGGCAATATCATTTATAACGATAAGGTGTCGGCATTTTGCTGGTCGAAAACGAGTGATAGCCATGGGATGCGGTTTTATAACAACGTATTTGTAGGCCGCGATTCGTTGATGTGGGGTAAGGATAAGGTAGGAGAAGCCCAATACCACGATAACAATTGGTGGAGTATTAATAAAAAATTCTATATCGACGGTATTACCAATATCAATACCTGGGCAAAGCAAACAGGTAAAGAGCAGCGCAACGGAAAAGTAGTGGGGCTGAACATCAACCCTCAATTTAAAAAGGCGGGAGCAGCTAAGTTAATCTCGGCGTCGCAATTAAAATATTTCACCAATTACCAGCTGCCGGCAAACTCGCCGTTGCGAAGTAAGCCCGTTTACAATAGCAGGTACGGTATCAAAAACATCAAATTTGACTGATAAATTTTACTAAACAATGAAGCAAACTCTCATCGCACTATTTTTCGTCCTGGTAACCAACTCAGGCTTTGGCCAAATAAAATTCGACCACATCCTTTACGGTGCCGCCTATTATTACGAATACATGCCCTATGAGCGCCTTGACAAGGACGTTAAAATGATGCAGGACTGCGGTATAAATGTAGTGCGGGTGGCCGAATCTACGTGGGCGGTTTGGGAGCCGCAGGACGGTGTATTTGATTTCTCTAAACTCGACCGGGTTTTAGAGGCTATGAATAAAGCAGGTATAAAGGTTATCGTCGGCACGCCGACTTATGCCATACCCAACTGGCTGGCTAAAGAACATCCGGAGGTATTGGCAACTACGCCATCAGGCAAAAATAAATACGGGCCAAGGCAAAATATGGACATAGCAAGCCCCGTTTTCAGGTTTTATGCAGAGCGTGTTATCCGGAAAATGATGGAGCATGTAAAAGGCAATCCGGCGGTTATCGGTTTCCAGGCAGATAACGAAACCAAGCACTATAACACCAGCGGAGATACGGTTAACCGGATGTTTGTAAGCTATTTAAAAGCTAAATTCGGAACTACTGACAGCCTTAACCGTGCATTCGGCCTTAATTACTGGAGCAATACGGTAAATAACTGGGCGGATTTTCCCTCCACGGATGCTAATATAAATGCCAGCCTGGGTACTGAGTTTTCAAAATTTCAGCGCAAGCTGGTGACCGATTACCTGGCCTGGCAGGTTGCCATCATAAAAGAATATAAGCGCCCCGACCAGTTTGTTACGCATAATTTCGATTTGGGCTGGCGCGGTTATTCATACGGTATACAGCCAGATGTGGACCATTTTGCGGCGGCGGCGGCCTTCGATGTTGCCGGCATAGATATTTATCACCCCACTGCCGACAGGCTTACCGGCAGGGAGATCTCATTTGGCGGCGATTTAACCCGATCAATGAAACAAGCCAACTATTTGGTAATGGAAACACAGGCACAAAGCCTGGCCGGGCGACAGGAAATACCCTTTCCGGGGCAATTAAGGTTGCAGGCGTTTAGTCATTTAGCATCGGGTGCTAATATGGTTGAATACTGGCCATGGCACTCTATCCATAACGCCGCCGAAACTTACTGGAAAGGCATTTTGAGCCATGATATGGAGCCGAACGAAACTTACGGCGAAGTAAAGCAGGTAGCCGGGGAGTTTAAAAAAGCAGGCAGCCATCTTATCAATCTAAAAATAATAAACAAAGTTGCACTGTTGTTTAGCAATGAATCGCTTACGGCGTTAAACTGGTTCCCGATAAGCGATAAATTAAATTATAACGAGGTGCTGCGCAGCATGTACGATGCTTTGTATAACATGAATGTGGGCGTCGATTTGATAAATCCGTCAAGCAAAAATTTTGAAAACTACAGCTTAATTGTGGTGCCACCGTTGTACACCGTGAGCGATAGCCTGCTTAACCGGCTGAATAAATTCGTGGAAAATGGCGGCCATATCGTTTATGCATTTAAAAGTGGTTTCAGTAATGAGAATACACAGGTACGGTCGTCACGGGCGCCGGGATTGTTGAGGAAAGCCGCCGGGTTTAGTTACCAGCAATTTACCAATATAGTTAAGCTTCCGCTAAAGGGCGACCCGTTCAAGTCGGGCGCAGCCAATTATGTGTCTGACTGGGCGGAACTGTTAATCCCCGAAACCTGCAAAGTGCTGGCTTATTACGACCATCCTTATTGGGGCAAATATGCCGCCATAACACAAAATAATTATGGTAAAGGTTCGGTAACTTATTTTGGGACCATGCCATCGGCGCAAATAATGCAAAAGCTTTTGGCTGATGAAGTAAAAAATGCAGGCCTGTTAACGGATGACCAGCAGCTGGCGTTTCCTGTAATCACAAAAAACGGCGTCAATGAATTTAATAAACAGGTACATTATTATTTTAATTATTCGGGCGAAGCCAAAAGCCTGGTTTACAAACATGCGGCGGCAACAGATTTGTTAAGCGGCAAAAAAATAAAGGCAGGTGAGTCTTTAACGCTTGCCCCGTGGAATTTTATAGTAGTTGAAGAAGACCAAAATAAATAGCGTATGAGATATTTACTTTTTATGGTAGCCGTCTGTGCTTCGATATTTTTAAAGGCCGACGTGTTCGCACAGGCAACAGGTACAAGCGTTGAAGGCAATATTTATGATATAGATGAAAAACCGGTAAACGCGCACAGCGCCGGGATAATGTACCATAACGGCGTTTATTATCTTTTCGGCGAGATAAAGAAAGGCAAAACCTGGCTGATACCTAAGCAAAGCTGGGAGGATTACCGCGTACCGGCGGGCGGCATTTCCTGCTATTCCTCAACCGATTTAAAACATTGGAAATACCGCGGCGTAGCATTAGCGCCGGTAAAGGGAAACCCTGACAGTGATATAGATACCGGTAGGGTTATCGAGCGGCCAAAGGTTATCTATAACGCCAAAACCAAACAATTTGTGATGTGGATGCACATCGACAAAAAAGATTATTCTTACTCGCAATCCGGTTTGGCGGTGAGCAACACGCCGCAGGGACCTTATAAATATATAGGCAGCGTAAAGCCAAATGGTAACATGGCGCGGGACATGACCTTGTTTAAGGACGATAACGGTAAAGCCTATCTCATTTATTCATCCGAAGAAAATAACACGATGCAGGTTTGCCTTTTGAGCGACGATTACCTACACCCCACCAAAACATTCAGCCGGATATTGGTTGACCAGCGCAGGGAGGCCCCGGCATTGTTTAAGAATAACGGGAAGTATTATTTGATAACCTCATATTGCAGCGGCTGGTCGCCAAACGCAGCTACTTACGCGGTGGCGGATAAAGTTTTAGGGCCTTATACCGTGGTGGGCAACCCGTGTACCGGTGCGGGAGCGAATACTACATTTGAATCGCAAAGCACGTATGTAATACCGGTTAAAGGAAAAGACAATTACCTGTTTATGGCCGACAGGTGGAACAAAACCGACCTGGAAAAATCTGATTACCTGTGGCTGCCGCTTACCGTAATTAACGGCAAAGTAGAGATAAAGAAATGAGGAGAAAAGCGGGAATAGCGGCTTTTGTTGTGATGCTGTTTTGCGTTATGGAAGTGACTGCGCAAACGAACCCTGGCTTTGAAAAAGGATTGACGGGCTGGATAAAGACGGGCAAATCTGCCGCCGTTAGCGTTAATGATAATGCGCATGGCGGCAAAGCTTGTGCAAAATTAAGCGCCGGGCCTGCAGGTATTATGCAGCGCATAAAAGTGGGGCAGCTTTCTGTTTTGTCGTTCAATTGCTTTGTTTCGGTTAGCGATACCACCACCAAAGCCACTGCATTTGTTCGTTTTTTTGATGAAGATGCAAAGCTGTTGCTGACTTATAAAAGTGCGCCGGTTAATTCAATTAAATACACATCAACCGGTAACTACACCGAAACGCCCGCCAATACCAGCTATATGGAAATTGGCGTGGAACATACTTCCGGTAACGGAAGTGTTTATGTCGATGATTTTACCATCGACATAAATGTGGGGAAACCCAAGGTAAAACATGCAACCACGGCTAACCTTAACCAGTATATGCGCCCGTTCTGGAAATCGGATACCATTTATAACGAAACGGTGCTGCTATTTTCCAAAGATGGGAAACCGGCGGATGGAAAGCTGCTTTATATGCCGTCGAAAATATTATCGGTTAAAAACTTCGCTTTAACCATCACTTTCAAACAAGGCGTCGACTATACTATTGATGGAAATGTAATTACTATGTTGCAGGGTTCAAAAATGCCGTTCCGTGCCGATACCTCCTTCGATACCAAAAAGGATTTGGCCTGGTATAATCTGCAATCGCAATGGGTGGTGGTAACTTATACCCATACCGATAAATGGGACGGGCCTGCGCCTGTTTATAAAGGCGATAAAATGCCGCGCGTGCTGGCTAAATTGAAAAGAAAAAAAGCTGTAAAAATTGTCGCGCTGGGCATGAGCATTACCCGCGGCATGGATGTAAGCAGCTATGACACCGTCGCCCCCTATATGCCGACTTACGTCGACCTGTTTGCCCGGCAATTGAAAAAAGCCTATAACTATGGCAATATTACAATGTATAACGCCGGTCTGCCGGGTGCAGTTGTTGATTGGGGTGCACAGTATTGCGATAAATACATTACTCCGCTACGGCCTGATTTGATTATCCTCGATTTCGGGATGAACGATTTTTGGCGATATACACCCGAACAGTTTAAAGGGTTTATAGAGACGATTATCAAAAGAGAGAGAGCAGGATGCCCGAATGCGGAGTTCTTACTAATTTCGAATATGAAGTTCGACCCGGACTATGTTTTGGATTCGGACAGGTATAAAGGCTTTTATGTGGGAAACCTGCAAGGGTACAGCGAGGTGTTGAAGCAGATGGAAGGGGAAGGCATTATCAATCTGGATATGACAGAGATAAGCGATGCTATTTATCGCCATAAAAAAGCAAAGGATTGCATTGTGAACCCGCTGCACCCTAATGACTATATGGCGAGATGGTATGCGCAGGGGTTGGCGGCATTGCTGATTAAGTAGTTTTTATACCCGTGGCTGTGTCTCCACAGCCACTTTCGGGATGATATAGGGTGACGACATGGGGGTAAATAGCTGTGGAGACGCAGCCACAGGTGCGCGGCGCTAAGCTTCATGAGCACGAAGCCTAGGGTTGCAACTTAATCGACCAACTTAAAACTAACTATAACCTGATGAGAAAACTTACACTCTTAGCGCTATTTGGGCTGTCGGCCCAGGTGTGTACGGCGCAACTATCGCTTAAAGTTGACTGGGCTAAAACTGTAATGACATCAAAATCGACTGCTACACTCCAGGTGGTTGGTAACCCTCAACTGCGGCGCGGCGCCAATATGCACGACGGTTCGTTCGCTGCTTTGAAAGATTTGAAAGCGGATTTTGTGCGCTATGTGCCCTGGTTTCCGTACCCTAAGCTTGCAGTTGCAGAACTGGAACCGCCAACTGCAACCACCACCTCCTGGGATTTTAGCCTAATAGACCCGATGACAATCGATTTCCTGGATGCTACCCAGGGGCACACCATTATCATGAACTTTAGTACTATCCCGCAATGGATGTTTAAAACCAGCACGAAGGTTGCTTATCCGGCCGACCCTAACGAAGTTGGCTGGAATTACGCCGGCGGCACCGAGTTACGCGACCCGACGATGAAGGAGCTTACCGGCTATTACAAACGCCTGGTAAGCTGGTACACCAAAGGCGGTTTTACGGATGAACTGGGTAAATACCATAAATCAGGCTATCATTATCAAATACCTTATTGGGAGGTTTTAAACGAGCCAGACCTGGAACATAACTTTACGCCGGAACATTATACCAAAGTGTATGATGCTATGTATACCGCCATGCACCAGGTTTCGCCGACTACAAAGTTTGTCGGTCTTGGGCTGGCGTTTGAGCATCCGGACTGGTTTGAATATTTTTTAAATCCAAAGCATCATAAACCGGGCATTCCGTTGGACATCATATCCTACCATTGCTATGCCAATGCCAACGACGGGCAAAAGTTTGATGCTTATGAATACACTTTGTTTGATAAGGCTGATAACTTTTTAGACAAGGTGGCTTTTATTGAAAGTATCCGCAAACGCTTATCGCCAAAAACAAAAACGGATATCAATGAGCTGGGCACCTTCGTAAGCAATGCTATGCGTGGTCAGCCCATCAGCCAGGAATATTGGAATTTGTCGGCGTCGGTTTATGCTTATTTCTTTATCGAGTTGACCAAACAGGGAATAGATTATATCGGCGAATCGCAGCTGGTGGGTTTCCCGACGCAATATCCTGACGTGAGCATGATTAACTATACCAACAGCAAGCCCAACGCACGTTTTTGGGTATTGAAGCTGATTAAAGATAATATTCACGCCGGGGATAAATTAGCCGGCACCGGCATTGATGGCAACGGCGATGGCGACATACATGCCCAGGCTTTTACCAATGGCAAAACCAAAATGGTGCTGGTGCTTAATAAACGCAATAAGTCGGCTACATTAAAGCTGCCTGCTGGTTTTGCCGGCGCGAAGGTGAGCACCATAGATGCTGCCTCGGGCGATAACGCCGCTATTGTAAGCACGGTTACCGGTGATTCTATCGGGTTGAAGCCATTTGCGGTGAGTTTGATAGAGTTAAAGTAAATAAGGGAAGGATTTGTAGGAGACGGGATGCTCCCAGTCCCCCGCGTGCAAGATGGTGGCTAAGTGTACTATCTTGCATGTTTACCGCCTGTCCTGCTTTCTGACTACATTTTTACTTTCCGGACTTTACCTAATTCCGGACTTCCCGACTTTTTCCTATTTTTGACTTCGATGTTAACATACACTACCCATACGCTCGAAAAGCTGGAATTGCTGCTTAAGTCTGCCGGCTATCGCGTGCGGTACGAAAAAGGAAACTTTAAGACCGGGGCATGCTTACTGCTAAACAGCAAAATGGTGATAGTGAATAAATTTTCGGGGCTTGAAAGCAAGATACTCGCTATAAGTGAGCTGGCGCGCGACCTGGAAATGGATTATAACCTGCTTGATGATAAGCAAATTGCTTTTCATCAGCAGCTACAACAAACAAAGCTGGAACTGTGACAATAACTTTTTTAGGAACCGGGACTTCGCAGGGTGTGCCTGTAATTGCCTGCAATTGCGAGGTCTGCACTTCGGCAGATGCCCGGGATAATCGTTTGCGCACTTCCATTTTGATTGAGGGTAAAGAGAAGGTTATTGTGGTTGATTCAGGCCCAGATTTCAGGCAACAGATGTTGCGCGCCCATGTGCAACGATTGGATGCTATTGTTTTTACGCATGAGCATAAAGACCATATCGCCGGGCTTGATGATATCCGGGCATTCAACTATAAACAACAAAGCGCCATCGATGTATATGCCGACGAGCGCGTACAGTTGGCATTAAAACGGGAATTCTATTACATTTTTGCTGAATTTAAGTATCCGGGTATACCACAGCTTAACCTGCACACTATCGGCGCAGAACCTTTTAATATTGGCGATATTAATTTCGTGCCGGTTGAGGTTCTACACTATAAATTGCCGGTATTAGGCTTCAGGCTGAATGATTTCACCTACATCACCGATGCAAAAACAGTATCGGAGCAAGAGAAGGAAAAGATAAAAGGAACACGCATACTGGTTATCAACGCCCTGCAAAAGCAGGAGCATATATCGCACTTTACGTTTGATGAAGCAATAGCCTTTGCACAGGAAATCGGCGCCGAAACTACTTATTTAACACATATCAGTCACCGGCTCGGCAAGCATGCAGATGTTTCGAAGGAATTGCCTCCGGGAATTGAGCTGGCTTACGACGGCTTAAAATTACAAGTTGCAGACTAACCTGTCATCGTCGTACAACTAAAACGAATTTTTCTTCCCAAACGAAATAAAGCGCTTATCTTCGTTCGAAATATTTTTACCTATAATGAAACAACTAGCGTATGTAAGCACAGCGGTCCGGCTGATGACCGATAATGAGTTGATAGATATTTTAAAGGTGGCCCGTAGCCGGAATGCCGAAAATGACGTTACCGGCGTATTGCTCTATAGCGATGGGACATTTATACAAGTACTTGAGGGCGGGGCAGACAGAGTTGACCAGGTATTCGAATCCATCTCGAATGACAAGCGGCATAAAAACCTTATCAAATTAGTCGACAGCAATCTCGATAAAAAACACTTCCCTGACTGGAATATGGGTTTCGCTGCTGTGGATAAAGATAAAGCCCGCGAAATCACCGGTTTTTTAAGCTCGACAGGAGAAATTCTGGACGATGAATCGGGTAATATGCTGGCAAGCATCCTGAAAACATTCATCGCTACGAATAACTTGCTGATAGAAAATTAAGCTTATAATTCCACGTAGCTCACCCTATCGATAGAGCCACTGTAAAGACCAAGGTGGCCGGTGTTATGCAGGTCTATCCTGCCGCGGATTTTCATCTTTTTGTTGCTTATCAACACAAACTCGCCATTAGTGGGTTCAAATAAACCTGTGCGCGTACCTTTAAGATAGAGTGGGCAGTCCTGGCTGAAGTTTATCCAGAGGGCGTGCTTGTTGGAATGGTCGGTAAAAAGGCTGTCATTAAAAAGAGCGGATTGTTCTTTTGATTCCTGGTAGGTGCCTGAAACCTCAACGTACTGACCGTCGTACTTTTTAATATTGTTTATCAGTTTGCTGAAGTCGACTTTTTTAAAACGGATGCCGGCATCGCAGTTGCTGTCGTAAACCATTTTATTGTTTTTACATCCCGGCAGTGCAGCCGACATCAAACAAAAAATAGCTATTTGCCTGTAAAGTATAATACAAGAATGTTTTGCACAGGCAGATGCCATAACTATACGTTTATTATACCTTTTGTGTCGATTACCTTTCTATGACAATATAAAAATCAAAAAGTTTAATCCTATTTTTTAATATTTGCATATTTCCGCATTCTGTTTTGCAATAACCAGCAAATCCGGCTATTAAAAGTAAACTTTACATTAAATTGAACTACCATAAATCTATGAAAAAACAAATTCTATTGGTGCTGCTCCTTATATCCGGTATCAGCTTAAAAGCACAGCAAAAGGTAATTGAATTATATAACGGTGCTGCGCCCGGTTCTGAAAGCTGGACTTATAACGAAAAGGAAACCATTTCTCCCTATCGTGCGGCTTATAACGTATCACACCCAACTTTAACCGCTTACCTGCCCGACCCTGCTATAGCTACCGGTACCGGCGTTATTATATGCCCCGGCGGCGGCTTTTTTATTTTAAGTATGGACGCCGAAGGTGTTGATGTAGCAAAATGGCTCAACAAAAAAGGAATAGCGGCATTTGTTTTAAAATACCGGTTGGAGCAATCGTCAACCGATAAACCTATAGAAGAGTTGGCAGCAAAAATGTTCCGGCCCGATTTTCCGGATATGATGAAACCCATCATTCCGCTTGCTGTTGCCGACGGCAGAACAGCTATTAAATATGTTAGGAACCATGCCGCTGAATTTGGTATATCGCCATCGCGTGTCGGCATTATGGGTTTTTCCGCCGGAGGAACTGTAAGCGCTTCTACAGCTTTTAATTATACAACCGAAACACGCCCGGATTTTGTAGCGCCCATTTATCCTTATATGCCATCGGAATTGATAAAAACTGTTCCTGCAGATGCCCCGCCGATGTTTCTTTGCGTTGCCTCTGATGACCAGTTTAGCCTGGTTCCGCATAGCCAGGAACTTTATACTAAATGGCAGGAGAATAAACATATCGCCGAGCTGCACATCTATGAAAAAGGTGGCCATGGCTTTGGCATGAACAAACAAAATATCCCAACCGACACCTGGATTGACCGCTTCGGCGACTGGCTCGATCAACAGGGCTTACTAAAACCAATCGACCCAAAAGCTACAGCAAATATCGCCCAGCGCAAATATGACTATGAGCACCGCTATGATGGTTTACTGAAAGATTGGGCCAACATCAAACGCTTTGAAGCCGACAACGCCAAGTTGCCTGCACCGGCTGCCGGGGAAAACCGCGTAGTATATATGGGCGATTCCATTACCGATTTTTGGATATACAGCGACAGCACTTTCTTCGCCACTCATCCCTATGTTGACCGCGGTATCAGCGGCCAAACTACAGGGCAAATGCTGGTTCGTTTCCGCGAAGATGTCATTAACCTGAAACCAAAGGTAGTTGTGATATTGGCCGGCATTAATGATATTGCAGAAAACAACGGTCCATCCAAACTGGAAGATGTTATGGGTAACCTTGCCTCCATGGCTGAATTGGCAAAAGCTGCTAACATTAAAGTAGTGCTTTCATCCGTATTGCCTGCCAATGCTTTCCCATGGCGACCTGCCATTAAGCCGGCTGAAAAAGTGAAAGCGCTTAACGCGATGATTAAAGCCTATGCCGAAAAAAATCATTTTGTTTACCTGGATTATTATACGCCAATGGTTAACGATAAGGGCGGTCTGTCGCCAAACCTGGCTAAGGATGGCGTACACCCAACCTTGGAGGGCTATAAAATGATGGAGCCGATGGCAGTAAAGGCGATTGAAGCGGCGATAAAAAACAAGCAATAAAAACTTTGTCATTGCTGTAACGAAGCAACCTCGTCGCCACGCATAATGGATCATGGATATCGACGAGGTTGCTTCGCTCGTCCCTCGTTCGCAATGAGAGAAGTTAATAACAAACAATAAACTAAAAATACTATGGCATATATAATGGTAGATGTAGAAACCGACGGCCCTATACCCGGAGATTATTCAATGATTTCCTTCGGGGCGGTGTTGGTTAATGAAGGGCTTGACAAAACGTTTTATGGCAAAATAAAACCGATAACAGATAGTTTCATCCCCGAAGCGCTGGCTGTATCCGGCCATTTGCGGGAGGAAGTTCTTGAATTTGACGATCCTAAAAAAGTAATGACTGAATTTGCTGAATGGATAAAAGCCGTATGTAAAGACAGGCCGATATTCATCAGCGATAATAACGGATTCGACTGGATGTTTATCTGCTGGTATTTTCACCACTTTACCGGCGATAACCCTTTCGGGCACAGCTCGTACAACCTGGGCAGCTTATATAAAGGAATGGAAAAAGACACCTTTAAAAACTTTAAACATCTTCGCCAAACTGAGCATACGCATCACCCGGTTGACGATGCGAAAGGTAATGCGGAAGCTTTGTTGACGATGAAGAAAACTATGGGGTTAAAGATAAAGTTGTAAAAATCGTCATTGCGAGTCGGGCCGCTTGCGGCCTGCTTCGAAGCAATCTCTGCGCTATACCGCACTGAAGCAAAAAGCACATGGTTTCCTGTACGCCAGCATCCCGGAAACCATTGACGTTAAAGGTCCGGTACCGTTCTGCGCAGAGATTGCTTCGAAGCCGACTACAAGTAGTCGGCCTCGCAATGACGAAAGTCGCTACCGAGCCAGCTGCTTCTCCAGCTTCCTGTGCGTCACTTCCCTTGCTTTATTTTTCTTTGGTTTTTTTCGTTTACCCCACCAAATAATGAAGCCTGTTATAGGTAAGCTGGCGCAAATCAGGCTGGCCGAAAATGCGATGATTTTACCGGTAATACCTAATACCTGCCCCACGTGAATATCGTAATTCATATCATTCAGCTTCATACCGGGGCTTTTCTTTACATGTGGCAGCATTTTTAAAAGCTCTCCGGTGTACTTATCAAAGGTATATTCATCACTTTTATAAAAGTGCAATGCTTCGGCATAGGCAGTAATGCCTACTATTCCAGTGGCGGCGTCATCGGCATAAATTAAAAACATTTGTGCCTGCGGAGATTGTACCTGTACAGCGGCAAAAGCCCTGTCCATTACCGGCTGACCGGCAATAGCTTTCGATTTCAATAAAGAATCCGACTTAGGGATAACTTTTTCAGCCGCATGGTTGCTACCGATGTTCGCTGTTCTATACAGCCCTTCCCTAACCCAGTCGAAAGAAATGGATAGCCCGGTGATAGCCAGTATAATGGCAATGCTGGTAGCATAAAACCCGAGTACATTATGCAGGTCGTAATTTACGCGGCGCCAACGACCGTTCCATTTAATGGTAAAGCTACGTTTGCGGTCGCTTTTGCGTTTGGGCCACCAGAGTATAATGCCGGTTATCATTATCGCCACAAAAATAATGACAGATACACCAACCACCATCCCTCCTATTTTAGCCGGCAACAGCAAATACAAATGGATAAACTCTACTACCACAAAGAAGTTGGTCGATGGGTTTTCTGTATGAGTTATCACGCCTGTATAAGGATTCATGAAAACATACCGCAAACCTTCTTTCGGATGACTTACAATCACCATCGCCGGGCGGTCTTTCCCGTAATAATAAATATAATTGATAGTTGCCCCGGCATGCTGTTTTAGCGCTGCTTGCTTTAATGTGGATGGGGCAATAAAAGGCTTATTTTGTATTTCCACTTTGCGGTAATCGCACAACGCATCCTGTATCTCATCCTGGAAACAAAACAGGCAACCTGTAATACTCACAATAAACACCACCAGCCCGGTGATAAAACCGAGCCAGCGATGTAAAAAAAGTATGGTCTTTTTTGTTTTGGTCATACTATAGCTTGTAAGTGGCGCTTAACACAAACTGGCGCAATTGCTGCGGATTGACGGTGGTATAACCCGTATAATATTCTTTATTCCCAATGTTATTTACACTTAAACCAAGGTGATATTTAGGCTTATCATAAAACACCGAGCCGTTGAATAGAGTGTATGATGGCAGCGAGAACGTGCCCTGGCTTACGCTGTTGATGATTTTGTTATCGCTGGCGTAGTTACCGCCCAGGCCCAGGCCTAAACCTTTGGCTGCACCATCAAGCAAACGATAGCTTACATAAACATTGGCCAGGTATGGCGAACCGGCAGTTACCGGGCGCTGGCCTAATACATCAGGGTCGCCTTTGGTATATTTTGAATCGTTGTAAGCAAAGCCTGTAACGATATTGACTGCCGGTATAGGGTTAGCAACAACTTCGGCCTCGAAACCTTTGCTGATTTGGGTACCATCCTGCATTTGCGCAAATACAGGCGAGTTTGGCACCGCACGCAATACGTTAGTAAGGTTGATGCGATAATAGCTCAGCGTACCGTTAATTTTTCCATTCAGGAACGCCATTTTAACACCGCCTTCAATTTGGTTGGCATTCTGCAGTTTAGCGACTACCGATTGGTTGTTCTCATTGGTATAAAAACCCGGATTCACAAAACCGTTCTGATAGTTGGTGAATAACGAAATTACATCTTTAACCGGCTGATAAATTAAACCGAATTTTGGTGCAAAGGCTGTTTGGCTGAACGGCTTGCTGGTTTGTATATTATCTAAATTGTAAGAGCCGCTGTTTTTAAAGTGGTCGACACGGACACCGGCAGACGCAATCAACTGGTCGGTAATATTTAACACGTCAGAAGCGTAGGCGCTGTAGGTATCGGTTTTGTAGATGTAAGGATAAGTATTGCTGGTGCCAAGCGTTTTCGATGCATAGGCTGAATCCACTTTCAATTTATTGAACGCGCCATAATCAAACGCAGGATTGTTGATAGGCGCTACGCCGTAGTCGTTATCGAAATATATCTGGCGGGAGTTTTGATGCTGATAGTCCAGACCGAGTACAATACGGTTACGCATGCTGCCGATGCGGAAATCGCCGTTGATGTTTTCCTGTATTTCGATGGTGTTCAGCTTACTGTGGCTGGTGGACTGATCGTGACGCAGAATGTAATTATTGTTGCCGGCAATATCAGGCGCGCCAAAAGCCCCTGCAACGGCATCGGTAACCAGGTAATAGTAAGGGCTTGGGCCGTTAGAATAACTGTTTGATGAAGAAAAAATAGTCTGCGAAGTAAAGCTATCCGATATTTTATATTTGGCCTGCGCAAAGTAATTTATGCTGCGCGAATATTGCGAGATATCGTCGTTCGAGTAAGCGTTACGGTAGTTGATGTTTAAATCGCTAACCTTGCTTACCCCCATATCCTTCGGGCTGGACCAGAAGAAAAAGAAAGGCTTGGCCGAATTGCGTCCAAAAAACATCTCCGCCTGCGCCAGGAATGATAACCTTTCGCTGGCTTTTATTGACAGGCTTGGCGCCAGTGCAAAATTGCGGGTTAAGCCATAGTTCTGGAAGCTGCCCTGGTAGTTATAAGCCGAATTTAAACGGAACAATACACTTTTGTCTTTGGTAAGCGGTGTGTTAAAATCAAGGCTGGTGCGGCTCAAATCATAGTTACCTACCGCCTGGCCAATTTCGATACCCAATGTATCATAAGGCTTTTTAGTTACCCGGTTTACTAACCCACCGAACGAGGTGAGTGTGCTGCCAAACAGCGTTGCCGAAGGGCCTTTAATCACTTCAATCTTATCGATATTTACGGCATCGATACCGCTGGTTACCAAACCGGCTACACCATCGCGCAAACGGGTTTGGGTAACAAATCCGCGCAGCGTAAAATAACCGCCGCCATCACCGGCACGACCGGTTGCATCCCACATTTTTTGCAGGCCCGGCGCGTTACGTAATGCGTCATCAACAGTAAAAATCTGTTGTTCCTTGAGTAATTCGGTAGTAACTGTAGAGTAGCTTTGAGCGTTTTCGAGGTTATTAAGCGGTATTTTGCCAACATCGGTGCTGATTGTGCGGGCAAACCTATTAGCGCGACTGGCGATAACGTTTACCTCGCTTAGCTGCGCCATGCTGGCGTTTACAGTTATCTGCGGAACGTTGGTAGTTTGGTTAGCGGTAACCGTTACAGGTACCTCTATGGTTTTCACACCTACGTATGATATGATGAGTGTATAAGTACCCGATGCAGCTTTAAAAGCAAATTCGCCCTGGCCATTAGTGTTGGTACCAAAGCTGGTACCGGTCAGGCCGATTGATATATCGGCGGCGGGCTGGCTATTAGCTGTTACCACTTTGCCCTTGAGTGTGCCATACGTTTGCTGTGCAAGCAGGCTAGCGGGTGCCAGGAACAGTAGCGCAGTTAAGAGAACGAGCGTAATATTAAAGAAAGTTTTTGGTTGAGAGTTTGACATTTGCTTTTATTTAGACTAATTATAAATAATGTCGCAAATGTATAGCTGACGGTTTTAATATCCAAGCGTTTTTGAAAATTGTTTAGAATTATTCTTAATAAGGTTGGTTATAGTGGTTACAGGGGTTGTAAAAGTTGAAGTGATAGAAAAATAGCGATACTCCTTGCACGTCATTGCGAGGCGTGTTGCTTGCAACGTGCTACGAAGCAACCTCTCCATTATACTGCACCCGAAGCAGAAACGCAAGGGTAACCTGTCAGCCGGCTTACAGGAAACCAATATGCCATTGGTTCATTGCAGTATGCCGCAGAGATTGCTTCGAAGCCGACTACGAGTAGTCGGCCTCGCAATGACGGCTTAGTGTTTGATTATACGTAAAGACTTCCGAAGTTCAAAAACTTCGGAAGTCTTCCGGTTGCTCTAATTCACCACCGGCAGCACAATCTTCGATTGATTCTGGTAAACATTAATCGTCTCCTTCACAAAGTCCTCGTCCTTTGCATGATAGATATCGATAAATTGCTGCGGGTTACGATCCACCAGCGGGAACCAACTGCTTTGTATCTGCACCATAATTTTATGGCCTTTTTTAAAGGTATGAGCAACATCAGGTAGCGTATATTTAACAGGTGTGGTTTGATTAGGTTTAAATGCTTCCGGATTCGAGTAGCTGTTGCGATACCTGCCGCGCATAATTTCGCCGCGCACCAGCATTTGGTAACCTCCTTGCGGAACGGTGTTTGGCGCGTCGGTTTCCGCATAAATATCCACATCGTTATGGCCGGCATTATCCGGGAACACATCTATCAGCTTCACTACAAAGTCGGCATCTGTATTCGAGATACTTACCAATAAATCAGCCACAACCGGACCAGCGAGTGTGATATCCTTATCCAGCGCAGGCGTTTCATAAACCAGTACATCGGGACGGCGGGCGGCAAAGCGCTGGTCGTCGGTCATATAATTGCGGGTGCGGTTAAAATGCACATCTTCCGTATACGGCACCGGTTTGGCCGGGTCGCTCACATAGCTGTCGAACGCCGGTGCAAAAGTTTGTATTTGATTGAACGACAGCGTGCCTTTATTTTGCAGGTAAAGGTTAGTAGGCTGTACATCGGCAGGCGGCCATTGCTTTAGCTGGTGCCATTGGTTTTCGCCGGTAAAAAATACGGTCGCCTTACTGATATTATCCACGGAACCCTTGCCGCGCAGGAAATATTCAAAAAACGGAATCTCCAAATTATCAGCATAATACTTGCTGGTATTGCTACCCCATTGCACGTTGCCCAGGTGGGTACCGTCGTTATTACGCCACTGCTCGTGATACCACGGCCCCATCACCAAACGGCTGTTAGTTTGCGGACTTTGCTTCACATAAGCCTGGTAAGTATTCCATGCCCCGAAACAGTCCTCCGCATCAAATATACCGCCTACAACCAATATGGCAGGTTTTACATCTTTAATTCCCACGCGTGCGTTACGCGCCATCCACCACGCATCGCGGTTGGGGTGTACCATCAGCTCATTCCAGAATTTCAGGCTGTCGCCGGTCAATTTGGTAAGGTTTGGCAATGCACCGGTTTTTAGATAGAAGGAGTAATTATCAAAATCAGGATAGTCGAAAGTTTTGGCTGGGATAGTTGTTGGCTTAGGGTGTGGAGCACCAAACCCAAAGCCAGAATAAAATGCAAAAGCATCCATCTGAAAAAATGCACCGTTATGATGAAAATCATCGCCCACGAACCAATCTGTTACCGGCGCTTCCGGGCTTACCGCTTTCAAGGCCGGATGACCGCTTAATGATGCCATAGTAGAATAAAAGCCTGGGTACGAAATGCCGAACACACCGACGTTCCCGTTATTGTTCTCCAGGTTTTTTACCATCCAGTCGATGGTATCATAGGTATCGCTGGCCTCGTCAATATCGTTTTTGGTTTTCTTATTCGGATTGAATGGGCGAACATCAGCAAACTGCCCCTCGCTCATCCAGCGACCGCGCACATCAGCTATCACCATAATATAATCCTTCTTACAATACTCCATCAAGTGGTTCACCCAAAAAGGGCGGTACTGGTCTTTACCATAGGGGGCGCATGAGTATGGCGTGCGCTCCATCAGTATGGGATGCTTTTCGCTGTTATCTTTTGGCAGGTAAGCCGATATAAACAGCTTCACGCCATCGCGCATGGGGATGCTTACTTCCTTTTTTGTATAGTTATTTACAAACCAAACGGAATCAGCGTTTTGAGCAAGGCTGATAAAGGGTAAGAGCAGCGCCGCGAGGATGAGGAGTTTTTTCATATTATGGGTTGAATTGTGATATGAATATATTAAAATAAAACGTCATTGCTGTAAGGTGCTTTGCCGGCAAAGCGCTTCGAAGCAACCTCTGCACTATATTGCATCGGAGTAAAAATATCAGGGTAACCTATAAGTCAGCGTACAGGAAACCGTTATGCTATTGGTTCATTGCAGTATTGCGCAGAGGTTGCTTCGAAGCCGACTACAAGTAGTCTGCCTCGCAATGACGACTTAGCGGTTGATTATCACTAACTCTCTACCTCACCAATGGCAATATGATCTTCGACTGATTCAGATAAATATTAATCGTCTCCTTTACAAAATCCGAATTCTTTGCGTGGTAGATATCTACAAACTGCTGCGGGTTGCGGTCGGCTAAGGGGAACCAACTGCTTTGTACTTGTATCATTATGCGATGTCCTTTTTTAAACATGTGCGCAACATCGGGCATGGTAAATTTAACTTCGCTTGGCTTGCCGGGGACGAAGGCTTCGGGTTTGCTGAAGCTATTGCGGTACCTGCCGCGCATAATATCGCCGCGCACCAGCATCTGGTAGCCGGCCATGGTGTATTTGGATACGGGGTTACGCGGCTCATCGTCAGGGTAAACATCAATCAGTTTCACTACAAAATCTGCGTCAGTTTTTGATATGCTTACTACCAGGTCGGCAATTACCGGGCCTGCAAGGGTTACGTCTTTGTCCAAAACACCGGTTTCTTAGCTCAATACGTCTGTACGGCGACCGGCAAAGCGCTGGTCGTCGGTCATGTATTCGCGGGTGCGGTTGGCATGAACGGTTTCTGCGTATGGTACATGCTTG
>Ga0105237_10001189_pt1 | contig 34842 bp, 28 predicted proteins | sample KBSC24metaG_FD_81520 | JGI IMG/M metagenome (GOLD analysis project Ga0105237, IMG submission 81520) | Corn rhizosphere microbial communities from Kellogg Biological Station, Michigan, USA - KBS C2-4 metaG | ecosystem: Host-associated > Plants > Roots > Rhizosphere > Soil | place: Michigan, USA... | reverse complement strand
GGGCCAGTGGCGTCCGGTGCCGCAGCCTATGTCGGCGATGACCTCGCCGGTGGGGGAGGCGCCGCCTTTGTCATCCGGGGCTGCGGGTGCGGGTGTCTGCGCGAGCAGGTCCGCGAAAACCTGTTCATCCAGCGCCAGCATCAAGTTATCTGGTTGATTATCATACTGTAACGCCCATATGTCGTAAGCGGCGGCCGGCTCTGATTCCGGCAGGCGCGTGGGGCTGAAATACTGTCTGAGTTTATTTAATAGAGGCATCCTTTGTTATAAAACGAGCGTTTATTCTAATCGGATGCCTAAAGAACCGACAAAATATGCGTAAGATACTATTGTTCAATCCTAGAGCTGCTACCTATAAATTCCGTGTCCCCAACTCTATCTTACAGATCGCGGCTTCCATCGATAGTATTGCTGAATGGGTCATCGTCGACGGCAACCGGGAACACGACCCGTATAAAAAGATCCAGGCATTACTGCAGACCGGCGAATTCAAATATATCGGTTTTACGGTGATGCCTGGCCCGCAGCTCAAGCAGGCGATCCCTTATGCTATCCGGATCAAACAGGAATTCCCGGATACGGTGATGATCTGGGGCGGTTATTTTGCTTCCAACCAGTACAAGGTGGTATTAAATTCCGGCGCTGTGGATTTTGTCATCAATGGTCCCGGCGACAAGGCCTTTCCTGCCCTGGTGACGGCGCTGGAAAATAATCAACCTTTTGAATTAATAAAAAATCTCATCTACCGTGATGGGGAGAAGATCGTAAAAACGGTCAAAGAGGACCTGATAGATCAGTCTACTCTGCCTGCTATGCCTTATGACAAGCTGGACCGGATGTATTCCATGGAGAAGTATCTGGGTAAGACCTACCTGGGCAACAAAACGCTCGCCTATCATTCCAGCATCGGTTGTCCTTTCACCTGTTCGTTCTGTGCGGTCGTCCCTATTTATGAAGCCCGGTGGAAGGCTAAACCGGCGTTGCAGGTGTATGAGGACATCCGTTATATCAGCCATAAATGGGGGGCGGACAGCATCGAATTTCATGACAATAATTTCTTCGTATCGGAAAAAAGGACGGTAGAATTCTCCAACCTGATCAGGAATGACAATATGATCTGGTGGGGGGAGGGGCGTATCGATACCATCGATAAATACAAGGATGAGACCCTGGCGTTGATGCGGGAGTCGGGGTGTAAAATGATCTTTTTTGGTGCGGAGACGGGTAATGACGAGATCTTAAAGAAAATGGACAAAGGCGGTACGCAGTCCGGCAAGCAGATAAGGGCATTTGCCGCCCGGATGAAAAAGTTCGATATCATCCCTGAATATTCTTTTGTCCTCGGTACTCCTGCCGAGACGCCGGAAAAAGTGATGCAGTATATCGACCAGGACATTGCTTTTATCAAAGAGATAAAGGAGATCAATCCGGATACGGAAATAGTGATCTACACTTATAGCCCCGTTCCGACAGAAGGTTCAGAGTTGTTTAAAAAGAGCCAGGAGTCTGGATTCCGGTTTCCCGAGACGCTGGAAGACTGGATCAGTCCGCATTGGGAAAATTTCGATCTGCGCAAGAATCCGCTGACTCCCTGGCTCACGGGGGAGATGATCGACAAGATCAGGAATTTCGAGACCGTCCTCAACGGGTATTATCCTACCGTGTCGGATATCCGTCTCAATGGATTGAAAAGGAAGCTGATGCATTGGGTTGCCGGAGTGCGTTACCGGACCAGTTTGTATAAGTACCCTTATGAAATAAAGTTGATGCATAAGCTATGGAATTACCGACAGCCTGAAATTCAAGGCTTTTAGAGGACAACGAAGCATCCTTTAACGTAAAATAAACGTTTATTAGGTCACAGTACCTAGTAACCACATAAATCCAGCAAAATGTACCTTCCGGATTCTTCTATACTGACCAATATTGAAGTGCAGGGCCACCCCCGCCTCAGGGAGATCCTGTTCGAAAAAAAATACATTCTTATCAGGACCCTGGAAAACCGTCTTTATACCGATGATGAATTGTCCAAACTGCCCGATATACCGGCAGATCATACGCATTATAAAGAATGGCAGATGAGGAAGACCTCCTGCCGGCGTCTTGTCCGTTACCTGTCTTCCAGGAACAGATCGCTTCATATATTAGAGATCGGCTGTGGCAATGGCTGGCTGAGTCATCAGATGGCTCAGATCCCGGGATCAAAGGTCACAGGCATGGATATCAATTTTACCGAATTGCAGCAGGCGGCGCGAGTTTTTAACAATGATCCGAATCTTCGTTTCATTCAGGGTGATATCGACTCAGGCATACTTGACAACCGCCGTTTCGACTTTATCGTATTTGCCGCTTCTATCCAGTATTTCCCTTCCCTGAAAAAAGTGTTATATAAAACGCTTTCCTGTCTGAAGCCGGGTGGCGAGATCCATGTCATGGACACGCCTTTTTATAAGCCGGAGAATTTGGAAAAGGCCAAAAGACAGACCGTAGCCTATTATACTTCTTTCGGTTATCCTGAGATGGCCGACTATTATTTTCATCATTGTATCGACGATCTGCGCCCCTTTCACCATGCACTATTACATAATCCCCATTCTGTCAAAAGCAGGTTTTTGGGGATGAAGACCCCTTTTCCCTGGATCTGTATTAAGGATAATTAACGAAAGAATTTGTTTTCGATGAAATGAGCGCATCTTCTCTGATACATACCTTTCAGCGTTACCGGACGTTGCAGACGGACAAGATCACCGCCTTGCCCATTGTCATCCTTATGCCGCACAGCGCCTGTAATTGCCGTTGCGTCATGTGTGATATCTGGAAAGGCAATCACCATCTCAAACAACTGGGGGAGGCTGATGTAGAAGGGCTCATGGGTACGCTGCGCAAGCTGGGCACCCGGCAGGTGTTGATGTCGGGTGGAGAAGCCCTGCTCAATCCCAATTTTTTCCGGCTGTGCGCCATTCTCAAAAAAGAGGATATCCGTATTACGTTGTTGTCTACGGGGTTGTCTTTGGCGCGTCATGTGGATAATCTTTTAGCCAATGTCGATGATATCATTGTTTCGCTGGATGGCGATCAGGCTTTGCATGATTCGATACGGAATATACCCGGTGCTTTTAATAAATTGAAAGAAGGGGTTGAATTACTGCATGCTAAAAAGCCCGATCTGCGGATCACCTGCCGGACGGTGATCCACCGGCTGAATTTCCGGCAATGGCCTGCCATCATCCGGGCGGCTGCCGACATGGGATTACAGCAGATAAGTTTTTTGCCGGCAGATGTGACCAGTGAAGCGTTTAACCGGAGCGATCCCTGGGATGAGCCCCGCCAGCATGAGATACTCCCTTCAAAAGAGGAGTTACCGGAATTGCTGGAGATGATACAAAAGATCATCACCGGATGCAAACCTCTTTTCGACAGCCGGTTCATTGCAGAGTCGCCGGCCAAACTGATGAAGATAGGGGAGTATTACACGGCCTCTTATGGTCTCAATCCTTACCCGTATAAAAAATGTAATGCGCCCTGGGTGTCCACGGTAGTGGAGGCCGATGGTACCGTTCGTCCTTGTTTTTTCCTGCCGTCGTTGGGGAATATCCGGGAGCGGCCTCTGGAAGAGATACTTAATTCTCCGGAGGCTATAGCCTTTAGAAAGTCCCTCGACATGGATAAGAACGAATCCTGCGTTCGCTGTGTCTGTTATCTTAATCTTCAACCCCGCAACAATTTGAATGGTTAAACAGAACAGCGCTGCGACGCCATTTTCGGTTGTGCTTCCTTTTTGGTTGGCATACGTAGTTCTTGCAGGTGTGGGATTGCATTATCATGAACTCTGGCTGGATGAGGCGCAGCATTTCCTCATCGGGAGGGACAGCGAATCGTTTTCTTCGCTATACTGGAATATGCGTTATGATGGACATCCGCGACTGTGGAATTACATGATATTCATCCTCACGCATTCTTTCAGCCGCAGCTATGTGGTGATGCAGGTGCTGCACCTGGTGATCGCCGCCACTACTGCATTCATATTGTTGCGTTATTCGCCGTTTGCCTGGACGGTGAAGCTACTTATCCTGTTGGGGTATTATTTCCTGTTCGAATTTTCGGTACTCAGCAGGAACTATGCTCTCGGTGTCCTGTTGCTGTTTATCGTGTGTATACTGTTGCGGGAGCCCCGGAGGAGGCTGTTGTGGATAGGATTTCTTTTATTTGTCCTGTGCAATACGCATTTGTTTTTTGCTTTTGCTTCGATGGGTGTGTTTTTTTACCTGTTGATGGAATACCGAAAAGGCCGGGAGTGGCTGAGCCGGCGTTTTGCCTTGTTCACATCGCTGTTCGTGGCGGGTTTTGTTTGTGTCATTATACAGACGCGTGTTCCGCAGGAGGAGAGCTTTCATCATGCGCACCCGGCGGAGTGGCTTTCGGGGAAGAACCTGTCCTTTGCGGCTTTTGGCGTGATAAGGGGATGGCTGCCTGTCCCAAGGGTGAAAGAGGCGATGGAAGGGCATTTCTGGAACAGCTATATTCTAAGTGAATATCATGTCGGTCCCGTTGTCCTGGTGTTGCTGCTGGCATTTTTCGTACTACTGCCGGGGATGCTGTTGGGACGGGATATAAAGGCACTTGTATTTTATTATGTTTCGTTTTTTTGGATATGGGCCTTTTTCATAGTCACGCAGCAGACGGCAACCAGGTATTTTGGAATGGTATATATCTATTTTCTTGCGGCGTGGTGGATGGCGGGTGGGCATTGGGAGGCTGCTTTTCCGGGGGGTGCCAGGGTTGTGAAGGTATTGCTGTATGGCATACTGTCGATCCATGTGGGGGTCGGTCTTCTTGCCTATGAGCAGGATATAGTCCGTCCTTTTTCGTCGTCCAGGGATGCGGTGGACTTTTTGAAAAAGAAGGGTCTGGACAGTCAGACGATCATACTGGACGGGTACAATGGTGGGCCAATGATCAGTGCGTACCTGGGGAGACAGCTGTATTGCACGACTACCCGAAAGGAGGGGAGCTATGTGATCTGGAAGACTTCTTATTGGCCCAGGCCGAGACCGGCGATAGGTCAGGAGATTGCACGTGACCCTTACCTGCAGGGCCTCAACAGCTATGTGATCGTGTCCACGCAGAAGCTGGATACCGGCAGGATCGAAATCGGCGACAGGGTGTGGAGGCTGAGCTCTCTCGCGTCTTTCACCGGCAGTGTGGCCAAGGAGAATTATTTTATTTATCAATCCAAGTCAAGTCAGTGAGTATGGATAAAGTTCTCTTTTCGCATTCCTATTTCATGCGGTTCGATCCCAAGCAATGGGCGACGGGTCAGCCTTATCCGCCGTTGGCGACGATAGGCGCAGCGGCGGTATTGCGGAGGGAAGGTTTCAAGGTATCCCTTTTTGATACCATGTTCGTCGAAGAACCGGATGAGGTGTTATTATCCCTGGAGAAACAGCGGCCGGATTTTTTCGTTGTATATGACGATGGCTTCAACTATCTGACCAAGATGTGTCTTACCAATATGCGGGAGGCTGCGTTCCGGATGATCCAGCTGGCTCGTCAGCAGGGTTGCGTGGTGATCCTCTCGAGTTCCGACTCTACCGATCATTACAGGGAATACCTGGAAAAAGGGGCCGATTTTGTCCTGTTGGGTGAAGGAGAGCAGACCCTGCTCGAGCTCGTGAGTACTATCCGGGATGGAAGGGATGATCTTATGGCTATCCGGGGACTTGCTTTCCTGAAAAATGGGCTGCCGGTGCAAACGCCTGCCCGTCCCGTGATGAGGGATCTGGATAGTCTTCCCCTGCCGGCCTGGGACCTGGTCGATATGGAAAGCTACCGGCTTACCTGGCTGCAATACAACGACTATTTCTCCCTCAATATCGGTACAACCCGGGGTTGTCCGTTCAAATGCAACTGGTGCGCCAAACCCATCTATGGCAATCGCTATAATGCCCGTTCGCCCCGGCATGTTGTCAATGAGCTTCGACTGCTGAAAGATAATTATGGTTTTGACCATATCTGGTTCTGTGACGATATCTTCGGGCTTAAACCGGGGTGGGTAAATGAATTTGCCGATCTTATCGAACAGGAGGGGATCTCCTTCCGGTTCAAAATACAGTCACGGGCCGATCTTCTGCTGCAGGAAAATTATGTGGAGGCGCTGGCGCGGGCAGGCTGCGAAAATACGTGGATGGGGGCTGAAAGCGGGTCGCAGAAAATACTGGATGCTATGGACAAGGGCACTACGGTCGGGCAGATAGCCGATGCTACCCTGTTGTTGAGAAAATATCATATCCGGCCTTCTTTTTTCATACAGTTTGGTTATCCGGGGGAGAGCAAAGTAGATATAGATATGACAGTACGTATGATCAATACCTTATTACCGGACAGTCTTGGCATTTCGGTATCTTATCCTTTACCGGGGACCGTCTTTTATGACAGGGTAAAGGATGATCTGAAAGAGAAGGCCAACTGGACGGATTCGGACGAGTTGCAACTGATGTTTCGCAATACGTATCCGCCGGCCTTTTATAAGCAACTGCACCGGTACGTGCACAAGAGTTATCGCTGGCACCTGGCGTTACAGCAATTGTGGTATCTGCTGAGACATCCTGCGTCCATTACCAGGGCGGGGTTGCATAAGGCGGGTTCGCTGTTGTGGTATGGGCCGGCTGCTCTTATTGATAAAATTAAACTTTCACGGTTGGAAAAACCGCTGTCCATATGAATCTAACAGATAAACTCAACGAGGTAGAAGCCGCAAAGGCATTCAGCAAACAGTCCCTGGTGTTTGACGACTACGATGCGGGTAATACGATCATTCGATACAAGCGTCAACGCGTGCGGGAGCATGTCCTGCGGCACCTGCCGTCATCCGGCTATATTCTTGAACTGAATTCGGGTACGGGGGAAGATGCAGTGTTCTTCGGCAGAAAGGGGTATCATGTTCATGCCACCGACATTGCCGAGGGCATGCAGCGACAGCTAAAACAAAAAGTGCAGCGGCTCGGGCTTACGGGTGAGATATCTACGGAGTTATGCTCTTTCAATTCTCTGGATGAGCTTCGTCAGAAAGGTCCATATGACCTTATCTTTTCGAATTTTGCTGGACTCAATTGTACCAGTAGTCTTAACCAGGTGTTATCGTCCTTTTCGCCGTTGGTGAAACCAGGGGGGCAGGTCACGCTGGTGATATTACCCAAGTGGTGTATGTGGGAGTTATTGCTGGTGTTCAAGGGGAAATTCCGAACGGCGCTGCGTCGTATTTTTAGCGGTAGTGGTGCAAAATCCCATGTGGAGGGCGTATACTTCAAGTGCTGGTATTATTCTCCTTCCTATGTTATCCGGCATATGGCCCCGGATTTCGAGCTGATAGGGCTGGAAGGGCTTTGTACTCTTGTGCCGCCATCCTATATCGAGCATTTTGCGGAGAAAAGACCCAGGTTGTACCATTGGCTTCGGGAGAAGGAAAATAAATGGAAGGATAGGTGGCCGTGGAGGTTCCTGGGAGATTATTATATCATAAGCTTTCGTAAGCGCTCCATTTGACCTCCAGCTCGTTGAGTCGCTGGGCGTAGCGGCTGAGGATCTTTTCCTGGAAGTTGGCGGGATTGGGGCGGGAGAAATGTTTTTCGTTTTGCAGGGACATGCGGTTGCCCTTTTTATTCCGGTCGCCGCGTTCCTCTTTTTTCTGCCAGCGGAGGGAAGTCCAGCGTTGAAGCAGGTCGTCGAGGCGGTCGCCCCAGCGGTTGTCCAAAAGTTTTTCCAATACTGTCTTCAGGAAGGAGGAAGGTACGGGTCCTTCCGCCTCTTTTTTCCGGTGGCGGTAATGGGGGAAGTAATGGGATGTCCAGTCATTGGCGTCGAAAAATCTGACCAATCCTCCGTTGCCGCTGGCGGGTAATAAGGTGATCATCTCCGTTGCGGTGAAGATGTTCTTTTCTTTTATTTCCAGCGCTTCTTCGTCGACATAATAATTCATGCAATACCAATTCTGTCTGTTCCTCAGATAATTCATCTTTTTAAAGAGATGCATGAGGGTTCTTGCTATCCAGAGCCGGTTGCGGCGGGTGATGATAAAATAGTCTATGTCCGCCTGTTCATCTGCAAAATGTTTGGAGAGCGAGCCGGAAATACCCACTCCCCTGACATAGGGAAACCGGTATAATTGCCGGGAGATGCGGGCTGCTATCTTCAGCAGGTCGTCGGCGTGGCGGTTGCCGCGGATCCTCCGGGCTGTCAGTTCCGGGTCATTACGGAGCCCGTAGAAGGCTCCGTCCGGGAAGATCAGCCCTTCTTTTGTCAATAGCTGCAATTCGGCGTTCAGATCGGTGAGGGAGGCCTCTTTGTCCAGGAAAAAGAGGATCTCTTCGATGGTGACAGGATAATCGAAAAGGTCAAAATAAGCTAAAACCTTTAATATGCTTTGGCGCATGGGCATAATAGGGTAAAACGGTATTTTTTAGCTGGGAGTTGCTTGGACCTCTTTGGGCCGGAGGCATTTCGAGAAATGCCGTTCGGAGGGGCAACCGCTTCATTTTTAGCTGCGTTTGATCTTAATAGAATGAGATACTTCTTCTTTAAAAGGGTTTTTGACCTGTTGTTTTCCGCGGTGGTCATCGTTGGCGTGCTGAGTTGGGTACTACCGTTACTGGCTGTGTTGATCAGGCTGGATACTCCGGGTTCCGTCTTCTTTTTACAGAAGAGGGTTGGGAAGGGGGGGCGGCTTTTCACCTGTATTAAGATGCGCAGCATGATCATCAATCCGCAGGCTGACGAGTTGCCGGCGAGCTGGGATGACAAAAGGATCACGCGTGTCGGCAGATGGCTGCGCCGGACCCATCTGGACGAATTGCCCCAGTTTGTCAATGTTTTTCTTGGGTCCATGAGTCTTGTAGGCCCCAGGCCATATATGCTGGCCGATAGCCAGGTTTTCTCCAGGATGGCCCCGGACTATGTTGTCAGATATCACGTAAAACCTGGAATAACGGGGATGGCGCAGGTGAAGGGATTACATGGCCCGCTGATAGACAGGTCGATCATCAATTCCCGGCTACACTGGGATATATTTTATATACGCCATGTTTGCTTTTTATTGGACATCCGTATCATCCGGCAGTCGATACTGCAACTATTCACCCAACAGCGTCCCGTATGAGAATTGCCTTCATAACCAGATCGACCTTATATACCGTAAAGGGCGGGGATACCTTCCAGGTAGCCCAAACGGCCCGTCATTTGGAAAATATAGGCATCCATGTAGATATTCTTTTGACCAATGAAATTATTGATTACGACAAATACGATCTGTTACATTTCTTTAACATCATTCGTCCGGCGGATATACTTTGTCATGTCCAGGTGGGGAAACCTTTTGTCGTCAGTACTTTGCTGGTGGACTACAGCGGTTATGACAAACATTATCGCAAGGGCGTGTCCGGCTGGGTATGCCGTCTGCTGTCTCCCAGTGCCATAGAATATTGCAAGACCATTGCGCGGTATCTGTTGGGAAAAGATACGCTGATGACCAAAAGTTATCTGTGGAAGGGGCAACAAGGGTCTGTACAAGAGGTACTCGATGGGGCTTCCTTGTTATTCTCCAATTCCTCCCTGGAGAGCCGGCAACTGGCCAGACAATACCGGTTCAAAGCCGATTGTGTCTCCATCCCAAATGGTCTTGACAGCGACCTGTTCTCCTATGATCCGCGGCAGCAGAAAGACGAGAAGCTGGTATTGTGCGTGGCGCGGATCGAGGGGATAAAGAATCAGCTCAATCTTATCAAAGCATTGAATGATACCCATTACCGGTTGCTCATTATTGGCGATCATGCCCCGGGTCACGCCGATTATTACCGGGAATGCCGGCGGATAGCGGGTGGGAATATTGAATTTATAGAACACATTCCTCAGCGCGACCTGGTAAAATATTATCAGAAGGCCAAGGTTCATATACTGCCAAGCTGGTTTGAGACCTGTGGTCTTTCTTCGTTGGAAGCTGGTGCGATGGGATGCAATATCGTTATCACCGACAAGGGATATGCGAGGGAATATTATGGCGACTATGCATTCTATTGCGACCCGGCTAATCCGTACTCTATTTTTAATGCCGTAGACAATGCCGCCCGGAGTGGCTTCAGAATGGATTTACGCAATAGAATATTAACCAATTACACCTGGGGCCGGGCTGCAGCTGGTATTGCCAGAGGGTATAACAAAATATTAAGCACGACATGAGTCTTCGGATCGCAATTTTGGGTACAAGAGGCATTCCCAATCATTATGGTGGGTTCGAGCAATTGGCCGAGCACCTGGGACCGGGATTGGTAAAAGCCGGACATTCCGTTACGGTATACAACTCTCATAATCATCCCTGGCAGGGGAGGCAATGGGAGGGTGTCAACATCGTGCATTGTTATGATCCGGAATATCTATTGGGTAGCGCGGGTCAATTCATTTATGATCTCAACTGTATCATCGATGCCCGGAAAAAGAATTTTGACGTCATCCTGCAGTTGGGATATACCAGCAGTTCCATCTGGGGGTTTCTTTTTCCCGAGCAGACGGCGATGATCTATAATATGGATGGACTGGAATGGCAAAGGGCCAAGTATTCGAAGCTGACGCGCCGTTTCCTGTTGTTTGCGGAGAAGCTGGCCGTCCGGTACAGCAATTTCCGAATTGCGGACTCGCCCGTCATTCAATCCTATTATAGAGAGAAATATAATATCGGCACTGAATACATCGCTTATGGGGCGGATGTTTTTCCTGAAGCGGACAAGAACGTGCTGAGTGAGTATGGGCTCGGGCCGGGCGGCTATTTCCTGGTAATGGCGAGAATGGAGGAAGAGAATAACATAGAGATGATCCTGAATGGATTCAGTGCGAGCAGTCTGGATAAAAAGATAGTGATCATCGGGAATGTTTCATACAGATATGGCCGTTATCTGACGGAGAAATTCGGCCATGACAAACGAGTTATATTTACCGGCGCCATATTCGAAAAAGAAAAAGTGCATGCGTTGAAATTCTTTTCTGCCTTGTATTTTCATGGGCATAGTACCGGGGGGACCAATCCTTCCCTGTTAGAGGCAATGGCCAGCAGGGCGATGGTATATGCTCACGACAATCCTTTCAACAGGAATGTGTTGGGAGAAGACGCGTACTATTTTTCTTCGGCTGCGGACATCAGGCGGTTTGTCGAAGGATTTACCCGGGGGGCGAGAGAAGAGGAGATGACACAGCGGAATTATGGGAAGATTGCGGAACGTTTCCATTGGCGCGCCATTATTGACAAATACGAGCGATTCATCCTGCAAAGTCTATTTCTGTTTAGGAATGAAAGAAATATTGTATATAGAAGATACTCCCGCGAATAAGATCAGTTATTATCTGTTGCTGGCCTTTCTCGTCACCCTGCCTTTCGACCGTATCTACAGTGAGCTGTCGTTGATAGGGCTGTTGTTACATACCTTGCTGCATCCTGCGACGGATAAAAAACTGTCCTTTCGCTGGGCGGGGTGGTTGATCTGTTGTCTTTATCTGTTGATGGTGGTTGGCGCATTGTATGCTCCGCGTTGGGGCGATGCCGAAAGACAGCTGGAAAAACAGCTTGCTATCCTGCTTTTTCCGGTGATCGCGTGGTTTTCCCGGCTGGATTGGGGGCGCGTCTGGTGGCGGTGGTTGAAGGGATTTGCTTTTTCCTGTTTTTTTACGGTGGTGTACCTGGATATGTGTGCGTTGGTAAGTATACATGAGCAGGGGTTGGGTTTGAGGGCTATGTTGTCTCCTGATTTTCTCAATCATGCTTTTACTGCGCCGTTGGATCTTCATGCGACTTATCTGGCGATGTATGTGGCTATTGCGCTGGTGGTCTTTATACAGATGGCGGTGGGGGGACAGCGGCTGCTGTATGGGCTGATATCGCTGATCCTGCTGGTGGCTGTCGTGCAGCTGGCATCGCGGGCTGTATGTCTGGCGGTGTTGTTGTTGCTGAATGGGGTTGTCCCCTGGTTGCTGCTTCGAGGAAAAGCCCGGAAGGTGGGGTTGGTTGTTTTTCTGTCGGTGAGTTTGATCGCGGGGACGGTAGTGGTAGTCAACAAAAATTTAAACAGCCGCTACCTGGTGTCGCTGAAACAGGATGTGCAGCGGGTAAGGGGACTGGAAGAAGATCCCGAGCCGCGCATGGTGCGTTGGGGTTGTGCCTGGGAATTGATCCGGCAGTCGCCCTGGGTGGGCTATGGTACGGGGGCTGAGGTGCCCAAATTGAAAGAGAGATATTATGCGCATCAGCTGACGATCTCTTATACGCATGAGCTGAATGCGCACAACCAATATCTGAGTTATTGCCTGAATGCGGGGTTGCCGGGTGGTTTGATGTATGCAGGGATCCTGATCGTTGGTGGTATCATTGCTTTTCGCCGGAGGGATATTTTTTTAAGCAGTTTTTTAGTGATCGTTGTTATTGTCTCTTTATCGGAGAATATATTGGATATGAATAAAGGGATATTCTTTTTTAGCTGTTTTTTTACTCTTTTTTTATATCGGTACCGGTCTGGCGTGGAGGTTGGGCAAGGCGGATAGTGTCGGCAAAGCGTTCCATCTCCTCCAGCTGCGGGCTGCATTGCAGGAGGAAAAAGTCTACGCCGGCCTTTTCGAATTCGCCGATGCGGTCTTCCACCTGGGCGGGTGTCCCTACTAATCCGCTGCGCAGGCCCCGGTTGGAAACGGAGTATTCTTCGAGGGAAACCTTTTGTTCTAGTTGTGTGCCTGCCAGCCATTGCTGGTAGTTGTTATAGCCGGCGCTGCCTGGTTGTACATTGGTGATACGATCCATCTCCTTTTTGACTGCGATGTCGTTGTCGCGGATGATGCTATAGGCGGCTACGCCGTATTGCAGTGGCGGCAGTCCTTTCTTTTCTCTTCGTTGTTTCATGTCCCGGATACGTCTGCCGATGGTGTCGGGGGTGTCGCCGTGCATCACATATCCGTCACAGGTGGTCGTGATGAGGTCTTTGGCTGCCTCTGACTCTCCGCCGGCGTATAGGGCTGGTCTGGGCCGGGACAGGGGTTTGGGTTGGAGGGTATTATTTGTCACCTGGTAATATTTCCCGTCATAGGTGAAGCCGTCTTCCTTCCAGACCCCGTTGAGTACGGTGAGCCATTCGGCTGTCCGGGCATAGCGGTCGTCATGTTGTTCGAAGCCGATGCCGTATTTGGTGGCTTCGTCGCGCCACCAGGAGGAGACGACATTCAGCGAAAGGCGGCCATTGCTGATATGGTCGATATTCGCTGCCTGTTTGGCCAGTAAGGCCGGGTTATGAAAGGTGGGCCGTACGGCAACCATCAGTTCCTGCCGGCTTGTGACGGCGGCGAGGGCGGCGGCAGTGGACCATGCATCGAGTGAGGGCGCCTGTTCGCCTTTGATGTCATTGAGGTATAGTTCGGCTATGAGGGCGAGGTCGAACCCGATGGCTTCGCTGCGGATGGCCAGCTTTTTTACGTATTCCCAGGTGGGGGGCATTTTTTCGTCTTCCACGTTGCGGAGCCAACCGCCGAAAACGGGCATCCAGTATCCGTATCGCATGCGTTAGTTGGTTTGTGCGTGAGTTAAATGGGCTTCGCCGGGTTCTTTGGCGGCGTCGGATTCTTTGGCGATGCAGGATTCTTTGGCGGCGCCGGGTTCGGTATTAGACTCGCCGGCCCGTTTTTCCAGATAGTCTGCCAGCCGCTGGTGTGGGTTGAATCCGATGACATTGACGGCGTCGGCGACAAAGTTGGACAGGGCGTTGACGTCATAGTATAATAATTCGCCGTCGCGGTCATCAATGATATATTCGATACCACCGACGTCGATGCCTGAATGCTGCACGATGGTCTCTATGGTCTTGATGACGGCCGGCGGCGGGGTATATGCTTCTACTTTCAGGCCATTTTTGGGTGCGTCGAGGGCGCAGGCGTTACGCACCAATTCGACTCCTGTGTTTGTCTGGCAGATATCTGCGGGGCAGAGGTTAAAGGTGTCGCCGGTGAGGTAGACGCGGATGGCGTAAAGGAATTTTCCTCCCAGGGTTTCTACGCGGGTGATATACCCGCCGCGGGCGGGAATGAATTCCTGTAGCAGGGCTGTATGGTCGACCCCGAAGTCGAGATTGTTGCCGGCTATTGCGGCTTTTAGGTCTTCGGGGGTCTGGTATTTCGTGATGCCTGCTCCGCTGCCGCCGATATTGGCTTTGACCACGACGGGGAAGCGAAGCCCTTCGGCGGCTGCTATTAACTGTGAGGGATGATTTACGACATGTGCCTTTGGATATTTGATGCCGAGAGACTGCAGGAGTTGTAGCTGCAGGGCCTTTGAAGTTTCGAAGGTCCATGCTTTGTATCCGTTGACGACGGGTATGCCGAGGGTTTCGAGATGTTTCAGGTAGTAGAGCGTATAAAAAATGCCTTGTGTGCCTTCGCGCAGATAGGCGGAAGGGCTCATTCGGTTGAAGAACAAAGAAAAGTCTGGTTTCGGGGCTTCAATAGCAAATTGGTGTTGGGCGGGATTGAAGCGGGTGTATGGAATGCCGCGGCTGTCCAGCTCTGCGAAGAGGGGTTTGAACCAGTCGGGATGTTCGTGATAAATGGCGATGGGTGACATGAATACTATGTTGGGTGAGTGTAGTAATGAGTATTCAAATATACTTCAAAACAGAGATTTATGCTGTTTGCCGGCTTCTAAGGCCCACTGCGGATTAAGCGCTTTCGCCGGGGATTCGCGCTTGATCTGTAGTATATTGATTGTCAATTAATTAATTGATCTTATGTCCTCATAGAATTTTTGTATTTTGCATGTTATTGGCCTTGCTTCAGTTGATTGGAGTGGCTGATTATTAAAGCTAAATTTTTAAAAAACTTGTTATGCGTGCTGTAAAAATAATCGACCGGGAAATAGTACAATATCTTCCTCACCTAAGCGATCAGCAGAAACAAGCTGTTCTGGGTGTAGTGAAGACCTTCGCGGCTGAGCAACAAGACTGGTGGGATGAGATCAGTAAGGAACAGCGGGAGGCTATAGACAAGTCATTAGCCGAGATGAAAGCGGGAAAACTGACACCTCAAGACGAGGTATTAAAAAAGCATAAGAAATGGCTGAGGAAGTAGTCTGGGAAATCCTATGGACCGAAAGTGCAAAAAAATCTTTTAATAAAATCGTCGAATACCTTGAAACTAACTGGACTGAGAGGGAAGTCAGTAAGTTTGTTAACGAGACGATATATCTCTTATCGAATTTAAAACGTCAGCCCGAAATGTGCCGGCCTTCCTTGAAAAGAAAGAACGTCCGGATTGGCATCGTCAATAAGCATACGCAGCTAGTCTATCATTACCAGTCAAGAAAAAAGGTAATTGTGGTTTTGCTGTTCTGGAATCCCAAGCAAAATCCTGCTAAGCTTAAATACTAATTGAAACGGTCCACTGTGGTAAAGAAAAAAAACATCAGGAAAGCTCTCAAAAAGAAGAGAGAAATTGTTGTTGTAATTGAACGTCATATTGACGCTAAAGACACGTTATTCCCCGAAAAATTGGCGAAGGCGAATGAGATACTTCGCAATACTAAGTTTAGGGATTCAAGATTAGGCTTATAATTCTGAAATGGCTTATCTTCAGGCATGCAAAAGCTTCGCCTGTCTCCGCTATTTATAATCATTTTTTTTACTATTTCGGCCAGGGCCCAGAACGGCAATTTTCCGCTGCGCATCGGGGAAGACTCTTCGATCAGTGTTGCCGGGCATCGTATGCTACTTAGCAAGCAGGGGTTTCCCGAGCAGGTGCAGGTCTTGTTTGCTGCAAATGGAAAGGATAGCCTGGCTAAGCCGGTGAATATTCTTGCAGAGAACATTCACTTTCATTTTTTCAGCCAGGCTGATGGGAAGGATATCCGGCTGAAGAGTGGCGGACTGGCGTTTACGAAGCGGACGTCCCGTAAGGTCAGCTGGGAGGTGAACAGCGCTGCGGATGCGTTGAGCGTGGATGCTACAGGGACGGTGGATCCGAAAGGTCGGGTGGACTACTCCGTTAAAGTGACGGCGTTGCGGGATCTCGATCTGAAGGATATTGTCATGCATATTCCTTTTCAGAAAGAGGTGGCAAAGTCGATGGTGGGGTTGGGGAAACAGGGCGATTATCAACCGGATAGTATGTATCATTGGAAAGCGAAGGATGGAAATAAAGAGGGGGTAGGGGCTTGGATCGGTGATGCCGGGGGCGCGGGATTGAACTATTCGCTTTTGAATCCGACAGTCTGGTATAATGGCGGGAAGGGGGGCATCGATGTCGGGATTAAGGGCAAGTCCATGCTGGTAAATAATTACAGTGGCTCCCGCCATTTGTCAAAAGGTGACATACTTTATTATAACTTTATCTTGCGGGTCTCTCCTGACCGCATGAAATAAAAAAGGCCATATGAAATTGTACAGGACCAAAAAAGGAAATATCCTTGAAGCGGATAAGAACTACTATCAACTTTATGACACCTGGGATCAACTGATCAATAGGGAGAACCTGCATGGGTACCTCAGATCGCTGGCCGGTCCCCGGGCCACTACTATTCCCGCCGAGGAGGCTGAGCTCTGGCTGAAAGAGGAACTGCTGCCTCCTATCGGTTCGCAGGAGGTTTGGGCGGCGGGGGTAACTTATCTGCGCAGCCGTGATGCGCGGATGGAAGAATCAGAAGATTCGGGCGGCGCCGACTTCTACGATAAGGTATACGAGGCCGAGCGTCCTGAACTTTTCTTTAAGTCGCAACCGCACCGTGTTGCGGCCCACGGAGAGGAGGTCTATATCCGGCGGGACTCCGTCTGGAATGTGCCCGAGCCTGAACTGACCCTTTTCATCAATAGCCAGGGACAGATACAGGCGTATACCATTGGCAATGACATGAGCTCCCGGAGTATCGAAGGGGAGAATCCGTTGTATCTGCCGCAGGCGAAAGTGTACCAGCGAAGCGCTGCTCTTGGTCCGGGTCTTTACGTACCTCCTAACCCAATCCCCTTAACGACCCATATTCGTATGTCCATCCATCGCAATGGGTCGTCGGTGTATGAGGGGGAAGTGGCGATCAGCCAGATAAAGAGAAAGCTGACCGAGCTGGCGGAGTGGTTGTATAAAGAATCTGATTTTATCTATGGCAGCTTCCTGATGACGGGTACCTGTCTTGTCCCGGGCAATGAATTTACGCTGCAGCCGGGGGATAAAGTGGAGATCGCCATCGATGGGATCGGAGTTTTGAGCAATACGGTCAACTACCGACCGGTAAGCCAATAAAGTCGCCTGCCTACCCTATATTTGTGGCCCATGGAAAAAATGAATTGGCAGCGACTGTATAGCCCTTTAAGGACAGGATCGGCCGCAGGGGCAGTTTTGACGGGTGCGGCGCCAGGCACGGCCGAAACCAGCGCCCGTACTTCCTTTTTGCGGGATTATGACCGTATTATTTTTTCGTCTGCCTTCCGCCGTCTCCAGAACAAAACGCAGGTTTTCCCCTTGCCGGGACCGGTATTCGTCCACAACCGGCTGACGCATAGCCTGGAAGTGGCTTCTGTTGGCAGATCGCTGGGTAAGGCGGTGGGAGATGCCATTGGGAACAAATACGCCCATTTAGGAGAGGACTTTTCGGAATTCTATAAATATGAGCTACCCTCCGTCATTGCGGCGGGTTGTCTCGCTCATGACATCGGCAATCCTCCTTTTGGTCATTCCGGAGAAGATGCCATCCGCAATTTTTTCCGGGAACTGACAGGGGAGGGGAAGAGCCGTTTTGACAACGAACTATCGCCCAATCAGCAGAGGGATTTCTTGTATTTCGAGGGCAATGCCAATGCATTCCGGACCCTCACCCATAACTTTAACGAAAGTGCTCTTGGGGGCTTCCGGCTCACCTATGCTACCCTGGCCTCTATTGTAAAATATCCTTCCGACTCGCTCAGCGGATTCGATAAACAGCGGCTGGTCACTAAGAAGTCCGGTTTTTTTGATTCAGAGATCAACACTTATAAAGTCATCGCCCGCGAGCTGGGCATTCCGCAATTGGATGGCGATAAAAACGTTTTTGCGCGTCATCCTTTTGTCTATCTTGTAGAGGCAGCGGATGATATTTGTTACCGTATCATTGACTTTGAAGATGCGCACCGGCTGAACATCATTTCCATCGAGACCATCCGGGATCTTTTCCTTTCTTTTTTTGACGATGAAAAAGGATATAATTCCCGCGACCGCGTGGAAAAGACCTTTCATAGCATCAATGACGACAATCAGAAAGTGCAGTATCTCCGCGCCATGCTGATCAACCTGCTGATCTTCCGGGTGCGCGACATATTCATGGAAAAAGAAGATCTGTTGCTGGAAGGGGCAGTGACCAGATCGCTCATCGATTGTCTGCCCGAGCGCGAACTGGCGTTGATGAAAAAGATAGACGCTTTTTCCGTGCAGCATATTTACAATCACCGGTCGGTGGTTGAGATAGAGATAGCTGGTTATAACGTCATTGGCGGTATGCTGAAAGAATTTTTTTGGGCGGTGCTCAACCCGCGGGTGGTCAAGTCGGAGAAGCTACTCCAGCTGATCTCCAAACAATTTGTTATTGTTGGCGAGCCTGGTCATTTGTATAATGACGTGCAGTCTGTCGTTGATTTTATATCCGGGATGACAGATCTCTATGCTGTGGATCTGTATCGGAAGATCACGGGGATGGCTTTTCCGCAGATCAGATAATAGGGGTGATTATTAAACCGATCACAGGTATTCCCTCTAATAATTCAAAACCCACCGTCCGGTGGTTTTTTTTTGCCAAAAATTGGCATACTTTTTCACTTATAATTAATACCCAAAAAACTATTTGTATGTTTAACAAATTCCCGATCAGTTTTGAATATGATGGTATCCATTATCGCGGTGAGATCCAACCCTTGCAAAGCAGTCTTCAGCACAGGATCCCCACTACTTTCCAGGTGGTCCTCAATAATGTTTATTGTGGCCTGGTCAAAAGAAAAGGTACGGGCTGGGAAACGGATTCCCCAAAATGTGCGATCATGGTAGACATTATCGGCAATCACATCTATGACTGGTATGAATAAAAGGAGCGATCTTCGCTGTTATGCGAAAATACCTTTCTTTTCTGGCCGGGGTCGTGCTCATCGCCGCGGGCTGTAAGGACCGGGATGCTTCTTCTGCCGCAGCCGCCGACTCGATCAAGGTGTCGCAGGCTAAGCGTGACTCTGCAGATTGGGCTTTGCTGCCCTTTACTAAAGTCGATAGTGTCAACCCGGTGTTGACGCCGGGTAAAAATTCGTTTATTGACCCTCTTTGGAAAAAGAAGATCGACTGGGAGGAAAAAGATGTTTTTAATCCAGCCGTTGTTGTAAAGGACGATAAGATATACCTGTTATACCGGGCGCAGGATAACGTGGGCCGTCCTTCCGGTACTTCCCGTATTGGTCTGGCCGAAAGTACGGATGGCTTTCACTTCACCAGGCATTCTTCGCCGGTGCTGTTTCCCGATAATGATCCACAGAAAAAATACGAATGGGAGGGAGGGTGTGAGGACCCTCGTGTCGTGGAGGATGAGAACGGCATGTATTACATGACCTATACGGCTTTTGACGGTAAACTGGCTCGTCTGCTGGTTGCCACATCTACTGATCTTATTCACTGGACCAAACGGGGAGCGGCCTTTGCCAGGGCATATAATGGCAAATACATCGACCAATGGTCGAAGTCGGGTTCCATCGTTTCGAAATACAACAAAGGGAAGATCGTTGCTGTCCGTATAAAAGGGAAGTACTGGATGTATTGGGGCGATCAGAATATCTGGGCAGCGGTGTCGGACAATCTCATTGACTGGACCCCCGTGGAAAAGAATGCAGGAGAGGCTGATCCCATTGCATTAAAAGGACAGGCTGTAAATATGCCCCATCTCAGGATCGTCCTGCCCACCCGCAACAAAAAGTTCGACAGTGACCTCGTAGAGCCGGGGCCCCCGGCGATGTTAACCGACAAAGGCATACTGCTGATCTACAACAGCCGGAATATCCCTGCCATTGGCGATCCTGCACTGCCTGAGGGGACCTATACTGCCGCCCAGGTGTTGTTTGACAAAGAAGATCCCACGCATATCATTCATCGCCCCGACCGGTATTTTATAAAACCGGACAAACCCTATGAGATGATCGGGCAGGTGAATGCCGTCTGTTTTTTGGAAGGGCTGGCGCTTTTCCATGACCGGTGGTTTCTCTATTACGGTACTGCCGACTCGAAGATCGCTGTTGCGGTGCGGCCGGCAAAAAAATAAGAGATAGCGTATATTTGCAGCATACCAAATACACCGACTCCTTCTGGCGGCCGAAGATGGACAAGGTGTCGACGGTGACGCTTGACGCCTGTATTTATCAGACGGAGGTAAAAACGGCCCGTATCCGCAACCCGGTTCTAGCTCTTCAGGGCAAGCTCCCGGTAGTTATAGCGTCGGCCGATGGGTATAATGTACGGACAACTATTAGCGCTTATACTGTGGTGCGACAGTGCCATGAACAAATTATTAACTTTAAATTGCGGTCCTTTAAGGCCTCAAATGTCTTGAAAAATTCTTTCATCTTAGGCCCACCTTAGAATAAAGAATAATGATCACTCCAACCGATAAAAAGGTATTAAAGAAATTCGGAGAGAATTTGAGAAAGCTCCGCAAGGACAAAGGGCTCAGTCTCCGGGAAATGTCGTATGCCTGTAGCATCGACAATAGTAAGATCGCCAAGATCGAAAAAGGGATGATCAACATCACCTTCACTACTCTATTGCAATTGGCCGTTGCGCTCGAGGCCCATCCCTCTGCTTTATTGGATTATGAGGCGGAATAGCTTTTGACCGCGGCCGGGTTACGGATTCGGCGGCTGGGTTTCACGTCCGGGGCCGTTTTGGTTAGAATGGCCTTTTTTTCGTAGAGGGCATATAGTCCTGCTGCTGTTCCGATCAGATAATGGAATCTTATTCATTATTCTGAATCGATCTATCATGGAAAGACAGGAAGAAGCTCTACGCGAATTTGGCCGGCGGCTGACCTGGTTGCGCGAAAAACAGGAATTGTCGATTGCAGAACTGGCTGTCCGATGTGGTCTTGATACCCTTAAAATCATTCAAATAGAGGCCGGGCAGGTGGATTTTCCGGTGACGGTGATATTGGCATTGGCCCGGGGATTGGGGGTGCCGCCGGACGAGTTGCTGGAGACGCTTTGAGGGGGATAGGAAATATACCTCGCTATTTTCCTATTGTGGAAAGGCTCTCCGGGCAGTATATTGATGACCGGAAACTTAATCCTATCCATGAAAAAAACCACACCATGACTACGCTTGCGGGTCTTTTCTTTTCCTTCATTTCCGTGCTTGGCCTGCTGAAAGGAAAATCCAAACGCGCTATGCGCAGAACCGTCATTATCGCTTTCTCTCTTTTTCTGATACTTGTCCAGGTGCTGTTTATGAACGATGTACTGGATCTTGAAGGTCAGGAATTTATTGCCATCTCTGGGGTGCTGAGCGGAATTATTCTTATTTTGGCCTACCAGAAAAATGAAGCATGGTAGCCAAACTAGTATTTTTGAGCGTTTGCTCTCTGACCTTTCTTAGCCTTTCCGCGCAATCCAAGTCCAAAACAGCTAACCCGCCGATGGGTGGGGGGAGCATCTATCGCGACGGATGGATCGATTTCAACAAAAACGGCAAAAAAGACATCTTCGAAGACCCGGCTCAGCCGGTGAACAGGCGTATAGAAGACCTGCTGGGGCAAATGACCCTCGAAGAGAAAACCTGCCAGACCGCCACGCTGTACGGCTTTGGCCGGGTGTTAAAAGACGAGCTTCCTACCCCTGGCTGGAAAAATGAGGTCTGGAAAGATGGCATTGCCAATATTGACGAACATCTCAATGGAGTGGCCTACAATGCCGCCGCCAATACTCCTTTATCCTATCCTTTCAGCCGTCATGCGGAGGCCATCAATACCGTCCAGCACTGGTTTGTCGAACAAACCCGTCTGGGCATCCCGGTGGACTTCACCAACGAAGGTATACATGGTCTCAATCATGACCGCGCCACCCCGCTGCCTGCCCCCATCGCCATCGGCAGCACCTGGGACAAGGCCCTCGTCAGACAGGCGGGGGAGATAGTCGGTCGTGAAGCCAGGGCGCTGGGTTATACCAATGTCTATGCTCCCATCCTCGATCTGGCCCGGGACCCGCGTTGGGGCCGTACGCTGGAATGTTATGGCGAAGACCCTTTCCTGGTAGCCGAGCTGGGCAAGCAAATGACATTGGGCATCCAGGATCAAGGGGTCGCTTCCACCCTCAAACATTTTGCCGTCTATAGCGTTCCGAAGGGAGGCCGTGACGGAAGCGTCCGTACCGACCCCCATGTGGCGCCCCGCGAACTCTACGAATTATATCTGTATGCTTTCCGTCGCGTCATCCAGGAAGCGCATCCGCTGGGCGTCATGAGCAGTTATAATGACTGGGATGGCGTGCCTATTACCGGCAGCTACTATTTTTTGACCGAACTGCTTCGCGAAAAATTTGGTTTTGACGGATATGTCGTATCCGACAGCGACGCGGTGGAATACCTTTTTACCAAACATCATGTCGCTGAGACCTATAAAGAGGCTGTCCGGCAGGTGATCGAAGCCGGACTCAATGTTCGAACGAATTTTACCCCACCAAAGACCTTTATCGAACCCCTCCGGGAACTAGTGAAAGAGGGTAGTCTTTCCATGCATACGCTGGACCAGCGTGTGGCCGATGTGTTGAGGGTGAAATTCCGGCTCGGCCTTTTTGATCAGCCGTATGTAAATGCCGCAGCAGCGGAAGAAGTGCTGAAGCCCGGCCGCACAAAGGAGTTTGTCCTGCAGATGGCGCGGGAATCGCTGGTGTTGCTGAAGAATGATAGTGCCGGCGTAGCGGGCGGACGTCTCCTGCCGCTGGACAAACGGCGCTATAAGCGGATACTTGTCACGGGACCCCTTGCCAAAGAAACGTCCTATGCCATCAGCCGTTATGGTCCTTCGCATCTTGACGTGACTTCTGTTTATGAGGGGTTGCGGGCTTACCTCGGTAACGAGGGCACCCTGGACTATGCTAAAGGCTGCGAGATGGTGGACAGCACCTGGCCGGAGAGCGAGATCATACCGACTCCGCTGACGGGTGCGGAGGAGGCTGGTATTGCTGAGGCGGCGACTAAGGCAAAAAACTCCGACGTCATCGTCGCGGTATTGGGTGAGGACGAAAAAAGGGTGGGAGAAGGGATGTCCCGTACGGGGCTGGATCTTCCCGGCCGTCAGCAGCAATTGCTGCAGGTGCTGCAAGCCACCGGTCGTCCTGTAGTGCTGGTCCTTATCAATGGTCAGCCTCTTACCATCAACTGGGCGAACCGGTATGTCCCTGCCATCCTGGAAGCCTGGTTCCCCAATTCCTCGGGGGGGCAGGCCATCGCCGAGACCTTGTTTGGCGACAACAACCCGGGCGGCAGGTTGTCGATGACCTTCCCGAAGACCACTGGCCAGATAGAATGGAATTTTCCGTATAAACCGGGTTCTCAGCCCGTCGGCAGGACAGGCGACAAAAGGGAGAACCGTACCAGCGTTTTTGGACCGTTGTATCCTTTTGGTCATGGCCTTAGTTATACCGGGTTTGCGTATAGCAACCTGGTCATCTCGCCGGACGAGCAAAAAGTCCAGGGAGATATTGCCGTATCGGTGGATATAACTAATACGGGCAACCGTAAAGGGGATGAAGTAGTGCAGTTGTATGTCAATGATGAAGTCAGCAGCGTGACCGTGTATGAGCAACAACTCCGCGGCTTTGAAAGGGTCTCGCTGGCGCCCGGTGAGAAAAAGACTATTTCTTTTACGCTCCATCCGGAGGATCTGTCCCTGCTGGATAAAAATATGGTCTGGCGTGTAGAGCCGGGTAAATTCCGGGTAATGGTCGGCAGCAGCTCCGCCGACATCCGGCTAAAAGGAGAATTCACCATCAGGTAATTTTCGTACAGAAAAGATCAAAAATGAGGAAGCGCTGAAAAGCAGTGCAGTTTAAATTTGGTTGTTTCCTAATATAACCAAAACTGTCACAATGAGAAAACTGCTTTTTAATGCGTTATGTCTATTCATGGCGTTTTTGCTATGTCTTAACGCTCATGCACAAAAAAGGCCGATCTCCGGCAAGGTGACCGACTCGGCCGGGGCGCCCATTCCGAATGTCAGCGTCCGGCTTAAATCGACCCGCGCCGGTGTCTCCACCCAGGAGAATGGACGTTTCCAGATAACCGCGTCCCCGTCGGATGTGCTGCTATTCAGCAACATTGGTTTTGCCGATATGGAGGTCCGGGTAGGTAACAGGGATAATATTGAAATCGTGATGAGCAGGAGTATGCAGTCCCTGAGCGAAGTGACCGTCACGACCGCCCTGGGTATTAAAAGAACTAAAAATTCTCTTCCTTATGCCACCCAGCAGATCACGGGCGACCAGGTCACCAAAACGATGAACACCAATTTTGTCGATAATATGTCGGGAAAGGTAGCCGGTCTGCAGATAACGTCCAGCAATACGATGGGTGGTTCCAATAATGTCATTTTGAGGGGTATGAAATCTCTGACCCAGAGCAACCAGGCATTATTTGTCGTGGACGGTGTTCCTTATGACAACAGCAACCAGTCTACTACCAACCAGTCGGGTCAGGGATATTATGATCTGGGCAATGGCGCCTCGGACATCAACCCCAATGATATCGAATCGATCAGCGTGCTGAAAGGTGCGGCTGCGTCTGCCCTTTACGGGTCGAGGGGCGCCAACGGGGTAATTCTTATCACCTCCAAAAGAGGCTCGAGACTGAATAAAGGATTGGGCGTTACGGTCAATATTGGCGTCAATGCCGGCACACCGGATAACAGCACATTACCGCAATACCAGACACAATATGGTCAGGGATATGGTAGTTCGGGGGGAGGCGTGGGCAGTCCCAATAATTATTTTTATTATCAGCCTATCTTCAATAGCAATGGCAGTCCGGTGCTCATTGCTCAGACCGACGTCGACCAGATGACAGGGCCAGCTTATGACCCAAACCTGATGGTTTATCAATGGGATGCTTTTTCCCCCGGCAATCCCAATTACGGGAAGGCCACTCCGTGGAAACCTGCTGCCCACTACAAACCAAATGATTATTTCGAAACGCCCATTTCTACCAGTGCCAGTGTCTTTGCAGATGGAGGCAGTGATAAGAGCACCTTCAAAATGGGTTATACCCATAGCAATGACAAAGGATATCTGCCCAATAGCAACGAAGCAAAAAACCTTCTCACTTTAGGCGTTACTTATAACCTGGCCCCTGAACTCACTGTCGGTGGTGAATTCAACTATTCGGACATCAATGCCATCGGCCGTTATGGGTATGGCTATTACGGGGGTAATGGCACGCAGATAAATCCGATGACGGATTTTCGTCAATGGTGGCAGACAGGCATCGACCTGGCGGCGCAGAAAGCCGATTATTTCCGTACGCAGACCAATGCCAACTGGAACTGGCTGGGTGGATATACAACCAATGTGCCGGGCAACATTGTCAAGCCCGCCTATCATGACAATCCGTACTGGGTGAGATACAGGAACTATGAGTCCGATAGCCGGAATCGCTATTTTGGGAATGCCTTTATCAATTACAAGATCGCTCCCTTCCTCGGCATCATGGGCAGGGTTGCTAAAGACGATTACAACCAGATCGTCGAGACAAGGTACGACGTGGGAAGCGCGGGTACTCCGCAGTATGGAAAAACACTTTCCTCCTATAGCGAGACGAATTACGATCTGCTGGTTAACTTCGATAAGAGCATCGGCGAGAATTTCAATCTGAAGGCGTTGCTGGGCGGTAATGTCCGGCAGAATAAGCTAAGCTCCACGGCTTCCACTACGAATGGCGGATTGGTGGTCCCGGGGTTTTTTGCCCTGGCCAATTCCGTAAATACACCGAATGCGCCTACAGAAACTTATCAACGCAAAGAAGTTGACGGTATATTCGCCGGTGCGACGCTTTCTTATAAAGAGATGATCACGCTGGATGGAAGTATCCGCCGGGACAAGTCTTCTACCCTGCCGACGGTACACAATTCTTATTATTATCCGGCTATCTCAGCCAACTGGGTTTTTTCCAAACTGCTGGATGCCCCGTGGCTGGCTTATGGTAAATTGCGGGCCAACTATGCGGCTGTGGGTAATGATGCTCCGTACTTCAGCCTGCAGAATACGTATGTATCGACTGCCCCTTTCAACGGTCAGACGATCTTCAATTCTCCGATCACCAATAACAATCCCAACCTGGTGCCCGAGATGAACCACACCTATGAGATCGGTGCGGAGTTGTCCTTTCTCAAAAACAGGATAGGATTGGATGTTACCTATTATCATGCACAGTCCATCAATAAGATAACCCCTATCCCTGTCTCGACAGCAAGCGGTTATTCCCGATTTTTTGTCAACGGTGGAACCATCCAGAATCAGGGCGTCGAAATATCCCTTAATCTGACCCCTGTCAAGTTGCCGGATTTTTCCTGGGATATGACGATCAACTGGGCTATGAACAAAAGCAAGGTCATATCCCTGTATCAGAACCAGCCCTCCTTTATCATCAGCAGTTACCAGAACAGCGTTCAACTGGTGGCGGAAAAGGGCCAGCCTTATGGAGTTATCCGCGGCACGGATTTCAAATATCTCAATGGCAAACCGCTGGTGGATTCGGCGGGTTATTATGTCAAGCAGCCCAATGCACTTTCTGATATAGGTAATATCAGCCCTGACTGGATCGGGGGTATCAATAATAGTTTCCGGTATAAGAGCTTTAGCCTGAGCTTCCTCATCGACGTCAAAAAAGGAGGCGATATTTATTCGCTCGATCTGGATTATGGCGCCAGCGCTGGTCTGACACCTCACACAGCCGGCTATAATAAAAACGGCAAGCCGGTGAGAAGCCCATTAGCCGACGGCGGTGGTTATCTGATGGAGGGTGTTACTGCTGACGGAAAACCGAATACCAAACTGGTGGATGCATCCGATATCAATACGAAGAAATTCCCCTTCAGTTCAGACAACCAGGAGGTCGCCAGGCAATATATTTTTGATGCCGGCTATGTCAAGTTGAGGGAAGTGGCTATCACCTGGTCTGTTCCGGCCAATACCGTCAATAAACTGCATTTTGTAAAAGGCATCGATCTTTCCCTGACGGGTCGTAATCTATGGATCATTCATAAGAACCTGCCTTATGCCGATCCGGAGCAAGGAGTTCCGGCCAGCGGATCCTATGGCGCTAATGCTTCCATGGGTTTTCAGTCCGGTTCCTATCCTGTCTTCAGGACCTTTGGATTTAATGTCAAAGCAAGATTCTGATGACTAACTTAAAAATCAAAAAAATGCGAAAATTACTCATTTATATACCTGTTGTGCTCCTGGCTTGCGCCTGCACCAAGAACATACAAGACTTGAATACCAATCAAAAGGCTGCGATCACCGTGCCGGCTGCCTCTGTATTTCTGGCAGGCGAAAAAAATCTTGTCGATAATGTTACCTCTACTTCGGGCAGCATTGATCCTTTCCGGTTTTTCGCGCAGACATGGACGCAGATCACCTATACGTCCGAGGCTCAGTATATCCTGACCCAGTATAACTCCCCGGACAATTGGTGGGGCGTTTTATATGGTGGTGTCAATTCCGGTGTGCTGAACAATTTGAGTAATGCCAAGGCAGTTTTCCCCTCCAATGCTCCCACTCCGGGGATATTGAAGAATGATCTGATCATTACGGATATCCTGGAGGTATATGCCTATAACCTGCTGGTCACTACTTATGGCAATGTTCCCTACACGGAGGCCAATAACCGTTCCATCCCCTTCCCGAAATATGATGACGCCAAAACGGTCTATGCGGACCTGCTGACCCGGCTGGATACCTGTATCGCCGGGCTGAACAGCTCTTCGACAGCCATGGATGCGGCTGATCAGATCTATAATGGGGATCCGGCGGCCTGGAAGAAGTTTGCCGCAACGCTAAAGCTGAAAATGGCGATGTTACTGGCCGATACCGATCCGGCGACGGCTTCCAAAAAAGTACAGGAGGCGGTAGCCAGCGGCGTTTTTGCCAGCAATGCGGATAACGCCATTTTTGTCTATCAGTCTGCTCCCACCGGCAATACCAACCCTGTCTGGCAGGCGGCCATAAATAGCGGAAGGCATGATAATGTGCCTGCAAACACATTGGTCAACCAGATGGTCGCCTGGAACGATCCCCGCCTGCCACTCTATTTTACTACCGTGGGTGGCGCCTATATCGGCGGTCAGCCGGGAGCGGGTAATTCTTATATCGGGGCTTCTACTTTTTCCGACCAGATGTTGAAACCTACTTTTCCGGGCGATCTGATGGATTATGCTGAAACGGAATTTCTCCTGGCCGAGGCGGTGGAAAGAGGTTTCCCTGTTGCAGGTACAGCTGAAGACCATTATAACAAGGCGGTTATGGCTTCAATTCAGTTCTGGGGCGGAAGCATCGCGGATGCCAATACCTATTTGGCCCAACCTGCTGTAGCCTATGCTACCGCGACGGGTGATTACAAACGGAAGATCGGTTATCAGAAATGGATCGCCCTGTACAACCGCGGTTGGGATGCATGGACATCCATCCGCAGGCTTGGATATCCCGACATCAATACCATCAATCCTCCTTATGGCGCTATTTCACCGCTGCCATTGCGCTTCTATTATCCACTGGCAGAACAGTCCGCCAATGCTATCAATTATAAAGCGGCAGTACAGGCAATAGGGGGTTCAGATCTTGTGACGACCAGGCTGTTTTGGATGAAGTAATGCTAAATACCGTAATTTACAATATGAGCACCCTACGTTCGATCTTATTCCTTTCTTTCCTGGCGCCGGCGATAGCCCGGGCCCAGACCCAGCCCAATCCTGACAGCGTCCGCGCACAGCGGGCCCGGATGGTGGCCCAGGCTTCGGAAGAATACAAACACAAGGTCTTCACCCATGCCGACACCCTCCGTGGCAGTCTTACTCCTGAAAGGGCCTGGTGGGATATACAGCGTTACGATATTACGGTGAAACCCGATTTCCTGGCGAAGATGGCGCCGGGCAGCGATCTTATCACCTACAAAGTGATCAGCGACGTACAGCCGGGGATGCAGCTGGATCTGCAGGCGCCCCTGCATATCGATAGTGTTATCTTCAACGGCAGGGAAAGCCTTCCTTTTACACAGGAAGGGAATGCCTGGCATGTGAAAACGCCCAGACAAAAAGTGGGTTCTGTCAATACCGTGCAGGCCTTTTTCTCCGGGGTACCCCATGAGAGTACCCGCCCGCCGTGGAGCGGGGGGTGGACCTTTGCAAAGGATTCGCTTGGCCGTCCCTGGATGACCGTTACCTGTCAGGGAATGGGGGCGTCCCTTTGGTATCCCTGTAAAGACCTGCAATATGATGAACCCGATAAGGGCGGCTCCGTGACCATGATCGTTCCAGACAGTCTTGTGGCTGTCTCCAGCGGCCGTCTTCAGCAGAAAAGATCCAATGGTGACGGGACGACTACGTATAAATGGGGCGTTGTCAATCCCATCAGCAATTATTGTCTTATTCCGTATATCGGGAAATACGTCACTTTTCACGAAGACTTCCAGGGAGAGAAGGGACATCTTGATCTCGACTATTGGGTATTGGACTACAATCTGCCCAGGGCGAAAGATTACATGCCCACGCAGGTGCATAATATGCTGCACGCTTTTGAACATTGGTTCGGGCCTTATCCCTTTTACGAGGACAGCTACAAGCTGGTTGACGTACAACACACCGGCATGGAACACCAGAGCGCCGTCGCCTATGGGAACAGTTATGCTTTTGGCTATCGGGGCCGGGATGGATCTGGCACGGGCATCGGCATGAAGTACGACTTTATCATTATCCATGAGAGCGGTCACGAGTGGTTCGGGAATAACCTCACCACTAAAGATCTTGCCGATATGTGGGTGCACGAAGGATTTACCAATTACAGCGAAACCTTATTTGCGGATTATATGTGGGGTGTTGCTGCGGGCAATGCCTATAATTATGGGACCCGCCGCGGCATTCGCAATGACAGGCCTGTTATCCCCAGGTATGGTGTCAACGAGCAGGGCAGCGGGGATATGTATCCAAAGGGCGGGAATCTGTTACAGTCCATTCGTCACAGCATCGACAATGACGAACAATGGCGACAGATATTGAGAGGACTGAACAAAGACTTTTATCACCAGACGGTGACCACGCAACAGGTGGAGCACTATGTTTCGGAAAAAGCAGGATTTGATTATGGAAAGGTATTTGATCAGTACCTGCGCACCACACAAATACCGGATCTTGAATATTATTTCAGCGACGATCATAAAAAGGTGAGCTACCGGTATACCAATTGCATTGCCGGGTTCGATCTGCCGCTGGTGTTGAGCAGCGGGGGAGTAAAGGTTAGGATCTTGCCGACGGACCAGTGGAAAAGCAGCGAGTTGAAAGGGGGTGAGGCCGCGCTCTTTACCGAAGAGGGTATTTCGAATATGTACTACATAGGGGTCAAGGCCAATGTGGTTCCATCCCAACGTGGGGGTGGTGGCGGGGTCAAGTGGGGTAAGGATGGTAAATCATATTATGCCATAGAAAATAACGCGCTGGTCCGGTATGATCTGCCTGGTTTCCAAAAGACGGTGGTTCTGGATGCGGCTTTGCTCACGCCGCCGGGTCAGTCGCAGCCACTTGCCGTACAGGCTTTTTCCTTTAGCGACGATGAAAAAAAGATACTTCTTTATACCAATAGTAAAAAGGTATGGCGTCTCAATACCCGCGGGGATTATTGGGTATTGGACCTCAATGCCCATACCTTGAAGCAATTGGGTAAGAGCCGGCCGGCTTCTTCGCTGATGTTCGCCAAGATAGCGCCCGACGGGACTAAAGCAGCCTATACCAGCGAGCACAATGTGTATGTGGAAGACCTCGCTTCCGGCGCTATTACCCCGTTGACGACAGACGGCACCTTCCGTTTGATAAACGGGACTTTCGACTGGGTATATGAAGAGGAGTTTGGCTGCCGCGATGGTTTTCGCTGGAGCCCGGATAGTAAGAGCATTGCCTATTGGCAGATCGATGCCAACCAGATAAGGAATTTTCTGATGATCGATAATACGGATTCGCTCTATCCCTTCACGATACCGGTGGAATATCCCAAGGCCGGCCAGGACCCTTCTCCCTGTAAAGTGGGAGTGGTAAGTCTGGCGACCGGAAAGACCGTCTGGATGTTAGTGCCGGGGGACAGCCGTCAGCATTATATTCCCCGTATGGAATGGGCGGGTAACAGCACCGAATTGGTGCTCGAGCAGCTGAACCGTAAACAAAATGAGGCTAAGGTCTTTATATGTAATGCCGCAACCGGCGCTGCCGGTGAGATATACACAGAGACCGACAAGGCCTGGATCGATGTCAAAGGCCGGTGGAGCGATGATATTGCCGGCTGGGAATGGATCAATGGCGGGAAAGATTTTCTCTGGGTGTCCGAAAAAGATGGCTGGCGACATATCTATCGCATCAGCCGGGATGGGAAGACGGAGGTGTTGCTGACCAAGGGGAATTACGATCTTATCCGGACCAATGCCATCGATGAGAAAGCCGGATATGTGTATTTTATGGCTTCTCCTGATAATGCCACCCAGCAATATCTTTACCGGGTGTCTCTTGACGGGAAGGCCAAACTGGAGTTGATGTCGCCTATGGCGCAAAAGGGAACGCATAATTATAATATCTCGCCGGGGGCATTATATGCGACGCATAATTTCTCCAATCATTCATATGAGTCGGTAAACGAGTGGGTAAGCCTGCCGAAACACACCAATATCAAGACCAATGAGCCGTTGGCGGCTGGCGGGCGGGGCGGGAATGAACGGCCCCGCTACCCGGTGAAGATGTTCCAGGTGACTACGGATGACAATGTCACGATGGATGGCTGGATGATATTGCCCAAAGATTTTGACAGCACCAAAAAGTATCCGGTACTTTTTTTTGTGTATACGGAGCCTGCCGGCGCCACGGTGAAAGACGTTGCCGGGTCGGCGGGAACGCCCTTATATGCGGGTGATATCGCTGCCGACGGGTATATCCAGATAAGCCTGGATGGGCGTGGTACGCCGGCGCCAAAGGGGGCCGCCTGGCGCAAGTCGATATACCGGAAGATTGGTATCATCAATATCCGTGATCAGGCGATGGCCGCGAAAAAAATAATGTTATGGCCATTTGTAGATACAAGCCGTATAGCGGTGCATGGGTGGAGCGGGGGCGGAAGCACAACCCTCAATCTGTTGTTCCAATACCCGGATATCTACAAGACGGGTATCGCCATTGCGCCCGTAGCGAATCAATTGTTGTATGACAATATTTACCAGGAGCGGTATATGGGGCTGCCCCAGGAGAACAAAGAGGATTTTGTCAACGGTTCGCCGCTGGCCTATGCCAAAAACCTGCGGGGTAATTTGTTGATCGTGCATGGTACGGGAGACGACAATGTACACTACCAGGGTACGGAAATGCTCATCAACGAGCTGGTAAAATACGACCGGAAATTTCAGGTGATGGTTTACCCCAACCGGACGCATGCTATCCGGGAAGGAGAGGGGACATCGCTGCATTTGTCTCATTTATTCACGGATTATCTGCGGGAGCACTGCCCCGGCGGAGGGCATTGAAAATAATATTATGTTTAAATTTAAGAGAGCGTTGATCGTTACGGGCGGCTTCCTGTTATCTGCCGCCGGGATTGTGATGGGTCAGTCTGTGAAACCGGTGATGGGGCAGCCTGTAAAGGATTATTCCATTCAGCCCGTTGCTTTTACCAGGGTACAACTGACAGACAATTTCTGGAATCCGAAGATACGGGTGAATGCTACCGTGACCATCCCTTACATATTGGATAAATGCCGGCGGGAGGGCCGGGTCGATAATTTCCTGAGGGCTTCGAAGAAATTGAGCGGTGATAAAATGACCGAATTCCCTTTTGATGATACGGATCTGTATAAATTGATCGAAGGAGCTTCCTATAGCTTGCAGGAGCAGCCGAATGCTTTATTGGAACGGCAGGTGGACACCCTGATAGCTATTATTGCCGCGGCCCAGGAACCCGACGGATATTTATACACTTTCCGTACCGTGAATTCGGCGCATCCGCATGAATGGATAGGATCCAGGCGTTGGGAGAATGAAGAAGTGCTGAGTCATGAACTATACAATTCCGGTCACTTATATGAGTCTGCCGTCGCCCATTTCCAGGCCACGGGAAAACGGTCTTTGCTGAACGTGGCTTTAAAGAATGCGGATCTGCTGGTAAAGACTTTCGGGTATGGAAAGGAGATGAAATATCCCGGTCATCAGATCGTAGAAATTGGCCTGGTGAAGCTCTACAGGGTCACCGGGGAGAAAAAATATCTCGACCTGGCCAGGTTCTTCCTGGATATCCGCGGCCCCAAAGGGGAAGCCTATAATCAGGCAGATAAAAAAGTGACCGATCAGCATGAGGCGGAGGGGCATGCGGTAAGAGCAGCCTATATGTACACGGGTATGGCGGATGTCGCCGCACTGACGGGAGATTCTTCTTATCTGAGGGCTATAGACGATATCTGGAGTGATGTGGTGAATAAGAAATTGTATATCACGGGAGGCATCGGGGCTACGGGGAATGGCGAAGCATTCGGCGATGCCTATGATCTGCCCAATATGTCTGCCTATGCCGAGACCTGTGCGGCTATCGGGAATGTATATTGGAATATCAGGATGTTCCTGCTGCATGGAGATGCAAAATACATCGATGTGCTGGAAAGGACCCTATACAATGGGCTGTTATCAGGCATTTCGCTCAACGGCAACAGATTTTTTTATCCGAACCCGCTGGCCTCGATGGGTCAGCATCTGCGCAGTAGCTGGTTCAGCTGCGCCTGCTGCATCACCAATATGACCCGCTTCCTCCCTTCTGTGCCGGGCTACGTATATGCCCAGGACGGAGACGATCTGTACGTCAATCTGTTTATGAGCAATAAGGCTCATATAGGTCTGCGTTCGGGCAAGGTGGATATTGCGCAGCAGACCGATTATCCCTGGAATGGGCGAATAGTCATCGCTGTTGATCCTGCGAGCCCTGCGCGCTTCGATCTGCATATCCGGATCCCAGGCTGGGCCGCCGGTCAGGCCGTACCGGGTGATCTGTATTATTTTGCCGATGCTAAAAAGATCCTCATTCCGATCACCGTCAACGGTGAGGCGGCGGTGTATGATATGCGGAAAGGGTATGCCGTCATCAGCCGTAAATGGAAAAAGGGAGATCAGGTGGTGGTCGACCTGCCCATGCCGGTACAAAAGGTCATGGCGAACGGCCAGGTAAAAGCCGATAAAGGAAGATTTGCCTTGCAGAAAGGGCCGATCGTATACTGTCTGGAAGGGCAGGATTATAAAGACAGCGCCGTTCAGAGTATCGTAGTGGATAAAAATGCTTCCGTTGCATCTTCTTATGCCGGCAATCTGCTGAATGGCGTCACAGTGCTGGAGACAGAAGGCTCTTCTTCAGCCCGCAAGCCGAAGAGCGATGAAATAACAACGACACCGGCATCCGTCAAAGCCATACCTTACTATGCCTGGAATAATCGCGGTACCGGTGAAATGGAAGTATGGGTGCCTTATGAAGCGGCTGCGGCCAGGCCCAAACCTGCCGCGACGATAGCATCCGGCAGTACCGTCAGCGC
>Ga0105237_10001187_pt1 | contig 34859 bp, 33 predicted proteins | sample KBSC24metaG_FD_81520 | JGI IMG/M metagenome (GOLD analysis project Ga0105237, IMG submission 81520) | Corn rhizosphere microbial communities from Kellogg Biological Station, Michigan, USA - KBS C2-4 metaG | ecosystem: Host-associated > Plants > Roots > Rhizosphere > Soil | place: Michigan, USA... | reverse complement strand
GCCGTGCGGCGAGCGGCAACAGCACCAGCGCCACGGGCACGCCAACCAGCGAGACCAAGCCCACCAGCATGCCTGCATGGACCTTGCTCACACCGCTGTCGATGAATACCTGTGGGAGCCAACCCATCACGATGTAGGCCAAGAAACCTTGGGCTCCGAGAAACAGCGTGACTTGCCAAGCCAGCGCGCTGCGCAACATGGAGGGCCGAGGTTCGGCGCCGACTGCGGTGGTGACCTGCGCAGGCTCTCCGTGGCGCATGCTGGCTGGAATCCACACGGCGAGTGCGGCCAGCGCCACCAACGACCAGAACGCAAGAGCCGTACGCCAATTCCCGAACCACTGCTCGACACCGGGTGTGATCGCCGACCCAAGGGCGCCGCCGCCCTGTAGTGCCGCGGTGTAGATGCCCGTCATCAACCCCACCCGGGCGGGGAACGATCCCTTGATCACCACGGGGATGAGCACGTTGATCAAGGCGATACCGGCGCAGGCCAGCAGGGTCGCCCCGAGCACCACGTACGGGCCGTCAAGCGACCTGACTCCCAAACCGACTGCGAGGACCAACAACCCAAGGGAGATGGTGCGGCTGGTGCCGATCCGTGCCGACACGGCGGGCGCAGCAAGTCCCGCACCCGCAAAGCAGAGTGTGGGAAGCGTGGTGAGGAGCCCGGCCCACGTCGCCGAGGTGCCGAGATCGGCACGCATGTCGCCGAGCAGCGGAGCAATGCTCGTGACTGCGGGGCGAAGATTCAACGCGGTGAGGACCACGGCGACGGCCAGGATCGCGCCGCCCCCGACTGTGGGAACCCGGCCCTGGGGAAGCTCGTCGGTGCCGTCGAGTTGACGGGACACGTCGCGGCCGTAGCTCGAACGCTGCGTTGGGGGGTTCACCTTGGTAGTCTGGCATACATCCCATCATTGGTTCAAAGGATGTATGGCATGCCACTGACCGTCACCCCGCGGACGAAGCTCGTCGATCAGGTCATCGACCAGATCCGGCAGCTGGTCGGCAATGGCGAGTGGCCGGTCGGCCAACGGATCCCCATCGAGAGCGAACTGGTGAAATCGCTTGGAGTGGGCCGCAATACCGTCCGAGAGGCGGTTCGGGCGCTCGCGCACACCGGGATTCTCGAGGTCAGGCAGGGTGACGGCACCTACGTACGCGCGACCACCGAGGTCTCGGGCGCGCTTCGGCGGTTGTGTGGCAGTGAGCTACGGGACGTCCTTCAGGTGCGGCGAGCGCTGGAGGTCGAAGGCACCCGGCTGGCGGCCATCAACCGCACGGCGCAGGACGTCGCGCACATGAAGCTGTTGCTCAGACGTCGTGATGCGAGCCTGCGGACCGGTGACATGGCCGAGTTCGCCACGCTGGATACGGAGTTCCACGTCGCGATGGTCAGCAGCTCGCACAACGAGATGCTCACAGAGCTCTATCGCGGGCTGGTCGAAGCCATCGCCGCCAGTGTGGCGGCCATCAGCACGATGCCGGTCGACGTCGACGACCACCACGACCTGTTGGCCCATGTCGCGGCGGGGGAGCCGGAGGAGGCGGCAGGCATCGTCGCCTCGCTTCTGGATCGAGCGCTGGCCGACGTGAGCGCCGAACCGGAGTGATGACAGCTGGTTCGCGGTGAACGCCCAAGTCGTTGACTGAATCCTGCCAGGTTCGCCGCGTAGCTTCAGCGCCGTGCCGCCTCTGCACGCGCTCGTCGGATCGTGGTCGCCAGACGTCCTGTCGCTGACGCTGATCCTGGTCATCGGTGCCGGGTATCTGTGGGCAGCGCGGCGCGGCGGCGAACCGACTCGCGCGCAGGCGTGGAGCTTCGGCATCGGGCTGGCCGCGTGGGCGCTTGCGACGCTGAGCGCCGTCGCCGTCTACGCGCCGATCCTGTTTTGGATGCGGGCACTGCAGGTGTTGTTGCTACTGTTCGTCGTACCGTTCTTCCTCGCGATGGGCCGGCCGGTGGCGACCTTGCGCACTGCGTCGAGCGCGGCGGGCAGAGCTCGCCTCGACGGATTGTTGGCGTCGCGGCTCGCCAAAGTGGTGTGCTCGCCTGCGGTCACGTCGGCCTTGATGCTGGCGACGCCGTGGCTGCTGTACCTCACACCGTGGTACGTGGCATCACTGACCAACGGCGCCGTCGCTGCGCTGACACGAATACTCCTGCTGCTCATCGGCTTTGGCTACTTCTACGCGCGGCTGCAGTCCGATCCCGTTCCGCACCGTTACTCGCCACTGCTGTCGATCGGGATCAGCGTCGCCGAGACGCTCGGCGACGGCCTGCTCGGGCTGGTGTTGTGGCTGGGTCCGCTGATCGCGCACGAGTACTACGCAAGCCTTGGCCGAACCTGGGGGCCGAGCATGCGTACCGATCAGACCGTCGGCGCAGGCATCCTGTGGATTCTCGGGGATGTTCTCGGCCTACCGTTCCTGCTGGTGCTCATGCGCGCCCTGGGCTCGCGCGAGAAGGAGCTGGCCGACGAGGCGGATGAAGCCGACGAAGCCGACCGCACCGAGCACGTCGAACCCGGCTCGGGTCGCCAAACCTTGTGGTGGGAGGCAGATCCGCAGCTACGGGACCGGTTCGGTCGAGGCTAGAATCATCGGACAGTCGCGACGGACGTGCCGTGCTCCTCGTCGATGCGTGTGGTGACACCCGTGGCGAGGACGGTACGCGTGGCGTCGACGGATGCGTACGTCCAGAAGATGTGCATCTCTTCGGTGGCTGAGGTGTTGTGGAAGTAGTGGCGGATGCCTGCCGGGATGAAGGTGTTGTCGCCCGCCGCGACCGAGTACTCGACACCGTCGATGTGCGCGACGGCAGATCCCCTGATGACGAGGACGCTTTCGTCGCAGTTGTGGACGTGCTCTGCTATTGCAGAACCTGGGCCGAATACTGTGATGCCGTTGAGGAATTGCCTTGATCCGACCTGCTGGGAAACCAAGGGTACTGTGCTGGCGCCGCCACCACGTTGGCGGGCAGGGATGTCATTGGAACGCAGAATCACGGCGGGCCGGCCGTCGTCGCCGGCGCTGTCGGTGACGATACGACCGGGTGCTGCTGCGATGGTGATATCAGCCACTTGGGTGAACTCCTCGAACGTTGTCGGTTGGAAGGGTGGTCATTCGGAGGCGGGCGCTTGGCCGAGCGGCTCTCTCATTGCCCACCAGGTCCGCACGTTTACGAACTCGCGGATGCCTGCCGAGGCGAGCTCGCGCCCGTAGCCACTGCGCTTCGTCCCACCAAAGGGCATTCGGGCGTCTGACGCGACTAGCGCGTTGATGAAGCACGCGCCAGAGGTGATCTGCTTTCCCACGGAGATGGCGTTGTCGACGTCGGTTCCCCATACGCTTGCGCCGAGCCCGAAACGCGTGTCATTGGCCACCGCAACGGCCTCTTCTGCGTCTCTGACCGCGATGATCGTGGCCACGGGTCCGAAGGTTTCCTCGTCATAGACCGCCATTCCGGCCGATACGTTGGCGAGAATCGTTGGCGGGTAAAAGTTTCCGGGCCGGTCGGTCAGGGGAGCGCCTCCGAGCACCAGTGTGGCGCCTGCAGCGATCGATGAGTCGACCTGACGTGCAATCGCGTCGCGGAGGTCTGGCCGGGCCAGGGGGCCGACCTGCGTTTCGGGATTCTCGGGGTCACCGACGGACAGCTTGGCGACACATTCGGCGAACATCTCGGTGAATGCGGGGGCGACGGCTTCTTCGATGATGAATCGCTTGGGTGAAATGCAACTCTGGCCCGCGTTGAGGAAGCGTCCGCGAGCCGCGAGGTTGGCGACCTTCGGCAGGTCGGCGTCGGCCAGCACGATGAACGGGTCGGATCCGCCAAGTTCGAGGACGGATTTCTTGACCTCCCGTCCTGCGATGGATCCTACGGAGCTACCGGCTCTTTCGCTTCCCGTGATGGTTACGGCACCGATGCGGGCATCGGAAATCAGCTTCTCGGTCACGTCGGGAACATCGAGGTCGGTCACGACCAGGGTGGTGAAGAGCCCGGGCGGGAGGCCAGCGGCGCGGAGGATGTCCTCACATGCGATGGCCGTCCCGGTGGTGTTGGAAGAGTGTTTGAGCAGGGCAGCGTTGCCGGCCATCAGCGCGGGCGCCGCGAACCGAAATACCTGCCACAGCGGGAAGTTCCACGGCATGATGGCCAGGACGACGCCCGCCGGCTCATACGAGACCCAGCTGTGATCGGCGTCGGTGTCGAATCGCTCGTCGGCCAGGAAGCTCTGCGCATGGTCCGCGTAGTACTCGAGTCCGACGGCGCACTTCTCCACCTCCGCTTCGGATTCGGTGATCGGCTTACCCATCTCCCGTGTCACCAGCAGCGCGAGGCTCTTGGCGCGGCTGCGTAGGTCTTCGGCAGCTGATCGGAGAATGGCCGCTCTGTACTCGAAGGATTCTGCCGACCAGTGCCTTTGCGACACCGTTGCGGCGTCGAGTGCAGCGTTGATCTGGTCGGCTGTCATCGGGGTATAGGTCGCAAGCATCTCGCCGGTGGCCGGATTGACGGTGGTGATCGTGGACATGGGATGTGCTTTCACGGTGCAGAGTTCGAATGGTGAGACGCTCGGGGGTTGTGGTCAGTGCATTGGTCAGTCGTGGCCTTCCCTCGAAGAAGGCGCCGCGATCGAGCCCAGCCGGACGGGTCGGGCGAAGGTGTTGTGCTGGCCGCCGTCGATGAGGAGCTTCTTGGCGGCTTCCTGCCAGCGGGCGTAGTGCGGGGCGCCGCGATGGGCGACCCTGAAGGCGTCCTCATCGGTGTAGATCTCGTACAGGTAGAACCGGGTGGGGGTCTCGACGTCTTGGTGAACGTCGAACGCCAGGCATCCCGGCTCGTCGCGTAACGACGCCACGGCGTTGATACCCATGACTTCGATGAATTCGTCGGTTTTGTCGGGGTGCACGTCGAGGGTGACGAATAGCGTGTACATCGGCTCTCCTCAGGTCAGCGGGGTAACGCCTACGGCGGTGGCCAGGGCGTCGAGTTCGGCGACGGTGCTCGTGGGCAGGGTGACGGATCCCGCAGCGCGGTGCGCTGCAAGGTTCTCCAGTTCCCCGGGGATCAGGACCTCGGTGCCCGGTGTGGCGGGGCAGGCCTTGATGGTGGCGATCAGCGCGTCCATCCGTTGTTCGAATTGATCCCGCGGCATGATCGCGGCGATGTCGATGGCCATGACTAGATGTCCGCACCCGCTGCGTCTGTCGGGCACGTAGGGGCCGACGACGTCGGTGGCGAACGAGCTTCCGGTCAACACGCCGGACAGGACGTCCATCATGAACGAGATCGCGTACCCTTTGTGGCCGGCCATGGGCAGGATGAGCCCGTCGATCGCAGCCTGCGGATCGTTGGTGGGCAAGCCGGCAGCGTCGATGGCCCAGCCGTCGGGAAGCCGCTGTCCGCGTTCCTTGGCGGCGTAGATCTTGCCGCGGGCCACACCGGTATTGGCGACGTCGAGAACCACCGACCCGTGACTGCCGCTCGGGACGGCGATCGACCAGGGATTGGCGCCGACCATCTTCTGCAAACCACCCCAGGGTGCCATTGCCGGGCTGCCGTTGGTGGTGAGGATGCCGACGCAGCCACGCTCGGCAAGGTGGCGAGTCCAGTAGGCGGCGGTGCCGAAGTGGTTGCTGTTGCGCACGGCAACCACCCCGACCCCGTACTGGGTGGCAGCCTGGGACGCCATGCCGATCGCGCGGTCGGTGACGACCTGACCGATACCGTCGTGTCCCTCTAGAACGGTCACGGCGGCAAAGGAACTCACGACCTCTGGCTCGCTGCGTGCCCACATGGCGCCGGACTCGATGCGGGCGACGTACCACGGCAGTCGCAGCAGGCCGTGAGAGGGATGGCCCCACAGGTCGGAGGTCACCAACGATTCGGCGACCAGTTGCGCATCATCGGTGGGCACGCCGTGGGCGCCGAGTATCCGTATGGCGAGTTCGACGAGCTCATCGGACTTGAACCGCCGCCCTGCGGTGGAGGCACTCACCGGGAAAGCCCTTCCAGTCGTTGCGCTTCCTGATCAGTCACCGGTGCCACGTCGTGACCCCGTAGCAGTAGATACAACTTGGCTGTCTCCTCGATCTCTTCGAGTGCGTCGGCTGCCGAGGCCAGGTTGGTGCCCGCGACGATGGATCCGTGATTGGCGAGCAGCAGGGCATGGTGCCTCGCCGCGGCGAGTTCCGCGACAGCGCCCAGCCGTTGGTCGCCCGGTGCGTGATACGGAAGCAGCGGAAGGGTGCCGACCCGCATCACGTAGTACGCGGTGAGATTCGGTAATGCATTGCTGTGGTTGAGGTCTCGCATACAGGACACCGCCACCGTATGGGTGCTGTGGGTGTGTACGACGGCGCGAGCCGAGGGTCGCGCGCGATAGATCGCCAAGTGCAAGAACGCCTCCTTGGTTGGTGGCGGACCGTCGACGTGGCGGCCGTCGAGTGTCACCCGAGAGAGACCTTCCTGACGCAACCGCTCAAGACTGATTCCGGTTGGTGTCATCACGATGACGCCGTCGTCATCGAGCGCGCTGAGGTTTCCGGTGCGTCCGAAGGTCAGGCCACGACGGAAGAACGACGCGCCCAGTTCCACGATCTCGTCTCGCACAGCGCGGTGGCGCGATCGGTCGTTCATCACGCCGCCGCCCCCGCCGCACGGGCCAGCAGTTGGACGTCCCCGAAGTTCCCGGATTTGAGTAGTAGGTCCAAACGTTGGTCCGTGACGTGGATCCATGGCACGCCGGGGGCAGCTTCCTCGCCGATGACACCGCCAGAGATTCCCAATGCGGTGACCACCGCGCCGGAAGTCTCGCCGCCCGCGACGACTAGACGGGTGATACCGCGCTCGGTCAATCCGCAGGCGATCAGACCCATGGCCGTTTCAAGGATCTTCGACGCATTGTCGGTACCCAAGGAGTCTTGGGTCCGATGAAGGTCGCTGGGCGGCAACGACGAGTAGACGAGTGGACTCGACCCCTTGCTCTGGCGATCGAACCATTCGAGTGCGTCCCTGGCCAGTACCTCGGCGTCCGGGCTGCGCAATGCGTCCAGGCGCCACCACGGGTGCCCGGCGGACTTCATGTAGTCGACCTGTTGGAGGGTTCGCGCGGAGCAGCTGCCTGCCAGGACCACACCTTCCTCACCTACTGCGTGCGCTGCGGTTTCGGCATGGCTGTCCTGGGGGCGCCCGGCCAGGCGGGCGGCGTGAGCAGCGCCAAGTCCGCCGGCCAATCCTGCCGCACCGGTGACGAATTCCTCGTCGATGCAGGCTTCGCCGATCATGCGGAGATCGTCGGCGTCAAGGGCGTCCACCAACAAGTAGGGCTGAGCGCTCCGCTGCGCCGCGTCCAGAAGGTCCGTGATGCGCCGCGGCCCCCGGCGCACGTCGCGTATGTCGATCAGACCAACGTCGTGTTCAGTCTGTTCGCCCAGCACCGCTGGGAGGTACGACTGTGTCATCGGCGTGAGCGGATGGTGTTTCATCGGCGAGTCAGACAACAGCACCCGGTCGACGAACAAATGCCCCATGTATTGGGTGCGCAGATGCTCCGGCGAGGCCGGCACGAATATCGTCCGCTGGGTTCCCAGCGTTCCGGCGAGCGCGTCTGCGACCGGACCAATGTTGCCGTCTGAGCGCGAATCAAACGTCGAGCAGTATTTGAAGAAGATCTGTTCGGCTCCCGTGGCTCGGAGCCAATGCAGTGCGCGCAGTGACTGTTCGACCGCGTCGGCTGACGGGACGGTGCGCGATTTGAGCGCCACGACGGTGACGTCGTTATCGGGCAACTTGGTGTCGTCGTCGACGTGGAACAGCACCGCGGCGCGAAGGCCGGCGCGACGGAAGGCGATGGCGACATCGGTCGCACCGGTGAAGTCATCGGCGATCGCCCCGATCACGAGGCGTCACCGGTCAACACTGCCCGCAGCCGTCGCACCGCATATTCCGGTGCAGCCAAGGTCGGCACACCGATCGCAGCCTGCACGCGGCCTGCGGCAGCGGCCAGCGAATACTGTCCCAACACGATTGCGTCGGGCGTCGGCGAGATTGCGCCCATTGTGCTGACGATGGTTTCGACCAGCGCTTCGAGATCCCCGGCCCTGGCGGCTGAGGCAGCTCCTTCGGCCACCACTCCGTCCACCGCCACCTCGCTGCCGATGGCCTCCCGGATGCGCGCCAACGAGTCGGCCAGCGGGTCTACGCCCGGCGCCACCAAGGCAATCCGTCGGAATCCGCTGCAGGCGATGGCACCGAACAGCCCGTCGTCGGGACCGTGGACGGGCACCGTCGCCTCGACGGCAGCGCGGTGGGCGACCACCGCGTACATGGAGCAGGTCAACAACACTGCGTCAGCACCCTCGAGGACCGCGTGATCGATCAGGCGCTGCATCCGTCCAGCAAGGCGGGAGGTGATCGGGCCGTCGGCATCGTCGACGAGTCGATCGTCGACCACGTTCCATATGGTGGCGTCCGGCAGAAGCGCGGCGAAGGCGGCTCTTGCCGGTGGGATCGCCGCAGGGACGGCGCTGATCAGCGCGATCAGGGGAGGATGAGGATTCATGCGTGCTTTCTAACCATTGCCGTGAGTTGTGCGGGTGGATGTCGGGCTTGCGGCGTCAGCGGACAGCCTCGCGGGGTGCACGTGTGGCTGCCCGAGTCAGGCCAGTACCGACCGCGGTAGCGAACTGCATGGTGCTGGCCGAACCGCCGAGATCGCCGGTGCGCAAACCGGTTTCGATCAACGTGTAGTCGATGGCGGCTTCGATGGCCGCCGAAGCATCGAGGTAGGCGTGCCGGTCGGTGCGGCTGCCCCACCACGCCAGCAGCAGCGCCGCGGAGACGAGCAGGCCGGTGGGATTGGCGATGCCCAGCCCGGCGATGTCGGGTGCGGATCCGTGGCCGGCATTGGCAGCGGCGTGATGGTCGCCGACATTGAGTGCTCCGGCCAGGCCGAGACCGCCAGCCAGTGCGGACGCTTCGTTCGAGAGGATGTCTCCGAACATGTTGGTGGTGAGGAGTACATCGAACCGGTCCGGTCGCAGGTAGAGATCGGCGGCCATCGCGTCGACGTCCATCTCGCGCAACTCGACGTCGGGGTAGCCCGAGGCTACTTCCTCGACCGCTGATACGAACAACCCGTCGGTGACCTTCATGACGTGCCGCTTACCAACGACGGTCACGTGTCGCCGGCGTCGGCGGGCTTGGTCGAAGGCGACCTCAGCGATCCGGCGAGATGCCTTGGCGGTGATGAGCCGCAGCGACAGCGCGGTGTCCGCGGTCGGCCGGAATTCGCCATACCCTTCGAAGAGGCTGCGATCGGCGTAGAAGCCCTCCGTGTTCTCGCGCACGACGAGCACGTCGAGACCCTTGCGGCTCAACGGAATACCAGCCCGGTATCGCGAGGGCCGAAGGTTCGCGTACAGGTCCAGACGCTTGCGGATGGTGCCAGGGATGTTGATCCCGCCCTCGTCGACCGGCGGGTAGAGCGTCATGCCGCCGGGTCCGAGCAGAACGCCGTCGGCGGCCACGCAGGCCTCCACGACGGATTCGGGAAGCGTGGTGCGGTTTCGGTGGTACGAGGTCATTCCGACCTCGTGGACGTCGAATTCCAGGCCGAGACCGAAGTGGTCGTCGGCGACCTCGAGGACGTGGCGGGTCGCGTCGCTGATCTCGGGACCGATGTCATCGCCGGGTAGCATGGCAATCTTCATGTTCTTCCAATCATCTTGAGCTTCTTCGGCATGGGACTTTCGCACGGGCTAGATGCGTGAGTTCTCCTTGACGGTGACGACGGGACAGGGTGCGTCGACGAGGATGTCGCGGGCGTGGCTGCCGATGAACACCTTGAGCGTCGCGCTGCGGTTCTGCAGACCGATGACGACGAGGTCGGCGCCGACCTCCTCGGCCAGCGTGATGACCTTGTGCGCGGGATCGTCTGTTTCCAAGTAGATTTCGTGACCCATTGCAGCGCCACTGAGTCGTTCGGCGACCTCTGCACCGAGCGCCGGCGATACATAGCGTGGTCCACCGGGGATGTCCGTCCCCGGGCCGAGGACGACATGCAACGTGACGTCCTCTGCCTTTGGCTGCGTTGCGACGGTTCTCAAGGTCCAGTTCAACGCGGCGCGACTCTCGGGGCGCTCGTTGACCAGAACGACGTATGTGCCCATGTTCGTGTCTCCTAGATTGGGAAGGCAGTGGTGAGCGCCCCGACGGCGAGCATGACCAAACCGACCACACACGCTCGCCAGATCGCCTTGCGCATGTGGTCTCCGAGTTCCACTTTGGCCAGCCCGACCAGCAGCAGAAACGAGGCGACCAGCGGGCTCGACGTGTGCAGTGGTTGCCCGATGATTCCGGCGCGCGCCATCTCCTCGGCAGTGATGCCATAGTGTGACGCTGCTTGGGAGAGCACCGGCAGCACGCCGAAGAAGAACGCGTCGTTGCTCATGAAGAACGTCAGCGGCAGGCTCAGTACGCCGGCGATGATGGCCAGGTGTGGCCCGAAGCTCGTAGGAATGATGTCGACGATCCACGTGGCCATCGCATCAACCATGCCGGTGCCCTTGAGCACGCCAGTCAACACAGAGGCCGCGAATACCAACGCCACCACCGACACCACGCTGGCGGCGTGCGCCTTGAGCTGTTCGGACTGTTCGGCGACGCGTGAGAAGTTCAGCACCAGAGCAATACCGACGCCGACCATCAAGATGACGGGCGGCTCGACCAGACCCCAGACCAGCATCACCATTACGCAGACGGTGAGCGCAAAGTTCAACCACACCAGCTTCGGACGGGCCTTGGGGCGGTGCAGGTGGTTCTGCGCGTCCTGGGGCAACCGGGCGAAATCCGACACCTCATCAGGGTCGCTGGCGCCTTTGCCCGATCTCGGTTCGGTCGGGGTGATCGGCGGGATGAAGTTCGAATCGGTGGCGACGCCGGCGGCCAACTGTCCGGAGCTGACGGTGATTGGCTCGGCGGCAGCATCTTTCGCGTTCTCTTCGGCGAAGACGAGCTGTCCGACGCGCTTTCGTTCGCGGCGTCCCAAGAAGTACGCCAGGACCGACACTGCGATCAAACCGGCGATGATGGCCGGGATCATCGGGACGAAGATGTCGATGGGAGAGATGTTGAGTGCTGCTGCGGCGCGCGCCGTAGACCCGCCCCACGGCACGGTGTTGAGCACGCCATTGGCCGTGGCCGTGACCACGGTCAACACCACCGGGCTCATTCGCAGTTTCAGATAGATCGGCAGGAACGCCGAGGTGACGATGATGAACGTCGTCGACCCGTCACCGTCGAGCGAGACGATCGAGGTCAACAGCGCGGTACCGACCACCAGGCGCATCGGGTCGTTCTTGACGAAGCGCAGGATCAAGTGGATCAGGGGGTCGAACAAACCGACGTCGATCATGATCCCGAAGAACGTGATCGCGAAGAACAACAACGCTGCGGTGGGCGCCAGTTTGAGCAACGCCTCCATGATCATGTCCGACAGGCCCAATCCGGCGCCGGCGAATAGTCCAAAGATGGTGGGCACCAGGATCAGTGCCGCGACCGGGGTGATTCGCTTCGTCATGATCAGGTACATGAAGGCCGTGATCATGGAAAAGCCGAGTATGACGAGCATCGCTTCTCCCTCGTGGTGTGGTCTAGATCACGGTATACCATAGAGCATGCTTTAGGGAACGCCAGGAGGGATGTTAGACTGCATGCATGGCTCGCGACAACAAGGCCAGTCAGGTCTACGACACGCTTCGTGACGAGATCCTCAGAGGCGTCCTGAGGCCTGGCGAATCGTTGAGTGTGCTCAAAATCGCCGACCGATTCAGCGCCTCCCGCACGCCCGTGCGCGATGCCTTCGTACGTTTGCAATCAGACGGACTGGTCTCGCTGATCGATCGGCAGGGTGCGCGTGTCTCCTCCATTTCGATCACGAGCGTCCGTGAACTATTTGAAATGCGAATATTGTTGGAAGGCGCCGCAACTCGCCAGGTTGCCGAAGGCGCCCGCACCGACGACGGGATCCGACGCACATTCGGTGACTTGCGAGACCAGTTCGCCAGAGTTACTCACGATGAGTCGGCGCCAGCGGACAGTGACCGCTTCTACGAACTCACCGAAGCCTACGACCAGGCGATCATCGCCCACGCGGCCAACTCGTACCTGTCCCGAACCATTGCAGAGTTACGACCCCACAGCGCCCGGCTGCGAATAATCGCGCATTCACCTGAGCGGCTCGCGCAGTCGCGCGATGAGCACCTCAGTCTGTGCCGAGCGATCATCGAGGCCGAACCGGACACCGCCGCCGCAGCCTGCATCCAACATCTGCGCCTTACCGAGGAGACCATCCTCGCTGCCGTGATGAAACCAACCGGGCTCGCCGTGCCGGTGGATCTCGTCTCGATTTGATCGCATCATCTGCCGGGGCTCAACCCGGCTCAGACGAGAAGACCACCTGCAATGGAGGACGGCGAAATCACCAATCACCATCCTTCTGAACGGGGCGGTTAGAACGTGCTCGTCGGCCGCACGCTGTTGGCCAGATCGACCAGTGCGTAGCGGTGCGCCTGCGTCGGCGCCAGCCGGGCCAGCCCGCGCAGCGCCGCCTCGACGCCCAACTGCAGACCGTGCTCGGTGAACGGGAAACCGAGGATGTGGTTGGTGCTTGCGGTGTTCTCGGCCAGCCAGTCCATCGCCGTGCCCAACACCAGAGCGCGGATCTGGAGCACCCGCGGTTCGGTCTCGGGCAGCGCTTCCACCCGGCGTGCGGCGTCACGGATCTGCTGCTCGGTGATCTCGCTGCCCGACCGCCCGGACAGCAGGGTCACCGCGCTGGTGAGTCGACCGGTGGTGAAATGCCTTGAGGTGGCAGGCACTTGGTCGAGCGTCTTGACGGCGGCATCGCGCGCACCGGCGGCGGATTGTGCACGGGCCAACCCGAAGCCGGCAGAGATCACGCCGTTGTCGCTGTTCCACACCGTCTTGTAGAAGGTGCTCTCGTCGGCGGCGCCACTCAGTTCCGCCGTGGCGGCCAACGCCAACTTAGGCGCCAACTCGCCTGGCAGGGTGTCGAGTACCTCGGAGAAGTGCTTGGTCGCCGAGTCGTAGTCGGCGGACAACAACTGTGCGACGGCGCGGAACCACATCAACCGCCAGCGCCAGCCGATGCGGTCGGACAGATCGTCGAGCTTGCGATTGGCCTTCGCGACGTCGCCGAGGTCCAGTAGCGCCCGCACCTCCATCAGCGGCAACTCCACCGATTCCGACAGGTCGATGCCCTCGGATTCCAGCGTCCCGTGCCGCGCCGCACGCAGCGAATCCAGCGTCTGGACAGGCTGACTCAGCATCGTCGCCGACAACACCGTGGCCCCGACGTCGGCCGGGTCGACCATCGGCACCGGCAGCGCCCGCACGATGTCCTGCGCGGTCAGCTTCTCCGAGTGCACCTGGCCGTCGAGGTAGACGTCGGTGTGCGCGACGAGCAGGTCGACCCCGAACGTCGATCGCGACGGGCTGAACACCGTCGACAGGCCGGGCCGCGGCACGCCGGTGTCATGGGCGACGACCTCGCGAAGCACGCCGAGCAGCTGACCCGACATCTCGTCCGCGCTGGCGAAGCGCCGCCGGGGATCGGGGTCGATCGCGCGCCGCAGCAACCTGCCGAATGAATCATATTGGGAGAGAACCGGATCGTCCTCGGGCAGGCCGTCGACGTAGCGCCCCTTGCGGGTGCGCATCTCCAGCGTCAGGGCGGCAAGCGTCCGGCCGACGGTGTAGATGTCGGTGGCCACCGTCGGTCCGGTCTTGACGATCTCGGGTGCCTGGTAACCCGGTGTGCCGTACAGGAATCCGTACGAGTTGATGGTCGACACCGCACCGAGGTCGATCAGCTTGAGCTGCTCCTCGGTGACCATGATGTTCTCGGGTTTGAGGTCGTTGTACACCAGCCCGCTGGCGTGCAGATAGCCAAGTGCAGGCAGGATTTCGAGCATGTAGGCGATCGCCCGCGACACCGGAAGCCTGTGGCCCTTGGCCTGTTTGAGCGACGTCCCGCCGACGTACTCCATCACGATGTAGCCGACCGGTTCGCCGTGCTTGTCGTCGTGCTCGACGAAGTTGAAGATCTTCACGATCCCCGGGTGGGTCACTTCGGCCAGGAACTGCCGTTCGGCCATCGCGATCGCCTGTGCCTCGGCGTCGCCGGAATGCACCAAACCCTTGAGTACCACCGGGCGGTCGTTGACGTTCGTGTCGAACGCGAGGTAGATCCAGCCGAGACCGCCGTGGGCGATGCAGCCCTTGATCTCGTACTGGTCGACGACCATGTCGCCAGGACTCAATTGCGGCAGAAAGGAGTACGCGCTACCGCAGTGCGGGCACCAGCCCTCGGAGAGAGCCTTCCCATCCGACGAGGAGCGACCAACCGGCTTGCCGCAGTTCCAGCAGAACCGCTTGGCCTCGGCCACCACCGGGTTCTTCATCAGCGCCAGAAGCGGATCGCGCTCCTGCACGCGTGGCACCTCGACCAGCCCGCCGCCGAGCCTGCGCATCGGGGACCATCGCCGCGTAACCGTCGTCGCATGGTCGCGTGGTTCGGTCTCCGCGGTACCGACCGAGATGCGGTCCGAGTCGTCGAAGACGGGCCGGAACACCGCCTGGGTGGACATCGGTCGCATCGTCGACAGCGAATCCCACGTCACCTCCGAGCGCTCCGTGCCCGGATCGGTCACGTCCTCGATGTCTTCGGGATCTTCCGGCTGCGCGGCCATCAGTCCGTGTACCTCGGAGTGGGTGGCGCGGGAGCCGGCCCGAGGACCGTCAACCACTTGCGGTACAACGTGTTCCACGTCCCGTCGCGGCGGATCCGTTCCAGCGTCCCGTTGACGAACCGCACCAGTCCGGTGTTCTGCAGGTTGATGCCGATGCCGTAGGGCTCCTCGTTCATGCTGGGGCCGATGATGTGCAGGTAGGGATCTTGGCTGACCAGTCCCGCAAGGACGGCGTCGTCCGTGCTGACGGCGTCGACCTGGCGTTGTTGCAGCGCGACCAGACAATCGGCCCATGTCACCACTTCGACGACGACGGGTGGCGGGTTGATCTGCTGGATGCGCTTCATGGACGTGGTGCCCGAAACCGCGCAGACCCGCTTGCCCGACAGGTCCGACGCCTGCCTGATGGCGGAGTCGCGGGGGGCCAGGATCCGCTGGTTGGCCGACAGGTACTCGGTGGAGAAGTTGATCAACTTCTTGCGCTCGCAGGTGATGCTCATGGTCTTCACCACGATGTCCACCTGATTGTTCTGCAGCGCCGTGACTCGATCGTCCGACGAGAGGATGCGGTACTCCACCTGAGACGGCGTCCCGAAGATGTCCCGGGCGACCTCGCCCGCGATGTCGACGTCGAAGCCCGTGATCTCCCCGGTGATCGGGTCGCGGAAGCTGAACAGATTGCTGCCGATGTCGAGGCCGACGATCAGCCTGCCGCGGTTGCGGATCGTCGAGACCGCGGCGTCGGCCTCCGCCTTGGTGGGGAACGGCCGCAGGCTGGCTCGGCAGTCGTCGTCGGTGATGACCGGCCTGACGGGCTCCGGTGCCACTTCCTGCATGCCTGCGGGCGTCGGCGGGGCGAGCGTCACGCCAGGCACCGGGATCACCGGCGCGGGCTGGCCGCAGCCAGTCAGCACGGTCAGTGCGGCGATGACGACCAAGAGCTTCTTCATCACCTGTACTCGCTCATTCTCGGCCACAATCCGAGCGCCACCGCGATCGCCGCGACCAGGCTCAGCACTGCCGCACCGACGGTGGCGCCGGACAGCACCCGTCGCGCGTTGGTGATGTCGCCGCGCAACTGCTGGCGACTTTCCTCGATGCCCTTGGTCAGCGCGGCGTCGAGTTTGTCGAACGCGGGCGTCGAATCGTCCTCGCCGGTACCGAGCGCCACCTGCGTCGCGGCCTGGTAGTTGCCGACGGCGACGTAGGCGTTGATCCGGTCGTCGGCCGCGCGCCAACGCTGGAGGAGCTGCTCGGCGTCGGCCAGGTCCGTCTTGTCGATCGCGTCCTCACGGCCGAGGTAGTCGGACAGCTGCTGCTCCATCATGTCGATGCGTTGGTAGTAGGACTGCTTGCGCACGCCCTCGTCGCCGCGCCGGATCAGCGACAGCGTCTCGTCGGCCCGGGCCTGCTGCGCGGTGATGGCCATGGAGGTCACGGTCTTCAGCGACTCGGCGGCCGTGCTCTTGGCGCTGCGGCTGTCTGCGGTCGAGATGATGATCGCCGTACCGACCCAGACGACCATGATCAGCACGGCCACCCCGCCCGCGACGAACCCGATGTTCACCCGGCGCCGGGTGCGGCGCGCCAGCCAGCGGTTGGCGAAGGCCCCGAACAGCAGCGTCGCGAGTACCACCAGGATCACCGGAGCGGGGATCCTCGTCGACGCGGTGGTCTCGACGTCCACCCGCCGCGAGGTCTCTTCGTAGAGCCGCTGCGCGTCGGGCAGGATCTGCGTTTGCATCAGTGCCGACGCCTCGGACAGGTACGACGAGCCGACGGGGTTCCCGGCGCGGTTGTTGGTCCTGGCCGTCTCGACGAGGCCGGTGTAGACGGCCAGTTGCGCATTGACCCGGCCGAGCAGCAGCACCATCGGCTCGTCGGTCAGCCCACTCGACGCCCGGGTGACCGCCACGGACGCGTCGGTGATGGCCTGCTCGTAACGCTGCCTGACGTCCTGGGGTTCGGCGCCTGCGATGAACGCGGTTGCCGCGGCGGCGTCGGCCACCGACAACGTCGTGTAGAGCTGGCCCGCGGCGAACGCCAGCGGCTCGGTGTGGTTGAGCACCGTGGTGAGCGCGCGCTGGCGATCGTTGATGGTCGTCGACGTCGCGAACGCGCATGCCATCACCAACGCGGAAAGCACGATGCCGATGGTGAGGATCCGGCCTGGGGTGGTCCAGAGGAACCACCACCGTGGATGCACGGGGGTTGTCGGCGACCGTGACGCAAGAGGCTCGGTCGAAGGGTGCGCCAACTCCACAGTCACCTGTGCGCGGACCTCAGCTTTCCGGCTACTTTTTCGGCTGCCCAACTATATAAAAGAATTCTAAGAGCTGCTGGCACCACGCGGGGGATTCTGGGGCAGCGAATCTCGGCTTGGCGCCGTTGAATCCGGCACGGCCATATCCTGAACGCGTGCACGGTGATGGCGACGGCTGGGTGTTGTCCGACGACGGCTCCCACTTCTGGGGCCGACACGGCGCGGCAGGTCTTCTGTTGCGTGCCCCGGGACCCAACGGTAGCTCGGCCGTCCTGTTGCAACACCGGGCGCCGTGGAGTCACCAAGGCGGAACGTGGGGACTGCCAGGCGGTGCGCGCGACAGCCACGAAACCGTCGAGGAGGCCGCGGTCAGGGAGGCCAACGAGGAGGCGGGGCTGGCCGCCGAACTCATGACCGTGCGAACCACGGTGGTGACCGCGACCGCCATGGGGAGCGACTGGACCTACACCACGGTCATCGCCGACGCGCCCGAACAGCTGGTCACCGTTCCCAACCGGGAGAGTTCCGAATTGCGTTGGGTGGCCGAGGACGACGTCGCCGACTTGCCGTTGCACCCGGGGTTCGCGGCCAGCTGGCCCCGGCTCCGCTCGGTGACCGCGGCGATCCCGCTGCTGGTCAAACCGCAGCAGTAAGCGCGGTCTTCAACTCCCTGGCCGCTGCGGCGGGGTCGTCGGCTGCGGTGATCGCGCGCACCACCACGATGCGGCGCGCGCCCGCGGCGAGCACCTCGGGCAGCCGCCCGGCGTCGATGCCACCGATCGCGAACCACGGTTTGTCCGTGCCCGTCTCCGCGGCGAAGCGAACGAGGTCGAGGCCGGGCGCGGTTCTTCCGGGTTTGGTCGGAGTGGGCCAGCACGGGCCGACGCAGAAGTAGTCAACGTCCTCGGTGACGGCGACGGCCACCTGAGCCTCGTCGTGACTGGATCGCCCGATCAACGGATCGGGTCCGATGATGTCGCGGGCCAGCGGCAACGGCAGGTCGTCCTGACCAAGATGCAGGACGTCGGCAACGGCGCCGCGGGCGATGTCGGCGCGGTCGTTGACCGCGAGCAGTGCGCCGTGCCGTCGAGCTGCGTCGCCGAGAACCTCGAGCGCTGCCAGCTCGTCGCGGGCCTCCAACGGGCCGAACTGCTGCTCGCCCGCCGAGCCCTTGTCGCGCAGCTGGATGAGGTCGACGCCACCGGCGAGTGCCGCGTCGGCGAATTCGGCGAGGTCGCCGCGTTCACGTCGGGCGTCGGTGCACAGGTAGAGCGTGGCGGTGGCGAGGCGGTCGCGGGGATCCAGCACGACCGCGAGGTTAGCCGTTCAGGCGAGTGCCCGAGTAATGTGGACGCTTCACACGGGAGTCCCGGGTCCGGGGACTGAGAGTGGGCATCGAAACCAGCCCTTACCGTCACACCTGATCCGGGTCATGCCGGCGAAGGGAGAAGAAAATGACACCCGGTCCCAACGGGCGCTCACTGGCCGTCGTCGGTGGTGGCGTCATCGGCTTGTCGGTGGCGCGCCGCGCCGCGCTCGACGGTTGGTCGGTGCGCGTGCACCGCACCGGCGAGCATACGGCGGGCAGGAGCGCAGCGACCGGGGATTGGTATAGCGGCGCATCCTGGGTGGCGGGCGGCATGCTGGCCCCGCACAGCGAGGGCTGGCCTGGCGAGGAGCGGCTGCTGCAGATCGGGCTGGCCTCGCTCGCGCTGTGGAACGAGGGATCGTTCCTGGAGGGCCTGCCGCCGGAGGTGGTGACGGCACGCGAGTCGCTCGTCGTGGCCGTCGACAGGGCCGACGTCGAAGATCTGAAGACCGTCGCGACGTGGCTTGCCGCTCAGGGCCAGTCGGTGACCCCGACGACCGCCGCCCGCGACGTCGAGCCGCTGCTCGCCCAGGGCGTCAGGCACGGCTTCCGCGCCGAAACCGAACTCGCCGTGGACAACCGGGCCCTCGTCGCGGCGCTCGCGCAACACTGCGAACGGCTCGGCGTCAGCTGGGCGCCGCCCGTCGGTTCGCTCGACGAGACGCGGGACCTCGACACGGTGGTGATCGCCAACGGCATCGACGCGCCGACGCTGTGGCCGGGTCTGCCGATCCGCCCGGTCAAGGGCGAGGTGCTGCGCCTGCGTTGGCGTCACGGCTGTATGCCGTTGCCGCAGCGCGTCATTCGTGCCAGGGTGCACGGACGGCAGGTCTACCTGGTGCCGCGGCCCGACGGTGTGGTGGTGGGTGCCACCCAGTACGAACACGGCCGCGACACCGCACCCTCGGTATCCGGCGTGCGCGATCTGCTCGACGACGCCTGCGAGGTGATGCCCGCCCTCGGCGAGTACGAGCTGGCCGAGGTCGCGGCAGGCCTGCGGCCGATGACACCCGACGGCGTTCCCGTCGTCGGAAGGCTCGACGATCGGACCTTGGTGGCCGCAGGCCACGGCCGGTCCGGATTCCTACTGGCGCCGTGGACTGCGGATCAGATCGCGGCCGAACTGAAGGTGGGTGTGCCCGCATGAAGGTGACCGTGAACGACGAAGCCGTCGAGATCGCCGAAGACGCAACGGTGACAGCGCTTCTCGCGACCCTCGGAATCTCCGAGAAGGGCATCGCGGTGGCGGTCGACTGGGCGGTGCTGCCCCGGTCGGAGTGGGACCACGCGTTGTCCGAGGGGGCCAAGGTGGAAGTGGTGACGGCGGTGCAAGGTGGCTGACTCGGTATTGACGATTGCGGGCCACGAGTTCGGCTCGCGGCTCATCATGGGCACTGGTGGCGCCGCCAACCTCGCGGTGCTCGAGGAGGCGCTGGTCGCGTCGGGCACCGAGCTGACCACCGTCGCGATGCGCCGCGTCGACTCCGAGGGCGGAACCGGGGTGCTCGACCTGTTGGACCGGCTCGGCATCGCACCGCTGCCCAACACCGCGGGGTGCCGCGGCGCGGCCGAGGCGGTGCTGACCGCGCAACTGGCCCGGGAGGCCCTGCACACCAACTGGGTCAAGCTCGAGGTCATCGCCGATGACCGCACGCTGCTGCCCGACGCCATCGAATTGGTCAGAGCCGCAGAACAGCTCGTCGACGACGGGTTCGTCGTGCTGCCCTACACCAACGACGACCCGGTGTTGGCCCGTCGCCTCGAAGACGTGGGGTGTGCCGTCGTGATGCCGCTTGGTTCCCCGATCGGGACGGGACTTGGCATCGCCAACCCGCACAACATCGAGATGATCGTCGAGCGGGCGGGGGTACCGGTCGTGCTGGACGCGGGCATCGGCACCGCAAGCGACGCCGCCCTGGCGATGGAGTTGGGGTGCGACGCGGTGTTGCTCGCGACCGCGGTGACCAGAGCGTCCGACCCGCCGGTGATGGCGGCGGCGATGGCGTCTGCCGTGGTGGCAGGGCGGCTCGCCCGCGAGGCGGGGCGGATCCCGAAGCGGTATTGGGCGCAGGCGTCGAGTCCCAGCCTGTGAGCTGAGACAATTGGCCCAATGATCGAGTTGGCGGGCCTGACCAAGGTGTTCGGACACGGCCCGGGAAGCACCCGCGCCGTCGACGATCTGACCTGCTCGATCGAGCCGGGTGTGGTGACCGGATTCCTTGGCCCCAATGGTGCTGGCAAGACCACGACGATGCGGATGATCCTCGGCCTTGACCATCCGACCTCGGGCACTGCGACGATCGACGGCAAGGCCTATCGCCAACTGGCCGACCCGCTGCGCGTGGTCGGCGCGCTGCTCGACGCCAAGCAGGCCCATCCCAACCGGTCGGCGCGGGACCACCTGCGCTGGATCGCCGCGACCAACCGGATCGCAGTCACCCGCGTGGACGAGGTGCTCGACATCGTCGGCCTCACCTCGGTCGAAGACAAGAAGGCAGGCACCCTGTCCCTGGGGATGAGCCAGCGTCTCGGCATCGCGGCCGCCCTGCTCGGCAACCCGCGGGTGCTGCTGTTCGACGAACCCGTCAATGGGCTCGATCCCGAGGGCATCCGGTGGGTCAGGACCTTGATGCGCACGCTCGCGGCGGAGGGACGGACAGTGCTGGTGTCCAGCCACCTGCTCGCCGAGATGGCCAACACCGCCGACCGGCTGGTGGTGATCGGCCGTGGCAAGCTCATCGCGTCGACCACCGTCGCGGAGTTCGTCGCAGGTTCCGGCACGGGCACGGTGCGCGTCCGCAGCCCCCAGCTCGACACCCTTGGCGGGCTGCTGTCCGGGGCGGGCATCGAGACCGCTGCCGAACCGGACGGCTCGGCGTTGTCGGTGCGCGGTGCCGCGATCGAGGTGATCGGCGAACTGGCGGCCCGCAACGGGATCACCCTGCACGAGCTCAGCACCCAGCGGGCCTCGTTGGAGGAGGCCTACCTCAAGCTCACCGACGACGCGGTCGAATACCGGACGGCGAAACAATGACCGTCCAACGAACTCCCCGGGTCGCTGCGCTCCTGCCCGCCGTTGCCGCGCTCAACGCCGAGCGCATCAAACTCTCGACCATCCGTTCGCCGCTGTGGTCGTGCATCGCCGCGGCCCTGCTTGGCCTCGGCGTGGCCGCGCTGCAGGGATCGTCGGCGTACGGCGCGGCGAGCCTGTCCCCGGAGCGGGCCGCCGTCGGGGTGGCGGTCTTCGGGGTGCCGGTGCTGATGGTGCTTTCCGCGATGACGATGACGGGCGAGTACCGCAGCGGCATGATCCGGACGACGTTCGCCGCCATGCCGAACAGAACCCTCGTCGTCGTCACGAAAGCGGTTGTCGCCGCCCTGTTCTCGGCGCTGTTCACCGCGGTGTTGACGGTCGGCGCCATGCTGGTGGCCGGGATGGCCTCGGATCCGCTGATTGGCGCGCAGCTGTCGTTGGCGGAGCCCGGCGTGTGGCAGCTGACGGGCGCGCTGGCGTTGTACGCCGCGCTCGCCGCCGTGCTCGGCGTCGCCGTGGGGGCGCTGCTTCGTCACGCCGCAGGCGCGGTCGCGGTGCTGCTGCTCTGGCCGTTGGTGGTCGAGCCGATCCTCGGCAACCTGCCCGACATCGGCTCCGAGGTCGGGCCCTTTCTGCCGTTCGGCAACGCGTTCGTCTTCGCCGACGTGCAATGGCTCTATCCGTCGTACTCGATGCCGTGGGACCGGCTCGGCTCGTTGCTCTACTTCGCCGTGGTCGTGTCCGCCGTCTTCGTCGTGGCCACCGTCGTGGTGAACCGCCGCGACGCGTGACTAACGTGTGAGCAATGCGTAGCTCACGAACGGCACTGACGGCTCTGGCAGTGGCGGTGGTCGCGACGGCGTCCGTGTCCGGGTGCGGCAGCAACGACGCGCCGCAGGTCACCCCCTCGTCGCCGTCGACGGCCGCCACCGACTTCGCCGGTGAGCTGCAGAAGAAGCTCACCACCGACGCGATGATGGCGCACCTGACCAAACTGCAGGAGATCGCCGACGCCAACAAGGGCACCAGGGCGCTGGGCACCCCGGGCTACGCCGCAAGCGCCGACTACGTCGCCAAGACCCTGCGGGACAACGGGTTCGACGTTGCCACCAACGAGTTCGAGGTGAAGCTTCCGTTCGCCGACAAGCCGTCGGTCACGGTCGGCGGTGCGGACGTCAAGACCAACGCGCTGGGGTTCACCATCGGTACGCCGGCCGAGGGCGTGCGCGGCCCGCTGGTCCCCGCCCGCGCCGAGGACACGCCGGGTTGCACGGCTGCCGACTACGACGGGCTGCCCGTGTCGGGAGCCGTGGTGTTGGTGGACCGCGGCTCGTGCCCCTTCGCCGTCAAGCAAGCGGTGGCCGCCGAACGCGGCGCGATCGCGATGATCGTCGCCGACAACGTCGAGAGTGACGAGGTGGGCGGCACGCTCGGCGAGGATGCGGACGTGAAGATCCCCGTCCTCGGCGTCACCAAGGCCGACGGTGCCCGGTTGCGTGCCAACCCCGCCGAGACCGTGATCAAGCTCCATGCCGGTGTTCGGGTGGAGCGCACCCACAACGTCGTCGCGCAAACCAAGACCGGGTCCACGCACGACGTGGTGATGGCGGGTGCGCACCTGGACAGCGTCCCCGAGGGACCCGGCATCAACGACAACGGCTCTGGTGTGGCCGCGGTGCTGGAAACGGCTGTGCAGCTGGGCAGCTCACCGCAGGTGCACAACGCGGTGCGGTTCGCGTTCTGGGGTGCCGAGGAGGAGGGCCTCATCGGGTCGACGAAGTACGTGGAGACCCTCGACGTCGATGCGCTCAAGGACATCGCCCTTTACCTGAACTTCGACATGCTCGCCTCGCCCAACCCCGGCTACTTCACCTATGACGGCGACCAGTCGGCGCCGCCATCGTCCGACGGTGGCGTGCCGCGCGTGCCGGAGGGTTCTGCGGGCATCGAGCGCACGCTTGCCGCCTACCTCGACCGGGCGGGCAAGAAGGCTCAGGACACCGACTTCGACGGGCGCTCCGACTACGACGCGTTCACCCAGGCGGGTGTGCCCTCCGGTGGATTGTTCGCAGGCGCCGAGGACAACATGACCGCCGACCAGGCGAAGCTCTGGGGCGGTCAGGCAGACAAGCCGTTCGATCCGAACTATCACAAGAGCTCCGACACCCTCGAGCACATCGACCGCAATGCCCTGGAGATCCAGGGCGGTGGAGTCGCCTACGCCATCGGCCTCTACGCCCAGGACTTGGGCGGGCGCAACGGAATTCCCGCCCACGAAGACCGCACCCGGCACGCGGTGACCGAGTCATGAGGCGGTTCGCCGCCCTGGCCTTAGTCCTGGCGGTGGCGGCGTGTGGGTCGCCGCAGCAGGCCCCGCCATCGGCGGCCGATCCCGGCCGCGAACTGGCTGGCAAGGTCACCGTCGACGGCATGCGTGCACACCTGAACAAGCTCTCCGACATCGCGACGGCCAACAAGGGTTCGCGAGCGGTCGGCACGCCGGGTTACGACGCCAGCGTCGACTACGTCGCAGGCGTGTTGCGGGACAAGGGATTCGACGTCCAGACGCCCGAGTTCGACAAGGTGGTGCAGACCGACCTCGGCGATCCCACGTTGACGGTGTCGGGCCGGCGGTTTCCCGTCACGCAGGCGTCTCTGCTCGTCACCACTCCGGCGACTGGGGTCAAGGGCGTCACGCTGCGGCCGCAGAAGGCGGCCGGGTGCGCCGCGGCGGACTACGGAACGGTGAACGTGAAGGGTGCGATCGCCATCGTCGACGACACCGGCTGCTCGGTCGTCGCGAAGCACGACGTCGCGGTCGCCGAGGGAGCCGTCGGACTGCTGGTGGTCAGTGACAGAGCAGTGCCCGGCCTGTTCCCGCCTGGCTATTACGAAGGGCTCAAGTCACCCGTCGCGATCATCGACAAGGACGTCGACGCACAGCTGCGGCGCACGACGGCACCGGTTCAACTCACCCTCGATGCCAAGGCCAACGTGATCAAGGTGCGAAACATCGTGGGGCAGACCAAGACCGGAGACGTACACCACGTCGTCGTCGCCGGAGCGCACCTGGGTTCAGCGCAGCACAGCCCCGGCATCAACGACGACGGTTCGGGTGTCGCGGCCGTGCTGGAGACCGCCGCGCAACTCGGCGGCTCGCCCACCGTGACGAATGCGGTCCGGTTCGCCTTCTGGGGATCCGACGAGTCCGGTGTGGAGGGGCCGACGAAGTACGTGGCCGGCCTCGACAAGGAACACGTCGCCGACATCGCGATGTATCTGAACTTCGACATGCTGGCATCGCAGAACGCGGGCTACTTCACCTACGACGGTGATCAGTCAGGGCAACCGAGCCCCGCAATCCCGGCCGCCAGCGTGCCTCCGGGATCGGCAGGCGTGGAACGGACATTCGCGGGCTACCTGAACCTGGCCGGTGTGCGGCCAGCCGACATGCCGTTGAGCCGGGCTGGCGACTACGGCCCGTTCCTGGCGGCAGGCATCCCGATCGGCGGCATCACTACGGGCGCGTCTCAGCCGAAGTCCGCGGTGCAGGCCCGGCTTTGGGGCGGCAAGGAGGGGGTCGCGTTCGATCCCAACTACCGGACGCCGCGCGACGGCATCGACAACGTGAACTCGGAGACGCTGGGCATCACCGGTCCGGCGGTGGCGTTCGCCGTTGGCACGTACGCGGCATCCATCGACGGCCCGAACGGCGTCAAGCCGCGGGGCTGACAGCAAGCCGTACGCATTCACCCACCCGCGCCCCAGCCACTTTCACAGCTGACCTGCGTATGAATGACGTTCGTGAAGACCACTTCTCGTCGATGGGCGGCCGTGACCGGCATCTCCACCGCGATACTCATGGGCGGACTGTCGGTGGCGTGTAGCTCCCCAGGCACCACCACGCCCACCACGACGACCACCACGACTCCGACCACCACGACGACGACCAGCCATCACAGTGAGCATTCCTCCGGTGGTGGCGGGGGCGGCGGAGGTGGAGCGCCGGCGCCCGTGCAGACCGAGACCGTCGCGCCGGGCACGGTGACCAACACCGAGACCGACATTCAGACGACGGTGGCGACCTCGGTCGAGACCACCGTTGCGACCTCAGTGGTGACGGCGACGTCGACGGTCACCGTGGTGCCGACGCACCAGAATCGGGATTTCGGCCCTGGTATGAACGGGCAACACGGGTGACGAACTGGTAGACGCCGTCCTCGTCGGGAGCCAGCGGGCCCGGGCGGGCGTGTGGCGAGCTCAGCCCGCGCTGCACGGACTCGCATGCCGCCCAGTCCTGCCTGTTCGTCAGATCCCAGAAGTCCACGGCGTAGGAGGGGTCGAAGTCCGGTTGGGCAGCAACGTCTTTCGGGAACGCCCAGGCGCACTCCACGTGCGTGCGGTCCACCGCAAGGGGTGTCATGAGGTGGGTCATCACGTAGTCGGGATGCAGGCTGACGAGCAGGTTGGGATAGCCGACCAGGTACATGACGGTGTGTAGTTCGTGCTCGGAGAGGCCCTGAATCGCCACACCGCCACTCTTGCCGGTCAGCGACATCGTCTCTGCGCCTTCGACGATCGACATCCAGCCGCCCATCCAGCTGCCCGCGAGTTCCAGGTTCTCGCCACTGGTCGGCGGGCTGATCCGGGACAGCTCGGGGTGGATGGTCGAGCAGTGGTAGCACTCCTGGTAGTTCTCGGCGATCACCTTCCAGTTGGTGGCGAGCTCGTAGGAGTGCCTGTCGACGATCGTCAGGTCCTCGGGACGGTAGGGGCCGATGACCTCTTCCAAACCTGCGACGTGCTCGGAGAAGTCGGCGTCCTCACCGCTCGGGTCGGTGAACAGCCAGCCGTGCCAGTTCACCAGCCGCAGTTCGGCCAGCCCGAATTCCTCGGGGTCGAAGCCCTCGGTGTCGGAGAACCCCGGCGCGTTTCGCACTCGACCGTCGAGGCGATACGACCAGGAGTGATACGGGCAGACGATGCCGCGGCGCTTCGTCGTCTCGCCGCAGGCAAGGAGCTCGTGGCCACGGTGTCGGCACGTGTTCGCGAACGCGCGGATGGCACCGTCGTCGCCGTTCACCAGCAGCACGCCGTTGGCGCCGGTGCCGACGGCGCGCTGGGTGCCAACGCCGTCGAGGTCGGCGGCGTGCCCGACGCAGATCCAGCCGGAGAAGATGTTGCGCTGCTCCCACTCGAACACCGCGGGGTCGACGTAGGCCGCCCTCGGAAGCATGCGCGACTGGCCGAACGGCGCGAGCGCCGCTGCGAGATCGTCGGCGGAAACCGGCGCAGGTCCAAACTGTTTGAACATACAGTCAGGCTACTGCCGCTGCGCGGATTGGTCTAGATGGACGACCGAGGTCGTCGCCACCGACGTGACGTCGACAGTCCTCGACCGTGCGGGTTGTGGTCGAGAGATCGGCGAATCGCCGCACAGAACCCACACAGTCGGCGCGCCAGGGGGTTTAGGTCTCGCCTGCGAAGGCGGCGATGCCGCTGCCGGACGTCTCGTCGTTCCTCGTCATCCTGCGGAATATCAGATAGCCGATCACCACGGCCGCGAACGCGGCGATCAGCAACAGCGTCGCCAGTGCATTGAGCGCAGGGGTCGGTGCCGCTCGCGCCGTGTTGTAGATCTTCACCGAAACCGGTTCGGTCGCAGAGCCGTTGGACAGATAGCGCACCAACACGAAGTCGTCGATCACGTCGGCGAAGACCAGCACCGTGCTGGCGAAGATGGCTGGCATCAGCATGGGTAGCGTGACCCTGCGCAACGACTCGACCTGCGAAGCGCCGAGATCCATTGCGGCCTCTTCGTATTGTCGGCCGATGGTGGCGAGCCTGGCCCGCACTAGCACTGCGGGGTAGGCGATCTGGTAGGTGACCAAACCGACCACCTGCGCCGAGGTGCCAAGGCCGAAGGGCAGCGCCAGCGACGTCACCACGAACAGCAGTGCGACGGCCAGCAGCACCTCGGGGATGACGAACGAAATGAGCATGAGCACGTTGGCGCCCGCCGGCAGCCTGCCGCGCCAGCGGTCGATGCCGATCGCGAACAGCACCCCGAGCGGGACGGTGACCAGGGTGGCGAGCAGCCCGAGCTTCAGCGTCTGGAACAGCGCCGTGTGCAGCGACGCGTCGTGCCACACCGACCGGCTCTGATCGCCCCAGTACCACCGAAACGAGAAGCCCTGCCAGTTGGTTCGTGATCGACCGTCGTTGAACGAGAACATCACGGCGATGAGCACCGGGAGCAGCGACCACACCAGGTAGGCGATGGTGATCCCGGCCAGCACGCGAGGCTTGCGCCATGGGTCGCGGTACCAGCCGACCGGCCCGCGGATTTCCTTCGCGGAGGTCAGGACGCTCACGTGCGCACCTCGTCGCCCCGCAGCGTCACCCGGACGTAGTAGATCATCGGCAGCACCGTGGCGACCAGCACCAGCATGACGAACGCGCCCGCCTGCCCGGTCTGGCCCGGTGCTTGGACGCTGTCGTTGATCAGGTTTCCGACCATCGCCGTCTTGGGCGACGCGGACAGCAGGTCGTTGGTGAAGTAGTCACCGAGCATGGGCAGGCAGGTGAGCAGCACCGCCGCCAGCATCGTCGGCCTGCACATCGGCAGCGTCACCCGGAGAAACGACGAAACACGGCTGGCACCAAGGTCTCGCGACGCCTCAAGCATCGACTGAGAGAGGCGATCCAGTCCCGCGTACAGCGGTAGGACCATGTACGGCACGTAGCCGTACGCCAGCCCGAGCACCACGACGACCGGCTGCCCGGTCAGCCAATCCACGTTCACGTCGAACAGGCCACCGAAGCTCAGGATCTTGTTGACCAGGCCATCGTTCTGTAACAGGTTGACCCACGCAAGCATTCGCATCATGTAGCTGATCCAGAACGGCGCGATCAGCAGCGCGATGAGCAGACCCTGCCACCTACCGGCCAGCCGTGAGACGTAGTAGGCGACCGGGAACGCGATGCACAGGCACAGGATGCTGGCCAGCCCGACGTAGACGACGGTGCGCGCAAGGGCGGGGAAGTAGACCTCGCCGGGGCCGATCCGCGTCAGCACGTAGGTGAACTGAGTGGGGTCCCACTGCAACGGATTCCAGACGGGCACGGCGGTGCGGAAGAGCGGGTCGCGTTGACCGAACACGATCGCCAGCACCACGTAGAGCGGCGCGAGGAAGAAGAGCAGCAGCCAGCCGATACCCGGTGCGGCCAGTACGGTCCACAGTCGGTTGGAGGGTTCGCGCGAGCGCGGCACTATTATCCGTTCTGCTCCTCGCGTGCGCGGCGTCAGGATCCGCCGGAGTTGAACGCGTTCCAGACGTTGCGCCACGCGTCCTCGTTGGCGGTATCGAGTTCCAGTGTCCGGTAGCCGGTGTCGAAGTATTCCGGCTTGACGATCACGTTCTTGAGGTTCTCGGGGATGAACGACTCGGCCACCAGCGACTCGGCGGTCAGCGAGTTCTGCGGTGGCTGATACCCGATCGCCGAGAAGTTCTCCTTGGCTACGGCGGGGTCGAGCATGTGGTTGAGGAACAGGTGCGCGAGCACGGGGTTCTTCCCGCCCTTCAGCGTCACCAACATGTCGTTGTCGACGAGGCCCTTGCCGTCCTGCGGGAACCAGTACCGCAGGATCTCGGGCCCGACACCCTCGGGGAGGTAGGACTGTGCGTTGATGATGTCGCCCGACCACATCTGACACAACCCGATCTGCCCGGCGGGCATGTCGCTGTACATGGTGATGGTGACCTTGGGCGACGTCGCCTTACCCAGCGCGGTGAGCTGCTCGCCGACCATCTTCAGGTCGTCGGCCGACGACGTGTTGACGTCGGTGATGCCCTGCTTGAGCAACACCATCGCCATCGCGGTGTGAAAGTCGTCGATGATTGCGGTCTTGTCTTTGTACGTGGGATCCCACAGCGATGCGTACGGGTTGCTGAGTTTTCCGATGTCGGCGGGTACTTGGTCAGTGCGCCAACCGATTCCGGTGGTGTAGATGGTGTACGGCACGGTGTATTGCCAGCCCTGGTCGTACCAGGGGTTGGTGAAAGTCGGCCATACGTTGGTGATGTTGGGGATGTAGCTGTGGTTGAGCGGGCGGACCAGGCCCCCGGTCACCAGTCGGCTGATCTCGGTGTAGTTGGCGTTGTAGATGTCGAAGTCCACGCCGCTGCGCAGCTTGGTGATCGCCTCGTCGCCGTCGTTGAACGTCGACACTTCGATCTTGACCCCGTACTGGTCCTCGAACCCCTTGATCGCCTGCGGGCTGAGGTAGTCGGCGTAGTTGTAGATCTTGAGCGTGGCGCCCTTCTCGGGCGGGAGGTTGTCGCCGATGGGTTTGTTGTCGTCTGCGATCGGCCACTTGACGGGGCTGTCCGGTTTCGCGATCGTCAGGCTCGGGCCGGCGCCCTGTGTTCCTGCGGGCTTCGAACACGCGGCAAGGAAGGCGCCGAGAGTGGGAGCGGTGGCCGCGAGAATCGCGGCTCGTTGCAGGAATTGTCGACGATTCGGACCGGATCCAATGGGCACGGGCATCTGGGCCTCCCAGGTGGTTCGCGTCTTGTCGGTGTTAGGACTATCACATAGACTGAATGCTCAGTCAACCGCTACGGAGTGGAGGTTCTACCGTGTCTTCGACGGTGATCGAAAGTCCGGTATCCGATGCAGTTGGGCAGTTGATCGCCGACGAGGAGCAGGTGTTCCTCCGGCGCCAACCGCGCAGCACGGAGCTGATCGCGCAGGCCCGCGAGCACCTCGCGGGAGGCGCGACCTCCAACTGGCAGATCGCCGAACCGCAGGCCGTCTGGATGAGCCACGGCGCGGGCTCCAAGGTGTACGACGTCGACGGCACGGAGTACGTCGACATGCACGGTGGGTACGGCGCTTCCATTGCGGGACATGCCCATCCGGCGATCGTGGCCGCAGTCAGCGAGCGGGTCCGGCGCGGAACGCACTTCGCGCAGCCGACCGAGGACGCGATCTGGATCGCCGGCGAGTTGGCCCGCCGGTTCGACCTCCCGCTGTGGCGGTTCGCCAACTCCGGCACCGAGGCCACCATGGACGCCGTCCATCTGGCCCGCGCGCTGACCGGGCGCGACCTCATCATCAAGATCGAGGGCTGCTACCACGGACACCACGACTCGGTGCAGGTATCGGTGCTCCCGGAGGCCGACGAGGTCGGCCCGCGCAGCGATCCCACCCGAGTGCCTGGGAACAGTGGCATCCCCGAGGCGATTCGCGACCTGGTGATCGTGGTGCCATTCAACGATGCCGATGCCGTCGCCCGCGCGCTTGCCGCAAACCGAGGCCAAGTAGCCGCCATGATCCTCGAGCCCGTCATGATGAATGCCGGAATCATCCCACCCGACGACGGCTATCTCGCCGCCATCCGCGACCTGGTCCATCAGGCAGGCGCGCTGCTGATCTTCGACGAGGTGAAGACGGGCTTTACCACCGGTCCTGGCGGCGTGACGGCGCTGTCGGGGGTCGTGCCCGACATCGTCTGCTTGGCAAAGGCTTTGGGAGGCGGCATTGCGGTGGCCGCGATCGGCGGCACGACGGAGGTCATGTCGGCGATCGCCGACGGCCGCTACGAGCAGGTCGGCACCTTCAACGGCAACCCGCTGGCGATGGCCGCCACCCGCGCCACGCTGTCCGAGGTGCTGACCGCCGAGAACTACCGCAGGCTCGACGCCAATGCCGCCCGCCTTCGCACCGCGCTGGAAGGCGTCATCGCCCAACACGGACGTGATTGGCACGTCGTATCGGTGGGTGCCAAGGGCTGCGTGACGTTCCGCCGTGAACGCGTTCGCGAATTTCGCGACTTCCTCGGTATCGATGCCAGATTGGGCCACTTGCATTGGCTGGTGCAGCACAATGGTGGGGTATTCCTCCCGCCATGGGGGAAGGTGGAGCAATGGCTGTTGTCCGTTCAGCACGACCGCGACGACGTCGACAGGTTCGCGACCAACTTCGCCCGATTCGCCGAAGCGGTGTCGAACTGATCGGGCGCGCGTGACCGGCGGCGAGATCCGGCTGGTCGAGCTGGTCAAGTCCTTCGACGGGGTGCCCGCGGTGACGGGCATCGACCTCGACATACCTGCGGGGCAGTTCTACTCGCTGCTCGGCGCCTCCGGATGCGGCAAGACGACAACGCTGCGCATGATCGCCGGGTTCGAGAAGCCGGACTCGGGACGCATCGAACTCGACGGGCGCGACGTCGCGGGGGATCCGCCCAACCGTCGCCCCGTGAACACCGTCTTCCAGACCTACGCGCTGTTCCCGTTCATGACGGTCTGGGACAACGTGGCCTTCGGCTTGCGCTACCAGAAGGTCCCGAAGGACGAGACCAAGCGGCGGGTCGGCGAGGCGCTCGACCTGGTTCAAATGGGCAAGTTCGCCAAACGCCGCCCTGCGCAGCTGTCGGGTGGTCAGCAGCAACGCGTAGCGCTGGCGCGGGCACTGGTGCTGCGGCCGCGCGTGCTGCTGCTCGACGAACCGCTTGGCGCCTTGGATGCCAAGCTGCGCAAGCAGTTACAGCTCGAACTGCGCGCCGTCCAGCGCGAGGTCGGCATCACGTTCGTCTACGTGACCCATGACCAGGAAGAGGCGCTCACCATGAGCGACCAGATCGCCGTGCTCGCCGAGGGGCGCGTCGAACAGGTCGGGCCTCCGCAGGAGATCTACTCGGCACCGGCCACCACGTTCGTGGCCAGTTTCCTCGGTGCGGCCAACATCTTCGACGCCGACGTGCTCGAGCTCTCCGGATCGTCGGCGGTCTGCTCGGCCATGGACACGAGGCTCGCCGCGGTCGTCGACGGGTCCACCCGCACCGGTCCTGCTGCCATCGTGATCAGGCCCGAGCGCATCGCCTTGCAGGACGCGGATACGCCAGTAAGCAACGGGCACAATGCGATCAGCGGCAGAGTGTTGGAGGTGGTGTACCTCGGCTCTTGCACCCAGGTGCACGTCGACGTCGGGGCTCCGTCCGCGCTGATCGTGGAGGTGCCCAATGCGTCGGGGCCGGGATCTGTGACCCATCAGCCCGGTGCGGCAGTGACCTGCGTGTGCACTCACGACGCGGTGCGGGTGCTGCACCGCAGTACGGCGCAGCCGATCACCGACCCCGTTGCCGAGAGCGCGCTCGCGGTTTCTTCGCCGGCGGCAGGTTGAGCTCGCGTTCGGCGAACCGCATGGCGATCTGGTGGGCCACCTCCGAGTCGACCTCGGGATCCTCCAACGCCACCTGGATCGACAGCCCGTCCAGTAGCGCACTGAACTCCAGCGCGAACATCCGGGCGTCGACCTTGACGTCGAGTTCGTCGGACGCTTCCGCCGACTTGATGGCGTCCACGATCATCCGGCGCCAGCGGGCATCCAGTTCGACCCTGCCCGCCTTCACCTCGTCGTGGCGGAACGCCTGGGCCCACAGATCGAACCATAGCCCCCACGCGCCGGGAATCTCGTTGTCCACCTGAGGAACACAGGTCCACTCGATGAGCAGCGAGAGCCGCTCGCGCAGCGACGTCACCTCGGCGAGCATCTTCTCGGCCGCTTCGTAGAACGACTCCTCCGAGTGACGCAGCGCATCGACGAGCAGCCGGTCCCTGGTGCCGAAGTAGTAGATGACCAGAGCCGAGCTCACTCCTGCGCGCTTGGCAACGTCGGCAATGCGGGTATCGCCGAACCCCCGCTCGCAGATCAGCTCTGCTGCGGCATGCAGCATTTCGATGCGACGCGCTTCGTTGTTCTCGGTCGCGGGCGCAGGATCGGCCATGTCGTTGCTTCCCCCTCGTGCAAAGTAGCGGCGCTGGTACTTGTCTGAAGCCTAACACTTGATTAGATTGAACAGTCAGTCAGGACGGCGAGCCCGATGGAGAGGTCCTCATGTCGAATTCGTATGACGCGATCGTGATCGGCGGCGGCCACAACGGGTTGGTCTCGGCGGCGTATCTGGCCCGCTCGGGCGCCAAGACGCTGGTGCTCGAATCGCGCGCCACACTCGGGGGAGCGGCGACCACCGAGGCCCCGTGGGAAGACGCGCCGCACCTTCGGGTGACGCGCTTGTCCTACGTGATGAGCCTGATGCCGCCCACCATCGTTCGGGAGTTGAACCTCGAGCGGCACGGCTACAAGGTGCATCCGATGGGCCCGTCCTACCAGGCGTTTCCCGAGGGCGGGTCGCTGATCATCTACGAGGACGACCCCAAGCGCACCCACGAGCAGCTGTCCAAGTTCTCCAAGAAGGACGCCGACGCGTTGCCCGAGTACTACGACTGGATCGGCGGTATCGCCGAGGTGATGGGTCCGCTGCTGACGCAGGTACCGCCGAACGTCGGCTCGAAGCGCCCGTCGGATCTGCTCGACCTCGCCAAGTTGGCCTGGCCGTTGCGTAGCAAGATCACCCCGCGCCTCACCGCGGACATCACCCGTCTGTTGACCATGAGCATCGCCGATCTGCTCGACGACTGGTTCGAATCACCGCAAGTCAAAGGGCTGATGGCCGTCAACGGCATCATCGGAACCTGGGCAGGGCCCTGCGAACCGGGTACCGCGTACGTGATGGCTCACCACTCGATCGGCGACGTCGGCGACGGCCAACTCGGCAGCTGGGGGTATCCCGAGGGCGGCATGGGCGGAGTGTCCGCGGCGATCGCCAAGTCAGCCAGGAGCTTCGGTGCCGAGATCCGCACCAATGCACGGGTTTCCCGCGTCCTGACGCGGGGTGGCCAGGTGCGCGGGGTCGTCCTCGAGAACGGCGAAGAGCTGACGGCCCCGATGGTGGTCACGACGTTGCACCCGAAGATCGCGTTCCTCGACCACCTTTCGAGCAATGAGCTTCCCGAGGACTTCGTCTCTGACATCGAACACTGGAAGACGCGCAGCGGCGTGGTCAAGATCAACGTCGCACTGTCGGAGCTGCCGAGCTTCACCGCGAACCCGAGTTCCGGTGAGGCCGAACATCTCACCGGATCGATCGAGATGGCACCATCGATCGAGTACCTCGAGACCGCCTTCCAGGAGGCCCGCGTCGGCAAGGCCGCATCGCTCCCGTTCAGCGACGGCGTGATCCCGACGACGTTGGACAAGACGCTCAATCCCGATGGCACGCACATCATGTCGCTGTTCACCCAGTGGTGCCCCGCGGAGTGGGCGAACGCGCCGCACGCCGAGGAGCTCGACGCCTACGCGGACCGCGTGATCGACACCTACGACCAGGTGGCGCCCGGCTTCAAGGCGTCGATCACGCACCGCGACGTCGTCGGACCGCACGAGATGGAGCAGGAGTACGGCCTGATCGGCGGCAATATCTTCCACGGCGAGCTGTCCCTCGAGCAGCTGTTCCACATGCGCCCAGCGCCTGGCTTCGCCGACTACCGCACCCCGATCGCCGGG
>Ga0105237_10001184_pt1 | contig 34869 bp, 36 predicted proteins | sample KBSC24metaG_FD_81520 | JGI IMG/M metagenome (GOLD analysis project Ga0105237, IMG submission 81520) | Corn rhizosphere microbial communities from Kellogg Biological Station, Michigan, USA - KBS C2-4 metaG | ecosystem: Host-associated > Plants > Roots > Rhizosphere > Soil | place: Michigan, USA... | reverse complement strand
CCGCAGCGACTGCCTTGTCCACGGTCGATGTGACGTCACCGACCGCGTACCCGGCCGTCTCGCGACCGTACGGGTACGGCAGATGACCGTCGGTGACCGCGACGACGGAGTTGCCGAACGGAGATACGATCCGGATTAGGCGAAACGTGCTGCCCGGCTTGCCGATCGCCGCACCATCGGTGGAGGCGTCGTCAGCGGCTACCGTCCCTCCGGTGAACGAAAGGTATGACTTCAGAAAGGCGTCCGCGGCGTCGGGCGACACGTAGAGGCGGTTGTCCGGAATGGTCTGCAGCGCTGGGTAGGACGGCGCCGTGGTGTGCCAGTACAGCTGCGTGTTCACGCCGCCGGGCAACTGCACGATGGCATCGCGTCCGATCGGATCGTCGAATGGGGCGACCTGCAGCACGGCACCGGCATCGCGGGCCTGCTGAACACCGACCTCGAAGTCGCGAAGCAGCCAGCCGGTTCGCTCGGATCCAAACGGGTAAGGCGTCGGCGTGGTGAACTCGAAGACCGACAAGGTGCCCACCGGTGACAGGATCAACTGCGACCTGGTCTGGCTCGGAGTAGGCGTCACGTCGGCGACGCCAGCCGGCTTCGCCGTGCCAACGAATGTGGCCAGCCAGCTACGGACGAAGTCGTCGAACCGCCCGGATTCGACGTAGACGTGCACCGAATCGTACTGGGGCCCAACGGCTTGAGTGGTACTAGGCCGGGACGGGGAAGTCGACGCCGTGAGTGGTGAGGAGGTGACCGCGCTGCTGCCGCATGCCGCAGTCACGGCAACCAACGCACAGGCGATTGGGGTACGCACGCTACGCACTGGCCATGGCCCGATCACAGTAGGGGCGCCAGATCGGCGGCGACCCAGTCGGCGAACGACTGCCATCCGATCTGCGGGAAGCGGGCATGCAAGTCCGGAATGTCCACGGTGTAGCCGCTGCCGGCGAGGAAGCCGAACATCGCGCGCATGTCTGCCGATGCGATCTCGTGCCAGTCCGGAGTGGCCAGGTCGACTGACCGTCCCAGTGCGCCGGCGAGTACCGCAGCCATCTCCCTCGGTGTGGGGTCGTCGGACGCGATGTCGATACGCGCACCGGCGAAGGGTTCCGGGTCTGCGAGGATGGCGGCCACGAACCGGCCCATGTCGCGCCGCGATAGTTGCTGCAGGCGAACGTCGGCGGGCAATGGAAGCTCGAAGACCCCGGCCCTGATGTCGTCGATCCCGCCCAGCATGTTGTCGTAGAAGTACGTCGGCCCCACGACGGTGTGGGGCAGCCCCGATTCCGCGAGCGCCGCCTCGACGGTCGCCTTGCTGTCGAAGTGCGGGATCCCGGTGTGCTGGTCGGCGTCGGCGACCGAGGCGAATACCAGGTGCGGCACCCGTGCTGCGAGTGCGCCCGCGATGATCGTCGAACCCTGCGCCACCTCTGCTGCCGGACCCTCTTCGAACGGGGTGGTCAGGGCGAACGCTCCGTCGACGCCCGTGAACGCCGATGCGACGGCCGCCTCGTCCGACAGGTCGGCGGCGACCACGTCGACACCCGCATCCGCGAGTCGTCGCGCCGCCGACGAGTCGACGCGTCGGGTGATGCCACGCACCGACGCTCCTTGTTCGAGCAATGCCGCGACCACGGCTCCACCCTGCGCACCCGTGGCACCCAACACCGCAAAATGTCCCTGCACGTCGCCGTCTCCCGTCAATCTTGGGCCGCCCGCCCATGCGGTTCGGCCGGTCACGCACCAGCCCGACGACCGATGCCGCGTTCGTCACAGCTCGTCCCCATTCAACCCCCTGCTCGCAGAAACCGGTACATCCCGAAGATCCATGTCTCTCACACCTTTTCGGAAGAGTGAGAGGATGGCGGCGATGAACGATGTCTTCGGCCGACCGTGCCCATGCGGCACCGGTGCCGGCTACGACGCGTGCTGCGGACCGCTACACCGTGGCGAGTGGCAAGCGGGCACGGCCGAGGAGCTGATGCGGTCGCGGTACGCGGCCTTCGTGTGCGGTGACGCCGATTACTTGTTCCGCACCTGGCATCCGCGAACCCGCCCTGCCGAGGTCACGATCGACGGCGACACCGTCTGGACGAGCCTCGACGTCACGGACACCGCAGCGGGCGGCATCGACGACGACAGCGGGGAAGTGGAGTTCACGGCTCGATTCGAGACCGCGAACCGGCCCGGCTCGATGCACGAGCGCAGCCGTTTCGTACGTCGTGCGGGGCGGTGGTTCTACGTCGACGGTCAGGTCGACTAGGCCGAACCAACTAGCAAGGGTCGCCGGGAGGCGTGTAGTACGGCACGCCCTCCACCGTGTAGCACGGCACCTCGCCAGCAACGTAGGGCGTGGCGGCCGAGGCGATCGCCACGCCGGTCGCCACGCGGCCCGCGACGTCGGTGCAACCACCCACCGCGACGTGACGCCCCGATGCGCCCGCGCAGATGTCCGCGTTCGCCACCGGTGCGACGGCGAGCGGCGCGGCCGCGATCGCCGCCATCGTGAACAGTGCTGTTGTTAGTTTCTTCATCGCGCACATTCCTTTGCTCGGCCCGACTCAATCGTCATTATTGACTGGAGTGCAGATTTGCGGCGGCGTTTCGCAGCGGCTACGTGCGCAGAACACCACACGCGGAGTAGACGAACTTGGGTGGCACGTCGAACGCGAACGAACGCTGCGGCACCCGCGCCAAGACTTCTTCCGAGAGCGGGGTCTTGTAGTGCAGCGACAGGGAGCCGGAGAAGGTCGGTTCGACCACCGAGATGTCGGGGACGTCGAGCGTTAGCCCGTCATCGTCGAGCGTGGCCTTGACCATCGAGCCTGCCGCGTCGGTCCATTGATGATCGACCGCCCGGCCTGCCTTCTTGGGAACCGACGACAGCGTTCCGAGCACCCGCTGATTGGTCAGCGCAAGGGACCCGACGTAGCTGCGCAGGTTGCCCTTGGCGGTCTTGCCTGGCACGTGGCCGGAGAACCGGAACGTGACCGGCACGAACTCCGCCAAGTGGATCAAACCCTCGGCCTCGACTTGGGCCTGCATGTCGTCGGGCAGGTTGCCGATACCGAGCATCTTGCGCAGAAAGACGGCCATGGCCACAGGATAATAGCCATGGCCGTCCCCTCCGTTAGGTTTGCGCGGGCAGCACCTTCTCGCCGGTCTTGTCGGTGCTCAGGCACAGCGAGCAGATGTATCCGAAGTCTCCAGCGGACGCGATCATGTCGGGCCGTTCGTACTCGTGGTGGCAGACATGGCACCTCAGGTGGTCATCGGCCGGGTTGCCGTGCTCGTCGAACATCGGCAGCTCGATCCCGTCGTCGGTGCGACGCAGGTAGTACTTGCCCTTCGTGGCGACCGCGATGATCGGCGGTAGCACCAGAGCGAGCCCGATGGCGACCAGCGGCGAGTACGGCCGGATGGCCTCGCCGAGCCCGCCGAAGAACGCGATGACGGACAGGCCGGCAGCGATCAGCATCGAGCCGAAGCCCACCGGGTTGAACGCGTACAGCATGCCGCGGCGGAACTCCGGCACCTTGGGCGACAGCTTCAGCAGGTACTTGTTGAACACGATGTCCGACGCCACCACGACGACCCACGCCATACCGCAGTTGGCGTAGAAGCCGAGGATGGTGTTGAGGAAGTCGAACATGTTGGCTTCCATCAGGACCAGCGCGATCAACAGGTTGACGCCGAGGAACACCAACCGGCCGGGGTAGGTCTTGGTGACGCGGGTGAACGAGTTCGTCCACGCCAGCGAACCGGAGTAGGCGTTGGTCACGTTGATCTTGATCTGACTGATGACCACCAGGACGACCGCCAGCGTCATGGCCAGCCAGCCAGGCAGGAAGTTCTCGTAGATCTCCAGGAACTGGTGCACCGGCTGGTTGGCGATGCCCGCACTGTCGGCGACGTTCGCGATGAGGTAGACGGCGAGGAACAGCCCGACGATCTGCTTGATGGCGCCGAAGATCACCCAGCCGGGGCCTGCCAGGAACATCCAGGTCCACCAGCTGCGCTCGTTCTCCGGGGTCTTGGGCGGCATGAAGCGCAGGTAGTCGTTCTGCTCGGCGATCTGGGCGATCAGCGAGAGGCACACGCCCGCTGCCAGCAGGGTCGAGCCGAGGTCGAATCCGGTGCCGCCGTTCTCACCCTGGTAGGCGAAGAACTGGCCGACCGACTCGGGATGGGTGACGACGAGGTAGACGAACGGCGCGACCATCAGGATCAGCCACAGCGGGGTGGTCCAAACCTGAAGTGTCGAAAGCACTTTCATGCCATAGATCACCAGAGGGAAGATGATCAGCGTCGATGCCGCATAGCCGAGCCAGAGCGGGATGCCGAGGCCGAGTTTCAGGCCCTGGGCCATGATCGAGCCCTCGAGCGCGAAGAAGATGAAGGTGAACGTCGCGAAGATGACGTTGGTGACCACCGAGCCGTAGTACCCGAAGCCGCTGCCTCGGGTGACCAGGTCCAGGTCGATGTTGTACCGCGCCGAGTAGTAGGCAACGGGGAAACCGGTCAGCATGACGACGACCGCGAAGATGAGGATGCCCCACAACGCGTTGGTCGTGCCGTAGGAGATGCCGATGTTGGCGCCGATGGCGAAGTCGGCCAGGTAGGCGATGCCACCGAGCGCCGAGATGCCCACCACCCGCGTCGACCACTTGCGGTAGCTGCGCGGAGCAAAGCGCAGCGTGTAGTCCTCCAAGGTCTCCTTGGTGGCGGTCATTTGATCGAGACCGGCGTCCAGGTCCATCTCGTCTGGGGCCTCCGGCTCCTTGCTGAGCTCTTGAGTCATGGTTAGCAAAGCTAAATCGGGGTTGTTTCCAGCTCGTGACAACCATGTTCCCGACGATGGCCAAAAAACAGGCGCCGCTGGTACACGTGGACTGATGACTTTGCGCAAACCGTGGCTGGTCGGGCTGCTGGTCCTCGCCACCGCGGCGTACGTGATCCTGTGGGCCGGCTGGTCGATGCAATGGGCCTGGCTGGAGGCCTTCGACGCCTGGGGTTTGCACGCCTTCCACGCATTCGGTGTCGATCACCCCGCGTGGGTGACCTTTTGGCAGGTGCTGTGCACCGTGCTTGGCCCCGACGCGTTCCGCATCGCCGGGCTCGTCGTGATCGTCGTGGCGTTGCGGCACCGCCAGTTTCGTCTTGCCGTGTTCGTAGTGCTCAGCGTCGAACTCAGCGGTCTGGTGACCGAGGCGCTGAAGGCGGCAGCGCACCGCCCCCGACCGCTGACCGCGTTGGTGTACGCGCCGTCGTGGTCGTTCCCTTCGGGTCACGCACTGTGCGTCTCGGCCGCGGTGATGGCGCTGACCGTGGTGCTATTGCCGCGCGTTCGCCGCGACCGGTGGGGTTGGGTGATCGCGGGCGGCGTGCTCATCGTCCTGGCGATCGGCTTCGGACGGGTGGTGCTCAACGTGCACAACCCGACCGACGTGCTGGCGGGCTGGGCGGCGGGCTACCTGTGGTTCGCCGCAAGCCTGCTGGTGTTGGTCCGCCGCCCTGTCAGCTCAGCGGACGAAACACCGGTAGCGCTCGGTAGTGCGCCTTGAACGTGACCTCGCGGTAGTCGTGTCCGACCTCGCCGTCGTGGGCAAGCGTCGTCGGTCCGTCAACCGAGGTGAAGCTGAACTCGGGCACCTGGAGTTCGTGGTAGAGCGGGCTGCGTTCCAGCCGGCCCAGTCCGAGAGACGCCAGAATCCGGAACCTGCTGAGTCTGCGCCCGGTCTCCAGGATGCGGACGTCGATCAGGCCGTCGTCCATCCGGGTTCGCAGTGACGGGGCGAATCCCGACGGTAGATAGACCGAGTTGCCGAGGAAGAACATCGACGTCTGCAGCGTGACGTTGTCGTAGGAGATGCGGACGGGTTGGTCGCGGCGCAGGGTGTGGAACATCGCGTAGATGCCCGCCAGTGGCTTGCCGATCTTCCGCTCGAGCTTCTCGCGGGTCCTGACGAACGACGGATACGCGCCGATGCTCGCCGTGTTGATCACGGTGTCGGTGTCGTTGAGCGCCACCACGTCGATGCACGTCACGTGTCCTCGCTTGATTGCGTCGACGGTCTTGGCCACCGTGTCGCAGCCGATGTCCTTGGCGAAGTGGTTGAACGTCCCACCGGGGAAGACGGCAAGCGGGACGCCGGCACCGACCGCAACGCCCGCTGCGCACGACGTCGTTCCGTCGCCGCCCGCGACGGCAAGCACCTCGGCACGGCCGGCCGCCGAGCGCAGCACCTCCGAGACGTCGTCGGACTCGACGAGTTCGACGATCTCGGCCTTCGGCAGCGAGGCCTTGACCTCGTCGAGGACGCGTGCGCCGGTCCCGCTGCCCGATGCCGGGTTGACGACGAGCACGACCCCGGCACCGTCCGGGCGCTCAGGGGTGTCCACCCGCAGCGGGGCGGCCGGGCGCACCCGGGGCTCGACGATCGGCGGCACGATCCGGCCGCCGATCACCGCGACCGCCGCGCCGATGCCGAATCCGGCAAGCACGTCGCCGGGATAGTGCGCACCCGTGGCCACCCTGGACATCCCGACCAGGCCGGCCAGTAATGCAAGCCCCAACCCCAGCGGTGGGTTCTCGAGCCCGACGCCGACGGCGAACGCGGCCGCGCTGGCCGAGTGGCCCGACGGCAGCGAATTCGACGTCGGCATCCGCAGCGAGCGCCGCACCATCGGCACCGTCGCCCAGTTGGGCCGTGGACGTCGCCAGATCCGCTTCGCGACCTGATTGGTGAGCAGGCTCGTCACCGCGAGCGACGCGACGCCGCGGGTGGCACCCCGCACCGCGGACCGGCGCCGCGACGCCCCGAGCAGGAACGCGATCACGAACCACAGCTTCGAATGGTCCGCTGCCGAGGACAGGCGCGGCATGACGGCGTCGAGAAGCGGGCTTGGTGACTCCGCGATCGCTTCGAAGATCTCACGGTCGAGCGTGCCGAGGCCCTGCCCGATCTGTCGGATACCCCGTCGACGTCGCAACAGTTCCATGCACCCCAACCTATCCGCGACACGACCTGCCCAAACCGTGTCTAAACCTTTACTTGACCCGGGGTGCCCGACCTGTCGACCATTGACGTGTGCGCCGACTGCTGGTTCTGCTATGTGCGACGGCGGTCTGGTTCGCGACGGCGGCCGTTGCCAGCGCCGAGGTGACGCCGTGGTTCGCGCAATCCGTCGGCAACGCCACCCAGGTGATTTCCGTTGTCGGAGTTGGTGGTTCGGATGCCAAGGTCGACGTCTATCAGCGCGGCGGGGCAGGCTGGGAACCGATCGGCGTCGGCATTCCCGCGCACGTCGGCTCGGCGGGAATGGCGCCCGAGACCCACGACGGCCAGATGATGACGCCGATGGGCATCTTCTCGCTCGACTTCGCCTTCGGCACGGCGCCCAACCCCGGGGGAGGGCTGCAGTACGTCCAGGTGGGGAAGAACCACTGGTGGGACGGCGACATGAAGAGCCCGACCTACAACACGATGCAGGTCTGCGAGAAGTCGCAGTGCCCGTTCAACACTGATCCGAGCAGTGGCACGGAGAATCTCGAGATCCCGCAGTACCGCCACGCGGTGGTGATGGGCGTCAACAAGGAACGCGTGCCCGGCAATGGCGGCGCGTTCTTCCTTCACACCTCAGACGGAGGGCCCACGGCGGGATGCGTGTCGGTCGACGACGCCACCATGGTTCAGATCATCAAGTGGCTGCGGCCCGGCGCGTTGATCGCCGTCTCTAAATGAACCCCGTGTCCAAGTAACTACGTTTCCGGGTGCCTCAAAGATTAATGGCCTTACCGGCTTTCGCGTTGAAGTCGAGCGCCTTGGTCGACAGCGACGCGTCGTAGGTGCGGTCGTAACCGGTGACGCTGATCTTCCAGCCATCCGCCGTTCGCCGGTAGCTGTCGTGATAGAACCCCGCACCGATCAGCATGAAGTCGAACTTCGGCACGATGACCTTGTCCTGCAGGTACCAGATGCCGGTCGCTTCGTCGCCGTCGACGTCGATCTCGGGGTGCGTCACGCGATGCTCGGTGATCACGTCGGCGGTCATCGACGTGCGCATGAACTCGACCAGCGACGCGCGGTCGGTGAAGTGGTGTTCCTCGCCGAGTGACTCGCCGTAATCACCGACGACGTCCTCCGTCAGCGTGTCGGCGAACTCGTCCCAGTGCTTGGTGTCGAGCGCTCGCATGTATCGGTACTTGAGTCGCTGAATGTCGTCGATGTCACCCATTGCGACATTGCAACACAACCGGTCGCACGCCTCCACTCCAGGTAGGTCGTCCGGGCACTCCCTGGCTTTGCTGAAATATCGCCTCGATGGCGGTCCCTGCGGTTGGTTCCAAGGCGTTGCTTACGCTACGCACAGCCAAAACCTAGCTGCGAGAACGCTGTTCGTTTCGTTTGCCTCGGAGTGTCTGAACCGGTTCACGGCTGGTTGCGGCTAGGGTGTGTTCCGATATGAGCGCCCCGTTGGGGTTGTCGATCGGGACGACCAACCTGGTCGCGGTCCGAGTCGGCGATCCACCCCTCACTCGGCGAGCCATGCTGACCCTGTCCGGCCAGGTGTTGAGCGGTTTCGTCGAACGCGTCGGCGATCCAGTACCGCTGGTGACCGCCGACGGTTCGTCGCATTCTGCCGACGAGCTGTTGGTCGATGCCCTCGACGGCATGGTCGAGCTCGCAGGCGAAGCGACGTCGTCGCAGATCGCGGTGGCCGTCCCCGCCCACTGGACCGGGGCAACGCTGCGCGGGCTGCGTGCCGCGATGCGGGCCAAACCGCGGCTCTCGCCCAACGGCGTGCCCGCACGGCTGGTCTCGGATGCCGTCGCCGCGCTGACCGCGATGCACGCCAGTCCGGGACTGCCGGGGCGCGGTGTGGTCGCAGTGCTGGACTTCGGTGGCGGTGGCACCAGCATCACGCTTGCCGATGCCGCGTCGAGCTTCGAACCGATCGCGACGTCGCGGGTGACGGAGTTCTCTGGCGATCAGATCGACCAGGCGCTGCTTGCCCACGTGCTCGACGGCATCGCCGAAGCCGATGGCGTCGACCCGGCGGGGACGGCAGCGGTTGGTTCGCTGACGGCGCTGCGCGACGAGTGTCGACGGGCCAAGGAGCGGCTCTCCGAGGAGACGGACGCCGAGGTGTCGGTCGAGTTGCCTGGCCACCGCTCGACGGTGCGGGTCACCAGGAGCGAACTCGACGGATTGATGGCGGCACCACTGGCCGCGGTGCTGACCGAGTTGGATGATCTGTTGCAGCGCAACCGGGTTGCGGCCGCCGATGTTTCGACGGTGGCGGCAGTTGGCGGCGGCGCCCGGATCCCGTTGATCACCCAGAAGCTGTCCGCCCACGGCGAGGCGCCGGTGGTGACCACCCCGCAGCCCGCCCTCGACGCCGCAGCGGGCGCAGTGCTCTTCGCGGCCTACGGCTCGGAGTCCGACGCCGCAACGGGAATGGCGCCCGCCGCGTTGACCGGCGTTGCCCCCGTCGAGTCGATCGCACCCACGACCCCGGTCATCACCGGAAATGCGCCAACCACACCGGTCGTCACTGGGAATGCGCCAAGTTCGTCGACGTTCCGCCAGCTGGCGTGGTCGCAGGATGATGACGCGTCGCAGGAACCGGTGCCCTACGTGGGCGAGGACTACTCCACCGACACCAGCATGACGCGTGCGGTGTCGCAGTACGTCCCACCGACGGGGCCCATCGACGTCGACGAGCCGCGAGCATGGCAGCGCTTGCCGCAGTTGGTGTTCGGCGTGGCCGCCGTGGTGGCGTTGGTGGCCTTCGGTGGGGTGGCGATCGCGTTGACGAGCGCGTCGGGCGATTCCACCCCCACCCCCGCGCCACCGCCGAAGACCGTACCTGCGACCGCGACACCGGTGTCGTCGAGCGTGGCGCCGCCGCCGCCACCGCCAAGCACCGAGGTGCCGCAAAGCATCGTGACCGTGACGAGTGAGGCCCCGCCGCCACCGCCGCCGGAGACCGTCACGGTGGAGCGGACGGTCACCACCACCAGGACCACGCAGCCGACGACCACCACGACGACGACCACTACGACGACGTCGCCGACCACGACCACCACGACTACGACGACCACGACGACTACTACGACGCCGACGCCGACGATGACCACGAGCTACATCACGGTGCCGTTCGTACCGGTGCCGATCCCGGTCCAGGTGCCTGCCAGCCCGACGCCGCAGTATCAGCCGCCCCAGGAGTACCCGCAGTATCCTCAGCAGCCGCAATATCCTCAGCAGCCTCAGTTCCCGTTCTAATCGGGCTCATGGGAGGCAGCAATGTCACAGCTGCATTCCAGCGTTTCATAGACCAGGCGGGCGACCATCGGGTGATGGAAGAGATGAACACGCGATTCGATCGCATACGCGTGCGACTGCTGGGGGTCATCGGCATCGGGGCCTTTGCCGCGTTGGCGGTGCTCGGCATTGCATATGGCGGAAGCCATTTCGGGGCAGGAAGCGCACTGGCGGGTTCTGGTGATGCACCCGCGAACACGACCTTCGTCCAGCCCACGGTGACCGGCGCCACGATGGGTGCCACAGCCACGTGGACGACGCCGTCGGCGATCCTCCCAACGGGGAAGGCCGTTCCGGCGGTCAAGGCCGGGAGCTGACATGCGGCGTTCGAGCCTTGGCGCGGCCCTCGTCGTGTCCGCTTCTTCGGTGATGGTGCTGCTCGGCGCCGGTATCGCGCAGGCGGGATCAACACCCAACGTGGTCGGTCAGAAGTACAGCGACGCAACCTCGGCGATCAGCGGTGCAGGCATGAAGGCCGTCGTGTCGACGGTCGTCGGCGACCAGAAGTCGTGGCCGGACTGCCTGGTTGCCAACCAGGTGGCAAGGAGCGTGGCTCCCCCGGAGAACAGCGGCGGTTCGGCGACGAACGAACTCCTCGTCTCGCTCAACTGCGATGCCGCTCCTGCGACGGCGAAGTCGCCGGGATACTCGGCGGCCAGCCCCGAGGCGAAGGCAATCGCAGCGGCTGCGAAGTCGGCGAACGCCTCGGGCTCCTCGAGCTGATCAGGCCTGCTCGACCAGGTTCCGCGGATGGTGGCATGCGGCGACGTGTGCCATCGCGAGTTCGCGTAGCTCGGGATCGTCGGTCTTGCACACGTCGGTAGCCCATGGGCAGCGGGTGTGGAAGTGGCAACCGGGCGGCGGATCGATGGGGCTTGGCGGGTCGCCCTCGAGGATGAGACGTTCGCGGCTGGCGTTGAGCTTCGGATCGGGTATCGGCACCGCGGACAGCAGTGCGTTCGAGTACGGATGCAGAGGCTGCTGGTAAAGAGCCGCAGCGGTGGCACTTTCGACGACCTTGCCGAGATACATCACGGCGACGCGATCCGAGACGTGCCGAACCACGCCGAGGTCGTGGGCGACGAACAGATACGACAGCCCGAACTCGTCCTGAAGGTCCTTGAGCAGGTTGACGATCTGCGCCTGCACGGAGACGTCGAGCGCGGAGACCGGCTCGTCGGCGATGATCAGCTTGGGCCGCAACGCAAGTGCCCTCGCTATGCCGATGCGCTGGCGTTGGCCGCCGGAGAACTCGTGCGGGAAGCGGTTGGCGTGCTCGGGTGGCAGTCCGACCCGGTCGAGCAGGTCCCGCACGTGCTTGTCCGTGTCCCGGCCGCTGGACATGCCGTGCAGTTCCATCGGCTCGCCGATGATCTGGCTTACCCGCTTGCGCGGATTCAGCGACGCATACGGATCCTGGAAGATCATCTGCATCTGACTGCGGACCGGCCGGAGTTGGCGCCGGTTTCGTCCGACGAGTTCCTCGCCGTTGAACAGCACCGAACCCGAAGTGGGCGGCGTCAGCTGCAGGATGGTCCGGCACAGCGTCGACTTTCCGCAGCCGGATTCACCGACCAGGCCCAGTGTTTCGCCCTCTGCAAGGGTGAGGCTCACGCCGTCGACGGCGCGGACCCTGCCGACTTCGCGGTCGACGAGGATGCCCGATTTGATCGGGAAGTGCTTGACGAGGTCGGTGACCTCTAGCAGCGTGTCGCCCTTCACGTCGTCACCGGCTTGCGCAGACCGATCCGGCCGTCGACTACGCGGAGGCGACGTTGGTCTTCGGGCTTCAGCCAACAGCGGTCGTGATCCAGCGGTGGCGGCTCCGCACACTCGTCGAATTCGTGCGGGCAGCGCGCGGCGAACCGGCAGCCGGTCGGAGGGTTGAGCAGCGATGGCGGCTGGCCCGGGATCTGGGCCAGGCGTTCGGGATTCGGCGTGTCCAATCGAGCCAGAGATCCCAGCAGTCCCCAGGTGTAGGGGTGCATGGGGTCGTAGAACAACTCGTCGAGCGTGGCTTCCTCGACGATCTGGCCCGCGTACATCACCGCGACCCGGTCGGCTATCTCGGCGACGACGCCGAGATCGTGGGTGATCAGCACGACCGCAAGGCCCCGTTCCCGGTTCAGTTGGTCGAGCAGACGCAGAATCTGCGCCTGGACGGTGACGTCGAGTGCAGTGGTCGGTTCGTCGGCGATCAGCACGTCGGGATCCAGCGAGAGTGCCATCGCGATCATCACGCGTTGCCGCATGCCACCGGAGAACTCGTGCGGGTAATCGTGCACTCGGCGTTCGGGATTGGGGATCCCCACCTGCCGCAGCAGATCGACCGCGCGCTCGCGAGCCTCGCTCTTGGACACGTCGCGGTGGGCCCGGATCATCTCGATCATCTGGTCCCCGACTCGGTAGACCGGGTTCAGCGACGTCATCGGATCCTGGAAGATCATCGCGATCCGCTCGCCCCGCACACCCCGCAATCCCTCGTCGTCGAGGTCGGTGAGCTCGACACCGTCGAAGCGCACCGAGCCCGAGATGGTGGTGTTCGGTGCACGCGTTAGCCCGATCAGCGTCTGCGCAGTCACGCTCTTGCCGGAGCCCGATTCGCCGACGATGGCCAGGATCTCGCCGGCGGCGAGCCCGAACGAGACGCCTTCGACGGCCTGGACCAGGCCGCCGTCGGTGGCGAACCTGACGGTCAGGTCGTTGACTTCCAGAATCATGCCGGTGCGGCCTCTCCGAGTCGGATCCGCGGATCGAGGAACGCGTACAGGACGTCGACGATCGTGTTGAACAGGACGATGAAGAACGCGCCGAACATCGTCACGCCCATCAGCGGTGGCAGGTCGAGGCTGCCGATGGCCTGCCCGGCGTAGAGCCCAACTCCGTTGAGGTTGAACACCGTTTCGGTGAGGATGGCTCCACCGCCGACGACAGCACCGAAGTCGAGACCGAACAGTGTCACGATGGGGATCATCGAGTTGCGCAGCACGTGGCGAAGCCGCACCTGACGCTCGCCGATGCCCTTGGCGCGCGCGGTCCTGACGTAGTCCTCGTTCATCACGTCGAGCATGTTGGAGCGCAGCACGCGACTGTAGAAGCCGACGAATAGCACCGCCAACGTAATCCACGGCAGTATCAGGTGATACAGCCACTCCACGGGATCCTTGGACAACGGCACGTAGCTGCTCGTCGGGAACAGCTGGGCCTTGTAGCTCAGGTAATAGAGCAGGATCGCGGCAAGCCAGAACACCGGCATCGAGATACCGGTCAACGAAAGGATCGTCAGCGCACGATCGGTGAACTTGCCGGAGTGCACCGCGCTGAGGTAGCCGAAGATGATGGCCAACGTCATCCACAGCACCGCGGCGCCGATGCACAGCGACAGCGTCGCAGGCAGGCCCTTCCAGATCTGTTCGACGACGTTCTGCGAGCTGGCGTACGACGTCAGCTCACCGGTGAGGATCTTCCTCATCATGGTCACGTACTGCACCGGCAGTGGTTGGTCCAGACCGAGATCGGCGGTCACCCTGGCGATGAGCGCGGGGTTGGCGTTCTTGCCTGCGATTCGCTGGGCGGGATCCGAGTTCGGAATCACGTTGAAGATCAGGAAGACGACCACCGAGATCGCGAAGAGGACCGCGATCATTCCGAGTATTCGCCGGGCGGCGAAGCGCAGCATGCCTAGTGCTCCAGTCGGATCTTGGCTCTTGGATCGAGCGCGTCGCGCAGCCCGTCGCCGAACACGTTGAGAGACAACACGGTCAGCACGATCAGCAGGCCAGGCACGATCGTCAGATGTGGTGCGGTGTAGATGGTTTGGTACCCGTCGGCGATCATCGTGCCCCATGACGCGTTCGGTGCCCGCACGCCTGCACCGAGGAATGACAGCGACGACTCAAGGAGCATGTTGTTGGCGATGTTGAGCGTGAAGAAGACGATGATCGTCGACACCACGTTGGGCAGCAGTTCGGAGAACATGATCCGAACGGATCCCTTGCCCTGGGCGACTGCGGCTTCGACGAACTCCTTCTCGCGCAGCGCCAGGATCTCGCCGCGGATCGGGCGGGCCATGTACGGCACGTACACCAAACCGATGATCAGGATGGGGATCCATAGCGAGTCACCGGCGACGGTGATCGCACCGATCTTGAGCCCGCCGAGTGCAAGTGCGGTACCGAGTGCGATCCCGAGCAGCAGCACCGGAAACGCCCACACCACGTCCATCACGCGCGACAGAATCGCGTCGATCCAGCCGCGGTAGTAGCCGCACAGCAGGCCGACGACCACCGCGAACACGGTGGTGACGAGGGCCGCGACCACCCCGATGTAGATCGAGGTGCGCCCGCCGTACAACAACCGCACCATCACGTCGCGGCCGTTCTGGTCGGCGCCGAGCAGGTAGCGACCATGCAGACCGGGCCCCACCGGAGTGCCGTCGGGGGAGACGACGTACGTCTCCTGCCCGTCGATGAGGATCTTGTCGGTGATGTGGTTCTCGTTGGGTCCGGTGTGTGCGACGTGATCCGCCCACAGTGGTGCCGCCAGGCAGGCGAGCACGATCAATAGGAAGAGCACGCCGAACGCCAGCCCAACCCGGTTGCGGCGCAGCCGCAACCAGGCGAGATACCAGGGGCTACGCCCTCGAATCTCCTCGGCGGGAACGCCGGTGGGCAGTGGTGGTTCGCCGGGGGCTTCCAGTTCCCCGATCGACGCGACCATTACTTGAGCGACAAGGCCGAGTAGTCCTGGCTGAACAAGATATGGCGATACGCCTTGTCGAAGTCGATCCGATTCGACACGAACGTCGTGAACTCCTCGTTGCCGTACGGCGCCCAGACCGCCTGCTCCATGTACGACTTGTCAAGCGCCGCATACTGATCGGCTACGCCGCCGTCGCCGATGAGCTGCTTGAGCAACTCGTTCTGCTTGGCGTCGAGGGCGGGGATGGCGACCTTCGAGAAGTTGTTGCCGTTGGTCGGCAGGATGTTCTTGCCGTTCAGCAGCGGACGGAAGAAGTCGTCCGGGTGCGGAAAGTCCTGGAACCAGTCCGCGAAACCGGTGTCCAGATCCGGCGTCGACAGGTTGCCGATCGTCGTCCAGTACACGTCGCCGGCGATCACCTTCAGCGTGGCGTTGAAGCCCAGCTGGGTGAGCAGGTCGTGGTAGTACTCGCCGATCCGCTTGCGGTCCGGCTCGTCGTCGGTCCAGACGGTGATGTCCCTGTCGGTCGGATTGGCTTCCGCGATCAGCGCTTTCGCCTTGTTCATGTCAGGTCCCGGATAGAGCTTGTACTCCTGGTAACCGGGCATGCCTGGCGGCAGGATCTGCTGCGTCGGGTGCAGGCGGCCGCCGAACACCCGGTTGAGCGCCTCGGGATCGATCGCGTAATTGACGGCCTGGCGGACCCTGAGGTCGTTGAACGGTGCCGTCTGGGTGTTCATGAAGAAGTAGTACGTGTTGATCGACTCCTCCATGCGGAAGCGATCGCCGAACTTCGCCTTGACCTCGGGCAGACGGTCGGCGTCCGGCGGATCATGCATGAAGTCGATGGTGTTCTGTTCGATCCCGGTCACCTGAGCGCTGTTGCTCTTGTTCTGGGTGACGGTGATCTTGTCGACGTGCGCGTCAGCCACCTCGGTGGCGCCGGCATCCTTCACCGTCTTGAAGTTCGGATTGCGCTCCATCGTCAGCATTTGAGGAGCTTCGACCTTCGTGATCATGAAGGGCCCGCTCGAAGCGGGCGGATTGTTGGTCGCGTCCTTGTCGAGCGGCGTCGTCGGGGGAACCGGTGCGGAGAACGGCAGCCCGAGCAGGTCGTTGAACGTTCCGTTGGGCTCGGTCAACTGGATCGTGATGTCACCCGTGCTGTCGTCGGTGGTGATACCGGCGATCTTGTCGGCCTTGCCCTCGGCGTAATCCGAGGCGCCAACGATGGGCTCGAAGAACACCGAACCACCGGAGTCGGCCTTGAACAGCCGCTGGATGGCGTAGGTGAAGTCGGAGGCCTTGATCGGCGTGCCGTCGGAGTACTTCATGTTCGACCGAAGCGTCAGCTTGTACGTCTTGCCGTCGGGCGAGACCTGGGGCATGTCCTTGGCCAGGCCAGGGACGATTTGGGCGCCGTCCTTGTCCTTCGCATGCTTGTAGGTGAGCAGCGGGGTGTAGACGTTGTAGAGCACCTCCCATCCCTCGGTCGTGTACGAGAGCTGGGGGTCGACGTAGTCGGGGAAGGACGTCATCGTGACGTTGACCTCGCCGCCGCTTCCACCACCGCCGCCGCTATCGGATCCGCCGCCACACGCAGCCACTCCGAAAGCGGCCATTGTGGTGACGGCGGCAACGGTCACCGCCTTGCGCAAGATACTCATCTGGCTCCCTAGAATTTGTGTCCCGGCGATGTCCATAACCTGTACGCCACCTGTCGGGTCCGCATTGCATCTTTTCCGAAATACCGCAGATGGCAAGTCGAGGTCACAGGATCCGGCGGGCCGCCGTAGCCCGTGACCTGCGGATTCTGACGACGTGAGCACCTGCTCAGGGCCTGATTTTCGATCCTGAATGGTTGCTGTCATCGCACGTGAGCGCCGTCACAACGCGGGCCCCCGCCGGAATTCTTACTGTTACGGGCCCGATTCGTCGGAAAATTGACACATGTGCAGGTGGTGTCGCGAGGGTAGCGGGCCGCGGCACCGCGCCGAGGCCGGAAAAAAGATTTGAAAAATGTGTTCGTGTCGTGCTCGCGTACTCACCCGCGGCGGGTCGGCGGAGCAGGAGCGGGCCACCGACCTGGGTGACCGGGGGGTTTAGCGCGTCAGCATTTCGTCGATCTTGTCGCGGCCGAGGTGGCCCGGTTTCACGCCCTGGACGATCGCGGCCATCGAGGTGGAGTTGTTGAGACGTAGCGGAAGGATGCGTTGATAGTCGGCGGACTCGTACCAGCGCGCGGCCGAATCCGCGTCGGGGAACCGGAGGATCACCAGATCGCCGTTCCACTCGCCCTCGAGAGGGTTGACCTTGCCGCCGTGGACCAGATACTCGCCGCCATAGGGCTTGAGGGTGTCATCGATCTCGCGCAGGTAGCGGATGATGTCGTCGCCGAACTCGACGTCACGCAGGTAGGCGATGGCATAGGCGGGAATCTGATCGGTCACGATTCGAATCGTCCCCGACGCAGTGCGGCGTGTCGATTACCCGGTGGGTAGGCGAAACGATGACCGCAGCGGAGTGCCGCGCTGACCGCCACGTTGCTGGAATCGCGTCGGCCCCGCATGGAACCGACGATGCGGCTCCAACTCAGCAAATACTGTCGCTCGCGACAAATTCAGGCACGACTGCCCCTTTTTCTGTACGGTGGGCCTAGTCCCAGTTAAGATCAGCAGCGCCTGCCCGACGGCCGTTGGAGCCGGTCGGGAAATACGAGTAAGGACTTGGAACATGACATCACGTCGTTTGAGCCGCCGCCTCGCGGCCGTTGCCGGCGGGGCAGCGATCATTGCGTTGGGCGGGCTCACCGCAGCGTGCGGTGGCGGCGGTGAAGGCCCGTCGAGCACGACAACCACGACGACCACCACCACGACGCCTTCGAGCACTGCCCCGAGCAGTACCCCCGTCGCGCCGTCGCCGACCGAGAAGAGCATCAACCCCACGGGTGGCAACCTGTTCACGCCGCCGGTCTACGCTCCCCCGGCACCGACGCAGCCCCCCGGCGTTCACCGCAACAACTAGAAGCAAGGACTGCATACATGAACTCACATCGTTTCGGTCGTCGCCTCGCATTGATCGCCGGCGGCGCCGCGATCATCGCCATGGGCACGCTCACCGCGTGCGGCGGCGGAGGCAAGGAAGCCCCGTCGAGCACGACGACGACCACCACCACCACGACCACGTCGGCCCCCGCCAGTAGCGAGCCGTCGCCGACCGAGAAGAGCATCAACCCCACGGGTGGCAACCTGTTCACGCCGCCGGTGACGGCGACGCCCGCGCCGAACGTTCCGCCGGGACAGCATTCCGGAATCGGCGGCATCAACTAGATCCGTGTGTTCGTGGGCGCCCCTTCGGGGGCGCCCACGGCGCGCGGTCTGGTGGACTCGAGCAACTTCGGCGATGAGCGCGCGTACCCGGCCATCGGTTCCGGTGGTCCTGACGGCAGTGGCCTCCGCCCTCTTCTTGCTGTCGGCATCGAGCCTGCCGCGCACTGCGATTCCGCGTGGCCCTGCGGGCATCACCGGGCCCTATGCCTCGTTGTTGGCCAGTTCCAGTGACCTCGGTCCGTCGCGCGCCGTCGACGCGCAAATCACCGCCGCACTGCCCAGCCAAGCTCGGCCCGACCGGCTTCTCGAATGGTCTGATGCGCACGGCCTTTCGGTGCGATGGCGTCCCGGTGACGCGTGGGCCGTCGTCGAAGGTGCCGCCGAGGACGTCGGCAGGGCCTTCGACGTCCCCGTGCGCGACTACAGGGGCCGCAAGGGTCAGGTGTTCTACGCCTCGCCACAGCAACCAGACGTACCAGCGCCGCTTCGCGGTGGCGTGAATTCGCTGGGACGCATCCTCGGGTACACGCCGCACCACATGGCAACGCCGGGAATGCTGCCGTTGGACGTGCCCAAGCAGGGGCTCACACCCGACGCCTTGTTGACCACCTACAACGCGAAACCGCTCGCCGATGCCGGCTTCACCGGGAAGGGCGCCACCATCGTGTTCTTCGAATTCGACGGTTACGAGCAGAGCGATCTGGACGCCTTCTCCGAGATGTCGGGGTTACCGAAGTTCACCCCCGTCCTGATCGGCGGACAGCCGGGACCGTCCCACGGAGAAACGGTGATGGATCTCGAGGTGGCACACGCCATTGCGCCCGATGCGCAGATGGTGGTGGTGAACGCCCGACCCACCGTCGAGGGCGACGGCGCCTACGAGAAGATCGCGAAGATGTTCGACGACGCCGATCGTCAGTTCCCAGGAGCGGTGTGGAGTCTGTCGATCGGATGGGGTTGCGACAAGCTGATCCGCGCAGCCGATCTGGTTCCGGCGCGTGCCGCCATGGCTAATGCGCAGAAGCACGGCACGACGATCTTCGACGCGAGCGGGGACACGGGCGGCCTCGAGTGCAAGGGCGGTGAGGACTGGTCGTCACCGCCGGGACCCGACGACGTCGGGCTCGATGCCGTCGCTTCGGTGCCCGAGATCGTCTCGGTCGGCGGCACCACGCTGTCGACCGACGCCGACGGGCAGTGGCTGGCCGAGCAGGCGTGGGAGGACGGTCCGCTGTCGCAGGGCACCAGCGGCGGCGTCTCAAACCTGTTCCCCCGTCCCGCGTATCAGGCCGGCGTTTCCGTGGACCGGGACTCCGAACACCGCCTCACACCCGACGTCTCCGCCGTCGCCGACCCGTTCACCGGGGTGCGGATCGTGTTCGACGGCCAGCCGAGAATCGGTGCGGGAACGTCGCAGTCGGCGCCGATCTGGGCCGCCATGACAGTTCTGATGAACCAGTATCTGCAGGCGAACGGCGGTACGGCAGTCGGCGACCTGAACCCGCTTCTCTATCGTGTTGCGGCCGGTTCGCACCTGCCCGGCTTTCGCGACGTGAGCCTCGGCGCCAACGCCGTCGACGTCTCCGTACCGGGCTACGACCTGGTGACCGGCCTCGGTAGCCCGAACGTCGCCAACCTGGCACGCAATGTTCTCGAGCTGCAAAAGGGCTCGGCTCGCCGATGACGTCCGCCGATCCGCCCGACGGGCAGGAGGTGGTGCCGACGATGGCGTGTCCGGCGTGTGAGACGGACGTGCCCGTCGGCGCCTTCTGTGGGTGCTGCGGAGCGAATCTCTTTGCCGGAGAAGGCGGTCAACGCGACCGGTTGCGGATCCGCACGTTCGCGGCGGCCCCCAACGAGCACGTGCTGCGCATGTCGGTGGCCAGTTCGCTCTTCCCGCAGCTGCCCGAGCGATCGCGGACGGCGTTTCGCTTCGGGCTCGTCGCACTGGTCGTCGCCTTGTCCGTGTTCGCCGCTCTCCGCTGGCAGGCGCCGTTGATCGCGACCGCCGCTCTCGGGCTGCCAATCCTGTTCGTGATCTACCTGCGCGAGACCGACGCCCACCGCGACCTGCCGATCCGCACGCTGGCGGCTACCGCGATCCTCGGCATCGCGCTCGGCGCAGGTTGGGCGCAGATCATCGGCGTCATTGTCTCCCATTCCTACGACGTCGCAATGGGTTTCGACGAGGACCTGGGTCATGCACTGTTGGAGGGGCTGACCATCCCCGTCAGCGGCGCGCTCGTCATGCTTGCCCCCGCTGTCCTGGTCCGGTTGCTTCGTCCGCCCGTCAAGGAGGCGCTGGACGGCTTCGTGATCGGCTCACTGGCTTCGGTGAGCTTCATCGTCGCGGCGACCCTCGTCCGTTTGGCTCCGCAGTTTGCGACGGGTCCGGTGGCGCAGGACCGATCGATCGGCGCGCTCCTCATCGAGGGGGGCATCCAGGGCGTTGCGGTGCCCGTCATGGCGCTGGCGGCCGGCGGTCTGGTCGGTACTGCGTTGTGGCTCAACAGAACCCGCGTGCTAGTCATGAGCGTGCTCGTAGTGGTGGTGCTCTTCGCCGGGTTGGGGCTGTTGGAAGCCGCCCCGATCCCGGAAGGCCTGCAACTGGGGTTGCATCTGGTCTTCGCGGCGTTGGCGTTGCTGGCGTTGAGGATTGGCCTGCAGGTGGCGTTGTTGAGCGGGGAACCCGACGCCCCATCACACTCTCCCGTCGCTTCGCTCGCCCCATCAAGCCCGACCGAGCAGATCCTGTGCCCGCAATGCGATCACGTCGTTCCCGACATGGCGTTCTGTCCGAACTGCGGCATCGCCGCCCAAGCGGCGTCGCGGACGTCACGGGCGACTCGGCGCGACGACCGCCCACGCCGGGAGTCGGGCGCCACGGAGGAGTCCACTGCCAGGGCTGCATACGCCGTACCGCCGGGGCCGTACGAGGCGACGCCGGTGCGCCAGAGCACGCCCCGTGGGGTCCTGCTGACCCTGACCTGCGTTCTGGCGGTGGTCGCGGTCGCGGCGGTCGGGGTGTCCGTGGTGATCACGCCGACCCTGCCGCGCTACGTGTGCCCGCCCGATTGTGGGCGTCCACCGCTGGGATCGCCGATCACCACGAACCCGCGCTTCACGGCCGCCGACGGCAGTTTCTCCTTCTCCTACCCCGGGCCGGGCACGGCGTACGAAGCAACGGTGAACGAGAACGGCGTCGCACTGAACTTCGTCGCAGGCGACACCGGCACGCTCGTGTTGTTCGGGGAACCCGCTCGCAATCGCACACCGCAACAGGTCACCGAGGATCTGCTCCAGGAGAACTATCCCGACGCCACCATCGACTACGAGATTCCCAACGCGTCAGTCGGATACCAGCCGGGATACGGCGTAGTCGCCGACGAATACCCTCAGGACTCCACGGGGCAGTACACCCGCCTGCGCCTCCTGGTCATGGTCGCGGTCAAGAACGACCTGGCACTCGTCGCCGCGGCCGCCGGTCCGTACCACGAATTCAGCCCCCAATTCGGGACGGGGCACCCCTCCGGCGCAAACCTGCAACTCGCGATGGACATGGCCAAGTACGTGAACAGCTTCGCGTGGCGGGGCGATCCGCCGCGCTGACTCCGCATGGGGCATAGAACCGACGCGCCGCGTGTTAGTAAGCTCGTATAAGCAGTTGCCGCGCAACGGTGCGGTCGGGTCGGGGGACTCGATACGGAGGCAACATGAAGCGACTGACGAAGCTCGTGGCAGGCGTCGCCATCGCGGGCAGCCTGAGCGCTGGCGCGATGGGACTTGGAGCGGGAACCGCAAGTGCCGATCCGCCGCCCTGGGCGCCGGGACACGGACACGACGGCGGATACGGCCGCGGTGATGACGGCCGGTGGAACAACGACTGGAACGACGACCGTCGCTGGGACAACAATTGGAACAACAACTGGAACAACAACAATGGGCCTTGGAATGGCAACGGCCAATGGGGTAACCGTCCGCCACCGCCGTTCTGGGCCCCCACGGCCGACGTGTTCTGGGATCCGACCCGCCAGGCCTGGGGTTTCTTCTGGGGTCCGCTGTGGTTCCCGGCGTACTGAGACGTCGGGGCCTGAGGCCTTGCGGTTCCTAGGGTCCGCCCGCGAGCGGCTCGTTCGCGGGCTGACTGACGGGAATTTCACTGAGGTCGCTACGCAAATTTGCCTTTAATGCACGTCCGGGCGCTAATCACCGGTTCGGCGCACGTCGTCGGAGTCGTCAATATTTGCCTAATCTGCATTGCGATGCGCCATTGTTCGGTGCCGTCCCGAACCGGTTGCTAGGGACTCACGCTGCAATTTATAGTGGCCGCCATGGGGACCAACAGCTATTTGTTGCAACGAAATGTCGTCGAATCGATCCCATTTGGCAATTCCATTACGACCAAACTGCTGAATAAGCGTATCAATGAATCCCTGCTCGACGATCCAATCAGTGACCCAAGTATTAGCGTGGTAGTGCGTGCCTACAACGAGGCCGCGAAATTGGAGAAACTCCTGGCCGACGTTCAGCGTCAGGTGTTTGAAAGCGATCTCGAAGTGGTCGTCGTCGACAATGCATCAAGCGATCGAACGGCCGAAGTCGTAGGGCAGTTCGGCGCCAGGCTGGTGACTTTGCCTCGAGGGGAGTTCACGTATCCGAAGTCGATGAACTTAGCCATGGAATCGGCTAGCAACGACGTGGTGTTCCTGACCGTCGCTCACGCAAGGTTGTCGAACGTCCACAGTCTGCACGCCGGAGCTCGGCACTTCGCCAAGGATGCGCTCGTAGCCGGTGTCTTCGGCAAGGTGCTACCAAATGAAGGGGCCTCCTACATCGAACGATGGGTCGCGACGATCGACAACAATCTGGGACTTGCCAAGCCTGCCCAGCGGGTCGGCAAGGCCGGCATGGGCGCACTGGCAGGCACCGGAGCGATGCTGTCCAAAAAGGTATGGGAAGAACTTGGCCGCTTCGATCTGCGATACGAGACCGGCGGCGAAGACACGGCATTGGCGAAATTGATGCTGAAGAATGGCTATGGACTCGTGCTCGAGCCTGCCTTGACGGTGCATCATTCGCACGGTCTGGGTTTTCGAGATTCCGTCAAGCAGGAGTTGCATCAATTCCAAACGGTGAGGGCACCACAACAATTCGACAGGCAAGAGTTGCTGGAACGCCGTCCCGATTTGCGGGCCAACGGCTGAGGGGGTTGGCCGGGGCCGCTAGTGTGTTTCCATGCGGGGAATCATCCTGGCCGGTGGCTCGGGCACTCGTCTGTATCCAATCACCATGGGCGTGTGCAAGCAGCTACTGCCCGTATACGACAAGCCGCTGATCTACTACTCGCTTTCCACGTTGATCATGGCGGGGATTCGCGACATCCAGGTGATCACCACCGCCGGTGACGTCGCTGCCTTCCACCGGCTGCTCGGTGATGGGTCGATGTTCGGCACCAACATCACCTATGCAATCCAAGATCGCCCCGATGGCGTGGCCCAGGCCTTCGTCGTCGGTGCCAACCACATCGGCGACGATTCGGCGGCATTGATCTTGGGAGACAACATCTTCTACGGTCCCAGCCTCGGCACCAGCCTGAGCCGCTTCCAACACGTCGACGGCGGTGCGATCTTCGCCTACCGCGTGGCCAACCCATCGGCCTACGGCGTCGTCGAGTTCGGCGAGGACGGCACCGCTCTGTCGCTCGAGGAGAAGCCGGAGACCCCGAAATCGCACTATGCCGTTCCGGGGCTCTACTTCTACGACAACGACGTCGTCGAGATCGCCAAGTCGCTGCGTCCGTCACCCCGGGGTGAGTACGAGATCACCGAGATCAACCAGATCTACCTCAACCAGGGCCGGCTGGCCGTCGAGGTGCTGGCCCGCGGCACCGCGTGGCTGGACACCGGCACCTTCGATTCCCTACTGGATGCCAGTGACTACGTGCGCACCATCGAGCGACGGCAAGGCCTGAAAGTCGGTGTGCCAGAGGAGGTTGCCTGGCGGCTGGGCTTCATCGACGACGAACAGCTCGCCGCTCGCGCGCGCACCCTGGTCAAGTCCGGGTACGGCGCCTACCTACTGCAACTGCTGGAGCCCTAACCGCCGCTGGTGGCTTCGCTCCTGCCGTTCGTGGTGATGGCGTGCTGCCTGGCCTCGGCACCGCCGAACACGTTGCGGACGGCGTCCAGGAAGCGGTGCCCGTTGCGCTGATCGGGTTCGAGGTGGCAGCCCTCGGCCCACTCGTTCCAGGCGTTGATGAAGACGATCTGCTCGTCCTCCGGATACGAACTCACCCGACTCGCAGCGTCGCGTAGCCACGTCTCGAAGAGGTCGGCGTCGTCATTCTGGATGACCACCGCGCCGTACTTCTTGCGAGCTGAGTTGTCCCAGCTTGGGATCACGCACGGAAAGTCCCGTACCGCGGGCTGTTCCCGCTCCATCGCCGCGCGCGCCAGGGCGGCGTAGTCGTAGGTGATGAACCCCTTGCCCTTGGTGAGCAGATTCGTCACGCGAGGGACGAAGTGGCTCACCGCCGAAGAGGCCAGCTGGTGCCGAAGCGTCGTCTTGTGCGGCTCGAACGAAATGATCGCGTCGAACCCGAGGGCGACCGTCTCGTCGGCGGTCAGGCTGTGCATGTGGCTGCGGACCGCACCGAGGTAGATGCCGGGAAGCCCCAGCGATCGTGCCTTGGCGCGCCATTGCCGGATGGTCGACCGGATGTCGGGGAACTGGTCGATGCGGTAGATGAGGAAGACGGGTCGTCCGTCGACGCGGATGTAGCGCGGATCGAAGAACGCCTTGGCCAGATAGTCGAAGTGCGCGTCGGCGTCGTACTGATCGAGGTCCTGCTTCATCAGCACCTGATGGTCCTGGCCGTCCCAGCGTCGGCTCCAGGTCTCGTTGGCCCAGCAGACGCAGAAGGGAAAGTCGGGCTCCTCGTCGTCGAGGACTGCCTCGAGAGGTTTCTCGAGCAGAAGCTTGCCGTTGAACCAGTAGTGGTAGTAGCAGAAACCGCCAACGCCGTTCTGCCGCGCGAGGTTCGCTTGCGCAATGCGTGTCTCGCGTAGACGCAGATCGTAGAAGCCCAGGTCGGATGGGAGCTGAGGCTGATTGTGGCCGCGGAAGCTTGGACGCGCCTTGGCCACATTGGACCATTCGGTGAATCCGCGTCCCCACCAACGGTCGTTCTCTGGGATTGGGTGAAATTGAGGTAAATAAAAGGCGATGGATTTCATGAAACCTCGACGGTCGGCCGGGATTGCGTGATCAATTGTGCGGGACTCCGGGTCACCAGTGGCTTTGTCGTAATGCGCATTGTTTCCTCCCCCCGGGGTCCCGCAAACCGGACTCAGCTTAGAGGGCAGCAACGCGATCGCGCAGGGTAACTCTCGGCTCGACGTTCGGACTCGTGGCATCGCTACGCAGGCCCATTGGGAAAAGTCATAATCGGCTAAGTAGCCGATCTGGGCCATTCTGGGCAACAGGCCAAAAGGGCGCTAGCAAGTGCCGGCGGTGTTGATTTGCTGCATTGTGAACTCGACGGTCACGAATGATCGCACCGGTCGCCGTCTCAGCCCGAGACGCTAATCAGGCTCGGAGGTGTCTGCTCGCTTCCTGATGTAGCAGATGTCTCGAAAGGTGGAGATGCGTTCGGGGCGACTGTGTTGCGAGAGGTAGTCGTGCACGGCCTTCGAGCAGCCATCCCAGGTGTGGTAGTCGTCGATGACGATCAGGCCGTTCTCGTTCACCGCGGGGAACAATGATTCAAGGATCTGATACGTCGACTTGTACCAATCGCCGTCCATCCTCAACAACGCGATCCCATCGGGGAATTCGGCCACGGGGAGCGTCTCTTCGAACCAGCCCTTCACGACGGTCGCATGGGGAGCGTTGGCAATGGACATGGCCTTGGCTGCATCGTCTACCGACGCAGTGCAATTGTCGTAATAGATCGGCGCCGAGGTGTCCGCCTGCCATGCCTTCGCGGCTGGCCCATCGATGGGTTCGACTTCGGGAAGTCCGGCGAAGCTGTCGAACAAGAAGTATTCGCGATTCTTGCCGAGAACTCGCGCTATTCCCGCGATCATGCCTCCCTTCCACGTGCCGCACTCGACTATGGCTCCAGCGACTGCCGCGGCCGACCGCGCCAGGCGGAGATTCGACACGTATAGCCGTCGGGGAATCATCGTGTAGCTGCTGAACGTCTGGTACGTCTTGTGGAATCGGTAGAGATCGTCGACGTGAAGCTCGTTGATGACACTCGTCACGGCGGGACTGGAGACGTCAATCGTCATGTCACGTACCGCCCTTCGCGCCCGCGAGCAACGCCGTGGCGGTCTCGGTGAACGGATGGCTGATCACTCCCGGCTTCTGTGCATCCCACTTCACTTGCCGCGCAGCCAGTTCCACTAAGTGCGCGGCCGCATCGCCGGCACCCTCGCAGTCCCTGGTGAGCACCACCAGATTGCTACGGAACCAAGAGAAGGTCGCAAGCGCTCGCAGCGCCAGGGAATCGAACAGATTGGGGTACCAGCCGTACGACGCGAACAGATCGAGCCAATGCGAAATCGGCTGGCAGTTGATGTGGCCAACGCCGGGTTGCCCTGGCCGCGCGCCGGAGAACACGATGCGATCGCGCGCGTGCCTGACGATGCTGTCCAACAGGACGCGTTCGGACTCGGCGGGAAGATGCTCGATCACCTCCACGCAGATCACCAGGTCGAAGGTCCGATCCAGGTGCAGCGGCTCGGTGAGATCGGCACGGGAGTATTGATCGGGTTTCAGGTATCCGAATCTCCCGTCGATGCCGTCCACGCCCATGATCTCCGCCGCGCCCTGAGACGCGAAGTACTTCAGGTACGCCCCGGCCCCACAGCCGATGTCCAGCACGGATTCCGGACGATCCCGCTCGGCGGTGTATCGGAAGGGCGGTAGGTCGACGTAGAGGTTCTGGCCGTGCCACTCGTTGGTGAACGCTGTCTTCGGCTTGGTGTTCGGCGCGAATCGGCGCACCAGACTCCGCCACGACAGATGTGCGTCGTCGGAATCGTGAAGAAATCCCGTGGCTTCGGCGTCTCCGATGGAGGCCGCCTCAGGGTTGAAGATGTTGTCGACGCAGGCGACGACCTTGCGCAGTGGACTGCATGCCGTCGCCGCGGTCGCCGTCAGGCTCGAGTAAGCCGGGTGGACGGGGTCATGCACGACGTCTTCTGGCCAGTTCGACGTGGTATCGGACGACTGTGCGTACGAAAGCGCCTCGCGCGTGAGGTCTTCGGGGGTGATTCCCTGGCCGTAGACGATCTGGTCGTAGAGTGCCTTCCATTGGAAGCCGGCACCGCGCAGGGCGCCGTGACGATTTCGTTCGAGGTAGGCAATCCACCCCACCAAGGCCTTGGCCGTGATCTGATCCACGCTGCGAACCGGGAAATGAGCCAACGCGACGTCCTGCAGTGGCACCTTCCGCAAGGAGATACCGGCCAACGTCACGTCGTGGCCACCCTGTTGGATCCTCAACTTCGTATCGATCATCGGTTTCGTGGCGATGACCGACTTCGACCATGGATGCTCGACCAGCCTGCGGTGGGTGATGCTGCGCAGCGGATCCGACGGATCCGCCAACGGCGTCGCGGGATCGGGGACGTAGGTACGCCAGGTGTAAGTCCCCTGTGTCCCTGGTTTCAGTTCGCGAAGCCGGGAGTACAGCAGGTCCTTCGACAGAGCGACGATGAATTCGTCTGCGTCCAACAAGAAGACGAATCGGGGTTTGAAGAGCGGCACCACCTTGCGGTACGCCGCCGTCACCTTCTCCGCCTGGAAGTACGCAACGACGGGATCGTCGAACAAGATGATTGGTAGCCCCTGTCGTCGCAATTCGACGAGGGTTTCGCGAGTGCCGTCGACCGATTGATTGTCGATGATCACCAATGCGTCCATGAACGCCAAGTTGTGCCGGACGAAGGCCTCGATGATGTCGGCCTCGTTCTTCACCATGGCAATTCCGAGCGCTTCGATCATGCGCGGTTCCCGCTGTCGAGCTCGGCGATGCATGCGTACTGCTGATAGAAGCCGTCGGCGAAGTAGCCGAGGCTGAGCAGTGCGAGCACGAGGCCCATCGGGCCGTAATAGGCGTTGATGCCCTTCATGCGCTGCATGTTGAACCCGGCGGTCTCGAACAGTCGCACCGTGCTCTTGCGGGTGAAGAAGCGCAGGTGCGTTCGATCGAAGACGCCGAAGTCGTTCTGCGGGAAGTCTCTTCGGAAGACGATCTTGCTGAGTGCCGGTGTGTATCTGATGTTCGGGATCGATGCGACGACGACCCCGTTGGATGTCAGCTTGGGACGCAGCCGTGCGAGCGTGACGACGGGATTTATGAGATGTTCGAGAACGTCGTTGCACACGATCGCATCGAAGTAGGCGTCCGGGAGGTCGGCGATGTGCTCGTCGACGTCTCCGACGACGACGTGATCGATGACGGCGCTTGCCCGTTCGGCGACCTGGGGGTCGTATTCGATGCCCCAGACTTCTCCGCCGGTTCTCTTCTTGACGGTGGCCGCGAATGCGCCTTCCGCGCAACCGAGTTCGAGCACGCGGTGCGCCCTTTCTGGCACGAATGGCAACATCTCCGGGCGCGTTTGAATGTAATACAACGGGACTTTCGTCGACTTTGTGTCGCTCCGCATTGTTCCTCGCATCGTTCCTCCCCAAGGCCTGCGAATGCCGTGAGCATAGGCCGCCGCATAGGCTCCGTTGGTGTTTTTCACAGTTAGTTGGCGAGTCGAAGATTGGTGCACTGACCAGCGGATTCTTTCCGATGAAATCCCGTGCGGATGTGGCAAATTATCTAGCCGAAGGGAATTGATGCAATTTACGCTGCCGCAAATGTGCTGGTATTTGTAGATCGCAGCAAAAAGTCACGGTCGACAGCGGTAATGAGTGGTGCGATGAGGGTCGCTATGAGATCGGATTCGTTCTCCGGCGCGCGCGTTCCGCAACAGCGGGCCGAACGTGCACTACCCGGATTCGGCTGCGGTGCGGTACCCGCGGACGGCCAGTGGCCCGAAGACGGCGGCGAAACCGAGGACCCAGCCGAAGGTGACCATCAGTGGCCAGAGCACCGGACCACCCTCGGCGAGCCCGCGCATGGATTCGATCGTCGGAGACATCGGCTGGAACGCGACCACCGGCTGTAGCCACGACGGAAACATGGAAATCGGAGCAACGCCGGCGCTGCAGAAGACCAGGCCGATGGATCCCGTCCCCAGCCAGGTGAACAACGTTCCCGCGCTCTCGGACTTGGCCGACAACGCGGCCGTCATCACGACCGTCGCGAAGACGACGACCACCACCACTGGTATGAGAAGAAAGGGAATGATTGCGAGCCAGCCGCCGTGGAATCGAAGTCCTAGCCCAACGCCGACCACAGTGACGAGGACGGCACCGACCAGCGTTCGGGCGGCCTCGGCGAGCAGCGCGCCCGTGAGGGCGCTGGCCCGGTGCACGGGAAACGTCCACAACCGGCTCAGCAGACCGCTGTCGCGTTCAGGGGGGATGGCGAAGGCCGCTCCGAGCGCCCCGAACATGCCGCCGGCCACGGCACACATCGGCACCAAACCGTAGAGGCTGTCCGCGCCCGTGATCCTCATCATCGACTTGCCGATCAAGAGGTCGTAGGTGATCAGCAGAAAGGTTGGGAACAGCAATGATTGGAGCGGCACGATCGGATAGCGACGCCAGCGGGTGAAGTGCCTGCTGGCGAACAGCAGACTCTCGACGACCAGTGAGGACTGCGGCGGTGTCTCGGCCGTCATTGCGTCCGCCTCTGCATCCGCATCGCGATGACACCGAAGACCACCAGCAGCCCAAGACACCACGCCAGGCTTGCCGCCAGGTTGCTACCGACGAACTGGCCGTTGGTGAACCCACGAAGGGTCTCCGTCACCTGTGACACGGGCTGATACTTCACGAATGGCTGCAGCCAGTCGGGGAACGAGTTGACCGGTGCCATGCCGGTGGACAGCAGGACGAGAAGGAGTTGGGGCACGAGGAGTAATTGGCTGGCCGCGTCCATCTTCCAACCGAGGCACCCGGTTGCGTCGGCGCCGAGCGACAGTGCCAGCGTCAACACCAGAACGATGAGGACGAACGCCGCCGTGTACACCGGCCCGCCGGTCATGCGAAAGCCGAACAGGTAGGCGACGGCGATCGCGGCGGCGAGGGCGAGGGCGCCACGGATCAGGCAGTACAGCATGCGAGCCATCAGTGGCGCCGCCGCGGAGATCGGAAGGGTGCGGAGCCGAGCCCCCAAGCCGGGCCGCTGATCTCGGGCAGCCCGTTCGGCGGTGGTCAGTGCGCCGAAGAGCATTGCCTGGACGATCACGGCAGGCAGGACGTACTGGGGGTAGCTCATCCCGCCGGTATCGATCAGATTTCGCAGGGTGACGGTGAAGCCGACGAATGTTGCGACCGGCGCCAGAATCGCGAACAGCAGGTCCTGGTCGCGGAGCGTGGCGAGCATGACGCGCTCGGTCAGCGCCGCCAGCGCGGTCATGCGGTGACGGTCGGTGGGGTGAGGTGCAAGAACGCCTCGTCCAGCGACGGCTTGCGCAGCGATATGTCGATGAGCTCGACGCCGAGCTGGTCGATCCGTCGAAACACGTCGACGAGCGTCGCGACGCCGTCGGGTGCAGGCACCGATACCGTGTTCGCCTCTTGATCGACTTCAGTGCCGTCGAGATCGGCGACCACGGCGAAGATTCGTGGCAGATCGGCCGGGTTGACCGGCGTCACTTGGCAATAGCTGAACCCCACGCGACGCTTCAAGTCCTCTGCGGTCCCGCTGGCGATGACCCGGCCCGAGTCGAGGATCACGATCGAATCGCTCAGGACGTCGGCTTCCTCCAAGTACTGCGTGGTGAGCAGCACGGTGATGTCTTGGGCGGACAGCGACGACACCAACGCCCACACGTCGTGGCGGCTGCGCGGATCCAGCCCGGTCGTCGGCTCGTCGAGGAAGAGCACCTTCGGTGGATCCACCAGCGCGGCGGCGATGTCGATGCGGCGGCGCATGCCACCCGAGTACGTCATCACCCGGCGGTCGGCCGCGTGCTTCATGTCGAACTGATCGATCAGTTCGTCGGCGCGCAGCCGGGCCTGGCTGCGGCGCATTCCCCGCAGCCTGCCGAACAACACCAGGTTCTCCCGGCCGGTGAGCAGGATGTCGAGCGCGGCGTCCTGACCGGTCACCCCGATGTTGGCGCGGACCTGCGCCGGCTGTTGGGCGACGTCGTATCCGGCCACGATCGCCTGGCCGGCGGTGGGTCGCAGCAACGTCGACAGGATCTTGATGGCGGTGGTCTTGCCGGCCCCGTTGTGACCGAGAAGAGCGCAGATCGATCCCGTGGGAACGGCAAAACTCACATCGTGCAATGCGGTTACCGCCCCACCGAACGTCTTGGCTACGCCATTTAGCTCGATCACGAATTCGAACGATACCGTGGGTAGCGCGGGTTTTAACCGGTAACTGCGCACTCCCCAAGACTGCGACTTGGGCCGTTTGTCGAGGCGAGGCAGCGGCATTGATCGGCAGATTGGTTTGCCGCGGCCGATCGCGGTTTCTGCGAATGAGCTCGAATCTCTTTTGGCAAACAATGTGATCAGCTAACGAATTGCGAAGCATTGCGCGACACGCGCCATTGTCTGCGGGTGTCGACACCGCATTCCGTGAAAACCCTCGGACGCGCGCACGGACAGTTACTTGGACGTGCTTTGCAGGGCAGGGGTATCCCGGAAGCTGGCGGGCGACTTGGTGCGGTGCGATCCGACGCGATGCCGTAGATTTCCCGCCATGTGGGGCATGGTGCTGATGTTTGCGTTCGGAGCATGCCTCGACCCGATGCGGATGGGGATCGCGGTCCTCCTGATCTCCCGCCCCCGGCCCGTCCTCACTTTGCTCGCGTTCTGGCTGGGCGGCATGGCGACGGGCATTGGCGTGGCAGTGGCCATGCTCTGGCTATTGCGCGACGCGGCATCCACGGTGAGTCGGCACGTCGCGTCCATGGCGAACAGCGCCATCGTGGCACCACTTCAGATCGCAGGTGGCGTGATCGCGCTGCTGATCGGAGCGAAGCTCGCCATGACCCTTTGGGCTCGACGACGGGCGCCGGTTCCAGCGCCCGTACTGGTGCCCGCCGGCGACGCGCCTGCGCCGATCCCCGAGCCGACCGCACCGAATGCGTTCTCGAGGGTTTCGTCGCGGGTCCGAGACTCGCTCGAGGGCGGAAACCTATGGGTGTCGTTCGTGGTCGGCCTCGGATCGGCGACGCCGCCCATCGAGACGGTCATCGTCTTCACGGCCATCCTCGCCTCGGGTGCTGCCGTCGGCACGCAGTTCAGTGCGGCGATGGTGTTCACCATCGTGACGTTGGCCGTCATCGAGATCCCGCTCCTCACCTTCCTGGTGAGGCCGGCGAAGACCCAAGCGATCATGTTGCAGCTGCAGACCGGCATCCGGGAGCGGCGGACTCACATCATCGCCGGCTTCCTCGGCGTGATGGGCGCTGCACTGGTGGCCACCGGGTTGGGCTTCATCTGACGCCGCGGGCTTGACTCTCCCCCTGCGGGAGGTCGCAGGTTGGTGGCATGCAGACACAATCGGTCATCAACCGCTACTTCGAACTCGCCCCGCTATCCGACACCGATGCCTACTTCGCGCAGTTCGACGTGAACGCGATCGTCGAAGACGAAGGTCACGAATACCACGGGGTGGACGCGATCCGCGCATGGCGCAGTGAAGTTCCCACGGTCAGCTACGACGTCCGCGACGTCCGGAGCGACGGCGCAACACACGTCGCGCGCGCCTCGATCGCCGGTGACTTCCCAGGCAGCCCGGTGGAACTCGACTTTCACTTCACGTTCACCGACACCGGGCTCATCGAGTCCTTGCGGATCAGGACGTAGCGGCTAGGGGCACCAGGTGATGTGCCCGAACGGGCCGGTGAAGCAGCCCCATCTCGGGCCGTTGTCCCAGCCGCGGTCGTCCCAGTCCGCGCGGTGGCCCCAGCGGCCGTCGCCGTCGTGATCCCAGTACCCGTCGTGGTCCTGTGCCCACCCGGCGACGGGTGCGGGCGGCGCGGCATTGGCGGTGCCTGCGCTCAAGCCAACGGCGCCGAACCCCAGTGCGCCAACCAACGCGGCTCCGGCCGCGATCTTCTTCAAGGACATTGCCGAACTCCCTTCGCAGCCCCCTAGAGGTCTACAACGTTAGTCCGGCTAATTTAATCCTCGCAGGCACGACGGCCGGACTATCCGACGAGTTGACGAAGTACGCCGAGTGCCCGGCCAATCGCCGGGGACGGCGCATCCTTCAGGTGGGCGGCGAGTAGATCCACGCCGAGCGATGACGGCTCGAGTTGGCGGTAGGTCACCCCGGCGATGTCGAGGTCGGCGGTCGGCGCGGGCACTACCGCGACGCCAAGACCGGCCGCGACCAGCGTGACGAGGGTCGACGTCTCGGACACCTCGTGGCGGACTCGCGGAGCGAACCCCGCGTCGGCGCAAACCGCGGCGAGAAGCCCGCCCATCACCGAGCGCCCCCGTCCGGCGTGGGCGATGAAGTCCTCGCCCCTCAGATCCCGGATCCGCAACGAGTCACGTTGAGCCAGTGGATGTTCTGCGGGCAGTGCCACGATCAGCCGATCGCGCCGTAGCGTGACGCACTGCACGTCCGCGTTCTCGACCGGCGGCCGCAGCAAGGCGAGATCGATGTCGCCTGCGAGGAGCGCGTCCAGCTGCGCCGGAGCCAGCATTTCGCCACGAATGCCGATCTCGACATGTGGCAGCTCGTCGCGCAGTGCCCGGACGAGGCGCGGGAGCACCGAGTACGTCGCCGACCCGACGCATCCGATGGTCAGGTGACCTTCGATGCCCTGTGCGACGCGACGGGCCTGCTGTCCTGCGTCGTCCACCGCGTCGAGAACGGCGATCGCGCGCTTGAGGTACGCCGTCCCCGCCGGCGTGAGTTCGACTCGGCGGGTGCTTCTCGTCAGGAGCGGAACGCCGAGTTCCTGCTCGAGTTGCCGGATCTGTTGGGACAGCGGGGGTTGTGCGATGTGAAGGCGTTCCGCAGCCCTGCCGAAGTGCAGCTCCTCGGCGACGGCGCGAAAGTAGCGCAGATGCCGCAGTTCCATGATTAGAACCTACAGGCTCTCAATAAAGCCCAAATGAGTATTTCAGAATATCGACGAGTGACCTTACCGTCGAGGCATGTCCGACGTGGTGATCTGCAGTCCAGTACGCACGCCGGTGGGTCGGATGGGTGGTGTCTTCGCCTCGCTCACCGCGACCGACCTGGCGACCCTCACGCTGCGGGAGCTGGTCCGTCGGACCGGCCTCGGCGAAGGCGACGTCGACGACGTCATTCTCGGCAACGGCTACGCCAACGGTGAAGCGCCTGCGATCGGCCGGATCGCGGCTCTCGACGCGGGACTCGGCACCCGGGTGCCCGGTCTGCAGAT